>Ga0209647_1004075_pt1 | contig 11111 bp, 8 predicted proteins | sample GraSoi_2013_60cm_FD_185827 | JGI IMG/M metagenome (GOLD analysis project Ga0209647, IMG submission 185827) | Grasslands soil microbial communities from the Angelo Coastal Reserve, California, USA - Sample 9_17_2013_60cm (SPAdes) (version 2) | ecosystem: Environmental > Terrestrial > Soil >... | reverse complement strand
AGCGTTTCGCGACGCTCGACAACGTCTATGCTCCTTCCCGTCAATCCGCGGATGGACATCCCTGGATCGTTAGCGGCATCTCCGACTATGCCGACGAAAGCCAGTCCCCGGACTGGGTTCGGAGTTATCCGGGCGGAAATGGGTATGACGAAATGATTAATACCCCGCGCGGCTTCCTCTGGGACGCTGCAACGGCGCGTGGTCTAACCGTTAAACTGTATGGCGAATGGAGCGGCAGCCAGAACATCAACGGCAATTACAGTTGGTCCGACTGGTATGCCTACTCGCAGTTCCTGGAAGGAAAAATACCGAGCAACCCTACCACGATCAACTCAACCACGGACACCGAGACCAGCACAGTCCCGTCGGTTATCTCGATCCTGGATCCGCACTTCCCGAGCTTCAATACTGGTATTCCTGATCAATACCGCGTGGATTATTGGCTAGCGGCATTCAACAATCAGGAAGCTAGCCACACGCTGGCCGCGCTGACTGTTATCTGGTTGCCGGATGACCATACCTCGGGCTTCTCTTCGGGTCTTCCGATTCCGGCTGCTGCACAGGCCGACAACGACCTGGCGTTAGGCCGCATTGTGCAAGCCATCACCAACAGCTCGGATTGGGCTACTTCGGCGATCTTCGTTGAAGAAGATGATGCCCAGGACGGAGTCGACCATGTGGACGGCCATCGTCAGCCGGTGCAGGTTATCAGCCCTTATGCGGTTCAAAGTCATGGCGCCGGTGATCACACCACCTACACGTCGGCCAGCATCGATCGTACGATCGAACAGATCCTTGGTCTAACTCCGATGACGGAATTCGACCTGGTCGCCTCCCCGATGCGCACCGCGTTCACCGACACGCCGGTGAACATTGCGCCGTATTCCGCGCTACCGGCGACGATCGCGCTGAACACGTTCCCGAGTAACACTGCCAGCACGAGGCCGACCGCCAAGCTGAAGGCCGCTTGGAACCGCGCTTCAAACAAAATGTTCCGCGCTAAGCTGAACAAGGCGGATGCGGTTGATGAAAACTTGCTCAACCATGTGATCTGGTATGCCACCACGGACTTCACCCGTCCCTATCCGGGCGAGAAGAAAGTGTTGATGCCCGGCGATATCAAACCTGCCGGCCGCAGCGAAAAGATCGAAGACTAAAAACGCTTATCCCTCCCCCGGCCAGGGCTTCATCGGGCGGCCGGGGGAGGAGCAGCGGGAGAGCAGAAAAATCTCACGCAAAGCCGCAAAGGCGCAAAGAGCAGAGATTCACAAAGGTCACAAAGACAAATCCTCTGAACAGAAGGCTTCGACGACCCTTCGTTTCCTTCGTTTGCTTCTGTCAAAATCTGTTCTTTGTGACCTTTGTGTCCTTCCTGTTAATTTTTGTCTTACCTTTGCGGCTTTGTGTGAGATTTTCAGCCTCAGGCCCGTTGCAATAGGTAAGTTTCTCCGCTGACGACAGCCGGCGTATCTGGCCAAAGCGAATACTGTACACCGGAATCGACACCTCCTGTTCTCGGGCTGCTAGGAATTCCGAGCGCTTTCGCGGCTGCGATCGAGATTTCACCGATTTGGCCACCGCCGCTTACATCCGCAGCTACCGCATCCACGCTCTGCCCATTGTAAGTCACAACGGCTTTGCATCCGATGACAATTCCCTTTGCATTCATCCTTACCTGTGGGTTCACCACGACATACGGCACGAAAGTGGCATCGACGGCTCGATCCGCGATCGATCGCCCAAGCCAGGTGTAAGTTGACTTCGAATACGCATTGCCGTTGCCGTCGGTTAGAGGATGGCCGCTTCCATCGTCGACCAAGATGTCCCGCCACTTTCTCTTAGGGTATCCAGCCGATCCTTTAATATCGTCCAAACCATCATTGGTTGGATAACGGTACGCAAACGGGTTGCCGATCTGTCCGTTGGCTCCATCGGCATCGACGGCTGCGCCACTCTCCCAGTAAACACGACCATCGGCGTCTTGCGTCACTTGTACGTTTCCAATGGTTGCTATGACGGTGCCGGTCCCTGGCCCGGCTGGGGCTACGAGCCCGAGTCGGAGAGCGCCTGCAGGCGTGGTTTTGTTAATTCGGCCCGATGGCTTGGCTCCGCCAGTTCTGTTCGCGGCCTTAATTTTGATGATCCCGCTCGCGCCCTTGGTTCTGTTAGTTCGGCTTGTGACCTTGGTTTTACTCGTTCTCGTCGGCTTACTTGGGAGCTTTGGTAGTTGCCATATGAAGGAATACTTCTGGTAATCTCTACCCTGCTCCTCTGCTGTTGGAAATACGTCGAATGACGTATGTTACGCAAAATTCTAACCGGCCTGGCGTGAAAGACGAATAGCCGCGAAAAGGCGCAAAAAGCACAAAAAAGAAAACAGAAGAAAATTCACCACAGAGCAGACTTCGCCCGGCATACAAAGAAAATAATCAATAGAGCAGGGGCTACGTCGGCCAAGGACACAGAGAACACAAAGATTCGATTTTTCAGTTTCGGGTTTTGGGCATGATTGACGTTTCTTGCACGCGAAAGCATTGCATCGGGCAAGTTGGATTTGTTCGGAAGTAATTTCATCGCAGAGATACGAAGCGGATGGAGACAGAGACCATAAGAAAACCTTAGTCTTCCAACCTCCTCTCCCTCTGTGTCTCTCTGGTGAATTCTCCTTTTTTTGTGCTCTTTGTGCCTTTTTGCGGCTATTTCTTGAGCTTTGCCTGGATTTCATTCGCGTTGATTCGCGGCCTGTCGCGCCGGAGGCCTTGCGAAAGGCGGATGCATTCGCGGTTGTTCATTTCTGATAAGCCAGCCATTGCGCCGGCTCACGAACTGGCCGAACTTTCGGGCTAGACCCGTCCGCTTCAGATGCCTTGTCGGAACTAGGCGAGGCTGAGGAGCGTAAATCTCAAAGAGGGATGTATTATGAACCAGAATCTGACGTTACTCCGGCAGAACTACTGCCGGCCTGTCGCTGTGGATGGTCCATCCGATCTTTTTCCGTTGGAAAAAGAATCTGAACAAGGGAGAGCCGTCCTGGCGAAAAACCTGAAAAAAGTCCAGCAACTGCAAAGGTTCAATCCGCATGGTCTTTTGCAAACGTACCGGGATGAGCAAACCAAAGCAGAACTTCCGGTCTTCGCGGTATTCAATCTGGAAGGCAGCAATCGCCTGACCAGTGAAATCACCATGGCCTCGGTTTCCACCAACGCAGAACCTGGGAGTCTTACTAGTTTTCTCCCGTTTGAGCGAAGCCTGGATTTTGTGAAGGAGATCAATGCGGCCAGGATGCGAGCTGAACGTATGGCGTTGTTAATGTCTGCGGTCGCCGGAATTGTCGGGGTACTAGTTTTTTTCTTGTCGCATAACCCGGGCGTTAAGCCGGCGGCGCTTCCTTTCCTGGTTATCGGGGTATGGAGTTTCGGCGCATTTCTGCCCTATGTGTTCGCCGAATTTCTTCTAAATCGGATTCGTCCTTGGAAGAAGCTGGTTTTAACTGCGGAGTTTGACGGGATTCTTCCGAAATCGACCCGCGAAATCGCGCTAGCCGCAAAACATCGGTTCAATAATCTCTACCTCATCGTAGACCAGCAGAAGCGGTGGCAAAGCACCGTTTTACGGGACCCAGTGCCGCGGGCGCTCGATCCGCTATTGATTGGCGAACTGAAATACGGCAGCCGCCGCCGCTTTTTTTTGTTAGACCAATTTGATCTGACTGCCGCGGAGCAATACCTGGCCGACGAATTCGCGACCAAATAGCCGAACCGCGAATGCACGCGAATAGACGCGAATAAAAATCCAGGCAAAGCTCAAGAAATAGCCGCAAAAAGGCACAAAGAGCACAAAAAAAGGAGAATTCACTAGAGAGACACAGAGGGAGAGGAGGTTGGAAGACTAAGGTTTTCTTATGGTCTCTGTCTCCATCCGCTTCGTATCTCTGCGATGAAATTACTTCCGAACAAATCCAACTTGCTATCACGTGAGCCGCTTCGGCGCCTTTCAGATTTCACTTTTCACCTTTCACCCCGCTCCCCCTCTCCCCTTTGCGGCATTGCGTGAGATTTTTGTCTTCTTGTCTCCTGTCCTCCTACTCCCGGCTTCGAATTGAAGTGATCGCGCTGGCGATTACGACGCATCCGATGCCGGCGATCTGCCGCAGAGTGAGATGTTGGGCAAGAATGGCGTAACCGAGCACCGCTGAAATGGCGGGTTCCATACTCATAAAGATGCCAAAGGCTCGCGTGCTCATTCTGCGTAGTGCCATCAGCTCAAGCGCATAGGGCAACAACGGGGTGAGGAGAGCCAGTCCGATCGTCCAGAGAACCGGCGTTAGCTTGAACATATTTCCCCCAGCAACAAAACTGACTGGCATCGCGGCGATAGCAGCCACCAACAACGCAATCGATAGACCATGCAGTCCGGGAAAAGAAGCCCCTACTTTCTTCATTAGTAAGATGTAGGCGGCCCATCCCAACGCAGCCCCAGCGGCAAAGCAAAGTCCCCACGCATCGACGCTCCAGTGCGACTCTTCCCGCGTCAATAATAGAACCCCGGCGGCGGCAACGACCGCCAATGTCAGATGCAGCAATCGCCGGGAGCCGGCCAAAGCGACTCCTAAAGGGCCGAGAAATTCGATGGCTGTCGCTGGTCCCATCGGGATACGCGAAATCGCGACGAAATAACAAAGGGTTAACGCGGCGATCACAATCCCGAGCCCGACGCTGGCAAACCATTGCTGGCGAGTCATACTGCCAAAACGCGGTCTCACGATTACGGCCAACAGAATTCCTGCCCAAAAAAGTCGTAGCGCGGTCGTGGCCACGGATCCAATCGCGGACATGACCGGGACAGCCAACGCTGCGCCGAGTTGCACACAGAACATGGAGCCGATGGCCATCAGCTCCGGCGGAACCCAGCGGCTCTGAACGACGGCCGCAGTCGCGCCGGTTAATCCTGCATTTGAATCCTGTTCCATTTGTCTAACTATATCCTCTCGGAGGTGGATGATGGCTTTTAAGAGACGTCAGTTGCTGCGGAGGCTCTTGTTTCTGCTAGGGGCGAGCTGCGTTGTCACCCGAGAGCGAGCCGAGATCGCGGCGGTGGCAGCCAGCGCTACTCCGGTGACGGGAACAGATACTAAACCGGGCACAGCGGCAACCACGGAAGTGGAGAAGGTAACCGGAATCGGAGGCTTCTTTTTCCGAGCCAAAGACCCGGAAGGTCTGGAACGCTGGTACCAGCAACATCTGGGAATCGCGCTTACGCCAACGAGCTACGAAGATCCTGTTTGGCAACAAGAAGCTGGTCCAACCGTGTTCAGTCCTTTCCTAGAAACGACTGACTATTTCGAGGATTCTAGCAAGGTATGGATGATAAACTTTCGGATACGCGATTTGGATAAAATGGCAGCTCAACTGCGCGCGGCCGGCATTGAGGTGAAAATTGATCCGCAAACCTATCCCAATGGGCGGTTTGCTCGCCTGCATGACCCGGAAGGAAACCCGATCCAATTGTGGCAATTCGTAAAACCAGGCAGCTAAACCCACAGACAGGTCTCCACAGAAGATCACAAGCAGACGTCGCCAAGGCTATGTCGGCCAAGAGGACACAAAGACAGTCCTGATCTGGACCATTCTGCCGGTTGAGATACTCGGGAACAAATTAGCGGCGGTCGCTGCTCTCATCTTTCACCAATCACTAATCACCTTTCTCCCGTCTTCGCTTTGCGCCTTTGCGTCCTTGGCCGACGTAGCTAAAGGGGGAGACGGGGCGACTTGTCCGCCATAGTCCGGCGTCTGCCGGACGACGGAGGAAGTCTGCTTTGCGTGAGGTTTTTTTTGCGCTTTTTTGTGCTTTTTCGCAGCCTGCCGCGCCGTAGGCTTGGCGGAGGCGGGGCTATTCTCGTTCTGTTTGCTTTGCGTCTCTCCGCTGTTTAGTCTAACAGATACAAGCGGTACGGTGGCGGCAGTCTAGCGCCGTACCTTCCAACTCACCTTTCCGGAGGCTCAATTATGCCGAAATATCTGACGGTGGCTTCCTTCACCGCCGAGGGCGCAAAGGGCTTGTTGAAAGAGGGAGGTACAGCGCGGCGCGCTGCTGTTGAAAAGATGATCAAAGGCCTCGGGGGAAAACTCGAGGGCTTCTATTTCGCGTTCGGGGACAACGACGCTTACACGATCAGCGACGGACTGGACAACGCAAGCGCGGCTGCTCTCTCGCTTGCGGTAAGCGCGAGTGGTGCGGTCAGAACTAAAACGATCGTACTCTTAACGCCTGAAGAGATGGATCAAGCGTCGAAAAAGAGTGTGAAATACAGGCCGCCTGGCGCCTAGGAAGCGACCGAAACGGCGACGCGGCGAATGGGCGAAACGGCGAATGGAGCGCGATGCAGCAGGCCGTGCTCGTAATTAGGGCGTGGCACGATCTACCGGTTTTTCTAGCTCAGGGTGTTGAACACGTCCTGGGCCCCGGGCGTCGCGTCTATTCGAATGCCTGTGTCGACAAACGATCCCAGGCGTCGGCACCTGCCCGAGTTAGAAGCGCGGAATGCGACGCCCCTCCGTCACCTTGTATGGACCACGCCTCGTAACTCCTGACTCCTGGATTCTGGCTCCTGGCTCCTCTTAGTTCCGCCTTTCACCTTTCACTTTTCACCGATCACCTTTCACCCTCTTCCCCTTTGCGTGAGATTTTTGCCTTCTTTGCCGGGTGGTAGAGATTGGTGGCCAAATGGAATACCCCTACCAGGACCGAACCAATTCCATCTCCGAGCGAGTGAAAGATCTTCTTTCACGAATGACCATCGAGGAAAAAATCGCTCAATTACACGCTTTCTGGCTGATTCTTTCGGAAGACGGTCACCATCAAATCCGGTCTAACGACGAATTTACCCGCAGCAGTGGCCCAGACCGGCTGCACCAATTGTTAAGTTATGGCCTCGGTCAAATCACTCGGCCTTTGGGAAGCCATGGGGTTGATGCCCGCAAAGGGGTTCGGGCGCTGAACCGGCTCCAACAATTTCTCTGCCAAGAAACCCGTCTAGGTATCCCGGCGATTTCGCATGAGGAATGTCTCAACGGTCTGATGGCGCGCGGTTCAACAATGTTTCCATCTGCTCTTGCTTATGGATCAACCTGGAACCCTGCTTTGATTGAGAAAGTCGGAGAAATCATCGGCCGCGAAGCGCGCAGCGTCGGTTGTCATCAGGGTCTGGCCCCGGTGTTAGACGTTTCCCGCGATGTACGCTGGGGTCGAACGGAAGAGACATTTGGCGAAGATCCATATCTGGTTGGCGTTCTGGCAACGCGTTATGTGCGCGGGTTGCAAGGCCCGAAACGCGATTTTCTCGCTACCCTGAAGCATTTCGCCGGTCATTCGTTCAGTGAAGGCGCCCGGAATCATGCTCCGGTCCATCTCGGGTGGCGGGAACTAAACGATATCTTTCTGCTCCCATTCGAGATGGCGGTCAAGCAGGCCAACGCCGGATCCGTTATGCCGGCTTATCATGATATTGATGGTGAACCTTGTCACGCGTCGCACCTTTTGCTGACCGAGGTCTTGCGCAAGCAATGGGGCTTCGATGGAATAGTCGTGGCAGACTACGTCGGGATAAGTCTTCTTTATCGAGATCATAAAGTGGCTGGTGACGCAGCCGAAGCGGCTGCGCTGGCCTTCAATGCGGGACTCGATATCGAACTACCGGGCGAAGATTGTGCGGTTCATCTCAAGACTGCTTTAGATCGGGGACAGATCACGATCGAAAAGATCAACGAGATCGTGACCCGGGTGCTCACAGAAAAGTTTCGGCTCGGCTTGTTCGAGCATCCGTACCCGGATGAAGACCAAATTACTTTGCGCACGCCTGAAGCGATTGAGGTCGCTGCCGAAGTCGCCCGGCAATCGGTCGTTATTCTCGAAAATAAAGGGATCTTACCGCTCTCATCAGGACAAGGAAAACGCATCGCCGTTATCGGCCCGACCGCAGCAGATCCGATGGCTCTGTTGAGCGGGTACAGTTTCCCGGTGCATCTTATCGTCAACGATATGATGGAAGATGCGGACGATATCGTGACGCCGCTCGCCGCGTTCCAACAAAAATTTGGTGTTGGCAATGTTCGTTATACCCAAGGCTGTCCCATCCTGGAAGAACGCCGAGCAGGCGCCCCGGTTTTTCCCGGCGATGTGACCGACGGATCCGATCTTGATCGCACCTCGCCAGTGTCCCAACAACTCGATCTGATCCCGGTTTCCGCAGCCAATGCCAAAAGTGCAGACGTCGCGGTAGTATGTGTTGGCGATCTGGCCGGCCTCTTCCAGACCGGCACCGTTGGTGAAGGTTCCGATACCGACTCCCTAGCCCTACCTGGGGTTCAACAACGATTGGTCGAAGCCGTGCTCGCAACGGGAACACCTACCGTCGTTGTGATAACCGGTGGCCGTCCTTATAATCTAGGTGGGCTGGAATCGCGGGTTGCCGCTCTGGTCATCGCATTTTCGGGCGGACAAAGAGGCGGCCAAGGGTTAGTCGATGTTCTGACCGGTCAGGTTGAGCCAACCGGCCGTTTAACCGTTTCAGTGCCGAAAAGCGCCGGCGCTATGCCTTATTACTATAATCACAAACTGAAGAGTTCCGGAACCCCCATCGCGCTGCATTTTGGCGCTCGATACCCGTTCGGACACGGTCTTTCCTATACCCGTTTCGAGTACCGCGATCTCAAACTCGCGCAGGATCAGATCGATATCGAGACCGGCGAAATCGTCCTTTCATTCACCTTAAATAACGCAGGCGAGCGCACTGGGACAGAGATTCCGCAGCTCTATATTCGGGACTGTTTGGCGTCGTTAGTGCGCCCGGTGAAAGAACTTCGGGCATTCGGTCGCGTCACGCTGCGGCCAGGCCAAACTACAGAGATAACATTTCGGGTCCCGGTCGATATGCTGAATTTCACAGGACCGTCAAATCAGCGGACTATCGAGCCCGGCGTTTTCGAACTACAAGTAGGCGCTTCCAGTGCCGACATCCGGTTACGGACAGAAATTACGGTTACCGGTCAAACCCGACTGTTAGGACGCGACTGGCGAATGGAGAGCTCTTGTGAAGCGATAGTTAAATAGCTGCAAAAACGAACCGCGAATGCACACGAATAGACGCGAATAGAACAAAAAAATCTCACGTGAAGGACGCAAAGGCGCAAAGGGAAGAAATTCAACAGAAGATCACAAGCAGACGTCGCCAAGGCTATGTCGGCCAAGAGGACACAAAGAAGAAAATTTGAAACAAAAGGAAAGGAGCTAGCCGAGGTCTAAGTTTCAACCATCCGCAACGCCTCTCCGCGGACTTCCCTTCGTTGCCTTCGTTAACTTCTGTATAAAATTGTTCTTCTGTTTAGTAGGAGTTTTTAGCCTTGGCCTGAAAAGCTACGCGAATCGCGCTCCTGACTCCTGGATTCTGGCTCCTGGCTCCTGGCTCCTTTATCTCGCGACGTCTTCGATTTCCTTCAATTCGTCATCCGACAAAACGATCTCAGCGGACTTAACATTCTCCTCCAGATGAGCAACTGATGATGTACCTGGAATCGGCAGCACGACCGGGCTCCGGTACAGTAACCAAGCAATCGACAATTGCGCGACGGTAGCGCCGTGACGCTTGGCGATAGTGTCCAGTTTTCCGCCAGGTCGAGCCAGCTTACCCGCTGCTACCGGGTACCAGGGGATGAAAGCGAGTCCCTCTTTTTCGCAATACTCCAGTACGTCCTCGTGTTGGCGATCACCCAGGTTGTAAAGGTTCTGTACACTGACGATTTTGACGAACTGGCGCGCTCGATCAATATCGGCGGGCTTCACTTCACTGAGGCCAACGTGACGGATTTTTCCCTGTTGTTGCAGTTTAGCGATTACTCCGAGCGATTCTTCTACGGGTACTTTGGGATCGATGCGATGCAATTGCCAGAGGTCAATCACTTCGGTTTTCAGATTACGTAGACTCATTTCGACCTGTTGCGCCAGATACTCCCCCCTACCCACCGGTAGCCATTGGTCGGGGCCTTGCCGGGTAAGCCCTGCCTTGGTTGCCACCACCAAACCCTTAGGAAAAGGCGCCAGGGCCTCGCCTATCAATCGTTCACTGACCACCGGCCCGTAACTGTCGGCTGTATCGATAAAGTTCACTCCCAATTCCACTGCGCGTTTCAGGACCCGTCTGGCTTCGGCGGGATCCTTCGGCTCGCCCCAAATTCCCGGGCCCGTCAGGCGCATAGCTCCGAATCCCAGACGCTTCACTTCCAGATCTCCGCCAATTTTGAATGTCTTCGCTATTTCTTTCATCCTAAAGAACAATTCACCACAAAGACACAAAGGTCACGAAGACGATATTTTTACAGAAGATAACGAAGGAAACGAAGGGGTTACCGCCTAAACCACATTCTGTGGCCGTTAGAGGTCGCTAATTCTCTTTCTTCCGTTTTTGATTTTGCCTTGGTGTAGCCCTTCAATTTGGCTCGTCTCGCAACCGAGTGTTCCGACAGAAGATTTTCAAACCCGAGCGAACAAAGGCTACCTATGAACGTCTGGTTGACGACGTCTGAGTCCGTAACCTGATACCTTCGTCGCCTTCGTTATCTTCTGTAAAAATATCGTCTTCGTGACCTTTGTGTCTTTGTGGTGAATTATTCTTCATTCTCTTCCTTTGCGTCTTTGCGGCTTTGCGTGAGATTTTTCTTCGTCTTGCTTGGGGGGCGTGATTGCCGGGTGTCCTACTTTATAGATAAGCTGGTTGTGATGAAACGCGAGATCTGGCCGGCGCTCGGTGGGTCAAGGTTCGCCAAACTAACAACCGTATAACCAAGCTCCGGACAGAACTCCAGGTCGCCGTTCATACCAATCGCGCCGCCGGTATGACCGATCCAATGGGCGCCGTTGTTGGTATGGTGTTCGAAGCCGTATCCGTAGTGAGTACTGTGGTCTGTCTCCACCTTACCAGTGCGGAGCATTTCCGTGAACCGGTGTGCAAGCAGTTTGTTTTGCTGCGCCGAGTTGGCGAAGTTTAGCAGGTCGTGAACTGTCGAATAACCGCCACCGGCCGAACTACCGCGATACGGCAAGCTCTCAGTATTCGGGCG
>Ga0209647_1004074_pt1 | contig 11112 bp, 7 predicted proteins | sample GraSoi_2013_60cm_FD_185827 | JGI IMG/M metagenome (GOLD analysis project Ga0209647, IMG submission 185827) | Grasslands soil microbial communities from the Angelo Coastal Reserve, California, USA - Sample 9_17_2013_60cm (SPAdes) (version 2) | ecosystem: Environmental > Terrestrial > Soil >... | reverse complement strand
CCCCGCCTGCGGCCTCCACCGAAATCGCGCAGACCATTGCGCGCGTCAGCGTCGAACGGGGCGCCGGTACAGCGTTGAATCGTCGCCAGTTCTTGTCCCTGCCCCTGCTGCTGTCGCCCTTGCTGGCAACGCCCGCCTATGCGGCGGCGAAAATCAGCGGCACGCGGGTATGGCCGGCCAGCGAATACACCCGCGTCACCTTCGAGTCGCCGACCGCGCTTAAATACACGCATTTCTTCGTCAAGGAACCCGAGCGCCTGGTCATCGACATCGAGAATGTCGAACTGGGGCCGGCGCTGAAGGAACTGGCCGACAAGATCGGCAAGGATGATCCCTTCATCCAGGCAGTGCGCGTCGGCGTCAATCGCGCCAATGTGATTCGCGTGGTGCTCGATCTCAAGGTGGAGGTGAAGCCGCAGGTATTCGCGGTGCCCCCGGCCGGCGAATTCGGCCACCGCCTGATGCTGGACATCTATCCGGCCAAGGCCAGCGATCCGATGTTGGCCCTGCTCAATGAAGACGTGGCCGCCTTCGGCAAGAATGCCGGCAGCGATCCTGGCCCGGCCGAGCCGGCGGCAGGGGTGCCGGGGACGATCGCCAAGGCACCGGAAGCGCCTGCCATCATCGCCAATCGCGACGGCAAGCCCGACAATGCCGCGAAAACCGCCGACGGCAAGGGTCGCGCCAAGCCGCGCCCTTTCGTGGTGGTGCTCGATCCGGGGCACGGCGGCGAAGACCCGGGTGCGATCGGCCGCCGCGGTACGCGTGAAAAAGACATCGTGCTGGTCATCGCGCGCAAGCTCAAGGAAAAACTCGACGACGACCCCCAATACCGCGTCGCCCTGACCCGCGACGCCGATTTTTTCGTGCCCCTGCATATGCGCGTGCAGCGCGCGCGCAAATTGCGCGCCGATCTGCTGGTAAGCGTGCACGCTGATGCTTTTGTGCAGTCGGCGGCGCATGGCTCCAGCGTGTTTGCCCTGTCCGAACGCGGCGCAACATCCACGGCCGCCAGCTGGCTGGCCAACAAGGAAAACGACGCAGATCTGATCGGCGGGGTGAATCTGAAGACTCGCGATACACATCTGGCGCGTACCCTGCTCGATCTTTCGCAGACCGCGCAAATCAACGACAGCCTCAAGGTCGGCCGGATGGTGCTGGCGGAAATGGGCGGCATCAACCGCCTGCACAAGGCGCAGGTCGAACAGGCCGGTTTCGCGGTGCTGAAGGCGCCGGATATTCCCTCGATCCTGATCGAGACCGCATTCATTTCCAACCCGGACGAAGAGCGCAAGCTGCGCGACGCGGCCTATCAGAACAAGCTGGCCGAGGCGATCGCCGACGGCATCCGCGGCTATTTCAAGAAAAATCCGGCGCTGGCACGGGCTTGACTGAAAATACAAAGTCCAGCACTGGCGCGGGTTTTGAGGCGTTTTTGCCTGAAGAGCCGCGCCAAATGGCGATCTGCGTGTTTTATGCGGGTACCGACTGCGCCTTCAGCATTTCGGTGATTTCCACAGCGGTCAACGGTTTGGCGAAGAAATAACCCTGGAAGGCATCGCAGCTGTTGGCGCGCAGGAATTCGACCTGCTCGATCCGTTCGACACCCTCGGCCACCGTGCGCAACTTGAGACGCTTGGCCATGGCGATGATCGCTTCGGTGATCGAGCAGCTGTTGGGATCCTCCGGAATCTGCGACACGAAGCTCTGGTCGATCTTGAGCGTGTTCGCGGGCAGGCGCTTCAACTGGCCCAGCGAGGAGTAGCCCACGCCGAAATCGTCGATCGACACGGTCGCGCCGAGGCGGCGCAGTTCGGTGAGGATTTCGATCGATTGTTCGAGATTGCGCATCGCCATGGTCTCGGTGATTTCCAGGTCGAGCTGGGCGGGATTGATGCCGGTTTCCATCAGCGCGGATTTCATCGAGGGCAGCAGCTTGCGCGAGATGAACTGGCGCGGCGAGATGTTCACCGACACCGTCAGGTCGCGATAGCCTGCCTGCTCCCATAGCTTGATCTGCTGGCAGGCGCTGCGAAACACCCATTCGCCCAGCGGCACGATCAGGCCGAGTTCCTCGGCGACCGAAATGAAATCCTTGGGGAAAATTTCGCCGTGCTGCGGATCGTTCCAGCGCAGCAGCGCCTCGAGGCCGACGATCCTGCCGCTGATCAGATCCACCTGCGGCTGGTAGCGCAGGAAAAATTCGTTGCGCTCGATGCCGCGGCGCAGGCGCGATTCGACCTCCAGCCGCTTGGACAGCAGGAAGTTGAGATCGCTGGTGAAAAAGCGCGAGGTATTGCGGCCGGAGTCCTTGGCCTGGTACATGGCCGAATCGGCATGTTTCAGCAACTGCTGCACATCGGTGGCGTCGTTCGGGTAATGCGAAATGCCGATCGAGGCGGTCACCGTCAGTTCGTGGCCGGAGACGTCGATCGGTTTGGCCAATTCGATCAGCACCTTGTTGGCGACGATCTGCGCGGCTTCCGGCTTGGCCAGGTTGGGCAGTACGATCACGAACTCGTCGCCGCCTTCGCGCGACACCGTATCGCCTTCGCGCACCACTTTGCTCAGGCGCCGCGCGATATCGCGCAGCACATAGTCCCCGGTTTCGTGACCGAGGGTGTCGTTGACCAGCTTGAAACGGTCGAGGTCGACGAACAGCAGGCCGACATGCTTCTGCTGGCGGCGCGCCTGCAGGATCGCCTGATTGAGCCGGTCCTGCATCAGCCGCCGGTTGGGCAGGCCGGTGAGCGCGTCATGGTGCGCCATATAGTGGATGGTGACATCCTGCACCAGGGAAGCCACGCCGATGATATTGCCCTCCGCGTCGACCAGGGGCGTGTTGTACCACTCGGTATGGATGACCTCGCCGCGCTTGGTGCGGTTGGCCAGCGACACCCGCGTCGAGCCTTGCGCCTGCATCAGTTCCATCCACATGCTGGCCATGCGCTCGCTGTCCTCGGCGCCCTGCACCAGGGTATAGGCCGATTCGCCGATCACCTCGGCGGCGCTGAAGCCGAAGATCGCTTCGGCCGAGGGGTTCCAGGTCGAGACGCGGAATTCCGTGTCCCATTCCACCACGCCCAGCGGGGTGCGCTCCAGATGCAGCTTGAGCCGCTGCAGGGCCAGCAATTCGGCGCGTTCGGCCTTGCGTCGCTCGCTGGCTTCCTGTTCCAGGGCCCTGTTGGCGGAGGCCACCCGCGCCTGCTCCTCGGTCAGGCGCAGGGCGATCAGCACATTGTCGAAGCGCGCCGCCAGCGAATCGCCCAGCGCCTTGTAGACCTTGCTGTGCACGGCCACCAGCAGGCCCATCAGCACCAGGATGGCGGCGCCCAGCAATGAGCCGTAGCGATCGCCGAAACCCATGGTCATGATGCCCATCGGCAGCAGGGACAGGAACGTCGAATAGCCGAACAGGGTGCGATGCGGCGAATAATAGGCGACCGCGCCAGTGGACAGCAGGGCCACCAGCATCATTACCGGCAATTGCGTGGGGCCCGCCTTGGGCAAGAGGGATGAGCCCATGATGCCCCACAACATGGCCATCAGCAGGCTGCCGACGACAAAGCGCTGCTCCCATTTGGACAGATCGGTCGTGTCCGGGTTGCTGCGAATGAAAAACTTGTACAGGCCATAGCGGCCAATCATCAGCAGGGAGGCCGTAGCGAACCAGACAAACAACTCCGGGCGGCTGCTGAGCTCGGTCCACAGGATCGCGCCAAGCAGGAAGGTGACCAGCAATTCGGCCAGATAGCCGACCAGGGAAAAACGGTACAGCAGCCGTACCTGTTCGGCAAAGATGTGCTGGGCGATGAGGGCGCGATCCTGCGGGGACACCCGCGTGGCCGACGCGGGATCGGGATCGCTGTCGCGCCCGGCGAACTCGAGGGAAGTGTTATCGATTATCAACGAGGCGATCTTTCGCTGGGGCAGGTGCCCCGATTGTCGTCCATGGCGGTTACGTACAGCTTACATTTTCTTTCGGAAACAGCTGTATCTCTTTGTTTTGTTGCGTTTGCGACAATCAACATAGTCACTAAGCCCGGCGCCGTCAAGCGTCCGATTGTGCTGTGGCGGCGGAATTTGCCGGGGGTGTCCTGTTGCCGCCGCCGCGAGCCGCTAGAATGGCGGACGGCAACGGCGTCTTTTGCGCCCCCATCCACCGCCCCTTTCTACCCTATCCACCATCCATACTACCGCCCGTCATTGTGCCCATCGTGTCTTCCCAGCCTACCGCCATTCGCATACTTCCCGAGCTGCTCATCAACCAGATTGCCGCCGGCGAGGTGGTCGAGCGGCCGGCCGCGGCGCTCAAGGAATTGCTGGAGAACAGCCTCGACGCCGGTGCGCGCGCCATCGAGATCGACTTGCTGCAGGGCGGCGTCAAGCGCCTGCGCGTCAGCGACGACGGCAACGGTATCGTCGCCGAAGAATTGCCGCTGGCCCTGGCGCGCCATGCCACCAGCAAGATCCGCGTGCTCGACGATTTGGAACGTGTGGCCAGCCTCGGCTTTCGCGGCGAGGCCCTGGCCAGCCTGGCCGCGATCTCTCGCTTGAGCATCGCCACCCGTACGCAAACGGCCACGCGCGGCGCGACCGTCGAAGCGATCGGCGGCGCGCTGTCGGCGGTGGAGCCGGTGGCGCTGGAACGCGGCACCGTGGTCACCGCCGAGGACCTGTTTTTCAACACGCCGGCCAGACGAAAATTCCTGAAGTCGGAAGCCACCGAATTCGGCCATTGCGAGGACATGGCGCTGCGCATCGCGCTCGCGGTGCCGCAGGTCGCGATCAGCCTGGCCCACAACGGCCGCCGCCTGTGGTTGTATCCGGCCGGCGATGCCGCCACCCGCATGCGCGCGGTGCTGGGCGAAGAATTTGCCGAGGCCAGCGTCGAAATCAACGAACGCACGCCCGCGTTTGCGATTGCCGGCTGGATTGCCCTGCCGCGCTATTCGCGCGCCGGGCGCGATCGCCAATACCTGTTCGTCAATGGCCGCTTCGTGCGCGACAAGCTGCTGACGCATGCCATCCGCGAAGCCTATGCCGATGTGCTGCACCACCAGCGCCAGCCCGCCTATGCGCTGTTCATCGATATCGATCCCGGCATGGTCGATGTCAATGTGCACCCGACCAAGGCCGAAGTGCGGTTCCGCGATTCGCGTGCAGTGCATCAATTCGTGTTTCATGCCCTCAACAAGGCGCTGTCGCGCTCGGCGGCCGAGACCTCGCCGGCGATCGCCGATCCCCGGGCCTGGGTCAGCGGTGGCAGCGGCGGCTTCGCAGCGGGTGCCGCACCCTATGGCACGATGCCGCCAGGCATCGCGCCGCGTTTTGAGCAGACCGATTGGCGGCGCGCCGAGCAGGGCGGCTTCAACACGCTGGCGGTGCGCGAATCGACGGCGTTCTACGCGGCCCTGCGCGGCGCCCCGGCGCAGTCCGCGGGCGAATCGTCGCCCGGTGCGCCGTTGCCGCGCGCGGACGGCGATATGCCGCCGCTGGGTTTTGCCCTGGCGCAATTGCACGGCATCTACATCCTCGCGCAAAACAAAGATGGCTTGGTGCTTGTCGATATGCATGCCGCGCATGAGCGCATCGTTTATGAACAATTGAAGACGGCCCTCGACCTCAACCAGCTCGCCTCGCAACCCCTGATCGCGCCGCTGGCGATGACCGTGGGGCCGCGCGAGTTGCCGCTGATCGACGCCCACCGCGATTTTTTTGTTCAGCTGGGCTTTGACCTCGCCATCCTGTCGCCCACTGAAATTGCGGTGCGCGCGGTGCCGGCGATGCTGCCGGGGCTCGACGTCAACGCCATGCTGCGCGAATTGCTCGATGATCTGGCCGAACACGGCGCCTCGCGCGCGCTGGCCGACAAGCGCGATGAAATTCTCGGCACCATGGCTTGCCATGGCTCGGTGCGCGCCAATCGCATGCTGACCGTGCCGGAAATGAATGCCCTGCTGCGCGATATGGAAGCCACCGAACGCTCCGGCCAGTGCAACCACGGGCGGCCGACTTGGTATCAATTCGCGCTGGGCGATCTCGACAAGCTGTTCATGCGCGGGCGCTAGGCGCTGCAGCCATGACAACGCAGCGATGACGACGAGCAGGGCCAAGGTCATCTTTCTGCTCGGCCCCACGGCCTCGGGTAAGACCGCGCTGGCCTTCCGCCTGGTCGATCATTTTGCGACTCGTCGCCCGCTTGAAATCATCAGCGTGGATTCCGCCCTGGTGTATCGCGGCATGAATATTGGCACCGCCAAGCCGGATGCCGCTACCCTGCAGCAATATCCGCACCGACTGATCGATCTGATCGATCCGCCCGAAGCCTATTCCGCGGCACGTTTTTGCGTGGACGCCAATGCCGCCATTGCCGATGCCCTGGCTCGCGGCAGAACGCCGTTGCTGGTCGGCGGCACCATGCTCTATGCCAAGGCGCTGCTCGAAGGCATCAGCGATATGCCGGCGGCCGATGCGGGCGTACGGCGTCAACTGGAAACGCTGCTCGCCGGCGAAGGGCTGGCGGCGCTGTATGCCGAACTGCAACGCGTCGATGCCGTCACCGCCGCGCGCCTGCACCCGACCGATACCCAGCGCATCCAGCGCGCGCTCGAGGTCTATCGTCTGAGCGGTACGCCGATTTCGCAATTGCAGACGCGCGGGCAGGAGCAGGGGCCGGCGGCGTTTGCGCATGCCTCACTGCTCATCGGCCTGGCGCCGGGTGAGCGTGCGGCGCTGCATGGGCGCATCGCCGCGCGTTTCGACGCCATGCTTGAAGCCGGATTGCTCGATGAAGTACGCCTGCTGCGCAGGCGCTACGCGCTCGATCCCGATATGCCGTCGATGCGCGCGGTCGGCTATCGCCAGGCCTGGCAATATCTTGAGGGTGGTATCGATGCGGCCGCGCTGCGCGAAACCGCCCTTGCCGCCACCCGCCAGTTGGCCAAACGCCAACTGACCTGGCTGCGATCGATGCCGGCGGCGGAAATGTTCGACTGCCTGCGCGAGGATCTCGCGCAGGCAGTGCAACAGCGGGTTGCGGTTTTTCTGGAGAGGGGCAGCGCCGATTGAAGCGACGCCAGTCGTCGTCTATTCCTGGTGGTACTTGAACGACAGCTTCATCTTGGCGCGAAAGATCATCTCGCCGTTCTTGCCGACCTTGACGTCCAGCTTGGAAACTTCGGCGACGCGGATATCGCGCAAGGTCTTGCTGGCGCTCTTGATCGCGTTCTTCGCGGCATCGGACCAGGAGGTATTGCTGGTGCCAACCAGTTCAATGACCTTGTAAACCGACGAGCTGCCCTTTTCGCTTTTCTTCGCCATGCTGTCCTCCGGATTATTGTTGGTGGGGGAACCACATTACGCCGCGACACGGAGACTGGCAAGCGCCGCCTGGCGGCATCTGCGGGCCGGACAGGGGTGCGACCGGAAATTATTCGCGCGAATCGCTGCCCGCCTTCGTCACCACCACGCCGATGCGGCCGCGCGCCAGGCGTACAGATAGCGGCTCGCCTTCGTGCGTGTCGCGCGCATCGCGCAGGATGGCGCCGCCTGCCTGCACCCGCTCGACGATGCTGTAGCCGCGTTCCAGCACCTGGTCGGGCGACAGCAAGCTCAGCGCCTGATGCAGGCCGGACAATCGTTGCTGGCGCTGCTGCATCCCGCGCAGACCGGCGTCGCGCAAGGCCTGGCGGCGACGCGCCAGCATCTCGCGCAGATCGACCATCGACGGGCGCTGCGCGCGCAGGCGTTGTCGCATCAGGGTGATCTGGTAGGCGGCATCATCGCGCCGGCCGGTCAGCGCATGGCGCGCGCGCGCGGCCAGCAGGGCGAGGCGGTCGCGTTCGCGCTTCAGGCGTTCGGTGGGGGATAGCAGGCCGCGGGCTGCATGGTCGATGCGCTGCTGCGCGGTATCGAGGCGGCGGCGCATGATGCGTGCCAGCTGGGCGCGGATGGCCGCGGCCTGCGCAAGCAGTTCCTCGCGATCGGGCGACACCAGCTCGGCCGCCGCGGTCGGAGTCGGCGCGCGCCGGTCGGCGACAAAATCGCAGATGGTGAAATCGGTTTCATGGCCGATCCCGGACACCACCGGGATCGTCGTCTCGTTCTGCAGCCGCACAATGGCCCGGGCGACGATCTCCTCGTTGAACGACCATAAATCCTCGATGCTGCCGCCACCCCGGCAGATGATCAGCACCTCGACTTCGCCGCGTTCGCGTGCATGATCGATGGCGGCGGCGATCTCCGCCGGTGCCGACGCGCCCTGCACCGGGGTCGGATAAATGATTACCTTGAGCATCGGCGCGCGCCGCTTCAGGGTGGTCAGTACATCGCGCAGGGCGGCGGCCTGCAGGGAGGTGACGACGCCGATGGTGCGTGGAAAGACCGGCAGCGGCTTTTTGCGCGCCTCGTCGAACAGGCCGGCCGCGGCCAGCCTGGCCTTGAGGCGCTCGAAGGCCTCGAACAGCGCGCCCATGCCGGCGCGGCGCATGGTCTCGACACCGAGCTGAAATTCGCCGCGCGGCTCATACAGCGAGGGCAGGGCGCGCACCTCGACCTGCATGCCGTTTTCGGGGGTGAAGGGCAGCGCCTGGGCGCGCTGGCGGAACATCACGCAGCGCACCTGGGCGGCGTCGTCCTTGAGCGAAAAATACCAGTGGCCGCTGGCCGCGCGCACCAGATTGGAGATTTCGCCGGATATCCACAGCAGTTCCAGATTGGCTTCCAGCAAATTGCGCACGCGGCGGTTCAGTTCCGAGACGGCAATCACGCGTGCGGCCGCTTCCGGCCGCGCCTGCGGTTTGGGCGCTGGTTTGGGCGTTGCGGCGAACAGGGGAAGATCGTCATCGCTATTCATGCACCGATGGTAACACCCGAAAATGCGCGCCTCGAAGCGGTAAAACCGGCGAATTGGGCCCCCGGCCGCAGAGGGAAGAAATTTCCAAGCCACTGATTCATATCGCTATTCGCCAACGTTCAATTTTTAGGCGCACAAGAAAAAACCGTTACAGTTTCGTGACTTAGCTAATGTGCACAAATAGAACTCACAGAGTTATCCACAGGGTCTGTGGATGATTTTTGCGGATCGCCCGGAACGCCAGCAGGGGCGCGGTCCCTACCTTGAGGCCCGCGTCAGTAAAGGCGTTCGGAGCTGTCGCGGATCGGCTACAAAAAATTTGCACGGTTGTTTCCATGCCATCGCCGGACCGGCAGCAAAGTGCGATGTGCGCCGATATTTTTTTGCTGGGTCATGAATTTGCCGAAGCTGACAAATTTGTAAGCTTGCCCCGCCATCACAAACCTTGCGTATTGATTTACAAAAGTCGGCGTGCGCGCTCTTGTGAACCTGTTGGGTGTTAAGCTAAAGTGCGTGCGCTGATCGCGAACCATTGCCGTCAATTGCGCGGCATCCACGCCGCGACGGGGCGATCATTGTTTTCAGGGGGTTTCCATTGTTGTCCATCATTCAAGCGGCCGGCTGGCCAATCTGGCTCATCATCCTGTGTTCGGTCATCACCGTCGCCATCATCGGTGAACGTTTCTGGACCCTGCGGCGCTCCTCGGTACTGCCGGACAATCTGTTCAACGACACCGTGCAGGCTTATCGTGCCCAGGGCGCGACCGGCGAGTTGATCGGCAAGCTCAGCGAGAATTCCTTTCTCGGGCGCATCTTTGCTGCCGGACTCGCCAATGTGCAGACCTCGCGCGAAATCATGAAGGAATCGATGGAGGAAACCGGCCGCGCGGTGATGGTCGAAATGGAGCGCTTCCTCGTCGGCCTGGGCACCATCGCCACGGTCGCGCCGCTGCTGGGCCTGTTCGGTACGGTGGTGGGGATGATCGAGATCTTCGGCTCGACCGGGCCGCAGGGCTCGAACCCGGCGCAGCTCGCGCACGGCATTTCGATCGCGCTCTACAACACCGCTGCGGGCATCGCGGTGGCGGTGCCGGCGCTGATCTTCTATCGCCATTTCCGCGGCAAGGTCGATGTGATGGTGGTCGATATGGAGCAGCAGGGCATCAAGCTGGTCGAAACCCTGCATGGAGAGCGCAAGTGAATTTTCGCCGTGGCCGCGGTCGCGAAGAACCGGAAATCAATTTCATCCCGCTGATCGACCTGCTGCTGGTGATCCTGATTTTCGTGCTGGTCACCACGACCTATTCGAAGTACACCGAATTGCAGATCAACCTGCCCGAGGCCAGCGCCGACAAGGCGCCCGATCGCCCGCAGGTGCTCAACATCGGCGTGGATACCAACGGCAAGTACGCCATCAACGGCAATCCGGTCGCCTTCGGTGGTGTCGAGGCCTTCGCCAACGCGCTGCGCGATGCCGCCGCCGCCGCCAGCATGAAGGATCCGGTGATTGCCATCGGCGCCGATGCCGGCGCCACCCATCAGGCGGTGATCAATGTGATGGAGGCCGCGCGCATCGACGGCTACACCAAGATTTCCTTCACCACCCAGGCCAAGTCCAAGTAAGGCGGCGCGGCCATGCCCACCTCTTCGGCCACGCTCTTTTCGCGGGCCTGGCTGGAGTCTTGGCTGACCCGCGAATGGCAGCGCAACAGTTGGTGGCAACTGCTGCTGCGTCCGCTGTCCTGGCTGTTCGCGCTCGGCGTCGCCTTGCGGCGCTGGTCGTTCCGCCTGGGCCTGCGCAGCAGCACGCGCATCGACGCGCCGGTGATCATCGTCGGCAATATCACGGTCGGCGGCTCCGGCAAAACCCCGCTGGTGCTGGCCCTGGTCGAAATGCTGCGGACGCGCGGCTATCGGCCGGGGGTGGTGTCGCGCGGGTATGGATCAAATCGAGTGGTGGCCAGGAGCGATCCGGCAATTGAGGTCGACGTTGCCCGGCCCGATGCCGCTGCCGTTTTCGGCGACGAGCCGCTATTGCTGGCCGGACGGCTTGGCTGTCCGGTGTTCATCGGCCGCGATCGGGCGGTGGCGGCGCGGGCCTTGCGCAAGCGCCATCCTGAAGTCGATGTCGTCATCGGCGACGACGGCTTGCAGCACTATGCCCTGGCCCGCGATATCGAGATTGCGGTGCTCGATGGCAGCCAGGGCGTGGGCAATGGCGTGCTATTGCCGGCCGGGCCATTGCGCGAGCCGGT
>Ga0209647_1004071_pt1 | contig 11116 bp, 16 predicted proteins | sample GraSoi_2013_60cm_FD_185827 | JGI IMG/M metagenome (GOLD analysis project Ga0209647, IMG submission 185827) | Grasslands soil microbial communities from the Angelo Coastal Reserve, California, USA - Sample 9_17_2013_60cm (SPAdes) (version 2) | ecosystem: Environmental > Terrestrial > Soil >... | reverse complement strand
TCGCAATGGCAGCGCTGTAATGACGTCACCCGTTCGGAAGCCATCCGCCGCCTGGTCGAGATTGGATTAAAGGCCAAAGCCAAGGGCTAGGTCAAACCGGGGAGGACGGACGATGACAGCAACCGCCGTACAATGTAGCCTGAAAGATTGGGCCGCACTCATAAGCGCCGTCGCGTGGCCAACTATCTTGGCTGGCGGGTTATTGTATTTCCGAGTCACACTCAAAAGTTTGATATCACGTATCACAACGGCCAAAGGCCCTGGATTCGAACTTTCAGCTTTGGCCGAATCAACCAAGACCACAACTGAAGCGCTATTGCCGGCTGATTCCGACTTCGACAAAATCGAGGACTTTTTAGATTGGAACAAGGTGGCAGCCGAGGTGCGAAATTGGGCCGCAAAGCACAGAGCTCAAAATCCCTCAGATATGGGTCCGAACAACTTTAGGCGTTTCCTCTTTGATGCCGGACTGCCGGGCGGACAAGCTGTTGCGTTGGAATGGGAGACCGATGGAACGTTGAAATACAAGTAGCAACTAACGCCAAACGTTCGCCGCCTCGACAAAGCGTAATCTATAAGCCGCGTCGTCGAGTTTCGGGCTCAAGGCGAAGGGGAAATTGACGATGAGGGTTTTGCTCGTTCTCGCCGCGATCGGCTTTTCGGCAACTGCTGCATTCGCCCAAACTGCACCGCCCAAGGTCGGCAACAAACCGTTGGTGCAGATGAAGCCGAAGGGCTCGCCTGGCTGCAAGTTCGTTGGGACGGTCAAAGGCACCAAACTGTGGGCTGGTGATTGCGAAGCGGCAGAACTTCGAAGCAGCGTCCCAGCAACGGAAACGGGGGACCTGCCTGCGGCGGCTGCCGGGGCAATCCCGCCGGGTCAGAAACAGTAAATGACCGGACCGAGACCCGCAGGACGGCGCTGGACCGTGGCGGAGGAGATCCAACTCCGGGAAATGCTGGATGCCGGAATGAAGGTCCCAAACATCGCTCGCAAGCTGAACCGCACGGCCCAGGCTATCTATGCCCGCTTGCAACGCCTCTACAGAAAGCGGGAACCGTCTCGGACGCGCCCCTGAGCGACGGTCACTAAGCCCTCACGGCGGCTACCGCGCACATGCTAAACCTTTGCGCGGGCAATCCCGTTAGGACACCAGATGGAAGACCCATCAATCGACAAACGAGAGCAATACGTCGCCTTCGCCACTCATTGCCTGCAACTGGCAAAGGTTGCGGCCAATCGCGAATCTCAAGCCGTTCTCAGAGAGATGGCCGCGGAGTGGCTGAAGCTGGCGGAAGTCAGCCGGCTCCACTGATGCGTCTTAAGGCTCAGTGGCCCGAAATCGGCCGCAGTCCCGGCATTCATCGCGCGGTTTTGGCGGTAGCCCTTACGGACGGCTTTCGCGCGCGGCAAGGGCGCGGAGGGCAGCCCGCCCGTCACCTGGCACGTCAAATATGCTGGCGGCCGCGTGGGCGTGATCGTCGAGCGAGCGGGCTCGGCTAGTACCCGATGCCTAATATCAGCGGGAAGTCGACGATATAGCTCGGAGGCACTCTGGTTTTGTGGTTGTGGCCTGCCTGCACTGGAGATCCCTAGGCGAGGAATAAAACGCAAAGCGAAAGCACGATCTTGGTCATGTAAATTGCTTCCCGTTGGGGCCGCCGATCAACCCTAACATCTCAAGCGAGCTTTTCTTATCACCCCTGATGAGGATGCCGACGCTGCGGCTGCCATCCATAAGCAAAACGCGGGTTTAAACCACAATACGCATCTGTCCCGGAAGCTGTGGCTTGGCATTGCGCGTAGCTCGTGAATTCGCAATTGCCCGGGTAGCCCCATTGCCGGCCTTGCAGACAATAGGGATAATCCTGGGCGGCCGCTGGCGCAGTGGTAAGAGCTATTGCTACAAATGCCGCAGCTCCAATGATCTGTCGCATTTTCATTTCCTTTCTTGATGTCGACCGAACTATTACCGCGATGTATACACGAGCGCCTATGGCCCCAAGCTGTAGCGGCTTCACGATCGGTCAAATCTGCGGAATCATGAGCGCATGCCCGAACTCACCCGCCAGAAGAAGATCACCTTCGCCGAGATGCGCGCCGCTGGCGTCCGCGGGCTGCTGATTTACTGCTCGGACCGTCATTGCAGCCATTGGACGACCATGAGCGCGGACCGATGGCCGGACGGCGTCCGGCTGTCCGACATAGAGCCGCTATTCACCTGAAGGGGTGGCGTCATTAGCGATCGGGGTTGGACGCGCAAATTCGAAGATCCGATCCCGCTGCCCCGCGGTCGCCAGCTTGTCACTCTCGAGGGCGCTGCCAGATATATCCAAAAGCTACCGAAGGCCGAACAGCAGCGCGGGCGCCTCGCTGGGACATTGGGACATTCAGAACGGTGGGACAAAAACCGTCTGTCCCAGCTTAAAGCCGAGCAATCTGAAAGCGTTGCGGCATCAGTTGAGACAATTGGCACAGTTAGTTGGGACATCTCTGGACGATAGGTATTTCGTTGTTGACTTACCGCGCGGGCTCGCTAGCGGCCAGCCGGGAAGAGACCAGAAGGTCTCACCCTGATGAAATTGCGACATTGACACTTATTCAATATCCCCGTGGGGCGGCCTCGGCGATGAAGTCGATCAATCATCGTCGCCGCCTGGCCCGCGAGCACTGGCGGCCGAACTTGATCGGCGGCGACGCAGGCAGGGCGGGAATGATCCATGGCGGACCGTGGCCCGGCGCGCCCGTGCGACGACGCCGAGGCGGCTCCTCAGGAACAAAACCAAATAATCACCAGCGCCATCGGAAGGCCAGCACCCAAGGCACCAACAATCATCAACGCGAACGCTGAAAGCAAATTTGCTTCGGCTTAGATCTCACGCCCAGACATGCCGTTACTCCGTCGAGCCCCCACGGGCATCGCCCGTCGCCCAAGGATGAACGATCAAGAATGCAGGTGTCGGGAGAAGGTCGTGAGGACTTTCGAATACCGGCACTTGCCCGAAACCAGAGCGATCTGAGGCTGAATCTTTGTGGTTAAGATAAGGTTAACCCGGGCGCCTTCGGGCCGCAGCCGGGCCTGCGCTTTATTCCGGCCGGGCGGCTGCCCACCACCCGTTAGCTTGACTGGCGCCTTTCTTGGTGCAGTCTGCCGCGCCGCATTATCATGGCCAAGGCAAAGTCCTCGTGCAGACACGCCGCGACTGCTTTGAAACAAAAAGAAGCCGCCGACTGAGGCTGCCTCTTGGTCGACCGAGCCCGCAAACCAAAGTATTTTATGATCGCCCTTAAATGACCAGAGAGAATAAAAGCAGTGATAGGCAAATGAGGTCACCCATTCGATCCTTTTGGTTGGCGGCAGTAATCTCTGTCGTCGGCCATGGCCATGCATTTGGTCAATCGGGACCCCTAGTTGGCCTCGCCGCATTTGGCGACTGGCGCTCCGATAAGCCAGGCTTGCGTCGGATCATAAAACCTGAGGATTTGCCGAAACCCGGAGCAACGGCCTCGGTCGCCAATTTCCCTCATGTGGTGCCGCGACTCTCGACTGCCGTCCCGCAAGTTCCTCCCGGCTTTAAGGTCGAGTTATTCGCCGAGGGACTGAGCGGACCGCGCGAGATGCGAGTTGCGCCCAACGGTGACATTTTCGTCGCGGAAACCAGCGCGGGCAGGATCCGTGTCTTGCGAGCGGCCGACGGAGACTCAAAACCTTGCGTAGACGAGATTTTCGCCAGTGGTCTCAACCTGCCTTTTGGAATTGCCTTTTTCCCCAGTGGTGACAATCCTCAATGGGTCTACGTCGCCAATGCGGACAGCGTCGTTCGCTTCTCTTACGCGGTGGGCGATACCAAAGCCTCCGGAAAACCTGACATCATCGTTACCGGGCTACCGAGTGGAGGAGCTCACACGACGAGAAACCTAGTCTTCACCACCGACAACAAGCGAATGCTGGTGTCGGTTGGTTCCAGAAGCAACGACGCGCAGGGCCTAGGAAGCCTGATAGGCGTATTTCAGTCGTGGACCGGAAAATATCCGCTAGGCGCAAGTTTGGGAAGCGAGCCAGACCGTGCAGCAGTATTGATGTTCGATCCGGATGGAAACCACCTTGGTGTGTTCGCCACCGGCATCCGCAACTGCGTGGGTCTTGCCGTTCACCCTACGACCGGGGATTTGTATTGTTCGACCAATGAGCGCGACGGTTTGGGAGACAATCTGGTGCCGGACTACATTACTCGGGTGCGCGAAGGTGCATTCTATGGATGGCCTTGGTTTTACATCGGCGACAATGAAGATCCACGACATAACGGAAAACGCGCTGACTTATTGGGGAAGATCACCATTCCCGATGTCCTAATCCAAGCCCATTCTGCCTCTCTCGGGATGGCGTTTTACGATGGCAAAATGTTTCCATCCGAATATAGGGGTGATGGATTCGCGGCCGAACATGGATCGTGGAATCGATCCAAACGCACGGGATATAAGGTCATCCGAATTCTTCTGAAAGACGGTTCTCCTACCGGGGAATACCAAGATTTTCTCACCGGGTTTGTCATCAATGACTCTGACGTGTGGGGAAGGCCCGTTGGAGTGGCAGTCGCACACGACGGTGCACTCCTTGTGTCGGAAGACGCTAACGGAACGATCTGGCGGATTACACACTGAAAACTCGGCCATGATCACCACCTGCCCTTATTAAAATTGAGTTGGGAGCCGCCATCGGGCGCCTTTTAGATAGAATGACTTGGCGCAGCGAGAGGCGTGGCTATGCTCAAAGATCTGAAGTCCGAATTGCGCCAAGAGCTGACAGGGCGGAGCACGCCACTCTGGCCCGACGGACAATTTTTTCGTCGGTCGGTGTGAATAACTCGTCTCTCTAGCGGCACGACATGTGGTGCTCATGATTTGCGTTCAGCGCGGATTCACACTGAACTGGCGATGTAATAGATTACGGAACCAATCTTATCGACGCTTACCGTCAGGCCGCCGTCTACGCCGACCGGCCCCCTTAAGGGTGCCAAGCCGCGCGATCGACAGGTGGCTCAGCCCATCTCCAAGACCACCCTTCCCAGAATTGCCTGTTCGACGAATTCAGGCGGATCTATGATATGGCTTACGATCTGCAATGCGGCGTCGAGGCGCCTCACTGCTGCATGTTGGAGCGGGGATCTGATCAGGAGGTCGCGATGAAGATTGAGAGCACCACATTCGGCGCGATTACGATTGACGGAACGACGTATCAGCACGACGTAGTCGTTCGCCTCTCCGGCGAAGTTGTAAAGCGGAAAAAGAAGTTATCAAAGAAGCTCTACGGTACCTCGCACGTGCTTTCAAAAGATGAGGCAAAATTTCTCTTCGAGAAGGGGTGCGACCAGGTCGTCATTGGTTCGGGTCAGATGGGCAACGTGCACCTATCACCGGATGCTGAAGCCTATTTCGAAAGAAAGGGCTGCCTGGTCCTGTTGAAGCCGACACCCGAGGCGATTCGGATGTTCAACCGGTCGCGCGCCAGGAGGATCGGGCTCTTTCACGTGACCTGTTGATAGAAAGGCCCTGGTGAAGCTGTGCATCCAAGTTGGACCAGCCGGCTCGGCGCGTCGCTCCTCGCTTTTGTGTTGACCGTTGCGCCGTCGGTTTCGCCGGTGCACGCCGTTGAGGGGGCTCGCAAGGTGAGCGTGGTGTCCTTCGGCCTTTTCGGCGATCAAGGCGTGTTTAGAAGCGAGGCGACCGGCGCAGCACAGGTCGTAGCGAGCCGTTTCGGAAGCGGCCCGATCAACGTGCAATACAATTCGAAGAAAGGCGGAGGTGCAACGATTGAAGGCCTGGCCATGTCCTTGCAAGCGGCGGCCAATGGGATGGACGCCGACAACGACATTCTGTTTTTGATTCTCACCTCGCACGGCTCCCGCGCCGGCCTTGCAGTCAAGGCGGGGCGGCTTACGCAAACGCTCACGCCGTCTAATCTCGCCGACATGCTGGCGCGGACAGGCATGCGATACAAGGTGGTGGTCATCTCGGCCTGCTATTCCGGGGTCTTTATTCCTCGTCTCGCGAACCCCGATACGCTGGTAATCACGGCGGCCGATGCCGACCATCCGTCGTTCGGCTGCCGGGACAAAGCCAAGTGGACCTATTTCGGCAACGCCTTTTTTAATGTCGCACTCCGGCAAGCTAAAAGCCTGAAGGACGCCTTTGTTGTGGCGCGCTCGCTCGTCAAAAAGCGAGAAGTGCACGAGCGCTTCGAGCCGTCGAATCCCCTAATGGCAGGCGGCGAAAACGTGCAGCCGTTGCTCATTGCACGTCCTTGAGCGACCGGCCGGCTTCGCAGCCGACGCCCATAGCTGAAGCCAACGCTGCGCCTTATGTCCGATTCGCGCCGATAGTGTTGAAAAAGTCGTTTTTGGGTGACGGACGAAATTTCTGAGGACCGCTGATGCGTTTCGCATGCGGCGACGTGAGGGACCCCATCGTTTTATACAAAAACGACCGCTGACCTTCGTATCGGCGCTGCAGCGCGTTTCAGCGGTAGAGACGTCTAAGAATCACCTTTCGCGAGATTTTAGGTGTTGTTCGATTTTCGACTTTTGCAACAGTATCCGCCAAAACCGGACCTTCCTCAAAAGTGGCTTTTGACCCATTAAGATATCCGCCTGACTCCCTTCGGAAAATGCGCCGATCGCTGTTCGGATTTCCGAAATCGTGAGACAGCGTGTGATCGTTTTGGGAGCTGCCACCTGGCGTGGAGAAGTACCGATGATAGCGCAGCGTGGGTGCCATGGGCAGGCATCCCCCAAATCATCGTTCGCGTACGATGCGCTGAGCGCCAATTAGGCGCGAGCGCTACCGCCAAAACCCCGTAGCCCAAAGGGGGTAAAACTGGACGCCGATGCAGGACGCAGGGAGGGTCAAATTTGAACGCCGATTGATAAACCGCTTCATTCGCTTGGTCCAGAGCCGCTCACAATGAGAATTGCGACAGTGCGCCTAAGCTCATTGAGCGGTAGACAACCGCCCGCGTGTCCCGCCGAAACCTTCAAAATGGTGATTGAAAAAGCTGACGGCACGCCTCGGTCGCGATGGATACTCCCATCCGAGCACCGTATCGTGTCCAAAGTCCATCGAAAGCTGGCAGTTTTTCCTAGCGAGCTTTGGCCCTTCAGGTTTCCATGAGGCCGCCTAGCTGGACGCGCGGCAGCCTGAAAGCCCGTCTGCTGTCCCTTCGCCTCCAGGTCGCGGTCATGAGAATCGTATTTATTGAGGATAGTCGCGAAGCATCGATATCTCTCCTCGATCGATGTCTGCGGTTTTGCGAACAAGAATAGTGGAGGGGCGGACATCCACATTTTCTCATCCCTCGTGAGAATGGCGCGCGGACACCCTTCTCAAGGGGTCCAACGTAGCATCGAAGCCATTGCATGCGCAAAATTTGGGAGAAATTGACGTGAGCGACGTCACCAACGATCTCGCGCAGCTCTATGTCGAGAGCGATGCCCTGAGTTTAGCCGATCTGATCAGACGCAAGCAGGTTTCCCCAATTGAAATTGTTGATACCGCCATCTTCCTGATCGAGCGTCTCGATCCAAAGCTCAACGCGGTGGTCATCCGCACCTTCGATATTGCTCGCCAGGCGGCCGCCCATCAGGGCACCGGTCCCTTCGCCGGCGTACCCTTCCTGCTGAAGAACATCGGTTCGATGTGGAAAGGCACGCCGCTTACTTCCGGGTTGGGCTACCTTAAAGATTTCGTCTGCGAGAGCGATTCTGAAATGGCGAGGCGCATGCGGGCGGCCGGCCTGCTAGTCCTCGGGCGAACCAACACCCCGGAATACGGCTGGTCGATCACCACGGAGCCTCGGCTCTACGGCCCAACAATCAACCCCTGGAATCCGGCCCTAACAGCGGGTGGCTCAAGCGGTGGCTCGGCGGCAGCCGTCGCGGCACGCATCGTGCCGATTGCTGAGGCCTCCGACGGCGGCGGTTCGATCCGCGTACCAGCCTCTTGCTGTGGCGTAGTCGGTCTAAAACCGTCACGCGGACGGATTACCTATGGACCGGATGACGTCGATCCCTGGTTCGGCTCCATCTACACCTTCTGCCATACTCGCACGGTCCGCGATGCGGCTGCTTTTCTCGACGCCGTCGCTGGTACTATGCCCGGCGACCCCTACAACCCGCCGCGCCCGGAGCAAAGCTGGTTGTCGCTCCTCGGCAAGCAACGGAGGCGGCTGCGTGTCGGCTTCACTCTGACGGCGCCCTGGGGCGAGCCGCTCTCGTCCGAGGTGAAGGCTGCTGTTGAGGGCGCTGTGAACCTGTTCCAGACGCTCGGCCATGAGGTGGAGGAACATGCCTTTGAAGTGGACCTCGAGGCTGCCTGGTGGCGCTACAACGACATCATCGCAGTTGAGACGGCCGGTGAATTCGACCGCTGGGCGCGAGTGGTCGGACGGCCCGTGGAGAAGCAAGACTTGGCGCCCTTCAACTGGTCGATGCTGGAACACTCCAAGACCCTGTCTGCTTCGCAATATGCCGAGAGCTTCGCTGCCGTCCGCAAGGCGGGCCAGCGCATCGCCGTGGAACTTGCGCCATATGACGTCTTCGTTACACCGACGCTGACCCAGCCGCCCCGGCCATTTGGGTACTGGTCGATGGAGGACCGCGAACGGGAGCGCTATCTCGCCCGCTGGTCAGATGCCGCCTTCATGTTTACCTTCAATATCTCGGGCTTGCCCGCGATGTCGGTACCGGCGGCGATGAGCGGCCAGAACGCGCCGATCGGGATCCAGCTTGTCGGCCGCTATGGAGACGAGGCGACTATCCTTGAGCTCGCTCGGGAGATGGAGCAAGCCGCACCATGGATCCAGCGCACGCCGGTGATCTCCGCGGGTCGTGCGGTAACTTAAGTATTGGCGCTAGAAGGTCATTGTCGCTCCTGCGGTGCTCCTCCTGACGTCGGCCGGGTCAACAGGGCTAGGCCTAGGACCTGGCACCGGTCGCGAGCCCTGCCGGTCGGCACGTTTTTTGCGTGCGATGTCCGTCGTCGCCACCGAAGGCTTTCTATTTAGGTGCTTCGGCACGTGGCGGCGGGAGGGCAACCTTCTCCTGCTCGTGATTGCAAGTAACGGGAGAGACAGCTCGCAGCAACTGCACAGGAACCGACCACCACCATGCACAATCCCGGCATCCGCAGCAGGCTCATGACGAAACGGCAAATCCAGATCGGCCGCCTCTTTCTCGACTTGGCCGTCTCCGAACGGCGATTGGTATGCAGCCGCGAGCGCGTGACGAGTATGCGCGACCCGTCCTACATGCTTGTCGTGCCGCTGAACGAACGCATCAAATACGGCCAAGCCGGATGCTACGGTACGATTGAGGCTGGCGAGTATGTCCTGCTTAGCCAGACGGATTTCTATGAAATATCCTCCGAGGTTGACACTCTCCTCCTGATGCTACGGATCCCGGCGACGGAACTGAGGAGGCGTCTCGCCTCCGTAGACGACCATATCGGTCGCCGCTTCGGCGCCAATGCGGCGATGACCCAACTGCTGGTCGACCTGCTGCGCAGAGTAGCGGATCTGTTTGCGGATTGCCCACCGCCGAACGGCGAGGCACTAGCGACCGAAATCTTCAGCTTCGTCGCACTTGCTATCGGCGCTGAGGACCGAGGCTCGGCCGTCGACGTGCGCAATACTCGCTACCGCTTGCGCCGTCGCATCTTCGATTTCATCGAGGCGAATCTCGGCGACGAGGACCTCTCGCCAAAGAAGATCGCCGCTAATAGTCGTATTTCCCTGAGTTATCTCTACAGCCTATTCAGTGACGACGACACTACGGTTGGCCAATTCGTGCAGCTGAAGCGGCTGCAGCGCGCCTATGAGCTGCTGGTTGCCAATCCAAAGGGGAACATCACCATTTCGGAGATCGCCTATCGGATCGGGTTCAAGAGCGCCTCGCACTTCTCGCGCACCTTCACCCGGCATTTTCACATGGCGCCGCGAGATGCGAGGCGAGTCGCATGCGAACCCGCAGCGATATCCTTGACCAAAGAACCCACCTAGGAGGCGACGGCGGCTTTCCCCGCATAGAACGCCCCGGCGCGGTTCACGACGATTTCAAAGAAGTAAGGATCGTTCTTCACACCTAGACTAGCCTAGAGCCTGTCTTCAGTTGAGCAAGATCATAGCCGAAGCCAAGTGGACGCCGGCGAGGAAATTCTGGCGAGTTTGTCATAACGGGTGGCGATCGCGCGAAAATGCTTGAGTTTGTTGAAGAAGCGCTCGACTAGGTTCCGCTCGCAGTAGAGGGCGAAGTCGCATGGTAGCGGCGTTGCCCGGCGGGGATGGGAGGGAATCACCGGGGTGATTTGCCGCTTGGCGAGAATGTCGATGAGGGCATCGGCGTCGTATGCCTTGTCGCCGATCAGGGCGGCTGGGTTGGAATCGGCGAGCAATGGCTCTGCGCAAATGAGATCGTTGGTTTGTCCTGGCGAAAGCATCAACTCGACGGGATTGCCCAACGCATCGACGAGCGCGTGAATTTTGGTGCTCAGTCCGCCGCGCGATCGACCGATCGCTTGCGCGCCGTTTTTTTCTTGCGCCGGCGCTGTGTTGATGGGCGCGCACGATCGTGGCGTCGATCATCATGTACTCGTTGTCAGGGGCACTCGCCAATATCTTGAAAATGCGCTCGAAAACCCCGCTCTTGGCCCATCGGTTGAAGCGCTGGTAGACGACCTTCCAATCCCCGAAGCGCTCCGGCAGATCGCGCCAAGGGATACCCGCCCGATATCGGTACAGAACTGCATCGACGAACAGTCGATTGTCGACCGCGGTGCCGCCGACATGGCCCTCCCGTCCAGGCAGAAAATCCTTGATCCGATCCCACTGGTCGTCGCGTAATGCGTAGCGTCGCATCGGTCGGTCCCTCCAGAGGCCGACCGCCCATGAATCACTCAATTGCTGATTTGGGAATCCCCCAACTGAAGACAGGCTCTAGCTGTGGAGCCTCAACAGGTTGTCCTCGGTCAGACCGAGTCTGCTGATCGGTGTTTGAGCTTTTATCCCGCCGTGAGGCCGGTGCCAATTGTAGCGATGTAGCCATCTTGGCAGTTCGGCGGCACGTT
>Ga0209647_1004070_pt1 | contig 11120 bp, 8 predicted proteins | sample GraSoi_2013_60cm_FD_185827 | JGI IMG/M metagenome (GOLD analysis project Ga0209647, IMG submission 185827) | Grasslands soil microbial communities from the Angelo Coastal Reserve, California, USA - Sample 9_17_2013_60cm (SPAdes) (version 2) | ecosystem: Environmental > Terrestrial > Soil >... | reverse complement strand
TTTGGATACGTCACCGGGTACAAATTGGCCGTCCCCGGCCCGAGTGGAAATTGGCCAAGCACCTCTCCCAGGTCGGGCGCGAAAGCCGAGGCGTAGACCAAGCTGATGACGTTGGGTTGACCGGCGCCCGCGTTGGTGATGACGGCTCCCCCGTAGGAGTGCCCCACCAGCACTGTGGGTCCTTGCAACTGCTGCAGTACCCCGAGCGTCGCGGTCACATCGTCCACCATGTGGGTCGTGAGCGGGAGCTGCGGGGCGAACACGGTATGGCCCGCAGCGAGCAGCAGCGGGATGACCCTGCTGTAACTGGACCCGTCAGCCCAGACCCCGTGCACCAGCACGACATTGACGCCGGACGGGCTTCCCGTGGGACTGAACTGGGCGATACTCGTTGCTCCTTTGTGGGTTGCCGCCAGGGCGGCTACGGGAGAGAGTGCCTGCGCACCTGAGACCAGAGCCGTGCTCGCGGCTCCTACACCAAGATACTTGAGAAATCTGCGTCGCGTCGAGCGAGGGAGAGCCTCTGACTCCCCATCGGTGTCCGTGCTAGAACGGTTTCGTAATTGCATTAGGAATGCTCCTTCTCTGATGTCATTGCTCTACGTCGAGAATCCCTCGCGCAGCCAGGCCGTGGCAAGGGCGATCGCTCCGCGTGCCGCCGCAGTGTGTGCCAGAGCATTCAACATGACAAAGTCGTGGATGGCCCCCTGGAACCGCACAGCCGTGACGCGGACGCCCGCCTCCCGCAGCTTGGTGGCATAGGCTTCCCCCTCATCGCGCAGCACGTCCGCCTCGGCGGTGATGACGAGCGCTGGCGGGAGTCCTTGCAGCTGCTGCGTGCTGGCCCGCAGCGGCGAGGCGGTGATCTCATTGCGCTCGCCCGGGTTGCGCGTGTATTGATCCCAGAACCACATCATGGCATCGCGACGCAGGTGGTAGCCTTCGGCGAACTGGTGGTAGGACGCGGTGTCGAAAGTCGCGTCGGTTACCGGGTAGAACAGCAGTTGGAGCTGGATGTCCGGACCTCCACGCTCCCTGGATAGCAGCGTGACCGCCGCCGTCATGTTTCCTCCGACGCTATCACCAGCCACGGCAAGGCGCTCCGGATCCAAACCATGCTCTCGCCCATGCTCGGCGACCCATTTCACCGCCGAGTAGCACTCCTCGATGGCCGTCGGGTATTTGGCTTCAGGGGAGAGACGGTACTCAGGGAACACGACCGCGGCCTCGGCTCCGACCGCGAGTTCGCGCATGAGCCGGTCATGCGTCTGCTTGCTGCCGAACACCCACCCGGCCCCGTGGATGTAGACGATGACAGGGAGCATCGCCGGGGCATGCTGTGGCCGCAGGATGCGAAGGATGACCTGCGCGCTTGGGCCGTCTGCAATGGTGAGATCCTCGATGTCGATCGGCAGCTTGCTCACCTGGCCCGATTGCGCCTCATCAAGGGCGATTCGTCCCCGTTCGGGACCAAGGGTGAGCAGCAAGGGTGGCTTCGCCGCAGCCTCCGCGAACGCTTGGGCCTCGGGTTCTAACTGGATCCTGCTGGTCATCTGTCTCCCTCCTTGTGACGCCCGACAACGTACGTCATGTGATGGTTCCCAGAAGACATCCACGTCATGCCGACAGCAAGCGCGGCATGCGGGCTCATCAAGGCATCAAGCCTTGCTTTTCAAGTCGTTTGCCGACACGCTGCTCATACTGACCTTGCCCTTGGTGAGATTATCGTCTATAGTGGAAGTATACTGATCAGCGTCTTCGAAGTCACCGGACATCAGGTGGCATTCCAGGTGGCATTTCCACCTCTTATTCCTTCCCATCACTGCGATTTTGGGGGACATACTGAAGGAAAACGTCCATGAAGGGATCTTCGTACCGCGATCGTGACTACGCCTTTGGGCAGGCTATGCTGACCCTGCGCACGGCCATCGGGCTGACGCAAGCGAGACTGGCCAGGCACCTGGGCGTCTCCCGCAAAGCGGTGGGGGAATGGGAAGCAGGCCTCACGTATCCCAAAACCGAATACCTCAAAGCGTTCATTGCCCTGGCCGCCCAGCAGCAGGCTTTTCCTCTCGGTCGCGAGGCGGAGGAGATCCGCGCCTTCTGGCACGCGGCGCATCAGAAGGTGCTGCTCGATGAAGCGTGGCTTGGCACGCTGCTCCATACAGAGGTGTCCCCTGTCTCCCAGCCGGTCGAGGAGACCATTGGCACGATCTCCGTCCTCGCTCCTCTTGCTCGCGGTGGGCCGCGCGTCGATTGGGGTGACGCGCCCACCGTCACGACCTTCTTTGGACGCGAGTGGGAACAGACCCTGTTGACCTCCTGGATCGTCGAGGAGCGCTGTCGGGTGGTGAGCGTGCTGGGGCTGGGTGGCATCGGCAAGTCGGCGCTGGCGACGTGGGTGATGCACCGGGTGGCAGAGCGCTTCGAGGTGGTCGTCTGGCGCTCCCTACGCGATGCTCCCACCTGCGAAGCACTGCTCGATGAGTGCCTGCAGGTCCTTGCTCCCCAGGCACTCCGCGACGTGTCTGTCAGCCTCGAACGGCGCCTGGGCCTCCTGCTGGAGTACTTGCGGAACATGCGTGTCCTGCTGGTGCTGGATAACCTGGAGGCGCTTTTGGAGGAAGGGGAGGGCACGGGCCACATGCGTGCAGGCTACGAGGGATACGCACGGCTGTTGCGCCGGATGGCTGAGACCGAGCATCAGAGCTGCCTGCTGCTGACCAGCCGCGAGAAGCCGAGCGACCTCGTTCCGCTGGAGGGCAGCCGGGCGCTCGTGCGCGCCTTGCGCCTCGCCCGGCTGGATGTCGACGCGTGCAAACAGTTGTTGGCAGAAAAGGAGGTTGCAGGCAGCGCGGCTGACCAGGCGCAGCTGGTCGAGGCCTACGCGGGCAATCCCCTGGCCCTCAAAATCGTCGCTCAGACCATCGTGGACCTCTTCGATGGCCAGATCGCCCTCTTCCTGGAGCAGGGCGAGGTGGTCTTTGGCGGTGTGCGGGAGCTGCTCGACCAGCAATACGCCCGCCTTGCGGACCTGGAGCGGACGCTGCTGTGCTGGCTGGCGATTATACGCGAGCCGGTGAGCATTGAGGAACTGCATGCCCTGCTGGTGGTGCCCAGTCCTGCGGGAGAAGTGCTGGAAGCCGTTGACGGGTTGCACAGACGCAGCCTGATCGAGCGCGGGCAACGCCCAGGCAGCTTCGCACTGCAATCAGTCGTGCTGGAGTACGTGACGATGCGGCTCATCGCGGAGGCGAGCCATGAAATGGAACAGGGACGGCTTGTACGCCTGATTGAGCATGGACTTGTGCAGGCTCACGCGAAGGACTATGTGCGACAGGCCCAGGAGCGGCTGATCGTGGCTCCCCTACTCGCGCGTTTGCAGAACACAGCCCTGAGGCCGGCTTCGGTGGAGGAGGTGTTGCAGTCTCTTCTCGACCAACTCCGTAGACGAGCGCAGGAAGCCCAGGGGTATGGACCTGCCAATTTGGTAGCACTGCTGCGCGAGCAGCGCGGGCACCTACGCAGCCTGGACCTGTCGCAGCTTGCTCTTCGCGGGGCGTTTCTACAAGGAGTCGAGATGCAAGATGCCTCTCTCGCTGAGGCTAGCCTGCGTGGGACGGTCTTGAACGAGTCCTTTGATATCCCCTGGGCGGTGACCGTCAGCCTCAATGGGCAGGACTGGGCTGCCGGCAGCAGACGGGGGGAAGTACGCGTGTGGCGCGAAGAAGGGAGGCTCCTGCACCTGGCCTGGCAGGCGCATACCGACACGGTGCGCGCCCTCGCCTTCAGCCCGGATGGACGCACGCTGGCGACTGGGAGCTGGGATGGGAGCATCAAGCTGTGGGACACAGAGAGCGGGGCCCTGCTCTGGACGAGCTGGTTCACCGACAACATCGAGTGCCTCACCTTTGCCCCCGATGGACGCACGCTCGCCAGCGGCGGGGATGATGCCACCGTCCAGCTCTGGGACGCCCATACGGGCGCGCACCGCCAGACGCTCTCCGGCCAGAGCGGCCCGGTGTTCGCCCTGGCCTGGAGTCCCGATGGGAGCCTGCTTGCCAGTGGGGGCGTCGATAGAGTCATTCGACTGTGGGAGCTCTCATGGGCACAGTCAGAAATCTCCGTGCGGCTGCTCGCGGGTCATACCAACTGGGTGTTGGGACTGGCCTTTGCCCCCGATGGCACCAAGCTCGCCAGCGGAAGCTGGGATGCTACCGTGAGGCTGTGGGACGTGGAAAGCCTCAGCTTGTGCCAGACGCTGACAGGGCATACAGAGCGGGTGCGGGCGGTGGCCTGGAGCCCCGATGGGAGCCTGCTTGCCAGTTGTGGCTTTGACCACACGATCTGGCTCTGGGATGTGGAGAGGAGCAGCTACCGGACGGGGCTGCACGGGCATATCGCCGGTGTGTACGATCTCGCCTTCACGCCTGACAGCCGCAGCCTGCTCAGTGGCAGTGAAGATGGGACTTTACGGGTGTGGGACGTGGAGCGGGGGCAGTGTGTCCACATCCTGCAGGGCTACGCGGTCTCGCTCTACGACGTGGCCTGGAGTCCGGATGGCACCCGGCTTGCTAGTGCGGGCTCGAATACGCTGGTGACTCTCTGGGACGTGGAGGGCCTGACCACACCCAGGCTGCTGCGCAGCCATCGCTCCCTCGTGTTTGGGGTGGCGTGGAGTCCCGATGGGAGGTTGCTGGCCAGTAGTGGGTTGGACAATGCCGTGCGGCTGTGGGACGCGACCACGGGAGAGGCTCGGCAGGTTTTGCAGGACCCTGACCACGCCAACACCCTCTTCTTTGGGGTGGCGTGGAGTCCGGATGGCACCCAGCTCGCCAGTGCGAGCTATCAGCAGGGGGTGCATGTGTGGGAGGTGACCACTGGCACTCGCCGGTGGGTGGGCCGGGCGCAGCCAACCAGGATTCGTCGTGTGGTGTGGAGTCCCGATGGGACGCAGCTGGCCAGTGGCGGCGATGATGGCAGCGTGTGCCTGTGGGAGGCCACCGAGGGCCGGCTTCGAGCGTCACTGCGGGGGCACAGTGGTATGGTTATGAGCGTGGCCTGGAGCCCCGATGGTACCAGACTCGCCAGTAGTGGCGGGAGCAGAGGCGGTGGGGAGGTTGTCGTTTGGGAGGTACCCAGTGGAGAGCGCCTGCGGTCCTGGAGCGAGCCGGGCTCGATCGTGTATGCGCTCGCCTGGAGTCCGGCCGGAGGGCTGCTGCTCAGTGGCGGCAGTGATGGCATGCTCCGCTGGTGGGACACACAGAGCAGAGAGTGCCTGAGGGTGCTAAAGGGACATCAAGGGACAGTCCAGTCGCTCAAAGTGAGTCCAGATGGGAAGACGTTGGCAAGCAGCGGGGATGACAATGCCATTCAGCTGTGGGATCTCCAGAGCGGCGAGCATCTGCAGACGTTACGGCGTGACCGGCTCTACGAGCGACTCGATATCAGCGGGATGAAGGGAGTGACCGAGGCGCAGAAGGTGATGTTGCGTGCGTTGGGGGCAATTGAGCGTACTCCCGCGCCTGACACGCAGCACGTTCCCTGAACGCTGGCCACCACGGCTCTATTGAGACGGAGAACGGATCTCTCGCACTTCCGCCGCTACGCGCAGGTGAGCGCGGCTGGTCTTTGGCCCCTGGAAGCGCCAGCGCCTGTATGACCAGGCCCTGGGCTTCCTTGAACGCATCTTGCCCCTTCCAAGAGCGGCTATTCTCCCCCAACCGACGAGGAGAGCTCAGACGCGATCTCCAAACCGAGGCCTTTGGCCACCCGAGCTCCCAGATCGGGATCGACCGGGTACCAGTAGTTGTTGACCGCACGCTCTTGAATCAAGCGCTCGACACCCTGGCTCATGTGTCCGACGATATTGTTGACCAGGTGCTGCCGGTCTGTCTCGGACATCACGTGGCGGTAGAGATTGCCTGCCTGCACGAAATCGTTGTCCTCCGCGTGCAGGGTATACGCGCTGCGCATGATCTCCCCGCTGGCGAACCAACTGGGCTCAGGATAGCGCTGCGGGTCGGCCTGCGGGCCGCCGTAGCTGTTGGGTGCGTAGACGGGCTGGTTGCCGTTGTGGCGGTAGCGCATCGAGCCGTCCTTACTATAGCTATGCACTTCGACCTGCGGCGCGTTGACCGGCAACTGATTGTAGTTGGCGCCAATGCGATAGCGGTGCGTGTCGGCATAGCTGAACAGCCGGCCCAGCAGCATCTTATCCGGGCTGGGACCGATGCCGGGCACCATGTTCTTGGGCTCAAGGGCAAGCTGCTCGATCTGGGCGAAGAAGTTCTCCGGGTTGCGGTCCAGCACCATGCGTCCGATGGTGATGGGCGGATAGTCCTTGTGCGACCAGACCTTGGTGAGGTCGAAGGGATTGAAGCGATAAGTCGCTGCATCCTCGAAGGGCATGATTTGCATTTCCAGCCGCCAGACCGGATACTGCTTCTTCTGGATGGCATCGCGCAGGTCGCGCCGATGGTAGTCGGGATCTTCGGCCGTCATGGCCTTGGCCTCGGCGTCGGTGAAGTTGGCGATGCCCTGCTCCGTCTTGAAGTGGTATTTGACCCAGAAGCTTTCCCCTTTGGCGTTGAGCCACATATAGGTGTGGCTGCCATAGCCGTTCATATGGCGCCAGGTGCGGGGTGTGCCTCGGTCGGACATCAGGATGGTCACCTGGTGTGCCGACTCCGGAGACAGGGACCAGAAATCCCACTGCGCGTTGTTGCTGCGCAGATCGTCGCCGGGCATGCGCTTCTGGGAGTGGATGAAGTCCGAGAACTTGCTAGCATCGCGCACGAAGAAGACCGGCGTGTTATTGCCGACCATGTCGTAGTTGCCCTCTTCGGTGTAGAACTTGAGGGCGAAGCCACGCGGGTCGCGCACCGTGTCGGCTGACCCGAGTTCACCGGCCACCGTCGAGAAGCGGATGACCAGCGGAGTGCGCTTGCCAATCTTGTTGAGGAAGGCTGCCTTTGTCCACGGGGTCACGTCCTGCGTCACCTCAAAGTAGCCAAAGGCGCCGCTGCCCTTGGCGTGGACGACGCGTTCGGGCACGCGCTCGCGATTGAACTGCGCCATCTTCTCGATGAGATAGCTATCCTGCAGGAGGGTGGGTCCATCGGGACCCACGGTGACCGAATATTGATCGCTTGAGACGGGAATGCCTGCATCGGTCGTCGTTAGCGGTTTTTGTTGTTCTTGTTGGTCGCTCAAATGTTTCTCCAATTGTGATCTATTCCTTACTGTTGACATTGTCGTCAGACGAAATGGTTGCACGCTACATATACACGCTCTACCAACTGAGATCCTATTGCCAGGTGCCGTAGAGCAAGCTCCATGCTGGCAACGGGGTGAGGCGGCTTTCGTCATGAAACACTTCAGGCGGGCCGAGTACGGCCAAACGTAATACTCCCATCGCTTGTCCTCTTTCTCCAGGGGGTTCTGTTGAAAAAATTTCAGCTCATCTCTTACGCTTCCAATTTGCCACTCATGGCCAGGTAGCGGAGAAACTCCAGGGAGCGCACGATCTCGGCGCGATCACTTCCCCCACTCTGATAGTACTGCCGCAACCACAACAGAGAGATGATCTCATCTTCCGAATAGCCGCATTGGGTCAGAGCTTCGATGTCATTAGCAGTTGTCTCTACGAGTCTTGTGCTTTCACGAATGTCTGTGAGAGTGTTGTGCGAAATCATCTTCTTATCCCTCGCTACCTGCGCTAGCGCAGGTAGCGTCCCAGGTATACCAGATAGAGGTACAGGCTCACCGTGACGATCACAGCATAGCCGAGATAGGTCGACAAACCGAGCGCTACGTGTGCAGCGACGACACCCCAGCCGACGAAGGCGAGGTTGAGCAGCAGCACCGGGATGACATACACCTTCAGAAAGGTGGGACCTTTCTCGGGCACAAACACTCCCCGCTTTGGAGATGGTGCGGCTGCCCTGTGAACCAGAGCAGCAGTGCCATCCTTCCTCCACGACGGCTTCGCCCGTCGCTGAGGCGACCTGTTTTCGTTCTGTGTGATCATTATCCTTTTCTTCTCTACTCACGCATTCCTTTTTTCCCTACCAGGCAGTATAGCCTTCGATACGAGCGAAGTCATGATACTAAGGTGGGATTGTGCTTCGCTTCACCACTCCCACTTTCGTGTGATAGATGTGCAGGACCTCTCAATGCCGGGCTGTCCCACTTTCGTAGGATGACAACGCTCCTGCTGCAACCTATACTGAGCTCGAAGAGAAAGAAAAAGAAAAATGCGTGACGATGAATAGCCACAGGAACGCGAAGCAGTTTAGGATTCCTCGGAAAGCAAACCGAGGGTGCGGGCCCGCGCCACTGCCTGGACGCGGGTATGCACTCCGAGTTTCGAGAAGATATTGCTCACATGGCGTTTGACGGTATCGATTGTGATCACCAACCCCTCCGCAATCTCCTGATTTGAGTCCCCCCGTACCAGCAAGTGGAGCACTTCCAGTTCGCGCTCACTCAATGGATCGAGCAGAGGCTGCGTGGTCATGCGCTGTCCCACCCTCTCTGGCTGATGCTCAGGTGTGGTGCCATCCTGGCGAAACGCGGCGAGCACCGTGTCCAAATAGGGTGTTGGGCCGTGCTCGCGTTGCTGATTCCGGAGCCCGGTAAGCAAAACAGCCATCTGCGGGCCTTCATCCACGAAGCGGCGGATGTAGCCCTCCGGTTCAGCCAGCTGTAGAGCCTGGGTAAGGAGGGTGAACGCCACTTGCTCTTCGCCGAGCATGGAATGAGCCAGAGCCTGCAAGACCTTTATTTCGATGACGTGGCTCCAGCGTTCTTGCTTTTCTGCACCGGCCTCGAGTGGTTCCAGGAGCGAGAGGGCATCCGTGGGCCTCTCCTGGGCCAGCACAATACGTGCGCGTGCCACATCCTCTCGTTCACGAGCAAATGGGGAATGCACTCTGGTCTGCTGTGTGAGTTCTTGTGCCCAGTGGATGACACGTTCTGACTCGCCACTTGCCAACCAGAACTGGACCCAATCCACGATGAGGTAGGCATCGCGCCGGTATGGGCTGTAGGTTTTCTCCAGGACCTCTGCTGCGTGTTGGAAGGCAGAGTACGCTGCCTCCATCTCTCCACGTGCCAGGTAGACACGCATCAGCTCGGTGTATCCTAGATATAATGCGACGACGGTTTCGGTCTGCTCACTCAGCCTCACTGCCTGTAAAACCAGATCCAGCGCCTCATCCAGTCGGTTCCACTCTCGCAGGACGTCCGCGTGGAAGATGGACGCCCAGCACACCATGGCATGTGGTAGTCCAACCGGTGTTGTTCCCAGGAGCGCAGCTTGCTCGGTAACCTGCACCGCCTCATGGAGCTTGCCGCGCAAGAGCAAGGAATACGCCGTTCTGCTCATATAGAGAATGGTGGATGAGATGTCACCTGCAGCTTGTGCGAGCGTGGTTGCCTCCCTTATGTTCTGGATGGCGGCCACGATGTCACCAAAGGAATGAAAAGCCAGCGACTGCGCATAAGCGACTTCTGCTCGCGCTAAAAGATTCTGTTCTGCCAGATGGGCGAGGGCCTCCTGGCAAAGAGCCAGGGTGGCATGCCCTTCACCAAGATAATAGCCAGTAATGATGGCGCGATAGGCAGCGATTTCTCCCAACAGGTTGTCTTGCTCGTGCCGTTGGGGCGATGGCGAGGCTCCAGTGTTAACAGTCTCGTTCATTGGGGCTGGTGACGTAGCTTGCAAAGCCGTTTCTGCATCGTAGAGCCAGCGGTCCATGGTCGTGTACGGAGCAACCATGAACAGGGTCTTGGCATACGCCAGGCACAGACGTGGCCGTGAGCGTACAATCTCGACAGGAAGCTTCTCAAGCCAGCGCCTCACCATCGCATGCTCACTGCTCCCCCAGATGGATGCATATTCTTGTTCGATCAAATCGGCGACTCGCGGCCAGTCCTGTGCACTGATGGCATGACGTGCTGCCTCAGTGAGGAATCCTTGCTCGGCATACCAGCGGCTGGCTCGCAGGTGCAGGGTGGATACTACTTCTCCTTCTGTCCGCTCAAGTCGTGAGCGCAAGGCTTCGGCGAATAAGGCATGGTAGCGGAACCAGCGTCGCTGCCCATCCAGGGGCACCACAAACACATTGGCACGCTCCAGGAACTCGAGTATCTCCTGGCTGTCCCTCTGCTGGAGCACCGCGTCACACAGGGGAGCGGAGAGCCGCTCTAAGATAGAGGTATGCAACAAAAACGCCTGCACCGATGACGGCTGCCGCCGCAAGACTTCCTCCAGCAAATAATCCTGGATATAATGCTGACTCCCACTCACCTCATCCAGTAGATCTGCAGGATCATTGTCTCCTTGCAGGGAGAGGCCGAGCAAGTGCAAGCCGACCAGCCACCCCTCCGTCTTGGTGGTCGCTTCCTGGATAAAGTCTGTTGGGAGCTGCATGCCCATCACCTCTTTGAAAAAGGCCATGACCTCCTCCGGCGTGCAACGCAACTGGTTGGTGCGTACTTCCAGTACCTCCCCACGTGCTCTCAGCAGAGAGAGTGGCAGGGGAGGATCGGCGCGCGTGGACAGGATGAGATGCAGTTGGGGTGGGAGATGCTCCACGAGATAGGTGAGGGAGCGGTGAATCTCAGGCTCGGTGATCAGGTGATAGTCGTCGAGGACCAGGAGAAACTGCTCGGTTCTGCTCACCAGGGCATTGATGAGCGCCTGCAAGACGTAGCGCAAGGGCGTAGGCGCTTGCTGCGTCTGCAAATAGCCCAGGAGGGGAGTGCAGAGACCTGGCTGCTGGCGATCCAGTGCCGTGAGTGCGTAGGTCCAGAATTGCACAGGATCGTTATCACTTTCATCCAGGGAAACCCAGGCCACATGCGGCGCTTCAGGGGTATACTGCGAGAGCGACTGCACCCAGGCTGAGACCAGGGTGGTCTTGCCGAAGCCGGCAGGAGCTGAAATGAAGATGAGTTTGCGTCGTAGTCCTTCATTGAGCAGAGAGGTCAGGTGGGGACGTGGGAGGAGGGGATGTGAAGAGGAAGGTAGAAAGAATTTGGTCGCCAGGAGCTGATCATGGAACAGCTCAGGCTCAACCATGACAACGCCTCCTGCCTGCATGTTGCTGCAT
>Ga0209647_1004068_pt1 | contig 11122 bp, 9 predicted proteins | sample GraSoi_2013_60cm_FD_185827 | JGI IMG/M metagenome (GOLD analysis project Ga0209647, IMG submission 185827) | Grasslands soil microbial communities from the Angelo Coastal Reserve, California, USA - Sample 9_17_2013_60cm (SPAdes) (version 2) | ecosystem: Environmental > Terrestrial > Soil >... | reverse complement strand
TGCACGCCAACAAAGCACCCGCCGAGTATCCCCGGCGGTGGTAGGATGGTAAGAATCAGTCCCGGTTACTTTGTGTCTGCGAGTTCCTTGTGTAGGGAAATCTTTTCGTCGAATGACAAGTCTGCTTCCGCGTCCGCCCTCATGCTTTCTTCGAGATACTCTTTGAGGGTTTGGCCGCTTCTGTAGGCTCGTAGCTCCAGCTCTTTTGCGTACGGTTCTTCCAGTTCGATCGTTAATTTCATAGATAGAGATCAGAGTCGTCGGATTTTGCGTATTTTGTTCATCCGAGTGGGTAGAAAGGCACTATCACCATAGTGCTCGTCTGGTTTGTAAGCAGACGAGGACCGGTTAGGCACAATACTCAACCGTCTGACGAGACGAAGGGCCTAAAACTTCAATGATGTCGTTTGGTGTGCTTTCCGGGTAGGGCCATGATAGCGGACACCCACAGAAAACGCGTTCCTGCGCCATCCTAGTGCGTCGATTTTCGGCGGCTCTTCTGCTTTTTGAGGAAAGCCTGAATCCTCTGACCATCCTCGAGGGTTGGGACGCGCCTTCCGTTGATCCACGCATATGCATCCATGCACGCAATTTGCTTCGAATTAGGTTCTGTGAATTTCTTATTCAAGTGGCGGCGCCGCAACGGATCAACAGTAGAGTTTAATCCAAACGGCTGGATCTCCGATGATCCCATCATCGCGGATTGGCGATGGGGACAGTGATGGCTTTTCGAGCCTTGAATAACTGGCCTTACCCTCGCGTCTTAAAGTAAATGCGAACCAGGCAGGCTTGCTCGTTGGACTGTTTCCGGCACGAATAAAACGAGAGGTTTTAAGGGAGATTGTATGTTTTTTTCGTTTGCTGCCGTTTTTGTGAAGTTGAATAATCGCCGTCGTGGTAAGATCCCGACGGTAACGTGCGGCGGGATCTGCCGCGCTGTTGCGCTATTAACGATTTCCCTCGGCATTTTGGCTGCTGCCTCGGAAAAGGCTTTAGCGCAAGCGCAAGTGACAGGTCAGTGGGTAACGCTGTCCTATCCGATGCCGATCAATCCGATTCACGTGGGCTTGGTGCATACCGGGAAGGTACTCGTAGTTGCCGGATCGGAGAACGATCCGACGGAACATAATGCGAAAATATCCAAAGCGGCCATCTGGGATCTCGGCGGCGGGAACATAACCCAGGGGACGATCACCAGGACACCGGACCTGACCTGGGACGTTTTCTGCAATGGCTGGGCATTTTTTCCCGATGGACGCTGCTTAGTTATCGGCGGCACGTCACAATATGACCCCTTTCACGGAGAACCGCGAACGACGGTCTTCGACCCGCTGACCGAGAAGTTCAGCCAAATGCAATACATGGCGCACGGCCGCTGGTATGCGACCGGCATCGTTCTGCCTGACGGGCGCATCATGACGTTCTCAGGCCTTAACGAGACAGGCGTGGTAAACAACACAGTCGAATTTTACATGGTCGGATCTGGCTGGAGCAGCCCGCTCACAGCGCCTTATAGTCCAAACCTCTACCCGTGGCTGCATGTCCTGCCAGACGGTCGTGTCTTCAATTCGGGAGGTTCACCGTATTCGAACATGTTCAACCCGTCCACCCAGACCTGGACGGTGAATTTTGCGAAAACCTCTACCGGCTTAAACCGCACCTACGGAAACTCCGTTCTGCTGCCACTGCTACCGCCGAATTATGCCGCACGCGTGATGATCCTGGGCGGTGGCGTCCCGAATGCTACAGCGACAACTGAAATCATCGATTTCTCCAAACCAACCCCGGCTTGGGTTAGGATGGGAGATATGCCGTCAGGAGCCCGCGTTGAGGGCAACTCAGTGCTTCTTCCGAACGGCAAGGTCTTGGTGCAAGGTGGATCGAGGGTCAATAACGACGGGACCACCGCGACGCTCGGAGCCGACCTGTTCGATCCGGCGACTAGAGCCTGGTCGTCAACCAAGCCCGGCGGCGCCGGTTTCGCGACATTCGCGCGCATGTATCACTCAGTGGCACTGCTCCTTCCCGATGCCACCGTCGCGACAGCCGGCTCGAATCCGCAGCGCGGCACCTGGGACAAGCATATAGAGATTTACTCACCCGCTTACTTATTCAACGCGAACGGCAGCCCAGCCACGCGGCCGGTCATTACCGACGCGCCTTTGGGCATCGGTTACAATTCCGCCCCTTTCACAGTCCAAACCCCAGACGCGCTCAACATCGGGTCGGTGGTCCTGGTTAAGCCCGGCTCAGATACACACGCCTTTGACATGGAGCAGCGACTGGTCGGTTTGACGTTCACGGCGACCTCCGGCGCGCTCACGGTAAACGCACCGCCGAATTCGAACCTAGCTCCGCCCGGCTATTACATGCTGTTCGTGCTGAACCGGGCCGGAGTGCCGTCGGTCGCAAGGTTTGTCCAAGTGTCACCGAACCCAACGGATCAGCCCCCCAAGGGAACGATTACTGCGCCTACGGGTGACGTAACTATTACGGCAGGCCAGGCAGTCAAGTTTGCGGGGACAGCCAGTGATGCCGATGGTTCTGTGCAGAAGTACTCGTGGTTCTTTCCGGAAGGGACTCCAGAGTCGAGCTCGGTGCCCAGTCCTGGGACGATTGTGTTCCCGACCGCGGGAACGTACGTCGCCTCGCTGACTACCGTCGATGACAAGGGGGTTAATGATCCGAGTCCACCAACGCGGACGGTTACGGTGCAACCAGCGGCCGTACTAAAGATTGAGGGGGAAAGCTTAGTCGCCACGGCCACTGCTACCGCTCCAATACTGGTACAAAATAATGTTATCTGGTCTGGATACGCTCAGCTCTTTTTTAAGGCATCGAAGGTTGGTGATTACATGGTTTTGAGGATCAACGTTCCTACAGCCGGGACCTACAATCTATCCGCTGCCATGACCAAGGCGAGCAATTACGGAATCGTGTCCCTGGCGGTGGATGGAGCTCAGCTTGGACAGCCGTTTGACGGCTACAATTCCCCCAACTTCACGGTCAACAAAGCTGTTGCGTTCGGGTCAGTGCAATTAAACGCCGGGACCCATCAACTCACCTTTAGGCTCGTCGGGAAAAATCCTAGCTCAATAAACTATTTCGTCGGGATCGATTACCTGCTTTTGCTGAAGACGAATTAGCTCGGCTCGATTGCTCGGTGCATCTTGGATTATGCCCGGGCATCGGAAGGGTGCGCGGCCAGGACCTAGGTAACAAAAGATGGCCAAGACATAGGTAACAGTTTTTCGGAGTCCTATGGATGTTACCGGACTCCGAAAGAACAATCGTTACGGCGTCGGCTGATCACCGAGCTGAGCGATGTCGTAGGGCCTTGGACGGGAACAGGTGGCAAATTTGGCCCCTCCAAAAAGTGAGCTGAGTGGATATTACGCATCTATTCAATCGGGGGGCCGCAAACTGCACGCGCTCTTTCTTCTCCCTAACGTCGATTTCCTTTGATGGCTGTAGAGCCCGTAACTTTCGGCAGCGTTCGCGCTCATTCCTCCATCTCTTCCTCGTCCTGCTCGTCCGGCTCTATAGTCGCATAGTCGATTGACCTTGATTTGAACGCCTATGCATCGCCTGAACTGGTAACGGTACAATCTAACAGCCCCTATCCTGAAACGCGTTGCACGGTCAACGTGGAGCGCTCCAAAAAGCAAAACGGCCAACCCCCAATACAAGGATGGCCGCTTGCTTTTAAGTTCGCTTCATGATCGGGGAACCACATCCGTTCCTCTACTAATCCCGCCGAGGACTGGCGGCTATGCACGGGAGAAAGTAAAGACCCGTTTCAAGTCTCGGTGGGTCAAGCCGGTCTATTCTACTGCCGCCGAAATAGCAGGCGGTATATGCAGAAAGCCGCCACGCAAACAGGCGCCTCGGGTTTGTAATCTTCTAGAAATTTAGCTGCTCGTTTCTTAGTTCGGCCAGGATCTGCTCTCGCATCCGCATGATGTCAGCTTTCGGCGCTCTGCCCTTGCTGGTTGCGACCTTCTCAACCTTAGATGCGACCGGTGCCAAAGGAATAGCTCGGTTTAGCATGGGCTTGATGCGATCGACCATTAAGTCGCGAGCAATCAGCTTCGAGACTTCGGTTTTCGAGAATCGTTTCTTGGGCATGGGTTTTAGGGGTTGTGCTTCAGCCATTCGCGGATCGCGATAAGCCGAGGGAGATCAAGACCAGTGGCCTCGACTAGCGAGTTTTGAAACTCAGCCTCGCGCTGCTGCTGTCCTGCTAGCATGAATTCGGCATTAACGCGATCTGCATCGCGCATACTCTGCTCGAAGAACTCAAGCCTCGCGGCAATCTCAGCCTCAGTTGGTGGCGTCTGACGGGTGGGGTTTACGTATTTCATGGGGAGTTAACCTTTAGGAATTAGCCGCGTCTTCAGATTTTATAACGGCCGGCGCCCTAAGCAGACCGAATGAGTAAAGGATATTAATACTCAGGAAAACCTGATTAACGGACGCCCCAGAAAACGGGTCTGAAACTATATCGATTCCGAAAATACCCAGGATTGCATCAGACCAACGACCTAACAGCGCCGTATGCGGTACGACTGCCGAAGTAAGATTGTTCGATACTCTAACGGGAAGGTCAACGGCTCGATCATTCTCGATAAGATAGAGCGGATAAGTGCTCGTTTTCTGAATCTGAGACCAACGCCCATACGTCGATGGTGACAGAATCCACGACATAGACCCATCGTTAACGACATCGTTAGCAAGAATTGCTTCCTTTGCGTTTACGATTTTCGAAAATGTCGCCGCTCCACCGAAGCTGTAGCCAGGAGCCAGCTTGCTTAAGTCGCGATTGCTTCCGGTGTTCTCTGCTGTCGCCAGGATCTGATTAATGCAGTACAAATCCACTGTTGCCCCAATCGCACGAAGTATTTCTTTCTGAACTGCGGCTTCTGCGTCGAACCCTGTTTGCTTTAAAAGGCTCTGAGATATTTTCAACTGCACGTTCATACGGGAGGGAGGGCCAATCTGCAGAACACTGAACGTCTCGCTGTTGAGGTCAGTTACGGAATAATTCTCGGCGGCTCCTGACGGACTGAATCCCGTCTGCCAACGAGGAAAACTTACATTTGAGGTAAGTCCGTCCAGAACCGTGATTTTCGACGCGACCAGTGAGCTAAAGGGAATCAGCGCATTTGCGATAACCGAAGTTTGAATCGTGAATCCGCCAAGGTTGTTGGTTCCCGCAGCCAGGTCTGATCGTTGCTGGACCATACCGCGGGCAAGAACTTCACTCGGAACAAAGCAGCCCTGCGCTGACTGACCTGTCTGCTTCTCGATAGCTTTCCCGACCTCGTGCTCATAAGTGCCGCCGTGGATAGTACCGTTAGCGATTAAGCTTTTGAGGTTATATGAGGATTTCATTAGGTCCACGGACTTACCGGTGACTCCACCGGCTGCGAAAGGGTCTTGTTTCTTGAAATTGGCACCCGATAACGGGGCGATTAATTTAGACATTTTAGTTTTTCTTTGGAAGATCGAACAAGGGAACCAGCTTCTTACCCATCCGTAAGGCATGGGTAGCCTTAATATCTCGAAGACCGCGAACGTCTTTGTTAAGCTCTTTGGCTAATCCGTGTTTTGTGATCAGTATTTCCATCTCTTAATGTATAAGTACCGCATTCGCGATTGCGTATACATGAGCATGGGTTGTCAACTCCCTCCAAAAACGTACATCAGAAAGGTGTTCGGATATGTTTTCGCGGTTCTACTCCGCAGGTTCAGTCAACTCGGTGGCCTTTAGCCGTCGCGTAAGTTCTGAAATTTGCGGAGGAGCGTAACGCGATAAGATTACCGCAGTACGTGCGTCAAGCTTTGGCAAAGAGCCGAGCAGCCTGCTCGCGATTTCTACTGTTGGAAAAGATGTTTGGCTCATACTTAGATTCTCGTTTCTCTACTTGAAGTCCAACCAACGTCGTCGCTTCGGTTGATTCTGGGCGCGGAGCATATTAAAAACCACGTCCCCAGGTACGGGATTCCTCGGATCATACGGCGCCTTCTCCGCAACCGATGTCGCGGGAACTTGTGGATCTGGCTCGGATTGCGTGGGTTTGATTTGCCTGACTTCAGCCAGTTCCCGCTCTAATTCTGAAATCCTCTTCTTTTGCAGCCGCTAGTTGAGTTTTCAAGGCACGTTCGTTCATACCGTTGGTCGCTCCGTCAAATGGGGAAAAATCCAGCAAAATCGGAAGTCACCTAGGTACCGTTACACCTGTAACCTTAGTGATACTTATATTTTGAAAACAACTCACGTTGATAAATCTCCCGGGCAGTCACTGACTCTCTCCATTTTGGCCCAATAGGGACCCGTCGAACGAAACTTTGGTGATTATGGAGGGTGCATACAATCCACTTGGGAAAGGAGGGAGTTAGTTATATACTTAATGGTATATACTAGCTGCTACCGTCTGCGGATCGGCTCAAATAAAGGCGCGGATGGTTAATAATAATTTGACAGCGTTAAAGGTATACGCCAGGTTGCCGATGTTAGTTAGTTAGTCATTCCCGCCACTCTCGGCAAACTCCAAAAGGAAAACATGCACGCTCTTGAGCTCACAACAAGATATTCGCTATCTCGGAATATAGCGTCGGGCCATGGAAGGGCTATAACGCAAGAATCTATGTTCGTGACGCCGATACCTGGAAGATCCTCATGGAATACCAAATTTATCCTCGGTAAGGACGAGCCTTTCTGCAAGGTGGCAACATTGACGCCGCGATGTGGGAAACCGGAGGATGGAGTGAGACTATTCAAGGCCAGAACTTCGGTCCTATACAAATTAAGGGATACTGGTCAGCGATTGATACTCGTGAGGGCGATGATTGGAAGATCCGAATGCTGATCTGGAACACGACCCCAGCACCGGCCGCACCTGCTGAGACGAAGTAGATGAGAAGAGGCGAGTCGCCGAGCAACTATTGCAGTTAGAGAACTGGCCGAGGTAACACTGAGAAATCCCGAAACGTTGGTTTGGTTGGTTGGTGGTTTCCGGCTAGTCCTACCAAGGACGCGGCCTATAAGCGTATTTAGCCCGCAAGCTCGCTGATACCTGTCTGACGGTTTCCACGATTCGTGTCTCTCCCGTAGCCATGTCCTCAACCAGTGCTTTGTACGTAACAGAACACCAATCCGGGCTGATTACCGGCTCGAGGCGGGGATCCCTTTCCCAAACGAATTTTTGGCTCATGGTTTATTTGATTGTTGGCTGCTTGGGTTGCCTTTGCTGGTTTGTTCTGGAGGGGTTAATAATAATTATCGAGTCAAACAAAGGAGGATCACTCTGGCTACCACACCAACCACACCAAGTGCTCTATTAGTATTTCAGGTTAAAAAAATATTTCAGTCTTAAAGGACAAGTCCTAAAAAAGTAAAAATGGCCTTAGCGCGCTAATAGAGGGTTGGTGTGGATTGGTGTGGGAAACCTCCGTGGACGGATCAAAGTCGGTCAAACCTGTAAAATTTCGCATCCCGGTAGTTCCCGCTGGCTACCCTTTCCCGCGTGGTGATGCGAACGCACTTAAACTCGTCAATCTCTAGTATATCTCCCCCTGCATCCTTGTACGCGGCTGCGAGCTGTCCGCCCAGTGATCTAGCCCTGGTATCGATATCCAACCCTCTTGCCCCAAGGAGTATGTCTACATTACAGTCCTCGGCAAAGCGGATGAGTTCGGTAGCGGACATTCCCTCGCCTAGCTTACCCACCCTGTCGGCCTCAATCGCCAACTCTCGCAAGACGCCAATGATCGGTGTGGAAACCCTGTTCTGAATAGCTCGGTGGCCGTCGAGCATATCCTTTCGCCCGAATATGTTGGACATGATCCAATCGAGGATCTGCGCCCACTCGCGGAAATCGTGTCGACCCTCGGTGGTCTTGGGTTTGCCCTTTCGAATCCATTCCTCAACAACCGCGTGGACAGCTCCCAGGAATTTCCCTTGATTGGCTCGAATATGATCTAGCATGTCACCCTCTGGGAATTTCGTGAACGGGTAACCACCTGGCTGCTTACGGATGCGTACAATGCACGCTCGGTTACTTATATCTCGCGTCCCTTTCAATCCATTGGAGCTGAGTTGCAGCATGTTCCTTCCCGCTTGCACGTATCCAGACTTTCCAAACCCGCGAGCCAGGAACTCAGAACCAAATGGTGCGGTAAAATACGATTCAAGGGACGGACTATCCAGCTTGTCGCGAAGATTATCGATCCTAATAAACGTCCGTCCTTTTAATAGCGCGTCTCCAAAGAACTCATCGAATGACCCAGTTCCGCCATTCCGTTGAGTAACCAGAAACGCCACATCGTTATAGATAGCCACTATAAGATCATGGCGATATCCTTTACCGGATTGTGAATGATCCGATTCCGCAAAATCTCCCACAATTCTATCCTTAATAAACCCACCCTGCACAAGCGTCGGAGTGATCATCATTGCAATCGCTCTTGTCTTGTCTGGCTCGGTTGTGAACCGAAAATCGCGCAACACGCCCGTGATGATTTTTGTGGCGTCCTTAAGCGACATTGGTTTAATGCTGGCTCCTCCGGTGATGTAAATCCCTCCAGCGTGATCCAGGTATCCCTTTCTGTGAATCGCGGGTTTTCCGGCTGCCTCCTCGTACACTACTGGGCATAACGATATCGTGCCAATCCTTGGAAGTAGCGACAACCATTCATTCTTAAGTAATGCCGCGCAAAGATCCCTGGACAAATTAGCCTTCTTTGTTACCAGCTCGGTCGCGTCGGTTAGCTCATTCTTTTGCGTGTTAACCGCCAAGATCTTATCAAAGAGGTCGGACGGAATGGAGCGCAGCGAGTTATCATCTACGATATCCAAAACTCCTTCATCGTTAACAACAACCATTTTTCTACCACGTACAAAGAACTTTTCAGATTTCGACAGTGTGCCGAATAGTTTTTGCGCGGTTGCGTTGTAGTCCACTGCGTACGTCCCTGGAATAAATAAGTGCTTAGGGTTATCCCATTGAGGTGATCCATCATCGCTATTTTCATCCCTTTTCTCGAACCGTAACCGAAAAGCGTCCACCCATTTTTCCCAAGCTTTAACTTGCCTAAGTTTTGCTGTCCGGATCGTCTCTTTAACAAGATCCTCCGCATATTTTAATCCCGCGAGCATCACGCTTTCTTCCATAGATTCTTTCCTTATTCCGTCCTGAAAATCGTCTGGAAAATATCCAATCTTCTCGTCGGCTAACCATATTGGAATCTTGTCCGTAATATCCGGCTTGGGACTCATATACTCGAGAGCCCATTTCCTACCCTCCTCGCATTCTTGCTCGGTAGGTTCGTTTACGAAGTCTTTGAATCCTTCCTCTGTCGTTGTTTTCATTGTTAATTGCTCCTTGGTTCTGTTTGTTTGATAATCGGTTCGCCGTCTGCGGCAGGATTCAGATATAATAATCGTTGAAGCTGTCCTGTTTTTTCCCTCCGGCAGTTAGGCAGACGGGTAAGCCGGACTGCGCTAAGTGAACCCGGACAAGCTCCCAGTGTGATCAGATCCGCCTTGATCGAGTCCCTAAACTTATCCCACTCCTCTTTTGATGGTTGATCGACCCTCATAAGTGCGTGGATTGAATTTCCGCCGGACGTGTAGATTGCGCTGATCGCGAGAGGTGCCTGTACTAGCATCTTGAGCCAAAGGTTCTCCGGCGCCGTGTCCGATCCGATGACCATGTATCGCCAGGAGGTGACGTTCTCCTCGGATCTCCAAGACTCGCCATTCGGAAAGTATTCGTTTACCGTTCCGATATCCTCAACCGGCAGACCGGTTACAGGATTAGATAGGAACCACACTCCCTCGTGACCCGTGCGCAGACAGTCCAGACAGGAGAAATCCTCGTGATCGCCACCTTGCTCGTAGATAATTCCCCGCCTTGCATCCTTGAATGTCCCGATCCAAATGCGCTCCCCAGGTTCGTACAGAGAGTGAAGGAATCCGGCGGAAGATCTGTTCCAGCAGGTTAACGCCGACCGAGCCTCGAGCCATTCCGGCGTGATATCGAAGTTGATCCGGTTAGCAATGCGAGCGAGCCGTTCTGGATCATAGACGATCTTCGGTTCGTTGGATTGCTCCCCTGACCTGTTGAACTCCTGCCCGTACGCTTTCGCGATCGCATCCTCGATCTCTGCCTGTCGAGGCTCACGGGTCATATGCTTCTCGATCAAAGAGCGAGCCGTTTTCGTCGACAGGCGACGGAGCTTAAAGGCAAGGGCAGCTTTGTAGATCCAATGCGCTACTCGTGGAGCTCCATCTTCATTCGGTGGACATGGATTGGATTCAATCCATGATTCGCATTGGGAGATGAGCGAAGGGATTCTCATTCGAGTCCCTTTGGTTGACGGCGTAATTATTTCTGAGGCGTTCATCCTCGTTCTCGTGTTAGTGGTTGCGCCCGTTCGAGACGTTCACTCGGGCGGTCGTTTTTTCTTTTTACGGGTTGAGTTTGTCGGCCTCCCTGAGTGTCCCACGCAGCCTGAATTCAGAGATGAACCAAGCAGCATCAGCCGCTAGAATTATGTGTCGGCCACTGCGGTCTTTTCCGTACTTTCCTTGCCGGAAGGACTGGAGTTTCTTTTGCTCCAGATTTTTCTGGACCCAGATTTTTGAACACCCAGCAAGTTCAGCGACCTGCTTGGCGGTATAGTAGGCGTATTGCATATATCTAATACCTACCTAGTGCATACTGACTACTTGTTTCGCCTCGTTTCGCTTGTAACCCGTTGGCGACTAACGGCTTACTTCAGAAAAGCGAATCACTGTGTTCGAGTGAACACATAATTATGGCGAAAAAAAGATCAAAACAATCAATCTGTTCCGGCACAACACCCCGCTGGACGTCTAAAACGTCACCTTTGCGGCCATGCCGTCAGAGTGAACACTCTGACGGACGAATATCCCAATACTTCCCGGCTTCAGTCTTTGGTGTTCCCCTATGATAATGACGCCAAAGTGTCTCTACGGAATCGTGACCCGACATAAGCACCAGCTTGTTCACGTCACCGTGTTTCGCTAACCAGTTCGAACAGTAGGAATGTCGCATCACCTGTTGGGTCCATTTCGTTATGCCCGCAGCCTTCC
>Ga0209647_1004067_pt1 | contig 11128 bp, 12 predicted proteins | sample GraSoi_2013_60cm_FD_185827 | JGI IMG/M metagenome (GOLD analysis project Ga0209647, IMG submission 185827) | Grasslands soil microbial communities from the Angelo Coastal Reserve, California, USA - Sample 9_17_2013_60cm (SPAdes) (version 2) | ecosystem: Environmental > Terrestrial > Soil >... | reverse complement strand
AACAACGTCACGCTGCTCCGCTAGCGAAGCCTGCCCGGCCGGCGTTCCCACCTAAGGATGGGCAATCTCCGGCGGCAGGGCCATCTCCAAAGGCAGGCGCGATGCCGCAGGGCTCTCGGGCACGAGCCTTTGCGGCAGGATCCGGGGCGGCTGCTCCTCGCCGGGCTCGCTCGTCGCCGACGACATCGCATAGGCGCTCGCACCGGCGCCGACACCATAAATGATGCCTTCGGCCACGACATGGCCGAGGTAGAGAATGAGGAGCCCGGTGCCCAGCGATCGACCGAACACCGTGTTGCCGGCCAGCACGACAAATGCGATCCGCGCGCCCGTGATGACCGTCGCCACGCCGACGGCGAACGCGGTATTGCTGAGGCCGAGGATCTTTTTGTCCGTGTCCTCGGCGGCGCGCGACGTCGCCGGCGCCAGGGCTACGGCGATCATCAGACAGATGGCAAAGATGCAGCGCATCATCGATCCCGTCGGCAACGAAGTTTATCCGGGGCCAATTATGCGCGGCGAAGGTGCTGCCGGGAAAGTGATTATATGGCCGAACGCGGCCGAGTCGCGGCGGCACGCATTGATGGCGGCAGGCTGAAATACGTGTAATCTGATAGTGCTTGAAACAGCGCCCGCGGCATGGCGAGGCGTGCAAACTTCGGGGGTACCGCCTTGCGTCAGCTCTTTCTAGCAACTGCTATTGCCGTCGGCCTCATGGCGCCGCTATCGGCCCATGCGGAGTGCGGCCCGGTCGTCGTCGGCGGTGTGCTGGGCGGTCTTGCCGGGTCGCTCTATGCTTCCGGGTTGAATGCGACCGCGGCCGCGGTGAGTTCGGCGACCGTTGCGACTGTCAATGCGATCGGCGCCGCAGCGCCTGCGATCGCGTCCGGCGTTGCCGGTGCCGTCGCCGCCGCAAGCACGCCGGTGATCGCCGGCGTCGTAATCGGCGGCGCGCTGGGCTATTTGCTCTTCAATTGATCCATCCACTTGATCGGGCGCATCGTCATCGGGCGAATTTGCCGCGGAGCTGAACCATGCCGAGATTGATCCCAGCGCTTCTTCTTGTGTTTTGCCTGGCGATGCCGAATTCCGGTCATGCACAGCAGGTACCCAGCCTGACACCCGACCACCTGATGCCCGGCCGCAGCGACGAGATCCTCGGCATCTCGAAGGAGAATGCCTTTGCGATCGGCGCCGGGGTGATGGTCGGCGCGCTCATCTTGCATCTGGTGGTGCCGGCCGATTTCACCTATTTCGCCGGCGGCATCCTCGGCGGGTTTGCGGCAAATTGGTGGTATCGCAACGGCGGCGAGTCCCAGGTGCGGGCGCTGCTCAAACAGTCGAACGACCAGCCGGCCGCGAATTTGTCCCAGGCGCCGAACACGCGGCTGATCACCTTGCGCCCCTAGAACCGACTTTCGCAGAAAGTCGGTGCCTCGCTCATTGAGTATGTACCGGCCATCGCCGCACAATCTCGCTTTCTCATGACTCAGCTTTCAAGGCCGGGGACGCGGTCCGGTGCCTCAGTGGATGTGCCCCTCGGGCGCCGGGGCGCGCGGCGGTTCCTTGTTGAGGATGTCGACCTCCTTCAGCAGCGCGCCGACGTCGCTCCAGCCGGCACCAAATTCGGGCGTCCAACGAAAGCGCAGGTAGCCCGCTCGATCGATCAGAAACTCCATGTGGCGCGACATTGGCGGCACGCCGTCGATCGAGACGGTGCGGCGGAAGACGCTATAGGCGTCCGCTGTCTCCGGTCCCGTCTCGGCGATGTTCGTGGAGCGTAGCGCCGCCTCCGCCGCGACCGGCGGCGGTGGCGCCGTCCCATCCAGCGGCACGGCAATCGTCCGTACCCCGGCGCCGTCGAGTTGCGCCTTGGCGGCGTCGAGCTGCTGCAGGCGCACCAGCGAATCGGGCACGCTGAAGAGAACCAGAAGAACGACGGCGCGGCCGCGTTGCTGCTTGAGCGTCTCCTGTTCGGATCCACCGTGCCTCTGGAACGCGAAATCCGGCGCGACGATCGGGTGCCACGGTCCGACATCGGCATTCATTGCGTTGCCTTGCTCGGCATCGGCCTGGGCGTGCAGGAACTGCAGGACGTCCCAACGCTGATCCTCCTCGAGGCTGTCGCGGAAGGCTGGCATGGCGCTGCCCTCGATGCCGTTGCTCACCCACCAGAACAGCGTGCCCTCGCCATGATGGAAAAGATGCTCGCCGGTCAGATTGGCCGGCTTCACAGCAAGCGAGGCGGCCGCGGCCCCGTCGCCGTAGCCGTCATCGCCATGGCACACCGCGCAGTTCTCGCGGTAGATGGGCTCGCCACGCGCGATCGACAGGACGTCATAGCGGACCGGCGAGCGGTAGTAGCTCGTTGGCACGGCGGGAACCGCCATGAGCGTCGCCGTCGTGCCGAGCGCCAGCGGCAGGACGAGGATGCCGGCGATTAGCACCGCGCGGCGCCGGCGCAGCGCTCCGAAGGCGATGGCGGCGGTGCCGACGAGCGCCGCCGCGGCCAAGGCGGCGGTGGCGATGCGCACCGAGCGTTCGCTTTGCGCAGGCTCCCAGCTGAAATCGAAGGCGAACGGCCACAGCGGCTGCGTATGCGCGCCCGGCGTCGAGATGCTGATCGCCGCGAGGACGAGGAGGAGCAGCATGCCGAGACAGGTCTCCAGGACCGCGTTGCGCTGCAGCCAGCGTATCGCCGGCACCTCGGCACGCAGGAGCGCCTCGCCCGAGGTCGTGAGCAGGCGCGGCGTATGGCGCAGACGATTGAATGCCGCAAGCGTCAGCATCTGGGCAAAGATCGCCAGCTTGATCAGTAACAGCCGACCATAGGCGGTGCCGACCAGGGCCGGGATGTCGCCAATGAGAAACCAGCTATTCACCAGCCCGGTGATGACGAGCGCGGCGACGCTCACCATGCCGACGGTGGAGAAGTTGTCGGTCACCTTCTGCGCCACCGCAAGCCATGAGGAGCCAGTGGTCGCTCCGGAGGACGCCGCGTCGATGACGCCGCGACGTGACGCCGCGAGGACGCAGGCGAGCGGCAGCAGCGCGCCGAGCCAGGCGCCCGAAGCGAGCAGGTGCACCATGTCGGCGACGAGGTGAAGGCTATGCTCCATGCCGTCCTCGGCATTGGCATGGCCCGAGAAGGCCAGCGTCGCCAGCACCGCGCCGGCGACGACGAGGCCGGCGAGCGAATAGGCCGCCGAGGGTACCGGCCGATGGCGCGTGCTCACGAGCAGCGCGCCGAGCGCGATGGCCAGGATCAACCGCAACATCCAGACATGGCCAAACTCGGTATCGCGCACGACCGTCGCAATGACGTGCCCGGTCAGGGCCTCGCCGAGCGGCAAGTCGCTCATCGTCGCGGTCTGCAGCGCGAACCACAGAGCGCCCGACAGCAGGCCACCGACGATCCCCCACCACGCCATGGCGCGGCAGAAGCGATTGAGCTCGTGCCAAGTGCCGGCGTCCTGGGCGCCGGCATCACGATAGGCGGGGCGGGCGATGAAAACGAGGAAGCTGAATCCGCCGAACAGCACCATCATGGTCGCGTAGTGCGTGGCGTGGGCGGCAATGACGACGACGCTATCCACGAATGCCCCTGACCGACTGTGACGGGAGAACGATCAGCTTGCGCAAATGCGGGCTATGGCGCGACGCGAAATTTATAGTCGCCCTCGGTGACGTGCGTATCGATCGACAGCACCCGCCAGATCACCCGGTAGGTACCGGGCGGCAGGGGGCGAAGCATGATCTTGATTATCTTGCGGTTGGCCGGGTCGAGCACCTTGTCGCCATTGTCGACCTGCTGACCTTTCTCGTCGACAACACGGATCGTGCTGAAGGCAACCTCGAGCTCTTCGCTCAAGGTCAGTCTGATCTCCGGCGGCGATCCCTTGACCGTGCTGCCGACGGCAGGGCTCGCCCGCTCAAGGCGAGCATGGGCGCAGGCCGCCGTCGCGCCGCTGAGCAGCATGGCGATGGCAGCCGTCAGAGTGAAGATGCGAGAAGTTGTCATATGCATGTGCTTGGTTCCCGTACCGTAAAATGCTGGAGACCGCCGCTGAAGCTGTTGACACAACGTGCCGCCGAGGAAGGCATTTGTCCCTCTCGCCAAAGACGAATCAGATTTGGATAGAGCCCGCACCGACCGAGCCCCTAAATTAGCGGCAAAATTTGGCGGAACCAAATTAGAAATATATCGGCCACTGCGGTGCCCGACTGCTTCGCTGGACGGCTTGATACTGCTGGCATCGATACCGCGATCGCCACTATGATCGCGCCCCGCCGCTGGAGCGGGGGCAAATACTGGACCACCATGACCGCTATTCAATGGTTGAACGACCTGCCGCTATGGCAAAGCGCCTTCCTTCTGGTTGGCGGCACCATCTTCGTGTCATTCATCGGAACCGTTGTGGCGCGCGCCTATTTCGGCGAGCAGCAACTCGAGCTCAACAACATCCTCGGCGGCTTCAAATATTTGGCCATGTCGCAGGTCTATGGTGCGTTTCTCGGCTTTCTCCTGCTTGGCGCCTACCAGCGCTATGACACCGTGCGAACCAATATCGTCACCGAGGCGAACGCGTTGACCACGCTGGATCGCCTCGCGGACGCGTTCCCCGAGGGCGCGCGGGACCAGTTCCGCGTCGCCCTCAAGGATTATGCGCGCGAGGTGGTCGATGTGGAATGGCCACGGATGGGCCAACGCAAGGCCGATCTTGGGACGGCGGCATCGCTCGACACCTTGTACTACGTCTTTAGCGCAATCGAGGCGACAAGCAAGAATCTACATGTCTTTAGGGAGCTTCAGACGACGAACACAAAGCAGATCGAGCTGATCAAATATGCCCGCGAGCTGGTCGATGGGATCCGTGACGTGCGCGGCATGCGTATGTTGCGTAGTCTCGGATCGGTGCAGTTCTTGCTGTGGGTCGCAGTGATCACGGGGACCGCCGTCGCCATGATGTTTCCCTGGCTTGTCGGCACAGCCAATCCAGCCGCCGCCTTCGCGATGTCGATCCTGTCGATCGGCCTGATGACCTCTATGGTCCTCGTCATCCTGAAATTGAGCTATCCGTTTGGCGGCACCGAGGGACTGCAACCGACGCCTTATCTGGCGTTTCTCAGCGAGACGTCGGCGCGGCGCTAGCGGGCGAGGCTATACGAACTTGATCCGCTGCGCGTGCGCGGCCGCGGCCTCGTTGCGCAGGGCAAGGATGGCGTCGCTGTCGAGGAAATGTCCGCAATAATGACAGATCGCACCAAAAAGATATTTGGCGTCCGAATCTACGCTATCGGAGAGAAAGCCGCATTCCCCGCAGCTTGGGCACTGCAGCGATTCATTGATCATCGGGCTGCCGCAACTTCTCATCATCGATTGTTCGCGGGCGGCGCAACGCGTCGTTGCCTGACTGCGATCCACCATTTAAGTTGTAGCGCACGGATGCTTCTAGAACAATAGCGTGGGCAGCGGCGGGCGAAATGTCGCGTGTCCAGCGAACCGAACGGGAAAGGCTCTCCAGTCGAACATCAGAAGAGCCGCAGGTTTGTTCCTCTCGAATCGCGTGCTCCGTTAGCACAGCACTCGCCGCAAGTTTTCGAAGACGGCAGAAATCCGAACGGATGGCGTCGATCCGTGTCGTTGAACGCGTGAACCCACAGCACAGGGCGCAGGGCTGAAGAACATGGAAACCATCCAGTGGCTAAATGACTTGCCGATCGCCACCGGCGCTCTAGTGACAATCGGTGGCGGGATACTTTTTGGGTGGATCGGGACGCTGATCGTAAATTTCTATTTCACGCCCGGCCAGCTCATTGTCAACAATATCATCGGCGGCTTCAAGTACTCGTTCTTGTCCTCAGTCTACGCTGGTTTCATTGGCCTGCTTCTTTTCGGCGTCTATCAGAAATATGATGACGTTCGGTCCGACGTCATCCTCGAGATCAACGCGTTGACCACGCTCGACCGCGTGGCGTCATCCTTCCCCAGCCAGACGAGAGACCAGATCCGCAAGGAATTGCGAGAGTATGCGCGGTTCGTCGGTGAAGTCGAGTGGCCTCAGATGCGGCGCCGGACACTCGGTTTCGAAACCTCGCCAACTCTGGATGATCTTTATTATACCTACCTCGCGATCGAGCCGCAGACCGAGCGGGAACTCTCGGCATTCCAGTATTCGCTGCAGGTGCTGGCGGTCGTCAGGGACAATCGCGGCAACCGCATCCGCTTGAGCTACGGCGCCTTGACGCCGCTGCTGTGGGGCGTCGCCGTCGTCGGTACGGTGATAGTCCTCGTCTTCCCGTGGTTCTTCGGCAGTCCCAACATCTATGCGCCGCTGTTGATGTCGATGTTGGTTGGCGCCGTCGTCATGTCGGTCTTTCTCGTCATCCTGAAGCTGAGCTACCCGTTTGACGGCGAATATGGAATCCAGCCGACATCCTACATGGTGTTTGCCAAATCCTCATCCGGTTAGACGGCTGCCGTTCGCCTGTCCCGCCGGCGTCTCTAATCGGTCGCCGACGGGAGGGCGGCCGGCGACAACGGCATCGCCTTGTCACGGGTTTTGTCGCGCTTGGCCTTGTTGGTGATTGCGCGGTAGAGCGCGTCGTGCTCCTCGCTGAGCGGCGCGTCCGCCGGTTCCAGTGTGAAGTCGGCCGAGGGCAGGGGAAGGATGCCGATCACCAGCTTGCCGACCCGCATGTTTTCGACGTTGGAGGCTGCCAATAGCGTGCGAACAATCCGCCGCTGAATCATCGGGACGAGGCCGGGATCGCGCATATCGTCGATCTCGAGCTTGCGTTCTAGCGAATCGCGGTCGGCCTCCGATAGCTCGCGCATCAACTGAAAGGTCATCTTGACGTCGGGAATGATGCCGACCGAAGTTTCGATCTCGGCAAGGTCATAGCCGGCATCGCTGAGGTGATCCCAGAATTGCGAACCCGACTTGCTGGCCATTCCGTGAATGAGGCGCATCGGGCTCGGCGGCGTCGCCGCGTCGACCGTTCGATTTGTTATCGGCGCGATCATGGCTTCCCACGCTTCGGAGACAATTTGTCGGGCGGTGTAAAAAAAGTCGCCGACTGCATCGGCCGCCCCGGCACGCCCGCTCGGCATGGAAGCGAGCAGCAGCGCGCCCGCCGCCACAGCGGTAAGGCGTAAGCGGGAATGTTTCATCTCACAATACCTTTGGTCGCTGCTAGCCGCTGGATCAGCGCTTGAACCGAGTCAAGCGGGCGACGTTACGCCGCATTTGGTCGCGTGTGTCCTCGGGAAGGGCAACGACGCCGAGTTGCTCGAAATAGCCGCCCTCGCCCATCGCGTCTTCTTTCGTGATCTCGGCCATGAACTCGCGGATGCCACGGACGACCCCTTTGCCCTCGTTGTTTCGCATATGTGCGCGCTTGAAGTAAAAGCGCAGATCGGAAGTCATAAGGTAGGTATAATCGCCAATGTTCTCATGAAGGGGCAAGACGCCAGCGACGGGCAACACGTCGAACTTGTCCTGGTTGGCCAGATAGGTGGGAAGCGCGGCTACGCCCAGCGTGCCAGCCGGCGCCTTCAGCAGCGCTGCGACCAGCAATTGGCCGTAATAATCGTCAACCTTGCTCTCGTTGATCTCGGTGACGTGACCGTCCTCACGCAGCGTGACACATTTCGGCACCCGCTCGCTGGCCGAGAAAATGGCATCGATCTCCTTCAAGTGACGGCAGCCGCCTTGCATGAAATTGGCGTCAAAGAGGGTGCGCAGCCCCGACTCCGTCGTCGGAATGATGACGTTGACCGGGAGGTCGGGCGCCGCCTTTTCAATCTGCTTCCAGGTGATGAAGGGATTGGGCTCGAATTCCCCTTCCCCGGGGACATCCTTGGCAAGGGCAAGATAAATCATGCGCGGCGTGATGTCGAAAACGGGATCGCCCTTCTTGGTGAGGACGACAAATGCCGTTTGCCCGATCTTGACCTCGATGAGGTCAAGAACGCCGTTCTCCAAGCAGGTATCGAATTCGCCCTTCTGCATGATCCGAGAGGCCGCCACGATATCGGGGTATTTTGGCCCAATGCCGGCGCAGAACCGTTTGATCCCATCGGTCGTGCCACGGACCTCGATAATGGGATCTGGTAAGAGGTAGTCGCGTTGCAGGGCCTCGACGGCGGCACGCGCGTAAGCCTCGACCGTACTCGACCCGACAATGATAAGCTGCTCGCGTTCGGTAATATGCGCGGTCGGGGCCGTGGGGCTTTCGCCAGCGCCGGGGATTATGTCTGGCGTGCCTTCGGTAGGCGTCGTCAATACGGCGGACTTGGATAGCGGGGAAACCAGTGTGAAAATCGACGCAGCTGCAATGAATGCCGCCGCGCGGACCGCGCGCGGGCAGCCAAAATCACGTCGTACCATGCCCCCGCCTCCTGGGATCGACGTTCACGTCGAAAGATGATTTATCGTGATGACGATGAATATTGCGAGATGACCGTAAAGGAAAACATATACGGCTCGGCAATTCGAAGCAAGGGAATCGCCAGTCGGTTCGGCACGGCCGACGTCTGCAGAAGTGACAAAAATTTCTTCGTCGCCCAATATTTTGTGCTAGTTTCGGAATCATCAGCGGCGTTGGGTGGTTCAAAGGGGGCGGGCGCTGATTTTTATAGTTGAAATTGGATGCGCTAACTGCGGTTGCTCGCGGAAGGATCTTGAGACGCGCAACCACTGATTAGATGTCGTCCGCGCCCGGGCGAAGCCGGCGCCTGGCTCGTCCGTTTGCGATAGTTTGATGGCGAGGAACGCGTTGCACATGTCGGATCATGCAAGAAGCGACCGGTAAAATACTCGTTGCGGCCACTGGCAAAGGCGGCGCTGGCAAGTCGACGACGGTCGCCTGCCTCGCCACCTTCTGGCACAGGGCAGGCCGCAAGGTGGCGCTGATCGACTGCGATCCGAACCAGACCCTGACGCGTTGGCACGCGAAGCGCAACGTGCTCTTTGAGATGACCTTACGGACCGAACTCGATGAGCATGCGATCATCCCGACGATTGGCGAGATGGCGAGCAATCATGACGTCGTGCTAGTCGACTGCGCCGGCTTCGGCAATCAGGCGATGGTCTTCGCAATTGGCGCCGCCGACCTCGTCCTTATTCCGGTGATGACGGACGAGGCCAATGTCTTCGAGGCGTTGCGGACTTTCAAGATCGTCGAAAGCGCCTCGCTTCTCACCCGACGGAAGATTCCCGCGCAGACCCTGCTGTGCCGGGTCAAGCGCACCGCCATCGCCGCCCATGCGCGCGACCAGCTCGTCACGCTCAAGGCGGCGCCGTTGGCCAGTCAGCTCAATGACCGGGTCCTCTTTCAAGAGGCGACGTTTCACGGCTCCTCGCCCAGCGTGCTCGCGCCGAGCAGCGAGGCCGCGCGCGACATTGCGGTGGTTGCCGCCGAAGTCGAAGGCTTGTTATGGGCCCGTCCCTCCGCTATCCGGGACACTGTTCACCAACCGCAGGAATTACATGAGCCGTAAACATTCATTGCCGAATGTCGACGAAGAGGCCCTGGCGGCGTTGGCGCGACAGTTCCCCAGCATGAACGCTCGACCCGAGGATCGAGATGAACCCACCCTTGGTCCACCGGCGAACGGCCCACAGGCGGCTCCCAAAGCAGTGCAGCAGCCCGCTCCTGACCGCGGCTTTGCCGCGGATCGTACGCCCATGGCGAGCGTCGAGCCGTCCGCCATGGCCGAGCAGCGCGGCCGGCGCCGCGGTGGCGGGCGACTTCTCGCGCTGATCGCCGTACTGATCGCGCTCGGCGCGCTCGCGGTCGCGCTCGGCCCGGCGGCGCCGCCGCAATTGCGCGCGTGGCTGGCGGCTCAGATCGACGCGCCGGCTGTGGTCGATGTGCTAACGGGAAACCGGGCGGAGCTCGACGCACGGCTTGCTGCGGTCGCTGATGAAATGAAGGCGCTGGCGGATCGTCAGGCGCAGATCGGGGCGCGGCTCGAGGCGATCGAGGCGGTCGGCGGCAGCAGCGATGGCGCGGCGCGGCGCGTCGCGGCGGTTGAGAACGGCATCAAAGCGGCGGAGGCACGCATTGCCACGATCGAGGCGTCCGGAAAGACGGCCGACATCCAGATCGGGAAGCTCGGCGAGCGGGCTGATGCCGCCGATGCCGCCGTCAAGGTGAATGCCGAGCGGCTCTCCGCTATCGATGACTGGGCAAACAAGGCCGGAACGGCGATCGCCGCGCTGACAAAATCAGGCAGCGCCGACAAATCATTTCTGACTGCGCTGCAATTGCGCGGCGCGACGCAACTCTCGGCGCCGTTCGCCGCGGAACTTGCAGCGGCGCGCGCCGCCGCCGCCGATGGCAACGCGGAGACGCAGGCCGCTCTCAAGGCGCTCGCCGCCCATGCGCAAACCGGGGTGCCGACGATGCCGGAGCTGCGCGACAGCTTCAGCATGTATGTCGCGCCGCGCGTCGCCGCCTTGTCGTCGGCCGGTCAACGGGGGCTGACCGACCGCACCAAGGCCTGGGTGCAGTCGGTCTTCTCGCCGCGCACAGTCGACGAGACGGTCGGCGGCGATCGCAATGCGACGATCATCGCGCTGGCGGAACGCAGTCTGGCAAAAGGCCAGTTGGCGGCGGCCGTCGATCAGATCGCCTTGCTCGAGGATCAGGCTGCTCTCATCGCCACCGAATGGCTGAAGGGCGCCAGCGCGCGCCTGACCACGGACAAGGCCTCGGCGACCCTGATGGCGCAAGCCTTTGATCGGCTGGCAAGCACGAACTGAGGGGCAGTATTTGGCTGCATACGGCTGGCGAGTGATAACCAATTATTAACCATAAGCCGCGATAATATCCGGTCTCTCTAATTTGGCGATCGCGAGCGGCTCCACGGAGTGGACGTGATGAACTTTGAGCGTCGGGGTCGGGGCAGATTGCTCGGGGGGAAAGTTATTGCCATGGCAGGAGCGCAAGGCCACTGCCGACTCGTCTCGGCACTAGCCATCGGCATTGTTGCGACTTGCCTGTCCGTGACTGCTTGGGCGCATGGCAATGTGGATGAACATGCCATCGAGCCCACGCAAGTGCGGGCGACCGGCGGCAGATTGGTCGCGCAGAGCGACAGTTTCGAGCTCGTCGCGGT
>Ga0209647_1004066_pt1 | contig 11128 bp, 12 predicted proteins | sample GraSoi_2013_60cm_FD_185827 | JGI IMG/M metagenome (GOLD analysis project Ga0209647, IMG submission 185827) | Grasslands soil microbial communities from the Angelo Coastal Reserve, California, USA - Sample 9_17_2013_60cm (SPAdes) (version 2) | ecosystem: Environmental > Terrestrial > Soil >... | reverse complement strand
CGTGGTGTTCCCGTACCTCGAACGGCTGCAGAAGGAAGGCGAGCTTGGCCGGCGCAAGATTACGCAGTACACGCGCTACCTGACGATTTTGCTGAGCATTATCCAGTCTTCGACGATTGCCAGCACGCTGCAGTCGCAGACATTTGCCAACCAGTCGCTGGTTTATCACCCGGGCGTTGGATTCGTGTTACTGACGATTCTGACCCTGACCACGGGCTCGGCATTCATCATGTGGCTGGGCGAGCAGATCAGCGAGCGCGGCATCGGCAACGGAATGTCGTTGATCATTTTTGTTGGAATCGTCGTTGGACTGCCGCGAGCGATCTACGATCTTTACGAAAAGGCCAAGACCCAGGCGTGGGGCGCGTTTACCCCGCTTGCCATCATTATGCTCGTCGCGCTGATGGTTGCCGTCGTCGCCTTCATCGTATTCGTCGAAGGGGCGCAGCGCCGCATTCCGGTGCAGTACGCAAAACGAGTTGTGGGCCGCCGCATGATGGGCGGGCAATCCACGTATTTGCCGTTGCGCGTGAATTCCGGCGGCGTGATTCCGCCGATTTTCGCCAGCTCGTTGCTGGCGTTTCCGGCCACGGCGGCGTTGGTTTTGGGCACCCGCTGGCCGTTCGTGAAAGTGATCGCGGACAAACTCAAGTGGGGCGAGCCACTCTATACGGTCGTCTACATCTCGATGATCATCCTGTTCGCCTTCTTTTATGTCGGCATCGTGTTCAATCCGACCGAGCTTGCGGACAACATGCGCAAGAATGGCGGCTTTATCCCCGGCATTCGTCCCGGCCGCAGCACTTCGGAGTACGTCAGCATGATCCTGAAGCGGCTGACGTTCATCGGCGCGATTTACCTGGCTCTGGTCTGCCTGCTTCCGGAATGGATGATCGCGGGTATCCACTTGAACCATTTGCCGACCTGGCTGGGTGGCGACTGGTTTGACCGGCACTTCCCGCAGTGGATTTTGAACGGGCTTGGTGTGGCGTTCTATTTTGGCGGTACCTCGCTCCTGATCGTGGTAGGCGTGGCGATGGATACAGTGCAGCAGCTTGAGGCACAACTCGTCATGCGCAATTACGAGGGCTTTGCGCGAAAGGGCCGTCTGCGCGGCCGTCGTTAAGGGAGAGCAAGCGTGGCGCTGGAAGAGCGTCCCGTGGGAAAACTCGACCGCGCGGTGATTTTCCTCGGGCCTCCGGGCTCCGGGAAAGGCACGCAGGCGAAAGAGCTGGCCCGGCAGTATGGCGTGCCGCATCTTTCGACCGGCGACATGCTTCGGGAGCATGTGAACAACGGCACTCCTCTCGGCGTGAAGGCCAAGCCGATTATGGAGCGCGGTGAGCTGGTGCCGGATTCGCTGGTGCTGAAGATGGTAGCGGAGCGGATCGAGCGGCCGGATTGCGAGCATGGTTTCGTGTTCGACGGGTTTCCGCGAACGGTCGCCCAGGCAAAGTATCTGGGCGAGCTGCTGAGAAGGCAGGGTTTCAAGCAGCCGTTCGTGATTCACATGGTTATCCCGACTTCGGTCCTGATGAAGCGGCTGACCGGACGAAGGACCTGCAAGCTGGGCGGCGAGATTTATAATATTTACGAGCGCCCGCCGAAGGTCGAAGGGATTTGCGATGCGGATGGCGGGGAGTTGGTTCACCGCGCGGACGATCGCGAAGAAGTTGTGGCGCCCAGGTTGAACGCGTACGAGAAGCTGACCTCGCTCCTGGTGCAGTATTACCGGCGGCTTGGCGCGCTGCACGATGTGGATGCGAACCGCAGCGTGGAAGAAGTACGGCGGGAGATTTGCCAGTTGGTTTCGGGCATGCGCGGGGCACGGTAAGGAGATGGCGATTCAATTACGCAGCGCCGCAGAGTTGGAAAAGATGTACCACGCCGGACAGGTGGTGCATGAAGTCTTGAACAAGCTTCGGGCGGAAGTAAAACCCGGAGTAACGACGATGGACCTCGAACGAATTGCCGAGGGGCTCATCGCCGGCAGGCCAGGCAAGGCTGCGTTCAAGGGGTATCGCGGGTATCCCTGCGTGCTCTGCACGTCGGTGAACAGCGAGATCGTTCACGGGATTCCGTCGCCGAAGCGGAAATTGCGCGAAGGCGAAGTGGTTTCGATCGACTTCGGCATGGAGGTCGACGGCTATTACGCCGATTCGGCCGTCACCGTGCCCGTGGGGAAGATCAGCCCGGAGCTGCAGAAGCTTCTGGATGTGACCCGCGAGTCGCTGGATCGCGCGATCGACAAGATGCGCCCGGGCAACCGGCTGGGCGATGTCGGACACGCAGTACAGAGCTGGGTGGAGCAGAACGGTTTTTCGGTGGTGCGGGAGTTCGTGGGGCACGGCATCGGAACAAAGATGCACGATGAACCGAATCTTCCGAACTACGGAGAGCCGGGACGCGGGGCGCGTTTGCAGGAAGGCATGGTGATCGCTGTCGAACCGATGGTGAATGCCGGCCGGCCGGAAGTGCAGATGCGTGGCGAGTGGGTGGCGGAAACCGCGGATGGAAGTCCATCAGCGCATTTCGAGCACACCGTCGCTGTAACGAGCAACGGCCCATGGATATTGACCCGGCCGAAAGAGATGACCGGGCCATCGTGGTAAAAAGAGTTCGAAGTTTTAAGTAGTAAGTTCTAAGTGAAAGCGGGTTTTACTAAAAACTTAGAACTGAAAACTGAAGACTGGCGAGTTTTGGGAGACTATGGCGAAGCAGCCGTTTGAAGAAAAGAAGAAAGGCGACTCCGGGAATTCCAAGGAGGACGCAATCGAAGTGATGGCGACGGTGATTGAGCCGCTGCCGAACGCGATGTTCCGCGTCCAACTGGAGACCAAACACCTGGTGCTGGCGCACGTCTCTGGCAAGATGCGCAAGAATTTCATCCGTATTCTCGCGGGGGATAAGGTTGCGGTGGAGCTTTCGCCCTATGACCTGACTCGCGGACGGATCGTTTACCGCTACAAGTAGCGGACGGTTTTGCAGTTGCCGGGCGTTAGCCCGGCAGGAATTACGAGGAGCAGTCAGTATGAAAGTACGGGCAAGCGTCAAGAAGATTTGTGACAAGTGCAAGGTGATCCATCGCCGCGGGGTGGTTCGGGTGATTTGCACGAATCCGAAGCATAAGCAGCGGCAGGGATAGGAATAAGTTTTGAGTTCTAAGTTATTAGTTATAGGTTTTTGATTCCGAAACTTAAAACTTAGAACTGAATACCAAAAACGGCTTTGAGAGTCAGGAGCAAACATGGCACGTATCGCAGGTGTTGATCTTCCGCCGCAGAAGCGCCTTTGGGTCGGGTTGACCTCGATCTATGGCATCGGACAGGTGCGCGCAAAAACCATCGCCGAAAAGGCGAATGTGGATCCCACGAAAAAGATCCGCGAACTTACGGAAGACGAAGTGAACCGGATCCGCACGGTCATCGAGCAGGAAGGCCGCGTGGAGGGCGATCTTCGTAAAGAAATCCAGATGAATATCCGGCGTCTGATTGAAATCCAGGCGTACCGCGGGATTCGTCACCGCCGCAACCTGCCGGTTCACGGCCAGCGCACGCACACGAACGCGCGCACCCGTAAGGGTCCACGCCGCGGCGCAGTCGCCGGCAAGAAACAGATTAAGGGCAAGAAGGGCTAAAAACAGTATTCAGTAATCAGTTCTAGGTAATCAGTCCAGTCCGGGCCTTACTTAAAACTAAAAACTTAGAACTATCGGAGTCAAACGTGGCAAAAGAGCAGCAGAACACAGCGCCAGACGCCCAACCGGCAAAACCGGCAGCAACTGGCAAAGATAAAAAGAAGAAGGAATTCAAGAAGAAGAAGGAGCGCCGCACAGTTCCCCATGGATTGGTGCACGTCGCGGCTTCCTTCAACAACACGCAGATCACCATCACGGATCCCGATGGGCGAGTGATCTGCAATTCTTCGGCTGGTTCGATCGGCTTCAAGGGTTCGCGCAAGGGCACGCCGTACGCCGCCCAGCAGGCTGGGCTGACCGCGGCAAGCGCGGCGCGCGACCAGTTCGGAATGAAGAGCGTGGAAGTGAAAGTAAAGGGTCCGGGTTCGGGACGCGAATCCGCGGTGCGCGCGCTGGCTGCTGCCGGCCTGCACATCGTGGCCATCCGCGATATCACGCCGATTCCGCACAACGGCTGCCGTCCGCCAAAGCGCCGCCGTGTATGACGAGTTTTAGGTTTTAAGTTTTTAGTAATAAGTAATGAATCGACGCATCAGTTCCGAGACTAATTACTTAAAACTAAGAACTAAGGACTAAAAAGTTTTTTGCGAAGGGAGAACAGAAGTTGGCAAGACACCGAGATGCAGTCTGCCGCCTGTGCCGTCGGGAAGGGCAGAAGCTATTTTTGAAGGGGCTGCGATGCTTCACGGACAAGTGCGCGATTGAGAAGCGTAACTTTGTACCGGGTCAGCATGGGCAGTCACGGCGAGCGAAAGTTGCGGGCTACGGCCTGCAGCTGCGCGAGAAACAAAAAGCCAAGCGCACCTACGGGCTGCTTGAGCGCCAGTTCCGCAACTATTTTCACAAAGCGGAGCGCGCCAAGGGTCCGACGGGCGAAAACCTGATCATCATGCTGGAGCGCCGCCTCGACAACGTGGTATGGCGCTCGGGACTTGCGTCCTCGCGGGCCCAGGCCCGGCAGCTCGTGCTCCACGGCCACGTCCGGATCAACGGGAAGAAAGTCAACATCCCGTCGTATCAAGTGAATGTGGGCGAGGAAGTCGCGATCAAGGACAAGATGCACCAGAACGCCATGGTGCTGGAAGCGCGCAACGTTGCGCAAAGCCAGAATTCCGTGCCGTGGCTCGAGCAGGAACGCGAGCAGTTCAAGGCCAAGGTCGTGGCTCTGCCGAAGCGCGAAGACATGCAGACGCCGCCGATCAACGAACAGCTGATCGTCGAACTGTATTCGAAGTAAAACAGTTCCAAGTTTTAAGTTGGAAGTTTTTAGTTCGAACCACTCTTACTTATTACTTGGAACTGACGACCTAAGACTTTTTTGCGGGCAGGTGGCCACCGCCAACGGCCACAGAAGGAAGGAACACGATGTGGAAGGGATTTCAGAAACCGAAGCGTCTCGCGCCGGAGCTCGAATCGCTGACCGAACGGTATGGCCGGTTTTCGGCCCAGCCGTTTGAACGCGGTTGGGGTACGACGGTAGGAAACGCATTGCGTCGCGCGCTGCTCAGCTCCATCGAGGGCGCGGCGATCACCGCGGTGAAAATCGAGGGCGTGTTGCACGAGTTCTCTTCGATCCCCGGTGTGGTTGAGGATGCGACCGACATCATCCTGAACCTGAAGCAGGTGCCCATCAAGCTGAACAACGATCTCCCGAAGACGATTTACCTGAACGTGGAGCAGCCCGGCGTGGTTACCAGCGCGCAAATCGAGGAAGATGCGGACTTCGCCGTCCTCGACAAGAGCGTGTACATCGCCACCGTCAGCGAAGGCGGCAAGTTGCAGATCGAGATGCGCGTCAAGAACGGCCGCGGTTATGTGGCCGCCGACCGCAACTACGATGAAGACCTGCCGATCGGCTACATTCCGGTGGACAGCGTTCACTCGCCTGTTCGCAAGGTGAACTACTCCGTCGAGTCAGCGCGTCTCGGACAGATGACCGACTACGAAAAGCTGATGATCGAAGTCTGGACCAACGGCGCCATCACGCCGCAGGACGCCATCGGACTGGCGGCGAAACTGGTCAAGGATCACATGATTATCTTCATCAACATCGACGAGCCGCCCGAGAACGTCGAGATGCCCCAGGATACCGTCCACGATCCGCGGCTCGAACACTTGGATCGCTCCGTCGAAGAGCTGGAGCTTTCCGTGCGCAGCTACAATTGCTTGAAGAACGCCAACATCCAGACCATCCGCGAGCTCGTGCAGAAAAGCGAAAACGAAATGCTGAAGACCAAGAACTTCGGCCGGAAATCGCTCAACGAGATCAAGGATATACTGGTGAAGATGGGCCTTAGCCTGGGCATGAAGTTCGATGAGCACGGCCGCATTATCTGGCCGCCACTCCCGAGCCAGACCGCCCCGCCAACCAGCGACGAAACCATCGGCCTGTAGAAAGTTTTCAGTCGTAAGGCCTAAGTTTTAAGTAAAGCGGGTTTTGCTAAGAACTGAAAACTAATAACTGATTACCGTCAACCGAATCACGGACCGCCTGCGAAGGCGGTCCCTACAATACCGGAATTTGAGGAATGAGAAAATGCGACACCTGAAGTCGGGATCAAAACTGGGACGCAACCCGTGGCACCGCCGCGCGACCCTGCGCAACCTGGTCACCAATCTGTTTGAACACGGCCGTATCACCACCACGCTGACGCGCGCCAAGGCCACGCGCCCAGTCGCCGAGAAAATCATCACCCTCGGCAAGCGGGATACTCTTGCCACGCGCCGCCAGGCCGCTGCTTATCTGATGACCCCTGCCATGACGCAGAAGCTCTTCAGCGAAATCGCGCCGAAGTTTGCCGATCGCGCCGGCGGTTACACACGCATTATCCATGGCGGCACGCGCGTGGGTGATGGCGCAAAGGTAGCGATCCTCGAACTCGTTGGCTACGAGTTCAAGAAGAAAGAAAAGAAGGAAAAGAGCAAGGTCGAAGAAGCCGTCGAAGCCAAGAGCTAATCTCGCCTCCGCAACGAGCGCACAGCCCGCTCCGGGAAACCGGCGCGGGCTTTTTCTTTGCCCACTTACCGTCGTAGGGAAGGATCGGCGGGTGGTTTGATTTAGGGCCTGAAAACCCTCCGGTTCATTGACTCCCACAGAACTTTTCGCTGTACTAGTGAGCAGTCTTACCGCCCTTCCCTCTGGCGGCTTGGGAGCAGTCGTATATCCAGCGGAGGCTCCCGGTGAAGAAGCGCAGGGTATTGGTTGTCGACGATTCCTCCACGATCCGTAAAATCATCCAGCATTCCCTCCATCAAGCCAATTTAAACGTCGGCGACATCCTTGAAGCCAGCAACGGGCGCGAAGCCCTTGGCATGGTCCAGCGGTTTACGTTTGACCTGATTCTCACAGATATTGATATGCCGCTTATGGATGGCCTCGCGCTTCTCGAAGCCTTGGCCTATGTGCGAAGCGCCCAGGGAACCCCAGTGGTGGTCATCACCAAGCATACATCCGAGGAGGGGGTGCTGCGGGCGATGGAAGCGGGGGCCCGGGCCTTTATCCGGAAGCCGTTTACAGTGAAGGATCTCTCCGAGAAGATCGAACCATTGCTAAGGGAAAAGATGCAGGCTGCGGAGAAGTGAGGGTCCGGCGGGCATCCTCCCCGGGGGTACCCCGCGGGGTACATTTTTGGAAGAGTACCCTTGACGCGGGGCTGACACGGGTTTAGTTTCTAAGACGGCCCCCCAGACCGCTATTTCCCCTACGAGGTACTCTATGGCTTTGTTAACCCCGGAACAGACACTTTCGCAGCTTAAGATGATGGAAGATCGCTGGGCCAGCATGCGTTCCCACCCGCGAGCGACCGCCAGCCTCCGATTGCGCCTTGAATGGGATGAAGGCGAAGCGCGGCGCACCGCGAATGGCTTGACGGTGGATGTCAGCCACTCTGGTTGTATGGCGGTGCTCAGGGCCAAGTCGTATGGCGCGGGCACGAAGCCTGGGAAGTGGGGATCGCACTCACCGAGCCCGACATGGGATTCTGGGGAGTTAAGGTTTAGGACCGAGCGTGTTACGGAAGTTGTGCTCTGAGTTTCTCTTCCGCCAATCTTCCAGCGCCGCGATGGTACGTTCGCAAATCTCCTCGGGTGAGCCGCTGGCGGCGATGGTCACCAACATTCTTGACCCCTGATAAAATTCGATCAATGGCGCGGTGCTCTGTTCGTACGCTTCCAAACGCACCTTCACCGAATTCGGCTGATCGTCTTCCCGCTGGAAAAGTTTTTCGCCGCAGCGGTCGCAAATGTCCGCGAGCCTTGGCGGGCGCTCTGTGACGTGGTAGACCGCTTTGCAGCCCTGGCAGCTGCGACGTCCGCTGAGCCGAGCCACAATTTCATTCAGCGGCAGCCGGTAATTGAGAACCGCAGTCAGATCCAGCCGCTGGTTTTCCATCAACTGCTTCAGTGATTCCGCTTGGGCAAGCGTCCGCGGAAATCCGTCGAGCAGAAACCCTCCGCCGCAGCGCAGGCAGCCGCTGCGCTCCAGCACCATTTCCCAGACTATGGAATCGGGAACCAGGTCGCCGCGACGCATGTACTGGAGAGCCGCTTTCATCGCGGGGCTCTGGTCGCATTCGGCGCGGCTCCCGGCAGAGCGGAATACATCGCCGGTCGAGAGGTGGCAGGCGTTCAATCGCTGGTGCAGCAGGTCCGCCTGCGTGCCCTTGCCCACGCCCGGTGCGCCAAGGAGTATCAGTCGCCAAGGCGCTTGCACGCGTTCCGGCCGGGGATCGCAGTTGGCGGATGGCCCTTGGATCCAGGCTGCGCGGTCCGGTTTGCCGGTCGAGGTCATGGCAAGGAATGTAGGAGCCGACTTGCTCCGCTGCCGTGACCCGGGTCACACCCCGGCTGGGAGTGTCGCCGCGCGGGGGCGCAATTTCCGGTCCCAGATTACCGGAACCACGCGGCCCACCAGCAGAATCCACGAAGCGGCGCCTGCAAATGCCGCGGCCGCCACGATGAGGAAAGCCCAATAGAATTGACCAGTGCGCTGCAGCACATATCCGGTTACCGCAGGCGCGACCATCCCTGACATGTTGCCAAAGAAACTCTGAAAGCCCACCCAGCGTCCGGTGGCGCGTTGCCCCGCAAGCGTCTGCGTGATGGCCCAGATGTTGGACGCAGAGACGCCAAATCCGATGACGCCGAGGATCACCAGGGCCACGCAGAGCCGGGGTCCGCTGACCACCGCGAGGGCGAGGAAGATTCCGCTTAGTCCGAGTCCGCCGCCAGTGAAAGCCTTGCGAGCCGTGGATGCACTTGCTCCCGTGGCGACCCAGCGGTCAGAAAGCCATCCGGAGGCGGTGCACGCCAGTGCGGCCAGCAGGTAGGCGATTCCACCGATTTTGGCCATTTTATCCATGGAAAAGTGGCGCTCGCGCACCAGATAAAACGGCAGCCAGGTGATCAGGAAATAGTTGACGTAGTTTCCGCAGAAAAGGCCGATGCACGTTCCCCAAGCCGAGCGCAGCAGCAGGAACTCGGTAAAATCCGGGGCCCCGGTGTTTTCCGTTTGCGCGGCGTACTGCTTTTTCGGCATCCATTTCAGCCTCGGGAAAATCCACAACATGCTGGCAAGGCCCAGCACGATGAAGAATGGGCGCCAGCCGAACCGCGCCATCAGCAGCCCGCCGAACAGCATGCCGAATCCCGGCCCCAGGAGCAGGCCGGAAGCCAGCACGGAGTTGGCGACGCCGCGATGCCTCTCCTCGAAATTCAGCGCGATGATTTTGTTGTAGGAGGGATAGCTGGCTGCTTCTCCCATGCCGAGCAGCAGGCGGAGAGCGAAGAGAGCGGCAAAGGTGTGGACAAGCCCGGTTGCAGCGGTTGCCGCGGACCACACGATAAAGGCGCCGGCGAAGATCCAATTGACGTTTAGGCGATCGACCAGCCAGCCGTAGAAAAGATGCAGACTGGCGTAGGTCCAGAAAAACGCGGAAAGCAGAAAGCCAAGCTGCGCAGCGGAAATTCCCAGCTCGTCTTTGAGCACCGGGGCGGCGATGGAGAGGTTGCCGCGGTCGATGTAATTGATGAACACGGAAATCGCCAATAAGACAATGACGATAAGAAGCGGGCCGGGGATGCGCGCGGGCTCGGTTGACGGGGAAGAGGGCATGAATGGTTGGCCACATCTTCTACGCAGGTCGCGGGTTTTGCAACGTGTTTTGAAAGACCTCGATTACCGCAGTCGGTGCCGGCCCATGGTGAGTGGCGCGTGAAAGGCTTTGCTTGCGAGAGTTTCTTGCGACCGAACGTCGGGGACACGTGAGCCGCTGGACTGATGTGGCTCCGGGGTTGGGTGGAGCGGGTTTCGGGGCGGGAACGAAAATCAGTCCGGCGGCTTCCGCTTGAGCGACTTTCCTATGCGCAGCGACGCGGCGGGCGATCGTGCTGCGGCGGTCACCGTAGAGCAGCTTGAACAGCACATAAATCATGAAGTCGAGACTGAGAATGCAAGGGGCCAGGAATATAGTCAGTGACATCGTTGCCACGCCAAGACGGGTGAGGTCCTGCCTTCCTTGGAGACAGGATCAGAGAAAGGGCTTTGAAAAGTCCTGAGGAGTTCATGAGGGATTTGTAAGAGGGGAGCGGGAGGGGTTCACGGAAAGGATACGGGGGCTGGACAAGCCGTCGAAAATTGGAGGGGGAATTGCACTGCTTGATGGAGAGGCACCGCCCAGCGTGCCAATTAGGGGCAATCGGGAGTGCAATAGTGAAACTTTTTACCACAACTGGGCCTTTCGATTCTGGTTCGAGGGTTGTCCGTTTCTCAGGAAAGTTTCGACAGCATTCAAATCTTGTAATTGCAATTGCTTGCCGGCGTTTTGCAGCAATACCTGTCTTGATCCTGGTGTTAGTAAGTACCACCTTTAGCCCAGCTGCCCGGGCAGAGACACTCGGGGCACCAACGATCTGGGATTACTCCTTTTCGACCGACGCAGCGACTTGCACGACTACAGGCCTGACGTGTATTTCAACGAGCGGCAACGTGGTGTTCACGCTGGAATTGGTTAGCCTGAACGGTTTGGAACCGAATCGACCTTGCGTGAGTGGCGGATGGGAAGAGGTTGTGGGCATGACGGGGAACATAAACGGAGCGGCCGTTTCGTTCGCCCCGCAAGACGTTTCGAATTGCAGCGCAGACCAGCTGTACCCTGAATCGGCGCAAATGGGTTTGATGAGGCCAACCATTGGTTCATCAATTTTTTTCAGCGCGGGCGGTCTGAATTGGAATATTTTTGGCCCGGACACTGGGCCGTACGGTTCATCGGTTTTGATCGACAATTCGGCGGGGCAGACCGCCGTCATTAACTGGAACCTGGTTGACCCCCCTGCTGCGACTCCAGAACCGAGCTCAATTGTGATGGCCCTGGCTGGATTGGCGGGGCTGATGCTGCTGTGCCGCGTCCGACGTCGACCAAATCAAGTAATCTG
>Ga0209647_1004063_pt1 | contig 11133 bp, 7 predicted proteins | sample GraSoi_2013_60cm_FD_185827 | JGI IMG/M metagenome (GOLD analysis project Ga0209647, IMG submission 185827) | Grasslands soil microbial communities from the Angelo Coastal Reserve, California, USA - Sample 9_17_2013_60cm (SPAdes) (version 2) | ecosystem: Environmental > Terrestrial > Soil >... | reverse complement strand
TGCCCCGCTCAGCGCGGAGAAATGCGCAAGCTCGAGGTCGAGCAGCTCCGCGAGATCGTCGACGTGCAGGAAATCGCGTACCTGCTTGCCCTTGCCCCCCCAGCCGATGTAGCTGAGTCCCCGTCCAAAGTGATGCATGGCGACCCACAGCGCGAACACCCCTTGATCGACTTTGCCCATCTGCCACGGGCCTGTCAAGACGCCGCACCGGTTAATGATGAACCGAAGGCCATACATCGCCCCGTACTCTTGGATGAGCAGCTCGGAGCACAGCTTGGTGGCGCCATAGAGGGACCGCGCGCCCTCCAATGGGAACTCCTCAGCGATACCGCGCGCGGAGGCGCCCTGCACCGACTGCTGCTCGCTCAACACCCAGCGTGTCGCCTGCTCAGTAACGTTCAGCTCATTCAACGTGGCCACTGGATACACGCGGCTGGTGGACAGAAAGACGACGTCGGCGCCTGTACGTCTGGCCAGCTCAAGGCAGTTGACGGTGCCTACCAGGTTCGTGTTGATCAGGTAGTCCGGGGCCTCGCCGAACCCCGCGAGCACGGAGGGCTCCGCGGAACATTCGATCAGCAGATCGATCCGCCGGTCTTCGAATCGCAGATCCTCGGGATTGCGGATGTCGCAGTGGACGAACTCGATACCCTGCGCGCGCAGGCGTGGCAGATTGGTTTCCGAGCCCCGACGCCTGAGGTTATCCGCGGCGATGATATGCATCTCGGGATAGCGCTGCTTGAACCAGATGGCGAGGTTGGAGCCGACGAACCCCGCGCCTCCCGTAATCAGCATCGTGCGATGGCTCAGCATTGTCCTCGATGTCCATTCTGTCGTTCATCTCTCGCGAGGCACAGGCGCACGAGGGCGCACAACCAAGCGCGGCGCTCAGCGCTCGCCGAGCGTCACGCCATCCTCCACGTGCCGGCTGGCGTGACGCTCGGCGCGGTGGTCGTTTTGAATCTGCGCCACGACGTATTTGGGGCGGCCCTTGATCTCCTCGAAGATCTTGCCCAGGTACGAGCCGATGATGCTCAGACACAACAGCTGGATCGAGCCCAGAAAGATCACGATCACGAGCAGTGTCTGGAAGCCGCGCGGCGCATCAGGGAAGACGAAGTATAGCACCGTGTACACCACCAGCGCGATCGCGGCCAGCCCGACCACCCCAGCCGCCAAGTACGAGATCAACTGGAGCGGCGCATAGGAGAAGGAGTAGATGCCGCGGCCCGCCCAGCGAAAGAGTTCCAGGATGCTATTGCTGGTTTTCCCGAATTTGCGATCATCACGCACGTAGGGGATGCCCGTCTGGCGGAAGCCCGCCCAGGCGCGCAATCCGCGAATGAAGCGGTCGCGCTCCGGCATGGCGTTGAGCACATCCACCACCTTGCGGTCCATTAAGCCGAAATCCCCGGCGTCCACAGGCATCTCGACGTACGACAGGCGGCGAAAGAGGCGATAGAACGCTTTATAGCCGATGCGCCGGATGAGGCTCCCCTTGCGGCGCACCCGGACGCCGTAGACGACGTCGTAGCCCTCCAGCCACTGGCCCACCAGATCGGGAATCAGCTCCGGCGGATCTTGAATGTCGCCGTCGATGCAGACCACCGCATCCCCCAGGGTGTGGTCCAGGCCACTGGTGTAGGCGCCCTGGGAGCCGAAGTTGCGCGAGAGGGTGAGCACGGTGACGTGCGCGTCGGCGGCGGCCAGCGCGTCGAACACCTCCGCGGAGTGGTCGTGGCTGCCGTTGTTGACGAAGATCAGCTCGTACCAGACGCCCAGCGGACGCAGCACGGCGGTGAGCCGCTGGTACATGGGGCGGATATTCTCGTACTCGTTGTAGCAGGGGATCACCACCGAGAGGCGTCTGCCAGCGAGCGCGGCTGCCTGGTAGGTGCGTCCGAGAGCGGACGAGGTGGAGTGTCCCCCAGCGACCGGCGCCAGCGTGGGCTCCGGTGCGCTCGCTGCCGTCGCCGCCCGTCGGCGCCGCGCGCGCCGACGCACGAGCAGCAGGAGCACGAGCAGCAGGAGCACGAGCAGCAGCGCGGCCACGACCGCTGCCAGCGCGCCGCTGATCACCAGTGGCGGTTGAGCCAGGATGTCACTCCACATGGGGATACCTACTTCTCATCGCGCGAGTCGCGCATCGCCGATCGGCGCTTCCGGCTCGGCTCAAGGGCCGTAGCACGCTCATCACAGTGCTTGACACTCCCCACGGCTAAAGCCGAGGGATTCCTGCTTCACCGGGGCGCGCCGGGTTGGGCAGGGCCCTTCCCGGTCTTACCGCCTCTCCACAGGCATTCACCGTGAGCCCCACGGCAAGGATATTCTGCGCGGCGTTGATGTCCCGGTCATGCCCGACGCCGCATGCTGGACACGTCCACTGACGTGTCGCCAGGTCCAAGGAGTCGAGGAGATGCCCGCAGGCGTGGCAGTGTTTGGAACTCGGATACCAGCGGTCAATCTTGACCAGCGTGCGCCCATACCACTCTGCCTTGTACTCCAATTGGCGCACGAGCTCCCCCCACCCCACATCACTGATCGCCTTGGCGAGTGGGCGATTGCGCACCAGGTTCTTGACTGCCAACGACTCCACGCACACCGTTTGGTTCTCACGAATGAGGCGTGTCGTCAGCTTGTGCAGGCCGTCAAGCCGTTGGTCCGCAATGCGGGCGTGTACGCGCGCGACCTTCAGGCGCGCTTTCGCGCGATTCTTGGATCCCTTCTGCTTCCGAGCAAGATGGCGCTGCGCGTGCGCCAGTTTGCACGCACTGCGGCGCAGGTGGTGGGGGTTGGCGACCTTCTCGCCCGTGCTGAGCACGGCCAGGTCTTTCAGGCCTCTATCCACCCCCACCATCGTCTTCACGACCGACAAGGGCGCAATGGCCTCCTCCGTCAGGAACGCGACGAAGTAGCGCCCAGCGGTATCCTTGCTGATGGTGACGGTGGTAGGCATCCCGGTGAAGGGCCGCGACCAATGGATGTCCAGCGGCGCGTCCATCTTGGCCAGCGTGAGGGCGCGTGTCTGCGCATCCCATCGGAAGGTGCTGCTCGCATAGGTCGCCGCTTGCCGACCATGCTTCTTGTGGAAGGACGGATACCGGGCGCGGCTCTCGAAGAAGTTGCGGAAGGCATGATCCAGATGGCGGAGCGCCTGTTGCAACGGGACGCTCGAGACCTCATTGAGCCAGGCCGTCTCCGGCTGTTGTTTGAGAGCCGTGAGCGCCGCCGATGCCTCATGATAGCCGAGCCGTTCCTGGCGTTGAGAGTAGGCGTCGGTGCGCACGCGCAGCGCCCAGTTGTAGACATAGCGCGCGCAGCCGAACGTCCGCGCCAGGACGGCTTCCTGGGCGGGCGTTGGGTAGAACCGATAGCGGTAGGCGCGCTTCTGTTTCATGCTGACAATTCTCGCACAACCATTGTAAGCAAACAATGGACAGTGGTACTCTCCACGCAGTCGCTGGCACCTGACGGCGCACGGTGGTTCATCCTCATAGCTGAAGCTAGGGGTCTTCGCGCCGCCTCTCTGATAACTCCGCTGTACCCTCTGGCGGCCTTCACCTCTGAGGACCTTCGGACCTCATTCCCAGCCGCTGAGACCTCAGCCGCGCGCCCTTCTGTCACCGGGAGAGGGACATCTGAGATGCTCCCTACGCTCGCTTCTCACTGCGCTCGCGCGTCTACCCTGCGCGGCGCGGCTCCTAAGTAGGTGGTCACTGAAGCGTTGAGGGTATTCTGCGACCATGTCGTCAGCGGCACGGACCGCTGCGGCGGACAACCTTGCCCTTAAGACTTCATTGTCGACCTACTTAGGCGCGGCTTGCGCCCTCGGCTGCAGCCACTTCGCAGACGGTGGCAGCGAGGCGCTCGGCGTCCAACCCGTTGAGGTGACGCAGGTACGCCTGGGTGCCGACCACGGAGGGCTCCATCGCGACACCCAGCCGCAGCAGCCGCGCGCGGAGAGCTGCGACGCCCGTCAGCACTTCGGCCACCGCGCTGCCCAGCCCGCCGAGGACGCTGTGCTCCTCGACCGTCACGATCCAGCGCGAGCGACTCGCCACATCGAGCACAGCCTGTGCGTCCAGCGGCTTCAACGTCGGCATGCTGACGACGCCGGCGCGGATGCCCTGGTCCTCCAGCAGGTCAGCGGCCTTCAGCGTCTCACCGAGAATGGCGCCCGTGGCGACAAACGTGACGTCCGCCCCCGCCCGCAGCACGAGAGCTCGCCCGAGCTCAAACGGTGGCGGCGCGGCGTACAGCGCCGGCTCACCGCCCTTGCCCAGGCGCAGGTAGCCGGGACCCGGCTGCGCCGCGAGCGCCTGTGTGGCCAGGCGCGTCTCGACGGGATCTCCCGGCGCCACCACGGTCATCCGTGGCAGGGCGCGCATGACGGCCAGATCTTCGACGCCGTGGTGCGTATACCCGTGGGTGCCATACGCCAGGCCGCCGCCCACGGCCACGATCTTCACCGTGGCGTTGTGGTAGCAGACATCGTTACGGATCTGCTCCAGGCAGCGCATCACCGGGAAGTTGGCAATCGAGTAGGTGAAGACAATCTTGCCGGAGAGCGCTAGTCCGGTGGCGACGCCCGTCATATTTTGTTCGGCCACGCCCATGTTGAGGTAGCGCTCGGGGAAGCGGGAGGAGAAGCGCTCCAGCACCGAGTAGCCCAGATCGCCGCAGAGCAGCCAGATACGCTCGTCTGTGGCGGCCAGCTCACAGAGCGTGTCGACGAACGTGTTTCTCACGCGTCCACCCCCAGCTCCGCCAGCGCCTGCGCCAGCTGTTCCGCGTTGGGTGACTTATAATGCCAGGCCAGCTGCCCCTCCATGAAGCTGACGCCCTTGCCCTTGATGGTGTGCGCGATGATGGCGCTGGGCTTGCCTGGCTCGAACGGCAGGGCGCCGAGCGTCTCCGCGAGCTGTGCGTGGTCGTGGCCGTCCACTTCGCGGACCGCCCATCCGAAGGCGCGCCACTTCGCGGCCAGGGGGTCGAGCGGCAGCACCTCCGCCACGCTGCCGAAGCTCTGGATCTTGTTGTAGTCCACGATGGCGATGAGCTGCTCCAGCCGCTGATGCGGCGCGAAGAGGATCGCCTCCCAGTTGGAGCCTTCATCCAGCTCGCCGTCGCTCAGCATGACGAACACGCGATACGAGGCGCCGTCGCGCTGCGCGGCCAGCGCCATGCCACAGCCGACGGGCAGCCCATGGCCGAGCGAGCCGGTGGAGAGCTCCACCCCTGGCACGCCATACGTGAGGTGGCCCGCGAGCTTGGAGCCGTCCTGGCAATAGGTGTCGAGCCAGTCGAGCGGGAAATATCCCACCTCGGCCAACACGGCGTAGGCGATGGCCGCCGCGTGTCCCTTGCTCAAGAGGAAGCGATCGCGCTCAGGCCAGTCGGGCCGAGTGGGGTCCATGCGCAGGACGCCTGCGTACAGGACCGCGAGGAGATCCGCCATCGAGAGGCACGAGCCAATGTGTGAAGCGCTAGCCCGATGCACCATGCGTAGCGCGTCCGCGCGGATTGTGCGCGCGAGCGCGGTGGTGGTCTGAACGCGCGCCGGCGCGCCGCGTGCCATGGTCCGTCTCCTCTCCTGCTGTCCGCTCGCTTAGAGCGGTTCCTTCGTCGTCAGCTGGCCTGCCATCCACGCGATAGTCCGCTGCAAGGTGACATCCAGATTCGCCTGTGGGCGCAGTCCAAGCTCCGTCGCCAGCCGGGTGGTGTCCGGCACGTAGCGGTCCGGCAGGCGCCCTGCAATCGCTTGACGGGCGGCATCACAGCGTCTTGAAGAACGCCGCGACCGTCGCGATCATATAGTCCAGCTGCGCCTCGCCGAGGCCGGGGTAGACACCCAGGAAAAAGGCGTCGTTCAGCATGCGGTCGGCGCCGGGCAGGTCGCCCACCACCCGGAAGAGCGCATGATCGCCGTGGGCGTCGGCGGTGAGGTACGCCGGCTGGCGCGCGAGATTGCCGCCGAAGAGCATGCGCGTTTGGATCTTGCGCTCCTCGATGAAGCGGACGATGTCCTTGCGGGTGAAGGGCGCTTCGGGCCGCACCAGGAGCAGGAAGCCAAACCAGCTCGGCTCGGCGCCCGGCGTCGGCTGGGGCAGCTCAAGGAACTCCTCGAACGGAGCGATGCCGGCGTAGAGGCGCTCCCAATTGCGGCGGCGCGCCGCGATAAAGTCGGGCAGCTTCTGCAGCTGCTGCTCGCCGATCGCCGCCTGAATATCCAGCGGCTTGAGGTTGTAGCCGATGTGGCTATAGATGTACTTGTGGTCGTAGCCCTGGGGCAGATCGCCCAGCTCCCACTCGAAGCGCTTGGCGCAGGTGTTCTCTTTGCCCGAGTCGCACCAACAGTCGCGGCCCCAGTCGCGGAAGCTCTCCACCAGCTTCTTGAGCAGGGCGGAGCGCACGATGTTGACGGCGCCGCCTTCGCCCATCGTCAGGTGATGCGGCGGGTAGAACGACTGCGTGGAGAGATCGCCGAAGGACCCGGTGAACTTGCCCTTGTAGCGCGCGCCGAGCGCGTCGCAATTGTCCTCGATCAGCCAGAGGTGATGGCGGTGGCAGAACTCCAGGACGGTATCGAGATCGAAGGGATTGCCCAGCGTATGAGCCATCATGACGGCGCGGGTGCGCGGGGAGTACGCCTCCTCCAGCTGCTCCACGCGCGCATTGGCCGTGCGGGGGTCAGTGTCGATGAAGACGGGGACACACCCCTGCTGAATCACCGGATTCACGGTGGTGGGGAAGCCCGCCGCCGCGGTGATCACCTCATCGCCGGGCCGGATGCGCCGCGGACCCAGCTCGGGCGAGGTCAGCGCGGAGAATGCGAGCAGATTGGCGGACGAGCCCGAGTTGACCAGCACCGACGTGCGGACGCCGAGGAAATTGGCCAGGCCCCGCTGGAAACGTGCGCCATGCTCGCCGAGCGTCAGCCAGAAGTCGAGCGACGCGTCCACCGCCGCCTCCACTTCCTGGTGATCGTAGACGCGCGCGGCGTACGGGACGAACGTGCCGCCGGGGACGAACTCCGGCCGCGCATGGTAGACCTGGTGGAAGCGATGCGTCTCGGCCTGGACGCGCCGCCGCAGGACGCGCGCGAGGGCCTCTGGCTGCAGCATGCCCACTGCCTGGGCCGTTTGCCACGCGCTGGCGCCGAGCACATGGGTGCGCTGCGTGCGTACCAGCAGATGCGCGGGCGCCACGGATGTCGCCTCGTCGAGGGCGTAGTCGGCGGGCGCCAGTGGTAGCGCGTCTGCGGCTGGCTCCGCGTGCGGCGTCTCGCCGCGCGGGTTGGCGTCGGCGCTCAACTCGGCGGCCAGGACGTCCTGCCCATCCATCACGTCGAGCACCAGCACCAGCGTGGGCAGGGATGCCGGGGCATCCAGCCGGAGCACGGTCCCGGCGCTGGGCGGGATCGGCGCGGGAGCGGGGGAGTGTCCGTTGGCGCTCGTGGCGGTCAGGGGAGCGACGGGAAGTTGTGGCGCGGTATCTGTCATCGTTCGGCGACTGCTTTCAAGGTCACTGGCCGCCAGACGGCCCAGGGGGGATCGCCGCCATTCCACAGCTCGTTCAGGTAGAGCGTGTCACGATAGGTGTCCATGGCGTGCCAGAAGCCGCAGTGGCGGTACGCCACCAACTGCCCGTGGGCCGCGAGGTTTATCAATGGCGCCTCCTCCAGGATGCAGTCGGGATCCAGATAGTCGAAGACCCGGCGGTTGAAGACGAAATAGCCGCCGTTGATCCACTCGTCCACCTGAGGCTTCTCGCGGAACTGCGCCACGCGCCCATCCGCCGCGATCTCCAGCAGCCCGAAGCGCGAGGTCGGCTGAATGGCGGTGACGGTAGCCAGCCGCCCGTGCGCCTGGTGAAAGGCGAGCAGATCCTGAACATTGACGTCCGCGAGCCCGTCGCCGTACGTCACCATGAAGGTGTCGCCCTCGACATAGCGCTGGATCCGCTTGAGCCGGCCGCCAGTCATGGTCTCGGCGCCCGTATCCGCCAGGGTGACCTTGAAGTCGTGGGTCTCCTCGTGGTCGTGGAAGGTGATGAGCGGGCGCTTTTGCACACCGAGCGAGACGGTGAAGTCTTTGAGCATGGAGTCGTAATTGAGGAAGTAGTCCTTGATGACCGACCCTTTATATCCCAGGCAGAGCACGAATTCTTTGAACCCATAATGGGCGTACAGCTTCATGATGTGCCAGAGAATGGGGCGCCCACCGATCTCCACCATCGGCTTGGGGCGGAATTCCGTCTCTTCACGCAGACGGGTGCCTTTGCCTCCGCAGAGAATCGCTACCTTCATGTCTGCCTCCAGATCTCGCGCCTGCTTTCTCCCGCATGGAGCGGCGTGGCCAGGCTTGAGCTCCGCCGAGCGATTATATCTGCTCCGTCATGGATCGCGTTACGCCCCATGCGGCTTGACCTGGCAGGGCACGCTTCCACGGGCGTAGGCATCGGTCCCATTGCTGCTCACCCTTCCGCCCGCTGCTGGACACGGGAGGGCTGGTGACGGTGTTCGCCTGGCTTCCCCCGCGTGCCACGCCCGCTACACAGTCTGGTGGCCTGGGCCCTCGGTGATGCCGCCGCTGCCAGAGCCACTCAGCCGATCGCGACACCCAGAGCACCCGTTGGCCGGCGCTGGAGGCGTAGCAACTTGGGGCATGCCCTTCTCACGGTGAGTAACGAGGGTTCCTACATGCGGTAACCACCACACGCCGCGCGACGGGCAGGCGACGCTGCGCGCGGGTGCGCGCCGGTGCGCCCGATCGCCAGCTGCTCATCGAGCCAGGTCCCAGCGCCAGGCGGCGGGCGCGGCGGGCCGCCTGGCCCTCCATCTCCCTGAGCGGGAGCAGGCGGCCAAACGCCTCAAAGCGGGCCGGAGCCACGGTTATTTACTCCGAGTCCTGGCCTGTTGGACAGCGATCGCCCTGGCCCACGCCCATGGATGCGGCGCGATGGAGTACAACGTGCAGTACAATGACGATGCGTTAACCTGATCGGCTGGCACACGCTAGGATGCGGCGCGCGTGGGCGCACGAGGACGGCAAGGGCGCCTTCTCGCACGCGACAGAGAGTTGGGCAGATGGGCGTGACGGACACCGCTGCCGGGGCAGGGCTCGGCGTGCTGCGCATTGTCCACATGGGAGACGAGCATCTGCCAGACAAGGCTGACCTGCCCGCGATCGGGCACCTCGCCACGCTGCACGGTGGCGCCAGCGTCTACACGATCCGCAAGCCCCTCACGACGCTCGGTCGGGGCTTGCAGAACGACGTCGTTTTGACCGACCTGGCGATCTCTCGGGAGCACGCCCGCCTCCTCTGGGAGGATGGACGCTGGATCGTCGAAAACGCCTCGGCACATAACGCGCTGTGGGTGGGCGCGAGTGAGGTGAGCCCCTTCGCCGCTCAGCCTTTGCCGCCGGGCAGCTACCTGCGACTCGGGCAGACCACCTTGCAGCTTCTGGCGCCGGCCCCCGACGCCCTGGTGTCAGGTGGAGATGCAGCGGGGCCGAGCGCCAGCGTGACCGGCATCACTGCCCCGAGTTTGTTCGATCTGGGCGTCACGATTCAGTTCGCGTTTTCTGGGCGCCTCGCGCGTCGCGCCCGCTGGTTTGCGCTCACGTTGGGGGCGCTGATCTTTCTGGCCAGCGCCCTGGTTACCCTAGGCACGGCCGCGCTGGTCGGAGAAACGACGCTCAGCACGCGAGGTGTTGGCGCGGTGCTGGCCGCGATCACGATTCCGCTCATCCCGGCGCTCGGGGCCGCGTGTCTGGTGGCCTTCATTGACCGCTACGAACGCGAGCCGGTCGTCGTGCTCGTCGGCGCATTTGCCTGGGGCGCGTTGATCGCCATCCCCGCCGCGCTCTTCATCGAGCGGGCATGGGGCGCATGGCTGCGGGCGACCCTCGAGTCCTCAGCCCCCGGCGCCGGGACGCTCCCGTTGCTCGTCCATTCCGCGCTGCAGGGCCTGAGCGCCGGGCTGGCGGAAGAAAGTGTCAAGGGCGCGGGGCTGCTGGTCCTGTTGCTCGTCCTACGCGACGAATTCGACAATGTGACCGATGGGATTCTCTATGGGGTGCTGATCGGCGCCGGCTTCGCGATGGTCGAGAATTTCGTGTACTTCGCGAGCAGCCCCCCCCCAGATCTCGGCTTTCTCATTCTCGGCCGTGTTGTGCTAGGCTGGCTAGGGCATTCCACGTTTACCGCGCTCACTGGCGCTGGCCTGGGCTACGCCAGAGAGACGCGCGACCGCCGCCGCCAGGTGCTTGCCCCAGCGCTCGGCTTCCTGGCGGCCTTCCTGCTGCACAGCTTCTTCGACTTCGTGGACTTCCAGGCCAACGCGGTCGCCCACCTGCCACACATCAGCTACAGCGTCGCGTCGCTGGCGCTCGCGGCCGTGCTCGCGGACTACCTGTTGCTCTTCGCCGCGCAGGCCGTGCTCCTGCATATGGTGCTGCGGGCGCTGCGGCGCGAGCAAGCGATTGTGCGCGAGTTCCTGGCGTCGGAGGTGCCCATCGGCGTGGTCACGCCAGACGAATACGCGATGCTGCAACAGCACCAGCGGCGCGCGAAGATCGAACACTATTACCTCTTCATCTGGGGACCACGCGCGTATCTCGCCGCCAGGGGCTTGCATGTCGCGATGGGCGACCGCCCCAAGCTGACCCCGCGCCAACCGGAAGACGTGTACCGGGAGCGCATCCCGCGCTTGCGGCGCAGACTCCTGCGGCTCACCAGCCAGACTCCACCGGGCGCCCGCTCCGCGGAGAGCCGCGCGTAGCGCGTTCGGGCGCGTGCCGACGTGCGGCGCCCAGCGCGAGGGCGGAACGGCGCTCACCACCGTCGAGCGTGCCGGACGACATCACTCGTCCGGCACGCTCGCGCGCAGACGCTTGCGCGCACCGGCGTGCCGCTTCGCCTCAATCCGGCGCTCCCGGCTAGCGGCCGTCGGCTTCGTGGCGGTGCGCGGCGCCACCACTCGCTGCAGCGCTTCCAGGCGCTCCGCCATGCGGGCAAAGGCCGCCTCGCGGTTGGCGTGCTGCGAGCGCCGCTCCGTCGCCGTGACCATGATCCCGGTCGGGCGATGCACGAGGCGCACGCCGGTCTCCACCTTGTTGCGGTTCTGTC
>Ga0209647_1004062_pt1 | contig 11133 bp, 5 predicted proteins | sample GraSoi_2013_60cm_FD_185827 | JGI IMG/M metagenome (GOLD analysis project Ga0209647, IMG submission 185827) | Grasslands soil microbial communities from the Angelo Coastal Reserve, California, USA - Sample 9_17_2013_60cm (SPAdes) (version 2) | ecosystem: Environmental > Terrestrial > Soil >... | reverse complement strand
CCCACCAACGATAGTTGGCGGGTGGATGAAACCTATGTGCGTGCTAAAGGCAAATGGGTCTACTTGTACCGGGCAGTCGATTCCAACGGGGACACGATCGACTTCCTGCTCTCCGCCACACGCGATCCCAACGCTCGAGGAAGGCGGCAGAAAGCGCGCCGATGCCTGCTCCTGCATCGAGCAAATGGCAAGTCTGCAGGGTACTATCGGAAAAAAGTGAAGCCATGAACCGCGCCAGGCTCGCGGGCGTCATAAACTGACCGAGCGCCGATTTTCGTTTCAAGGTAAGACGCGGTGCGAGTTCGTGCGGAAGAACTTCCGCGTGATTGAGGAGTGGGCTAGCCAATTGTTTATGCTCCCGCATGCAGTGGGTGGATTATTCAATTGGCACGATAACGGCTTACGGCAAAGCTGAAAAGCTTAGAGGCAGAGAAAGGGGGCAAAAACAATGTGTTTCGAAACAACGGGGGCTAGCCAATAGAGGTGCCGATGTTTCCTTTGAGGTGGAGCCGAAGGCCTTTATCTGTATTCCACCGATCGAGCAGCGAAAGTCATTACTACCAAACTTGATTTTCGAAATCAGCATTTGACTGGTAATATCAACGACGATGCGTTGGGTCGTTCCTATTGCGGGCTTGGACAAGAATGGGTGGCCGGACCTTGCCGGACATGGATTCTTGCTAGATCTCATCAGCCAGGCGGAAAGATACTCGTTTCGGCTGCCCACGTATTGGATCGCCTGCTCATCGAACGGGTGCGCGTCCGGGAGTACAAGACGAGATTCATACGACTATCGATATGCATGCCTTCAACCAGCGGATTCTCGCCGAGGACCTCGTCCGGGTCCGTCGTCCCGACGACCGGGAGCGCTATGCGGCTGCGCAGCGCCAGGCGCGAATTGATCCCAACCCCCACCAGATTGACGCGGTAATCTTTGCGCTTCGACGTCTTCGCGAAGGCGGCTGCATTCTCGCGGACGAGGTTGGGTTGGGAAAGACGATTGAGGCCGGCCTGGTTATTGCCCAGAGGCGGGCGGAGGGCGCGCAGCGCATCCTGCTGATCGTGCCCAAGTCGCTAATCGGCCAGTGGCAGGGCGAGCTTTTAAACCTGTTCGGCATCCAGGCGCGCGAAAGCGAGGCCAGCTTCTTCGCGCCAGGCGTGTATCTGGTCGGTCGAGAATTCGCCGGCAGTGAGCGGGGCGCGATCCCTCTTGGCGCCGCGCCGCCATTCGATCTGGCCGTAATAGACGAAGCACACGAGATCTTCGCCGGACTGCACAAGAGGTATGACGGTGACGGCATTTATGATCAGACGTCAACAGAAGCCGTGATGGCGCACCGCGTCCGCGGGTTTCTCCGTTCGACGCCGGTTTTGTTACTCACAGCAACACCGATGCAGAACTCCCTTGCTGAACTGTGGGGTTTGGTGCAATACGTCGAGCCAACCGGTACACTCCTTGGGGACATCGTGACGTTTCGCGAAGTGTTCTGCTCTGAGGACGATCGATCACTGGTTCCAGGCCAAGAGCATGAGCTCAAACGACGCCTCGCGATTATCCAAAGAAGGACTCTGCGTCGCCAGGCCCAGGAATTTCTCGACCGCCCTTTCACACAACGGCGCTGCAGATTGTATGAGTATGCGATGAGCGACGCTGAGCGGTCGCTCTATGATGACGTGACCGAGTACCTGCTCGAACCGTCCATCTATGCCTTTTCCGGCCGACAACGAAGGCTTCTGTTGATCGGTTTCCACCGGCGAATGGCGTCTTCGATTAAAGCTCTAGCCGCGAGTCTTGAAAACGTCGCCACCCGCCTCCGGCACTTGCAAGCGGGTTCACGCCCCGACGATACGGTCGTTGAGCTTCTCGAGGACCTTGAGGATGAAGAGGAGGTCGGCGAACTCTCGGAAGAGTCGGCGCCACGGATCGATCGTGCGACTCTTGCTGCTGAGCTTTCACGCGTCGAGGGTTTTGCTGCCCGGGCGCGATCGCTTCCAAAGGATGCCAAGGCGCGCTCATTTCAAGACGCCATCAAAGTGATTCTCGATCTGGGGCGGGACGGTCGGGGAAGTGGTAAGGCCGTCGTGTTTACCGAGTCGATCACTACCCAGGAATACATAAGGCATCTGCTTCTCGACATTGGTCTGGGCGAAGACGACATCACCCTGTTCCGCGGCGCGAACAATCATGCGCGCGCACAGCAAGCGCTCGCCCGATGGCAAGAGGAAGAAGGATCTCGCTTTCCGCCGGGAACCAGGCCGAGTCGTGAGGTCAGCATGCGCCTTGCCCTGGTACAGGAGTTCCGGACGCGTTCAAAAGTTCTTGTATGCACCGAGGCTGGCGCAAAGGGGCTAAACCTCCAATTTTGTGAGACTGTTATTAACTACGATTTGCCATGGAACCCGCAGCGCATAGAACAGCGTATTGGACGCTGTCATCGGTATAGCCAACAGCGTGATGTCACGGTGGTTAACTTTATCGCTCGGGACAATGAGGCGCATCGGTTAACCTTCGAGATATTAAGCCAAAAACTCGACCTATTCGGTAGAGTGCTTGATGCGTCCGATCTGGTTTTGCATGAGCCGCGGACCGACGCCCCAGAACTTTTGGTATCGGCACTATCTGTTGAGTTCGAAAACGATCTTCGCAGCATCTACAGCCGCTCCCGCACGCTTGATGAGGTCACGCGCGAGATCGCAGCGCTGCGAGATAAGATTTCAGAGCGGAGAGAAGCTTTCGAGAAGGAATACGAGCGGACCTCTCAAATTATCGAATCGCGGTTCGACGAGAATGTTAGAAGGGTCTTCAAAAGGCTTAGAGAAGAGCTGCCCCAGAGCTTGGCGGATCTCGACCGGGACGTTGCTGACTTGGTGGATGGATACCTTGCCGCACGCGGCGTTAAGTATCGCCGTTCCGACGTTGCTGGTCGGGTCATTTTCGACGTAGAGCCCGGCAACAAATTACCAGCTGAGGTTGGGGACGGTCGACGATTTGCTACAGGGGATGCCAGAGCTCTGGCCGACGCCGAACCTTTAAATCTTATACATCCGCTGGTTCTGGCCGCGATCGCGCACGCCAGAGCATGGTCAGGTGGCGGCTCAGTCAATCTTCACCTACAACAAAATTCTTCTCACACGCTCGCGGAACTAGCTGGAAAGGCCGGTATCATCCGGGTGGTGCTTGTCGACTACGCCGGGTTCGAGCCAGTTCAACGGCTCGTCGCCGCGGCAGTGGTCGACGGTACCCCGATCGACCCGTCGCTCGCCGCCGAACTGGTGCGCTTACAGGCGAGCGATAGTCCGGAACTTAGCCATCAATTGGATATGCGATGGCTCGATGACGCGGTCGAGGAAGCGGTATTTGTCGACCAGCGTCAGGTCGAACAAGGTGAGCAGCGGCACTTCGAGGAGGCGATCCGTCAGCTTGAGCGCTTCGCTGAAGACAAGATTTTGGTATGCCGCCGCGAACGTGCCAGTGTCGCTGAGAAGCTTCGGGCGGCGCGATCCCGGCGCGACGAGATTGTCGGCGCGAGTGCGCGGGATCGGGTTGAGGAGGAAATCATTCGGCTTGCCACCCAGGAAGAAAGTCTTGAACGCCGCATTGCGGCATTAGAATCTAGAGATAACGAGGTTTATAGAAAATGGCGCGACGAATATCACGAGCTTCGTTATCGGGCGCCGACGGTGACCCGCCTCTTCCAGACCGCGTTCACGATAGCCGCGCCGAATCCGGAGAGGTCGTGCTGAGACTGCTACATACTGCCGATTGGCACCTCGGCCGCCGCTTTCCGTCGTTCCCAGAAGAAGGGCAGAAAAAGTTGTCGCGTGCACGCATGGATGTGGTCGCAACGATTCTCGATGTTGCGCGTCGCAATTCTGTGAATGCAATACTTTGCGTTGGCGATATCTTCGACGATCCCGAGCCGTCCCCTGACTTTTGGGAAGGCCTAGCAAAGACTTTTCAAGCACGCACTGGACCTCATCCCCCGGTTTTTCTCATTCCCGGGAACCACGACCCTCTGACGCCGGAGTCGGTATGGTCTCAAGGGCACCCTTTTAGAACAAGGCTTCCCGTGTGGGTGCACGTTGTCGACCGCGATGATTTCACGTACGAGATCGCACCTAACGCCGTTTTGTACGCCCGACCGTGCCGGTCGAAGGCTGGCGAGAACGATCTGGCAATGGCGCTCCCAGGGCGCGAGCCTGGCGACGAGCGTCTCCGAATCGGTTGCGTACACGGGAGCACCTTCGATATCGATGGATACCAGACGAACTTTCCTATTTGCCGCGATGCAGGCGTTCGACGCGGACTGGATTATCTCGCCATAGGGGATACGCATTCATTTCGGGACGTCACAGACAATTCGTCCGTGCCGACGGTGTACCCTGGCGCTCCAGAGCCCACAACCTTCGATGATGCCGGCGCGGGCCGTGTCGCGATCGTCGCGCTGTTCAGACGCGGGCTGCGCCCCCGGGTCGATCCAGAACCGGTTGCCTTCTGGCGCTGGATCGACGTTCGATGCCGCGACATGAATGAGCTTCGGAACTTATTAGCGACCCCAGATCTCGATCGGTGCGTCGTCAGACTTCACCTCGACATGACCGTCTCCTTATCTGAGGAGAGCGAGGTCATGCGAATTCTACGCGAACTTCGTGGCACAGAGGCGACACATGGTCGGATTGGCATCCTCGTGGAGGACTCGACGAATTTGCGGTTACAAGCCGGCTCCGGTGAGGCTTTTCCGGAGGATCTCCCGCTAGTCCTGAAGGACACCGTTGCGAGGCTCGAAAGGCTCATCGTGGATGCAATGGACGAAGCTGAAAAATCGAAGGCCACAAGAGCGCTGGCGCATCTCTACAAGCTGCTGCAAAGCCATGCGTGACTGGCGTGATTTATGAGACTTCACCGCCTGCATATCCAGAGCTTTGCAGCAATAGAGAATCTAGACGTTGAGTTCGGTCCAGGACTCAACGTGCTATACGGGCCCAACGATCTCGGGAAATCCACGGCGGTCTCCGCCATTCGCCTTGGCCTACTGCTTCCGCATACGTCCACGCATTGCGAACAATACATTGGATGGGCGAGCAGCGATGATCCGATCGTCGAGGTCACGTTCGAAACCGAGGCCCAGCGCATTTGGCGTGTCCGGAAGCAGTTCGGTAGGAGCGGCTCATCGCTTCTGCAGGAATCGAGGGACGGCCAGGATTTCGATGACGTGGAACGCGGGAGAAAGGTGGACGCGAAACTGAGGGAGATCCTGCGCTGGGGTATTCCGGAGCCTGGCGAGACAGGGGGCGCCAAAGGACTTCCAACCAGTTTCCTCGCAACCGTGCTGCTATCCCCGCAGGAAGACGTCAGCGCCGCACTCGGGAGCAGCTTGGACGGCGATGCGACTAGCAGCGCTAAGGACCAGATCGCAGCGGCATTGCAAGCAGTTGCGCAAGACCCGCTGTTCATTGCTCTGCTGAGAGAGATACAAGTGCGGCGAGACACGGCTTATACCGATAAGGGCGCGAAGAAGACTGCTAAGGGCAGCGTCTTCAAAGAGGCGGCTGAAAGAGTGAAATATACGAGGGAGGAAAAGGAGAAACTTGAGCGCATTGTCGCCGATTCGGAAAGCGTAGAGAGACAGTTACGTGAACTGATAGATCGACGGACGCAAAAGCAAGAAGCACTGGCCGCTGCGAATAGCTTCGTTGCAAACCTCGAAACGTCTGCCGCCCAGGCAAAATGGCTATCCGTGGCGTCAGAACAAGTCCGATTAGCGCAGGAAGATGTGCTGCGTATTCAGAGGATCGGCAATCAAGCGGAAGAGGCGGAGCGTGACGTTATAGAGCTCGTCGAAAAGATCCGTGAAGCGGAGCGGGAGTTGAGTGTTGCGCGCAATCGCCAATCGGAGGCAGATGCGGCCCTCAAAGCTGCGGAAGAGTCGCAGCACGCTGAAGGATCGGATTCAGGCGTAACCGATACCATTGTTCGTCAACAACTCGAACTCCGAAAATCAGACTTGGACCGGGTCGCGCAAGAGGCGCAACAGCGCATCGATGTTGCGTTAACAGCACAGAAGCATGCCAATGCTCTGGTCGAAGCTGAACGGGCGTTGAACGATCAACGGGAACAGGCCGAACTCGCGCTTGAATCCGTCTCCAAGGCGAGAGCAAAGTCCAAAGTTGCTGACGAACAACTCCAACGATGCGACCTGCTTGAGCGCGCCCTGGACGTTGTCACCGCTGGCAGGCAAGTCCGGGATGCACAAGTCGCTGTTGATAAGGAGATGGCTCTCCGTGCTCGCCTCGAAACTGCCTCGCGCGAACACGTCGTACTGACTGGACAGCGCTCTGCGATTACCGTTCCGACTCATGCTGCGGTCGGAGCTATGCGAAAGCTTTCAAGGGAGCTCGATGCAGCATTGGCTGCTCTCGATGTCGGTTTCGTGGTGACGGTAAAACCGGAGGTCAGCGTTGATATCAAAGTCCGAAAGGATGGGCAGGAACTCGATTCAACTTCATTAACAGAGCCAGTCGAAATCGAAGCCAACGCAGAGGTTGAGGTTTCCATAGCGGAAATCGCGATTGTAAGCGTCCGAGGAGGCCGACGCGCTGCTCAAGAGAGAGCACAGGATCTGAAAGAGCGCTGGACACGAGAGGTAGAGCCGCACCTGATTGCTGCTGCTGTTACCGATCTTGATGGGCTGGAATCGAAGATCGCCGAAGCCCAAGAACTCGATACTAACCTCAAGGCGAAGCATTCAGAGATGGAGTCGCTACGCGTCCAGGTCAGTGAGCTTACAGGTTCGGTAGAGACGCTGCGTGAAGCATCTGAACGGCTAGAGGCGTGTCGCGCTTTACTTGGAGACGTCGAGTTAGAGACACTAACCGCCGATATCAATGCGCTTGGTGCCGACCCGATCGCAGGATTGCGAAGCCGGCGACAACATTTGTCAAAAGAGGCAGAGGAGGCGCGCAGGGTCCTCAATCAGGCGTCGAATGACCAAACACTGGCTGACGAGCGTACCCGCCGCGCGAGACTGGCATTGGACGAAATTCGCGCGGCGCACGATGCCGCACTGACGGCATTCCCGGACGGAGTAAATGCCTCTCTAGTTGCCGCACGGGCGGCACTCGCGGCTGCTAACTCCGAGAAGGTGAATGTCACCGCCGAGCTGGCATCACTGGAGCGTACGATCGACCAGAGGAAAAAGCATATCGACGAAGCACTGAACGTCTCGCGCAGAAATGCAGAGCAGGCGAAGATTGGGGTCGACACTGCTCAAGGGCAGCTGACAACCGCGAAAACCAACCACGCGTCACAAGAGGGTCGACTCATTGAGTTGCGACGACAGCGCGACGCTGAGAACCTCGTTGCGGCTGAAGCTAGCCTCAGTCAAGCGATCCAGCGCCACGCGGCACTGCCCGTCCCAGATCGGTTAGTTACCGATGAGGAGGTCACCACCGCCAAGGCTAACGCTGCCCGTATTAAACTGGAGCTTGAAAGCATTGAGCGTGACATTCAGAAGGCACATGGCGCTCTCGAACAGGTTGGTGGCGCCGTGGCGCGTGAGCGGCTCCGCGACGCAACGGAGGCATTTGAGCTGGCCGAGCGCCAAGAAAAGGAAGTCGAGGCGGAGTACGAAGCCTGGAAACTGTTGCTCGAGCAAATGAAAGAGGCCGATGCAGCACAGGCTAGCAACCTGGGGCAGGCGCTCGTGCCGGCAATTGCGACGCGATTCCAGGAACTGACTAAGGGGCGCTACCAGACGGTTCAACTAACTGCACAACTGGCTACAGAAGGAGTTATGGTCTCGGGTAGCTTGAAGTCGGCGACGGAAATATCGGTTGGCACCCGCGAACAATTATCAACGTTGTATCGACTGGCACTGGCGGAGTATTTGCGCACCGTGATCGTCTTGGATGACCAGCTCGTTCAGAGTGACAACACCAGAATGGACTGGTTTCGCAAGTTACTCACAGAGAAGGCGCAGGTTTTCCAAATCGTCGTATTTACATGTCGGCCGGATGATTATCTCCTTGCTAAGGCGCTTGTTCCAAAAGGGAGAGCTGTTCACACTGATACGAAAGATCGGCTAGTACGAGCAGTCGATTTAGGTAGAGCGCTTCGCCGGCGGTAGCGTAGAGTTCCCTCTGCAGGCTCGACAGAATTCTAAAGAATCTGGTATTCGTACTCTAAATGTGAAATGCGTCCCATCCAGGTGCGTCAGTTGGACTCCATCGTGCGGAGCGGGAGTAAGCAGCCGACAATGCGCACCTAAGATCCGTGTCAACAGCGCTGCATTCCCTGAGAATGAGCACCTATAAAGTCTCCTATCGATCAAGAGAGACTAACCGACGACGGTCAAAACGCATCGAGGCACCTTCCGCCGACGCAGCGAGACAGTTAATCGCACCGGAAGCTACGGATGTTTTCTCGATCGAGTTTGTACCACCCCCTTTAGCCTCAGACGCCCAGAGAGACTATCTACGAGCCTTCGGCGACCGCAGATGGAATGGTGCCACGCTGACAAAGGATCAAGCTCATGACCTGATCGAAGAATTCGTCGCGAAGGATGCCCTGACCAATTGGTCATTTCGGGACTCCTATCCTGCAACCGAAGCACAGTTCGAGAAGTATCACTATTTTGGTGGCACGCTGAAACCCGAATTCTCAAACTTAACCCAAGGGGAAATGGGCCGTTTAATCGACCAAGTTAGGCCGCGAGAAGGTAAAGACGCGCCGAATCCAGTGTCTCCCAGACAAGCAATGTGCCTTCGCTTTTTCTTTGAACCCGCTGTAACCGACCGCTTCATACGGATGACCAAAAAGGATGTAAAACTTCTCTTTGACGCGTTTTATGAGGAAAACCCAGGAGCACGAAAGGTGTGGGACTCTTGGAAAAAGGCTCATGGAATCCCCGAGCATACCTATCTAGTCGATCCGAGTAGGGTCGAACAAAACACCTACGCAACGCTCGGTGAACCGACGCTAAGTCTGAACTGCCTGCAGACTTTCAAAACACAGAAGCAGTTAGATGCTGAATGGGAACAACGGCAGCGGCAACGGGAAGCGGAGGCTGCAATCCGACACGGGGAAGCGATCAATTTTTCCAAACGTTTACCGTCAGTCGACCTATCGAAGGTTCCTTACAAAACCTGGTCAGCGGCCGGCAGAGCGTTCGAGTCAAAGTACAAAAAATTTGGTGCTGACGTTATAATCGAATCCGGAGACGAAATCGACATTTTATTCGAAGAGGATTTTCGGGAGGATGAAAAAGAGAATTACGCCCTTCACATTACCATTCTCTTTCAAGAGTACGACGGGCTAGCCTGGCTCTTTGAGGTCTGTGTCGGAGAGGAAAAAACGCTGGGGTATTACAATCACGACGACACGATAAATCGGGTGCCGAAGAGCCTTCCTTTCACATCAGATAAGTACGCATTCGAAAGAAAAGCGTACGAAGATTTTCTGGAGTTCCTTTTAAATTCGGCCCCATCTGAACCGAAACCCGCCAAAGCACCACAGAGCAATCCCTCAGACAATCCATTCTCAGCTTTGAAGAACGGACCCGTGGGCGTTAGTGCGTCTGAGCCGCCCCCCCTTCCACCTGCCGACTTTAGCATTTTGGTGGAGAAACACGAAACGCCGGTCAGGAAGGCGTGGTGGAAGTTCTGGTAGCGCCAAGGATCGGTTGGCTGACCCCTGAAAGGAAATCTACGTAGGTTACGATGTCTCGCGACGGCTTCAAAACAGCAAGCACAAGAATCCATGAGCAGGGAATTCAGGGGGTTCCGGCGCTGCGTGGTGATTTCCGTTTCCTGAGCTGACCCCTAGAGGTGTCGATTTAATTGCAAAACTCTGGAGAGCGTAAATTTCCGGGGGCAAGCCGGTCATGCGGCCAGCCCTTCAGCATCGTGACGGAAGGCCGGATACCAGCCACGGAAGGTCTCCGCGAGATCTCCGTTGAGTACTTTTGTTCGAGTCTGTAACAGCAGGTGTGCTCCGCGCGGCGTCCACTGCATCTGCTGTTTCTTCACGAAGCGTTTACTGACAACCTGATTGACGGTTGACTCCACGAAACCGGTGCTGATCGTTTCATCGTGGCGGTAACGCTCACCGTAGTTAGGAGAGCATTTCAAACCGGGGGCTAGGAAGAGCCGAGGCGGTGTCCATCGGATAGGCTGGCCCGTAATGGAACACGATTCTCAGCCCGAAGCTTACTGTGTCCACGTCTGGATTCGGGGAATCCACCCGATGCTCTGGCGGCGCTTTCTCGTACGATCCGACAGCACCCTGGCCGATCTTCACGTCCTCTTGCAGATCGGCTTCGACTGGACGGATTTCCATCTCCATCGCTTTCGCATTCGCAAAAAGGACTACGCTGTGCCACGCCCTGGCGGGCTCGGCTGCCACGATGCACGGCAAATCAAGCTGGCGGACCTGCACTTTCGCATCAATGAACGCTTCTTGTATGAGTACGATTTCGGCGACCTATGGCAACACCAGGTGCGAATCGAGAAACGGTTGGAAATAGAGGCCAGCCGGTCCTATCCGGTGTGCGTGGGAGGTCAATGGGCCGGGCCACCGGAGGATTGCGGGGGACCGCAAGCGTTTCTGGAGCGGCGCGCGGCTGCGCCGTGGCGAGTCAGAGAGCTGCTTGATGACTTATTAGAAGACGTCAAAGCCGGGGACGCTGAAGCTCTCGATTACCGCATCGAGGAGCTGCCGCCTTGGCAAGAGTGGCTCATGCTGCATCGCTTTGACCGCCGGAGAGTAAATCGTCGGCTTCGGCAATATGCGGAAGGCGAGCCGGAGTGGATGAGCGCGGAAGGAGGCCGGCAGTGATGAAACTGAAGCTACAACTCATCATTGAGTCCGACTCCGGCGAAACGGAAGTGGTGCAGGAATTGGCCGAGCTAGAACGTCACTCTCTGCGGCCAGAGAATCTTGGGCTAACGTTGTCGGAAGCTAAGGAGCTACTTCAGGAAGTTCAAAGAGCGATGGTCACGCACCAAACCACAGGGTATGTAACTCAACAGATTCCCTGCCCGAAATGTGGAAAGATCCAATCGCGCAAAGGGAAGCATCAGATCGTGTTGCGGACGCTCTTCGGCAAGTTGCGACTTGATAGTCCTCGCCTCTAC
>Ga0209647_1004061_pt1 | contig 11137 bp, 14 predicted proteins | sample GraSoi_2013_60cm_FD_185827 | JGI IMG/M metagenome (GOLD analysis project Ga0209647, IMG submission 185827) | Grasslands soil microbial communities from the Angelo Coastal Reserve, California, USA - Sample 9_17_2013_60cm (SPAdes) (version 2) | ecosystem: Environmental > Terrestrial > Soil >... | reverse complement strand
CTTCACGCGCTTGTAGAGATCGATGACGTCCTCGTTGGTCATGCGGATGCAGCCCGAGGAGATGGCCTCGCCGATATATTCAGGCTGGTTGGTGCCGTGAATACGGTAGAGGGTGTCCTTGTTGCCTTGGAACAGATACATCGCGCGCGCGCCCATCGGATTCTGCGGGCCCGGAGCGACATAAGACGGCACGCCCATGCGTTGGATCTCGCCAGGCGTCGGATTCCACGCCGGCCATTCCGTCATGCGCTCGACTTTGGCAACGCCCGACCATGCCATGGCTTCTTCGCCAACGGTTACGCCGTAGCGGATCGCCTTGCCATCGGGCAGCACGTAATAGAGATAGCGCGCGTCAGAATCGATCATGATCGTGCCAGGCGCTTCCCTGCGGTGATATTCGACGATATGCCGCTTATACGGCTCAGGGATCGTCGCTTTCTCGTAAGGCGCCGCTGCCAGCAACTTCTTGTCGCGCGGGGTGAAATTCGCTTCCGACGATGGTTCGATCGTCGACTGCATGCAACCGCCCAGCACTAAACCCGCCCCGAACAGGACAACCAATATCCCCCTGATCGCCATTCTCTTCCTCTATTTCCCGGTCGCCATGCAGCGCCCGCAACAAAATTGCCTCATGTCGCTATTAACCGAAAAAGCCCTGCCATTGCCATGGTTTCCAGCGTGTCCCCAGTCACCTTCCTGTGTACCTGTTGCAGGAATGCCGCACTTGGTTCCGGATTCGTTAACTCCCAAAACGACATTGGTCCCAAGACCTTAAGGCGGGGTTTACCAACGCCGGACCTATACTGTCCGGGCTGGGGCCGTTTGCACTGTGGGTCAAATGCCACAAGAGGACACGATTTGCCGCGCAATTCCGCCCCACTGAGTCACCACACTCGTCTCAAGGGACAAACGCAAGGAAGGACTGGAGTTAAGTACAATGGAAATGAAAGTAACGGAGCAGAAGCAAGACTCCGCCCGGCAATACACCAATCTCGACAACCGCTACGGCAAGATTGGGATTTCGGCAGTTGCGGCCGCGGTTCACCACCAAGGTGTCCTGCGCAATGTGACCGAGACCCACATCGAGCCCGACGATCGCGACTAGCGGGTCACACGCCGGCTGCGGCGTAAGACAAGAACCGACTTCCGCCATTCATCACCGCCACGATCCCGTGCGCGGCCGCACATGCGGCCGCGCGGCGGGCAATTATGTCTTGCGCAAATCCGCGCGATCGGGTCATGAGAGACGGCGCGGCCGCGACATGATCCCGGCACGGATCATGCGCAAGATGGTGATTGGATGCTTACGGTCTACGTCCCGCTCGGCACCACCCTCGAACGAATTTCCGTTGAGCCGGGCTCGCCACCGCCGGACGACGCGGTGTGGATCGATATGGTCACGCCGACCGTCCAAGAAGACAAAATGGTCGAGAAACTGCTCGGCATTGCTGTCCCTACGCGCGAAGAAATGCAGGAGATCGAGGTCTCGAGCCGGCTCTATGTCGAGAACGGTGCGCGCTACATGACGGCGACGTTGATGTGCCGGTCGGATACGGCAACACCCAAGACCACGCCGGTCACCTTCATTCTTTCGGGCCACAAGCTCGCGACGGTGCGTTATGACGACCCGCGTCCGTTCGCCATTGTGGAGCACAAGCTGGCGCGGTCTTGCCCGGCCAAGATCACTGGCGAACTGGTGTTGATGGATTTGCTCGATGCGGTGATCGACCGCTCGGCCGATATCCTTGAGCGTATTGGCGTGGAGGTCGACCATGTTTCTCACACGATTTTCGAGCCGGAAGACGAGGCCAAGCCGCCATCCTACAAGGATGTGCTCAAAGCGCTCGGACGCAAAGGCGATCTGACCTCCAAGGTGCGCGAGAGTCTTGTGTCGATTGGCCGCCTGTTGCTCTTTCTTTCGAACGAAGCCGAAGGCATGCGCTGGGCCAAAGATGTACGCGCCCACCTGCAATCGATGCGGCGCGATACCGCTTCGCTGTCCGACCACGCGACTTATCTCGCCAACAAGATCACCTTTTTGCTCGACGCCATGCTTGGCGTGGTCAACATCGAACAGAACGCCATCATCAAGATCTTCTCGATCGCGGCGGTGATCTTCATGCCGCCCACGCTGGTGGCCTCGATCTACGGGATGAATTTCCACCGGGGCATGGTCGAGCTCGAATGGGAATTCGGTTATCCCTTCGCACTGATCTTAATGGTGTTCGCCGCCGTCTTGCCGATCGTCTACTTTCGATGATCGCGACCGTGACGCCTCCTACCAAAACCGGTAGTTCACGCCCAGCCGGATAATGCTGGTCTTGAAATTCACCGAGGTGTCGATGCCGCAGGTGGCGGCGCCGCAGCTGGCGGTGCCGAGATTGGCGTAGAGATATTCGACCTTCGCCGACCATGGGCCAAGAAGTTCATATTCGAGGCCTACGCCTGCTGTCCAGCCGGCACGGTCCGCGGTGGCGGTCAGTCCCGCCACTTGCATCTGGACGTCGCCGAATGCACCGCCTGCGGTGGCATAGAACAGCGCGCGATCGAAGGCATAGCCGACGCGGCCGCGCGCGGTTGCAAACCAGCTGGTCTGGATTCCGCAGCCGGGGGCGGTGCAGATGCCCGAACCGATGCTGTTTGAATCGCGCATCCAATTGCCGCTTGCGTCACCTTCCACGCCGAAGACGAAAGCCCCGCTTTGCGCGTTGAAGCCGAATGTTCCGCCGAACATGGCGCCCGCCGGGCTGGTGGAGCCGGCCGTCACGCTGCTGGTCCAGTTGGACGTGCCCCAGCCGTAACCGGCATTGAGACCCACATAAAACCCGCTCCAGCTAAACGGCGGCGAGACGTAGGCGGGCTCGCGGTATTGGCCCGGCATATCGGCCGCGAAAGACGGCATGGCCATTGCGAAGGCCAGCACGCACGCAGCTACATTGATAATGAAACGGTTCATCGTGTGATCTCCTGACAGAACGGCCGATCGGACCGCTGTTGCGGCGATACGCCTGACTTGTGGAGGATTCGAACTGTGCTTTACGCCACAACGGATTCGAAATTCGCAAAGCGAATCAGTTACCTGACATTGAGGCGCGGAAACCCTTAATGGATTCTTTCAGGGGCTATTTTCTGCGGTTTTGCAGACCACGATTGGACCCGAGAAGCGCGCCGCGCGTAGCATTCAGACGTCATTCGCTGGGGGGCGTATCCAACCATGAGCCGATTCATCCTTGTCACCGACGCTGCGCTGGTGGCGCTCTGGCTCATTGCTGCGGTCATTGCGCACTTTAAGGGATACGAATTCGATGCCGTGGCAGCGCTCGGATTAAATATTTTCATTTTCGGTCTGCCCGCCTTCGTCGTCGGCAGTCAGATTTCAAGTTAGCCGGCTCGTACAGTCTGTGCGTCCCTTGCCCCCAAAAGCGGACACCACAAAGACTAACGTCCGAACTCGCCAGCCACGCGCGAGCTGCTAGCCGCAAATTTCCCGTGAACGATCGATGACGCTTCCATCGGGCATGACAACACGCTCGCGGATCACGCGGCACTCACCTCGGGCGTAAGCGTCGTACCCGCGCCGCCAGTGACTCTGAGGCCAGCCGTAGTTCGGGTCATCGAGGCGGTTCTCTCCGACGCCTCGGTTCTCTCCGACGCCTCGGGGGTCAGCGTCAAAATAGATCTGAGCGCTTGCCGGCATTATTGCGGCAAGCATCCCGCACATTGCTGCCATCAAGAGGAACTTTTTCATATCGTGTTGAATCCTCCGACACGAAAACGAACGACTGCGCGCTAAGGTTCCTTCTGTTCCCCTTTGGCCTTTATCCAGATGGGGCTGTGCGGGGTTTCGATGCCCATGGGGGGTGCTCGCTTATTGAGTGTCGGTGGCAGGTGCGCGTCCGCTAAGTGCCAATAGCGGACTCATGCACCGCGGCAAACAGATCGCTATGCGATCACCTCGTCCGCGCGTGGATCGGCTAAGACGAATGCTTTGATAGGGGCTCACAAATCGGCGCTACTGCACTTTTACGTCGCGGATATAGCTCTTAACGTGGTTTAAGAATTACGCATCGGGCACGGTAGAAATTATTAAAGGCTCCAAATGTATGGTCGCGCCTGTAAAGACCAATATGGAGGCGACAAATGTCGAAAGTTGTTGCGTTTCTGAAGGATCAGTCGGGGGCGACCGCGATTGAATACGGCCTGATCGCTGCCGGTATTTCGGTTGTCATTATCGCGACCGTCAATGCGATTGGTACCAACCTGAACGGCAAATTCCAAAGCATCTCCACGCAGCTTAAGTAGCTCTCCTCCTCCATTTTGGCTGAAACATCCATTGAGGTCGCCGGGTGGTTCGGCGGCCTCTTTGTTTTCATCGCTATAAATTTCGCAACCGTTACTTCGTTATTCGACGACTTCATCCGCGCGTAGCAGGAATGCCCCGGGAATCGTCAAGCCGAGCGTCTTCGCCGTCGTGAGATTGATGACCAGCTCAAATTTTGTTGGCTGCTCGACCGGAATGTCGCCCGGCTTCGCCCCGCGTAGAATCTTGTCCACATAATCGGCGGCACGCCGGAACAGGTCCGGGAAGTTGGGTCCATAGGACATCAGCGCTCCCGCGTCGACGTACTCCCGGCTCCCGTAAATCGTCGGCAGTCGCGCGCCTAGCGCCAAGGTGTTGATTCGAATCCGATTGTTGAATACGAGCGGGTCGGTCGCGACGTAAAGTGCATCCGCACGGCTCTTGAATGCCTCAATGGCGGGCACGACATCCTCCGCCTGTCGGATTTCGCGGGTGGTGACTTCGAGGCCGAGCGTACGGGCCGATACCTGTACCTCCCGCATCTCCAAAACGGCGCCGGGAGCGTCGGCATTGCCCATGATCGCCAACCGGCCAAGATTGCGGACAACCTCGCGCAAAAGCTCGAGACGCTTGCTGGCAGTATCGGTCTGCTGGATCGACAGGCCAGTAACATTGCCGCCGGGGCGCGCCAGGCTCGCGACGATGCCCGCGCCAACGGGGTCCATCTGCGCAGCGAACACGATCGGGATGAGCATCGTAGCCTGCTTTGCCGCAATGACTGGTGCGGATGCCCACGTGACAATGACATCGACCTTGAGCCCGACGAACTCGGCCGCAATCTCGCTATAGCGCTCGGTGCGTGCCTCCGCCCATCGATACTCGATTACGACGGTGCGACCCTCGATCCAACCGAGTTCTCGTAGGCGCTTTTCGAATGCGGTGATCCATTGGCTCGCGACCGAAGGCGTGGCCGCACCCAGGAATCCGATGGTTGGCAGTTTCCTCGCCTGCTGCGCCCGCGCAGTAAGCGGCCACGCGACTGCGCCACTCAAAACACCGAGAAAATCTCGCCGTTGCATGCTCGCCCCGTGGCTCTGGACGTATCATCCTAACGTCTCGAACAAGTATTTTGATAGGGGTTGAAACCGGCATCAAAACCATTGCCGCGGTGCACAGCCGATGTCCGCTTTGGGTCATTAGCGGACATGACGCCATTCATTCGATCACCTCGTCGGCGCGGGTGAGCAGCGACGGCGGCACGGTAAGGCCAAGGGCCTTGGCGGTCTTGAGATTAATGACCAGCTCGAATTTGGTCGGCTGTTCGACCGGCAGATTACTAGGCTTTGCACCTTTTAGGATCTTGTCAGTTACGATTGCCGCGCGCCGGAACAGTTCATAATAATTAGTGGCATAGGAAACGAGGCCCCCTGCCAATACCTGTTCGCGGTAGGTGTAGATTGAGGGCAACTGGTTCTGTATTAAAAACTCAGCGATTTGAGGCTGAAGGTTTGCCAGAAGTGGATCGGCGACAACGAGAATCGCGTCAGGACGTATACCTCTAACCTTGAGAAAAGCGTCGTCCAAACCGGATTCCTTCGCAATCTCGACAACGTCAAGCTGCACACGCAAGGCGGCTGCGGCGAGGCGCGCGCTTTCTACAGCAACGATGCAATAAGGATTTGTTGGATTCGATAATACGACAACCCTGGAAAAGCGACCAAGCAGTTCGCCAATAAGTTCAAGGCGTTTTCCTTCCAAATCCGCAGCTTGTGTAGAAAATCCTGTTACATTGCCGCGCGGATGGGAAAGACCCGGAACGAGACCCACAGCAACAGGGTCGCCGCTGGTCATGACAATCGGGATCTCATTGGTTGCACCCTTTGCCGCCAAACTGGCAGGAGTACCCCAGGTGACGATGACATCAACTGGCACACGAACCAATTCGGCCGCGAGTGCGGGATAGCGATCTGCGTGCCCTTCCGCAAACCGGTAAATGATGTTGAAGTTTTGGCCCCCAATGTAGCCTAGCTCCCGCAACTCGTTCCTTAGTCCGTCGAGTGGGGGCCATGCCTCGTTCGCGAGAACGCCAATGAGCTGAAGTTTCTTTCTCTCCTGAGCAATTAGGCACTGCGGCCACGCAGCGGCCGCACCGCCAAGCAGAGTAATGAACTCGCGCCGCTGCATGTGCCCCCAGAGGATCACGTTATTCGGAACGCCTAAAGCCTAGCACTTTGCGGCTGGGCGGCGTTTGGCTAAATGGCGCATAACCGCGTGTCAGATGTCCGACGCATCTCCGCTTTACCCCCGAAAGCGGACATTGATCGGCGGCTCGGGAATGTCCGCTAAGTGCCAATAGCGGACATTCGCGCAGTAACGTGCACGCGAACAGAAAGACCGCCAGTGCAGCGGTCCTTCCGAAAAAACCAATCAGATGTTTTGATGCCGATTGGTCGAACTAGCGCATAACGCAGCCTCTCGGCACACCGACCCTCCTGCAATAGACAACGGGTCGAGCGGCAACCGGGGCTACAACAACCGGGGCCGCGACAACCGGACGAGCAACTGGTCGAACAACGCAGCCCCTCGGCACACCGACGGTCTTACAATAGACAACGGCATTTGCGTCGGTAGTGTCCATAGCCATCGTTACGACGAACGCGGTGAGAGCAAGAGCAGCGACTGCGAGTGAGCGCATCGGCGTCTCCATGTTTTTAGAGGTTTGATAGGCTAATAAGTCGGCTCGCAAAACGCGTTGATCTGCATCCTCCCAGGTTTGCAACCTGTGGACCAGAAAGCAGGACTCGAACGAACGGCTTGGTCAGCTAGGCGCGTTGCGCCTGTGCGGCCTCCTGACGGCCAGCCACGGCGTCGAGAACGGCCAATTCGGCCTGTTCAACCGTTGCAATGGCATAGTCGATCGCAAGGCCAGCTTCCCACTCAAGCCTATCGGCTTGGCTTTCTGCACGCCGAGCGTCCCAATCATGCTTTTTTTGGGCAATACCGGATTTCATAGATTCCAGATCGCCTGCAATTTTTGTTTGCAGCGCAGTCCACTTTCTGGCCGCGGCATCACCGACGGATTTCAGACCGTCGCCCGCAGTCTTGATGTTTCGGTCCACTTTCTCGATCGCAGCCGCAGCGTCGTTGCGTGCTTGCTCACGGCGCGCCAGCACTTTGTCATGTGCTTCCTTCTGCGCGGCAGTTACAGCGTCCTCGGCATGCTTGGCGCGGACTGACAAATCAGCGAGTTGTTCAGAAATTTTTGCCATGATTTCGCTCCCGTTAATGGCCTCACAGCCCCCCGAGAACTTCTCATCGCAGGTACAGAACAAGTGAGCCTACGCTGGTCTGCGGGCACAAGACAGCTCATCAAGTAAAGTTGAACGAGTGCGGACCAATAGCCCCTAACCAGAAATCGTGGTCTCGACTCCAATAACTCGCCGAGCATTTACGACAGTTTGGTCAACAAGGCTGGCCTAGTGCGGCCACGAATGTCCGCTTTGGATCATGAGCGGACACAACGCCACCAAACGCGACGTCCGCTTTATCCCGAAAGCGGACATTCCGGAGCCAACCCGTCAGAAAGAAATAGGCCGCCAAGTGAGGCGGCCCTGCTCATCGATTCAATGTTTGTTTGATCGTCGGATAGTCTCACTCCCAGCTTCTGCTTTATCGGGCGTGAGTTTTTGCATTGGCTCAACGTCGATCATGAAATCGCGCGTGATCGGCACCGCGTCACGCTTGGTCGAAAGCAGCAATTGAAACACCATGTGTGAGCCGTGAAGGAATTCGAGTTCGACGGCGGCGAGATAGAATTCCCACATCCGACAGAACTTTTCGTCGTAGATCGCCACCGCCTGGGCTCGATTTTTGGCGAAGCGCTCACGCCAATGTTTCACTGTGTAACGATAATGTAACCGCAGCACCTCCATATCGTCGCACCACAGACCGCAGCGCTCAGTAGCGGAAAAGGTCTCCGACAGTGCGGGTACATACCCGCCGGGAAAGATGTATTTGCGGATGAAGGGGCCGGTGGTGCCGGGCTGCGACATCCGGCCGATGCAGTGGATGAAGGCGTAGCCGTCAGGCTTCAGCAACTCGCGGATCTTGATGAAATACTCGTCGAAATGTCCGATGCCAACATGCTCCATCATGCCGACCGAGACTACGCGGTCAAACTGTCCGGTGAACTGCCGATAGTCCAATTCGCGAAACTCGACACGGTCGGAAACGCCGGCAGCCTCAGCATGGGCGCGTGCCACCTTAACCTGCGCGGGCGAAACGTTGACCCCAGTGACGTGGACGCCCGTTTCGCGCGCAAGATGAATGGCGAAGCCACCCCAGCCAGAGCCGATCTCGGCCACGGTCATACCGGGCTTTAATTGCAACTTGCTGGTGGCGTGGATCAGCTTGTTGCGCTGTGCCTCTTCGAGAGTGTCATGCTCGGGATCGCGAAAATAAGCGCAGGAATATTGCATCTGATCGTCGAGGAATAGGCGGTAGAGTTCAGTCGAGATGTCGTAATGGTGGCGGGCATGAGCTGCGGCAAGCCCGATCGGATTGGCCTGATGCCAGCGGCGCAGACCACGCCACACCCGCCGCATCAACTTCTGTGAGCCGTACGAATAAAGGCCGGCGCGGTTGACCGAGAACAGCAGCAGAAAGTCGTGGATTGCAGCACCATCTTCTAGAGTCAGCCTGCCCTCCATATAGGCTTCGGCAGCATATAGCTCCGGATTTATGAACAGCTTGGTGTAAAGCTTGCGATCGTGCAGATGGATGGCAACGTTAGGTCCGGGCAGGCGATCGCCAAATACATGAACCTCGCCGTCGGCGTCGCGGACTCGTAGCGTGCCCTCGCGGATGAAGCGTCGAAGCAGGTTAGACAACAAACGCACGTGGCAGTCCTCCGCGGGCGCCCCAAGTCTCCATAGCAATGAATCCGAAAGGGGTCACGCGGCACCGGACGAAGCGGCGCTGAATTATCTCACGGGCCACCGCGTTAAATCCGCTTGTCCCCCAACAACACAGGACTGCACAGGCTGGCTTCCTGCAAGTCTCGCCGTCTGCTATCGTTCGCACCGTCCGAGGGTTTTAGCTGGGGAAATGTCGGATATGGAGAAAACACAGGTATGGCGAGTGTTGCTGATGACATTGTCGAAATGATCACGGATAGAACCAGCCACACCGGCGGCACGCTTGAGTTGTCGGACTCGCTCGACAATGTAGGGCTGGACTCTATGGAGGTGGTTTCATTGATTTTTGATATTGAGGAAAAATTCGATATACAGATTCCACTCAACGCAAATATGGATATTGAAAGCAAGACTGTGGCGGACCTCATTCAAGCGGTTGATCGGCTTGTTGTCGCTAAAGTAAAATCGAATTGAACAGGGTTGTAATTACCGGCCTCGGCGTTGTCTCATCTGTTGGACAATCGACGCAGGACTATTGGGATTCTTTGATTGCGGGCCGCTCGGCTTTCGCGCTGCCAACCCTTGGAACCGCTGCGCAGGCCAGCGGCAAGCTCGTCGGCGAGGTTAAATGTTTTGATCCGGCGGCGCATTTTGAATCATCGCAGGTCCTGCTTCTTGACCGAGTTTCGCAATTTGCGATCGTTGCCGCGCGACAAGCGGTGAGCCAATCGGGACTTACGCTGCACGGCGAGCTTGCCGATAGAACTGCTGCTATCATCGGAACTGGATCGGGCGGTCATACGACTGTTGATGAAAGCTTCCACCGCCTCTATTCGGAAGGCGCCGCGCGCCTGCATCCCCTGACCATTCCCAAGGCCATGATCAGCGCACCGGCGAGCCAGGTCTCGTTGTACTGCGGTATCAAAGGTCCGACTTTTGCGGTCTCATCTGCTTGCGCATCGGCAACGCATGCCATCGGCCAGGCATTCCATATGGTGCGAAGCGGCAGCGTGACCTGTGCCGTAACCGGTGGCACCGAGGCGAGCATTACCTTTGGCGCGATGAAGGGTTGGGAATCCATGCGCATCATGTCGTCAGACACCTGCCGGCCCTTCTCGAAGGACCGAACGGGAATGGTGATCGGCGAAGGAGCTGCTGTCGTGGTACTTGAGGCCTTGGATCACGCACGCAGAAGGGACGCGGATATCTTGGCTGAGATCGTCGGATTTGGAATGAGCGCAGATTCGAAAGATCTAACCGCTCCCGACGCAAATGGAATGGCGCGGGCCATCACCGCGACGCTGGCGGATTCGGCCTTGTCTCCAAACATGATTGATTATGTAAACGCTCATGGAACGGGCACTACTGCCAACGATTACGCCGAAACGGTAGCTTTGCATCAAAGTTTCGGCGCCCACGCGCGGCAACTTGCCGTTTCGTCCACGAAATCCGTTGTCGGTCATACGCTTGGCGCCGCGGGCGCGCTGGAATTTGTCGCCGCCATTATGGCAATTCGTGATGGTGTCGTTCCACCGACCATGAATTACCTCGGGGCGGACCCTGACTGCGATCTCGATTACGTCCCCAACGAAGCGCGGCGCTTGCCCGTCCGCGTGATCTTGAGCAATTCCTTCGCTTTTGGCGGATTGAACGCAGTTTTAGCGGCGCGCCAATTCGAGGGGTGACCTCGCATAATCGCGGGGCCGTTGCGCCAGTTCACGCTTTCGTCGGCGGCTAGAATCCGTGACCAACAATCGTCGGTGAATGTGGATGCGCGGCACCTCATCGGCAATTCATAATTATTGAGCGCGAAGCTAAAATCTCACAGATCCCCATTAAGTGTAGCTTTCCGCCACTTCATTTGAGCGTCCGCGCGGAGGTATTGCGCAGCATTCGATTCAGGCGCTGTGTAGTCTCTCTG
>Ga0209647_1004059_pt1 | contig 11139 bp, 8 predicted proteins | sample GraSoi_2013_60cm_FD_185827 | JGI IMG/M metagenome (GOLD analysis project Ga0209647, IMG submission 185827) | Grasslands soil microbial communities from the Angelo Coastal Reserve, California, USA - Sample 9_17_2013_60cm (SPAdes) (version 2) | ecosystem: Environmental > Terrestrial > Soil >... | reverse complement strand
TCAGCTGATCCCGAAAGTTCGGCTGGGGCTCCAGGTAGCGCACGCCGCGCTCGTTGCCGAGCCCGGCGAGTTGGGCGGCCTTGGCGATCGCCTCGCTGATGCCGCCGAAGCCGTCGACCAGCCCGAGCTGGTGGGCGGTGCCGCCATCCCAGACCCGCCCCTGGGCGATCTGGTCGACCTGCTGCGGCGTCTTGTGCCGTGACTCTGCGACGACATTGAGGAAGCGGCCGTACATCGCATTGACGCCGCTCTGGATCAGCTGACCGGCCTCGGGCGATGGGCCCTTGAAGAGGTCCGGTTCGCCCGACAGCGGGGTGGTTTTGACACCGTCGGCGCCGATGCCGAGCTTCTGCAAGGTTCCCTGGAAGCTCGGGATGACTCCGAACACGCCGATCGAGCCGGTGATCGTCGACGGCTCGGCATAAATGAAGTCGCCGGGCGTCGACACCCAATAGCCGCCCGATGCGGCAACGCTGCCCATCGACACCACCACCGGGATCCTTTTCGACTTGGCCTCGAGCAGAGCCTGGCGGATGCGTTCGGACGCGAGGACCGATCCGCCAGGGCTGTCGACGCGAACCACGAGCGCCTTGATGCCCTTGTTGCGGATGCCGTCTTCGACCTCCGCGGCGATCGTATCGCCGCCGGCAGTGCCGGGGCCGGCCTTGCCGTCGACAATCATGCCGGCGATGGTCACGATGCCGATGGGGCCGCTTGGACTACGGTCGACGACGTCGGCGACATAGGAGCCGAGTTTGACCTTTTTGAACGCAGCGCCGTGGACCCCTGGCCCGCCGAGGTCGGCAAGCCGCGCTTCGAACGCGCGCCGGTCGCCGATCCGGTCGATCAGTCCTGCACCGAGCGCCGCCTTGGCCATGTCGCCCCCGGCAGCCGCGATCGCACCGTTCATGTTGGTGAGGAACAGGTCGATATTGGCCTTGGGCCGCGCCTGCTTGACCTCTTGCCGCCAGCTCTCGAGTCTGGCCTGGTCGAGCGCGGTGTAATTCTGCCTGGCCGCTGGCGACATGTCGTTGCGGATGAAGGGCTCGACCGCCGACTTGTAGGTCCCCACACGATAGACGTTCGCCGTCACGCCGAGCTTGTCGAGCAGACCCTTGTAATAGAGGTTTGATCCGCCGGGGCCGGTGATCAGCACGCCGCCGAGCGGGTTAAGCCAGATTTCGGATGCCGCGGAAGCCAATGCGTAGCTGTCGTCGGTGTAGCCGACGCCATAGGCGATCACCGGCTTGCCCGCAGATCGTACGCGGCGAACGGCGTCGGCGAGATCGCCGATCGCAGTCGCGCCGCCGCCGGTGAAACCGCTGAGATCGAGCGCGACGGCCTTTACCCGGCCATCGTCGCGGGCTTTGTCGAGCGCGGCGACCAGATCGCGCAGCCGGTACTGATCCACCTTGGGTGAGCCGGCAACATCGGACCAGTTCCGCCGCGCCGGTTGCTCGGCGAGGCTGCCGTTGAGCTCGAGGTCGAGCACGCCGTCCTTGACCGGCGCCGGCCGCGCCGACAGCGCGCCGTACAAGCCCGTGAAGAAGATGATCAGGAGCAACAGGACCAGCGCGTCCTTGATCCCGACCAGTAGTTTCCAGATTGCACCGACGAACTTCATGGGATGCCTCGCGAGAATTCACGCTCTGCTAGCGGACGGAGCGTGGAACGGCCAAACCTTTTCGACGTGACGGCGTACGGCTACCCCCGGCTAATGGACCGAGCGGCAAGTCTTTCGCAGAATCCAGCCCGCGCCGCCTGGAATGAGGAGCTGCTGGCGACCCTTGGCCTTGCTTGGCCGCTGATCCTCGCCAATCTTACCCAGCAGCTGATCCAGGCCACGGACATCCTGCTGATGGGCCGCCTCGGCGCGCCTCAGCTCGCGGCCGCGACATTGGCACTCAATCTCACCTTCACCTTCAATCTGTTCCTGCTCGGGTTAATCACCGCCTCGTCACCGATGATGGCCACGGCCCTAGGGCAGCGCTTCAACGCGGTTCGCGACGTGCGGCGGACGTTTCGTGCGGGGCTTTGGCTCCTGGCCGCGGCACTGCCGGCTTATTGGCTGCTGCTGTGGCATATTGGAAGCTTCATGCGCGCGTTCGGCGAGCCGACGGAACTCGCCAGCCAGGGCCAGACGTTCCTCCGCGCCTATATGTGGTCGACCGCGCCGTGGCTTTTGTTCCAGCTTTTGCGGAACTTCGTGTCGGCGCTTGAGCGGCCGCGCGTCATCCTCTGGCTGAGCATCGCCGGGATCGGCCTCAACGCTTTGCTCAGCTGGTCGCTAATTTTCGGCCATCTGGGTTTGCCGGCGCTTGGCCTCGTCGGCGGCGGGCTCGGCAGCACTCTAACCTGGTTCATCATGTGCGGCGCGCTGGTCTTGGTGATCAGCGCCGAGCGCCGCTTTCGCCGCTTCCGCCTGTTCGGCCATTGGTGGCGCCTCGATCCCCAGCGGACGTTGTCGCTAATCCGGCTCGGCTGGCCGATCGGCTTGACCATGGGCTTGGAAATGGGCGTGTTCGCGCTCGCCGCTTACTTCATGGGCTGGCTCGGCGCTCCGGCGGTTGCTGCGCACGCCGTTGCGCTTCAGCTCGCGGCGCTGACCTTCATGGTCCCGCTTGGCCTTGGCCAGGCCGCGACGGTTCGCGTTGGCCTCGCGCTTGGGCGGCGGGATGAGGCCGGGATTGCACGCGCCGGCTGGACGGCGTGGGTAATCGGCGTCGCCTTCATGGGGTCGATGGCGCTCGTCATGTGGAGCATCCCGCGTGAGCTTATCACTTTGTTTCTCAAGGACATTCCCTCCAACGCATTAACGATTGCGCTGGCGGTGAGCTTTGTGCGGGTCGCCGCCGCTTTCCAGCTGGTCGATGGCGCCCAGGTGATCGGCGCCGGAATGCTGCGCGGCCTCCACGACACGCGATGGCCGCTCATGTTCGCCTTGGTCGGCTATTGGGTGGTCGGCCTCGGCATTGGCGCCTGGCTCGCGTTCGCGGCCGACTGGCAAGGTGTCGGCATCTGGGTCGGCCTCGCCAGCGGCCTTGCCGCCGTCGCCGCGCTGATGCTCGCCCGGTGGCTGCTGCGCGACCGTCTCGGACTGACCCGCCTCGGCCACGCTCCACAATAAAGCCTGCAGCCGACCCGTTGACTGATGAACGGCGCACAACCATATGCGCTTCATCGCTGGCACTCTCACGTAGAGAGTGCCAACGGAGCATGTTCAACTTGATAGAAGAAGGGGGTTACGACCCATGGGATTTAGGCCGCTTCATGATCGCGTCCTCGTGCGCCGCGTCGAGGCTGAGGACAAGACGGCGGGCGGGATCATCATTCCCGACACCGCCAAGGAAAAGCCGCAGGAAGGCGAAGTCGTGGCCGTTGGCTCCGGCGCGCGCGCCGACGATGGCACCATTACGCCGCTCGACGTCAAAGCCGGCGACAAGATCCTGTTCGGCAAATGGTCGGGCACCGAGGTCAAGCTCGAGGGTGAAGACCTGATCATCATGAAGGAAAGCGACATCCTCGGGATCGTCGGCTGACCTTCAGCTCTCGCGCGCACGCGCGTTGGGCAATGAACTTAGTGAACTTTCACAGCGAACAAAGAACGAAAGGGTAGCCAGATGGCAGCCAAGGACGTGAAATTCAGCCGCGATGCGCGTGAGCGCATCATGCGCGGCGTCGACATTCTCGCCGATGCGGTGAAGGTGACTTTGGGCCCCAAGGGCCGCAACGTCGTCATCGATAAGAGCTTCGGCGCTCCCCGCATCACCAAGGACGGCGTCACCGTCGCCAAGGAAATCGAGCTCAAGGACAAGTTCGAGAACATGGGCGCGCAGATGGTGCGCGAAGTCGCCTCGAAGACCAACGACATCGCCGGCGACGGCACCACCACCGCGACGGTTCTCGCCCAGGCGATCGTTCGCGAGGGCATGAAGTCGGTCGCGGCCGGCATGAACCCGATGGACCTCAAGCGCGGCATCGACCTCGCGGTCGCCAAGGTCGTCGAAGATCTCAAGGGCCGTTCGAAGCCGGTCGCAGGGTCGAACGAGATCAGTCAGGTCGGCAGTATTGCCGCCAACGGCGACACCATCGTCGGCGAGAAGATCGCCGAGGCGATGGAAAAGGTCGGCAAGGAAGGCGTGATCACGGTCGAGGAAGCCAAGGGCCTCGAGTTTGAGCTCGACGTCGTCGAAGGCATGCAGTTCGACCGCGGCTATCTGTCGCCTTACTTCATCACCAACCCCGAGAAGATGCAGGTCGAGCTCAGCGACCCCTACATCCTCATCCACGAGAAGAAGCTGTCCAACCTGCAGGCGATGCTTCCGATCCTGGAAGCGGTCGTCCAGAGCGGGCGTCCGCTGCTGATCATTGCTGAGGACATCGAGGGCGAGGCGCTGGCCACTCTCGTGGTCAACAAGCTGCGCGGCGGACTCAAGGTCGCCGCGGTCAAGGCGCCCGGCTTTGGCGATCGCCGCAAGGCGATGCTCGAGGATATCGCGATCCTTACCGGCGGCGAGATGATCAGCGAGGATCTCGGCATCAAGCTCGAGAGCGTCACGGTCAACATGCTCGGCCAGGCCAAGCGGGTCACGATCGACAAGGACAACACGACGATCGTCGACGGTGCCGGAAGCCATGAAACGATCAAGGCGCGGACCGAAGCGATCCGCCAGCAGATCGAGAACACGACTTCCGACTATGACCGCGAGAAGCTGCAGGAGCGGCTAGCCAAGCTCGCCGGCGGCGTCGCGGTGATCAAGGTCGGCGGTGCATCCGAGGTCGAGGTGAAGGAGCGCAAGGACCGCGTCGATGACGCGCTTCACGCGACCCGCGCCGCGGTCGAGGAAGGCATCGTTCCCGGCGGCGGCGTTGCGCTGCTTTACGCGACCAAGGCGCTCGACGGGCTCAAGGGCCAGAACGACGACCAGACGCGCGGCATCGATATCGTCCGCAAGGCGCTCTATTCGCCGGTTCGCCAGATCGCCCAAAACGCCGGTCACGACGGAGCGGTCATTTCGGGCAAGCTGCTCGAAGGCAAGGACGAGGGGATCGGCTTCAACGCCCAGACCGAGGTTTACGAGAACCTCGCCAATGCCGGCGTGATCGATCCGACCAAGGTCGTTCGCACGGCGCTCCAGGACGCGGCGTCGGTTGCCGGTCTGCTCATCACCACCGAAGCGGCGGTGAGCGAGCTGCCCGAAGACAAGCCAGCGATGGCCATGGGCGGCGGCGGAATGGGCGGAATGGGTGGCATGGACTTTTAAGTCCGGACGTTACTGCCTCTTAGAAGGGCCGGTGGAGCGATCCGCCGGCTCTTTTTCTTTCGGGACCATGTTGTCGAGCATGTTCTCGGCGTCGTTGAGCTGCTGCGCCTGCTCGGCCGTCGGCGCCGGCGGCTGTTGGTCCTTGCAACCGACCGACAGCAGCAGAGCCAAGGCAAACAGGAATCTCGTCATTGCGAGCGTAGCGAAGCAATCCAGCTCATGTTCCTGGATTGCTGCGTCGCTTCCCCTCTCGCAATGACGGGGGCACAAAAAAAGGGCCGCCCCAAGGAGCGGCCCTTCCCGAATCGGTGGTAAGCTCGAGAGCTTACTTGTTCGTTGTCGCGTTTGCCGTGGTGTTCGCTGTCGCGTTGCCGGCGGCGTTGAGCGCTGCGTCGGCGTTGGCCGTGGCCTCGTTGCCAGTGGCGGCATTGACGTCGGTCGACGCGGTGTTCTCAACGGCAGTCTCATTCGCCGCGTTGTTCTCGGCGTTGTTCTTGTTGCACGCGGCGACGCCGAGCGCGAGGACCGCAACGGTCACGATCACAAGCTTCTTCATGAGTCTTTCACTCCCTTAAAATGCCCCTGGGGAGGGGCACGCCCGGGCCTGCCGCTGCGAGTCGTCAGGCCAGGCCGGCGGGAATAGCGACAATCTCTACCTGCGTACAAGGGATTATTTCGAAAGGCTGAATTGACCATATAAAGATATCTTTATATCCTTATACAGTGACTGTGACATTGTCTCTGGCCGATCGGTTCCAGGCGCTTGCCGATCCCACCCGGCTGCGGATCGTCGCGCTTCTTCGCCTGATGGAGCTGTCGGTCGGTGAGCTGGCCCAAGTTTTGGGGCAAAGCCAGCCCCGGGTCTCACGTCACCTCAAGATCCTCGCGGACGCTAACGTGCTGGAGCGGCGCAAGGAAGGGAGCTGGGTGTTCCTGACGCTGGCCGATGCAGATCGGGTAGAGCCGGTATTCGCGCTGATCGACCGGTGGGCAGACGCGGCAACGCAGGCGCTGTTTGCAGCGGATGCGGCGCGGACCGAGTCCATCCGCGCGGAGCGCGCCGAGGCAGCAAACCGCTATTTCGCCGGCCATGCCGAGGTCTGGGACCAGATCCGCTCGCTCCATGTCGCCGAGAGTGAAGTCGAGCACGCGATCGATAGAGCGCTCGGCGAAAATGCGCTTGGCCGCCTGGTCGACATCGGGACCGGCACCGGCCGGATGATCGAGCTGTTCGGACCGCGGGCGGCGCATGCGATCGGGATCGACCGTTCGTCCGACATGCTGCGGGTCGCCCGCGTCAAGCTCGAGGCCGCCGGCATCCCTTCGAGCCTGCGTCAGGGCGACATGTACGCGCTCCCGCTCGCCGACCACAGCGCCGACAGCATCATCATCCACCAGGTGCTGCACTATGCCCACTCACCGGCGACGGCGATCGCCGAGGCGGCGCGGGTGCTCGCGCCCGGTGGAAAGCTTCTCATCGTCGACTTCGCCGCGCATGAACGCGAGGAACTGCGGGAGCGGGATGCTCACATCCGCTTGGGCTTCGAAGACGACGCCATGGCAGGATGGTTTGGCGCGGCCGGACTTGAAGTCGATCAGGTTCAACACCTCAAGGGCGGCGAGCTGACTGTCACCTTGTGGCGCGGCGCGAAGGCCGCCGTGCGACAGCGGAGGGCGGCATGAACGCGTTCGAATCGCTCGGCCGGCACCTGCCTTTGTTCGCGGAAGCACGCGGCGACATTCAGGTCAGCTTCGAATTCTTCCCGCCCAAGACCGAGAAGATGGAGCAAACTTTGTGGGAGTCGATCAAGACTCTCGAGCCTCTTCGGCCGCGTTTCGTCTCCGTCACATACGGTGCGGGCGGTTCGACCCGCGAGCGCACCCACGCGACGGTCGAGCGGATTCTCGCGGAAACCGAGCTGACACCCGCCGCACACCTGACTTGCGTCGGCGCGAGCCGTGATGAGATCGATGCTGTTGCGCGCGACTATTGGCAGCTTGGCGTGCGCAACATCGTTGCGCTGCGCGGCGATCCGCCCGAGCCCGGCGCAAAATATCAGCCGCACCCGGGCGGCTATCGCGATGCCGCCGACCTCGTGGATGGTCTCAAGCGCGTCGCGCCGTTCGACATCTCCGTCGCTGCCTATCCGGAGGTCCATCCGGACTCATCCTCCCGTACCTTCGATCTCGAGAATCTGAAGCGGAAGGTGGACGCCGGCGCGGACCGGGCGATCACACAATTCTTCTTTTCGCCGGACTGCTTCTTCCGCTTCCGCGACGAAGCGGCAGCGGCCGGAATCGAAGCCGAAATCGTACCGGGCATCCTTCCGGTCTCGAACGTCGCGACCACGCGCCGCTTTGCCCAGAGCTGCGGAGCGACCATCCCGCAGTGGCTGGATGACCTGTTCGAAGGGCTCGACGATTTGCCCGCGGCCCGGCAGCTGATCGCCGCCACCGTCGCCGCCGAGCTCGCGGGGCAGCTCTACGCCGGCGGCGTTCGCCATTTCCATTTCTACACGCTCAATCGCGCGGAGCTCAGCTACGCGATCTGCCACCTGCTGGGTGTGCGGGCCCAAAAGGAATTGAAGCAATGACCCCATCCCAATCGCTTCGCGCCGAGGCCGCCAAGCGCATCCTGGTCAAGGACGGGGCCTATGGCACCTCGATCCAGGACCGGAAGCTCAAAAGCGGTGACTATTGCGGTCCGCTCGATCTGTTGAAGGATCAGCGCGGCAACAACGACCTCTTGAATATTACCAGGCCCGACATCGTTCGTTCGATCTGCGAGAGCTTCGCCGACGCTGGCGCGGAAATCCTGGCGACGAACACTTTCAACGCCAACGCGATTAGCCAGGCGGATTATGGCGCCGAGGCGCTGGTCGCTAACATCAACCGGTCGTCGGCCGAGATCGTCCGCGAAGTCGCCGACCGCTATTCGGCTAAGGACGGCAGGCCGCGTTGGGTCGCCGGCGCTATCGGCCCGACCAATAAGACGTTGTCGCTTTCGCCCGACGTCAACGATCCGGGATTCCGCGAAGTCGACTTCGACCAGGTCAAGGCGGTCTATCGCGAGCAGATCGACGCACTGGTCGAAGGCGGCGTCGATTTCATCCTGATCGAGACGATCTTCGACACGTTGAACGCCAAGGCCGGAGTGATGGCGACGCTGGAGGCGCAGCAGGCGCTTGGCCGCGAGCTGCCGCTGATGATCTCGATGACCTTGACCGACCTCAGCGGCCGCAATCTGTCGGGCCACACCGTTGAAGCCTTTTGGGCGTCCGTGCGCCATGCGCGGCCGGTGACGATCGGGCTCAACTGCTCGTTTGGCGCGGCGCAGTTGCGGCCGCACCTCGCGGCGCTCTCGGCGATGGCCGACACATTGGTCATGGCCTATCCCAACGCCGGCCTTCCCAATGAGCTTGGCGAATATGACGAGGCGGCTGAACAGACCGCCGCGCAGGTTCGCGAATGGGCCGAGGACGGTCTGGTGAATATCGTCGGCGGTTGTTGCGGGACGACTCCCCTGCACATCGCCGCCATTGCCGGGACGGTACGCGATTGCACGCCGCGCATCGTCCCGGCACCTCGCGCCGGCACCTTGCTCGCCGGGCTCGAACCGATGCTCATTGCCGCCTAAGCCAATGGAAATGATCGGAGTGAATGAAGCCGGCGCCGGCGCGCGGTTCGTCAATATCGGCGAGCGCTGCAACGTCACCGGCTCGGCCCGCTTCAAGAAATTGATCCTCGCCGGCGATTATGACGCCGCTGTGGAGGTCGCGCGCGACCAGGTCGAGAACGGCGCCCAGATTGTCGACGTCAACATGGACGAGGCTTTGCTCGACAGTGAGCAGGCGATAACGGTCTTCTTGAAACGCATCGCCGCTGAGCCCGACATCGCCCGGGTCCCGGTGATGATCGACAGCTCGAAGTGGAGCGTGATCGAGGCCGGGCTCAAGTGCGTATCGGGAAAGCCGATCGTCAATTCGATCAGCATGAAGGAAGGCGAGGGACCGTTCCTCGAGCTGGCGCGCAAATGCCGCGCCTATGGCGCCGCGGTCGTGGTGATGGCGTTCGACGAGGTCGGCCAGGCCGATACCGCCGAGCGTAAGGTTTCGATCTGCGAACGCGCCTACAAGCTGCTCGTTGCCGACGGCACCGAGGCCAACGACATCGTCTTCGATCCGAATATCTTCGCGGTGGCGACCGGTATCGATGAGCATCGCCGCTATGCGCTCGACTTCATCGAAGCCGCGAGCGAGATCCGCCGCCGTTGCCCCGGCACGCATATCTCCGGCGGCCTTTCGAACCTCAGTTTCTCGTTCCGGGGCAATGAGCCCGTCCGCCGCGCGATGCACAGCGTATTCCTCTATCACGCGATCCCCGCGGGCATGGACATGGGCATCGTCAACGCCGGGCAGCTCGACGTTTACGATGCGATCGATCCCGAACTGCGCGAAGCCTGCGAGGACGTGATCCTCGACCGCCGCGACGATGCCACGGAGCGGCTGATCACGCTTGCCGAGAAGTTCAGGGGCACTGACGAGGCCGAGGAGAAGAAGCTCGCTGAATGGCGATCGCTGCCCGTCGGCGAGCGCCTGTCCTACGCTTTGGTCAAAGGGATCGACGCCCATATCGTCGACGACACCGAGGAAGCTCGGCAGGAGGTTTTCGCGCGCGGCGGGCGCCCGATCGAAGTCATCGAAGGGCCGCTGATGGACGGCATGAACGTCGTTGGCGACCTGTTCGGCTCGGGCAAGATGTTCCTGCCGCAAGTCGTCAAGTCGGCGCGGGTCATGAAGCGCGCGGTCGCGCACCTCATCCCCTACATCGAGGCCGAAAAGGAAAGGACCGGCGCCACCCAGGGTAAAGGCCGGATTGTCATGGCCACCGTCAAGGGCGACGTTCACGATATCGGCAAGAACATCGTCGGCGTGGTCTTGCAGTGCAACGGCTTCGAGGTGATCGACCTTGGCGTAATGGTGCCCTGGCAGGACATCCTGAAAGTCGCGAACGACAACAATGCCGACATGATCGGCCTTAGCGGCCTGATCACGCCATCGCTCGACGAAATGGTGACTGTCGCCGGGGAGATGCAGCGGCTGGGGCTGAAGACCCCGCTGCTGATCGGCGGCGCAACTACCAGCAAGGCGCACACGGCGCTCAGAATCGATCCGGCCTATGCGGGGCCGGTGATCCACGTCCTCGACGCCAGCCGCGCGGTCGGCGTCGCTTCGTCGCTCGTATCGGACACGCAGCGCGAGCCGCTGATTGCCACCACCGCAGACGACTATGACAAGCTCAGGAAATCGCGCGAGCGCAGCGGGCAAAGCGAACTCGCAAGCCTCCCCGATGCTCGCGCCAATGCCTTCCCGTTCGATCCCTCGGGTCAGGCACCTCCGCCGCAATATCCGGGTCTCCATCACTTCGGCGATTGGCCGCTCGCCGACTTGAAGGCGTCGATTGACTGGACGCCGTTCTTCCGCGCGTGGGAGCTGGCCGGCAACTACCCGGCGATCCTTGACGATCCCATCGTCGGCGAAAGCGCACTCAGCCTGTTCGCGGACGCCAACGCGATGCTCGACCAGATCATCGCCGAGCGCTGGGTCACGCCCAAAGCGACTGTCGGGCTTTGGCGTTGCAAGCGCGAAGGCGATGACGTGCTCGTGCTCGCCGGGAACGACTGGACCCGCGTGCCCTTCCTCCGTCAGCAGGTGAAGAAACGCGAGGGCCGCGCGAACCTGTGCCTCGCCGACTTCATCAACCCCGAAGGCGAGGATTGGGTCGGCGGCTTCGCGGTCGGGATTCACGGTCTCGAGCCGCACCTCGAGCGCTTCAAGCAGACGATCGACGATTATGACGACATCCTGCTCAAGGC
>Ga0209647_1004058_pt1 | contig 11140 bp, 5 predicted proteins | sample GraSoi_2013_60cm_FD_185827 | JGI IMG/M metagenome (GOLD analysis project Ga0209647, IMG submission 185827) | Grasslands soil microbial communities from the Angelo Coastal Reserve, California, USA - Sample 9_17_2013_60cm (SPAdes) (version 2) | ecosystem: Environmental > Terrestrial > Soil >... | reverse complement strand
ATAGCTGGAAGCGTGGCCTTTGCTATTGCCGTGTGGAGATGGGCGCTGACATTCCCTCGAATATGAGACAGCAAATTCTGTAAAAAAATTATTGAGGTGTTTGTGCGCTGAAAGCGCACAAACACCTCAATAATTTTTTTACAAGAGGAAGCGCCGTAGGCGCAAAGCCCTGCCGCGCTGCAATAATGCATTGACATGCATTGTCGAGTGATATATGCTAACAAACAGAAACATGGCGAGAAAAAGGAGTAGATATATTTAGGTGTATATTAAGGAATACATATGGGGGTCTATGTGTTATCAGTAATAGCATAAAGTAGGGGTGGTTTGTAAGTGGTTATGAAACAACAAAATTCTGCACAGAGTGATAAACTGATCGCTATAGTTGAAGATGATGCTAAGATGGCCGACATGTTTCACGATGTACTGAAGCAGTTCGGAAGTTGGCGCTTACACATTTTTTCAGATGGGCAGGACGCCCAGACCTACTTACCAGAACTCGGTGCACATCTCATTTTATTAGATGTGGGCTTACCCAATCTCGATGGAGCATCCCTCTATAAGATTTTGCGTGGCCATAGCAATACTAAACATACGCCGATAATTGTGATTACCGGTTGTCACGATTGGGAACTACACCGCATGGGACTACGAACGGGCTTACTCCTGCGCAAACCATTTCGTATGGATGAACTTCTGCGTATGATCCGCGCTTTACTACCCGAAGAAGCATAGCCGCCTCCTTCTATCTTTGCGCGACTGTCTTTCTCAGCGCAGACTATGTTTCCCCGAGCTATTTAGTGTGTATGTTGACTATTTTGCACCTTTGAGACGTGATGAAACGTTATACGAATGTGTGGTAATTTATTGATAGCTTGCACAGTTTGCAATGCACCGGGCGATGGTGATATATGATACAGTCTGCAATTAATACCTATCTCTACCGTCTCGGACGTGTACCATATAGACGCACGAATATATGGGGTTGGCTGCTCTTGAGCGCTTTTCTTGCCGTTGCGGCCGCCTCTGCCTGGCTAGGGGTACGCCTTCTGCCCACCTATGCACATGCCTTCACCCCCTACCTGAAATGGCAGGATGCGCTCGTTGCTCTCTGCTGGTATATCACCTTCATTTCGCTCGGCGGCTGCGTGCTCATTGTGCGCTTTCTCTACGCTTTGCATAAGGGCTACCACAAGGAAATGGTGGTAATGAGCGATGATGCTTTAACCGTGCGCGATCTTTCGCATGAGAACCTCGCCAGTATTTTCTGGTTAGTGAGCACGGCTCTTTCATGCTTTGTGGCCGCCCTGGTTGGCTTGCTTCCCGAGATGCTGCTTGGCTGGACACTGCAACTTTCCTATCCGCTGCTTGCCGTGTTCGCGACGATAGTGGCGATTGTGCTGAGCATCGCTGGGTTAGCGATTACTCTACCCGCGCTCAGCTTTGTGGTCATTGGCCTGGTCGGTAGTATTTCCTTCTGCCGCAAGATGGGATCGCCCCATCTCTACCGTTTAACCAATCAGGCTAGCCTTTCTATTGATGGTTTCGTCCTGACTATCATCTATCCCGATGCTCCTGAAGCAATGATTGATCTCAATTTACTCAATCCTGACGATCAGCTACACCTCTTGCACCTGTTGCATCAGCGCTGGATTGGCACGCAGGGCTCGTGGAATCCTCACCTGGGCGATGAAATAGAGGCTGCTCTGGCAGAAACCTCTGCCTCCGTTGTGCTAGTTTAGAAATTTTCAGCAGAATTAAAAAAATCTCAAAATTGCTATTGACATCTTCCCAAATGCGTAGTATACTTACATCTTGCCAGAGTGTGTATACTATGAATAAGTGGTGTGTACACGAAATCGTAGTATAGTTAGCAGGTAGAGATAGAGATAGATCAACCCTTGACGATACATCATTCCCCATAGTCCACTTTAAGAAGACTGACTGCACAAGCATAAAATCACTACAGGCGGTTAATGCTGCGAACACACAAAACACATAGAGAACAAGGTATATATCGTGCCATCTGTTCAAGTGTGGGAACGGCGCGTAAGTATCTTTTACACGCCTATCATATGCTTATAGTACATGAGTACCATAGCTCAGGGAATAATGTAGCGTCTTTCGTTGTCTCTATTACGAAGTACTTGTCCCGTATAAATACAGGCGGATGTGTAATGTGGCTGAGATGAGCACAATTAGTATGTGTAGGGAAGATAGGAGTAACCGCTTGCGTGAGCAATAGGCGGTTACTTTTCTTGTCATAGAACGTTTTTCAACACAGGCATTAATAGGTTATCATCAAGGTAATTATCTTTTTTTCCGTTTTTTTGTTTGCACAGAGATGCGTGTCTCTGCGTGTCTCTGTTGGTTTCCTCATGTAGGCAACAAGGTGAGAGGAGAATCCTACACATGGCAGTAAGCAGCAGGGCTGTGGCTCTCCCCGAGCGTGTCTCATTCGCACGTATCCCGGATATCCGGCCAATGCCGGGGCTGATTCAAATTCAGCTTGACTCCTTTGAATGGTTTAAGAAAGAAGGTCTTCACGAACTTTTTACAGAAATCTCTCCTATTGAAGATTTTACTGGTAAAAATTTAAGCCTGGAATTTATTGTACCGCCTGAGCCGTTTGGTAAGCCGAAATATAGTGAGGACGAGTGTCGTGATCGCGATGCTACCTACGCGGCTCCTCTTAATGTCAAAGCGCGCCTTGTGAATAAGGAGACGGGCGAAATCATCGAGAAAGATATCTTTATGGGTGATTTCCCCTTAATGACCAAAGAAGGTACATTTATTATTAACGGGGCCGAGCGTGTGGTGGTTAGCCAGCTTGTGCGTTCACCCGGCGTCTACTTCACTGCCGATGAAGACGCAACTACCGGCCGCAAACTATTCGCGGCTAAGCTGATTCCTGGTCGAGGCGCATGGCTAGAATTTGAGACGAGCAATAAGAATCTGCTAACCGTCAAGATCGACCGCAAGCGCAAATTGCCGGTTACAACCTTGTTGCGGGCCATTGCTAGCCTGGCAAAAGATCAATATCATGCGGAAGAACTGGATCTTTCCAGCGATCAAGGTATTCTCAACGCCTTCCGCGATGTAGATAACAATGCAACCGTGCGTTATATCCAGGCGACCCTGGAACGCGACCCGGTGAAAAAAGAGGATGAGGCGCTGCTTGAACTCTATAAAAAGCTGCGACCTGGCGATCCTGCCACCATCGATAACGCCCGTTCCCTGGTCAAAAATCTGTTTTTTAACGGTCGTCGCTATGATCTGGGCAGCGTCGGACGCTATAAGCTGAACCGCAAATTGGATCTTTCCACGCCGCAGAGCTATCGCACCCTCACCCAGGATGACCTTGTGAACATTGTCCGTCGTCTCATTCAACTGAACAACGGTCATGGACGCAAGGACGATATCGACCACCTGGGCAATCGCCGCGTACGCTGTGTGGGTGAGTTGATCCAAACACAGTTCCGCGTTGGTTTGCTGCGTATGGAGCGCGTTGTTAAAGAGCGCATGAGCATCCAGGAACCGGGACAGGCAACACCCAATGCCTTGATTAATATTCGCCCGGTTGTCGCTGCCATGAGAGAATTCTTTGGTGGTAGCCAGCTTTCACAGTTTATGGATCAGACCAACGCCCTGGCAGAGATTGGTCACAAACGTCGCCTCTCGGCCCTCGGTCCTGGCGGCCTTTCGCGCGAACGTGCAGGCTTTGATGTACGTGACGTCCACCAGTCCCACTATGGTCGCATTTGTCCGATTGAAACTCCTGAAGGTCCAAACATCGGTCTAATCGGTAACCTGGCGACCTATGGTCAGGTCAATCCCTACGGATTTGTTGAGACACCTTACCGTAAGGTTGTTAAACGCATGCCTGCGAATGATCGTCGCCTGATCGGGCGCGAGTTCCGCGGCGTCGTTGGCCATGAGCGCGAAGACGTGACAACGGCGACGGGCGAGGTTCTCATTCCAGCTCGCACAACGGTGCGCGTTGACGAAGCACTGTTTGGGAAACTGTCTCAGGCACTTGGCGAGACAGAAGTGAAAATTAAACCCTATGTCACTCTTGAGGTGGACTATCGTACCGCCGATGATGAAGAGAATTTCTGGATTGCCCAGGCAAACGCCAAACTCACCGACAATGATGAATTTGCCGATGACCGCGTGCTGGCACGCTACCAGGGTGAGTTCTTCATGGATAGCGCAGACATCATGGACTATATGGATGTCTCGCCTCGTCAGACGGTCAGTGTCGCCACTGCTCTTATTCCTTTCCTTGAGCACGACGACGTGAACCGCGCTCTGATGGGTGCGAATATGCAGCGCCAGGCTGTGCCACTACTGCGCCCGCAGTCTCCCATCTGCGGTACAGGTATTGAGCGCCAGGTGGCTATTGACTCCGGCCAGGTACAGGTCGCACGCACCAGTGGTGAGGTGATCACTGCTACCTCACGTAAAATTGAGATCGTCGATGAACAAGGCGAGGTTCACTTATATCGTTTGCGCAAGTTTGTACGCTCAAACGCTGGTACATGTATCAACCAGCGCCCGCTTGTGCGCAAGGGTGATTATGTCGATGCTGGACAGGTGATTGCCGACAGTTCATCTACAGAAAACGGCGAACTGGCTCTTGGTCAGAACATTCTGGTCGCCTTTATGAGTTGGGAAGGCGGCAACTATGAAGATGCTATCCTGATAAGTGAGCGTATCGTGCGCGAAGACTACTTCACCTCGATCCATATTGAAAAGTACGAGGTTGATGCACGTGATACGAAGCTTGGACCAGAAGAGATTACACGCGATATTCCCAATGTTGGTGAAGAAGGATTGCGTAATCTTGATGAGCGCGGCATTATCTATGTCGGCGCTGAAGTAGGTCCGCAGGACATCCTCGTTGGTAAAATTACACCGAAAGGTGAAACCGAACTCACGGCAGAAGAGAAGCTCTTACGCGCTATCTTCGGTGAGAAGGCTCGTGAAGTGAAGGATACCTCGCTGCGTGTCCCACATGGTGAGCGTGGTAAGGTCGTTGAGGTCAAAGTCTTCTCACGCGATGTCGGTGATGAGTTACCGCCTGGGGTTAACCAGTTGGTGCGCGTCAGCATTGCTCAGAAGCGTAAGATTGGGGCGGGTGACAAGATGGCTGGACGCCATGGTAACAAAGGCGTGATTTCGCGGGTCCTGCCGATTGCGGATATGCCGTTCCTTCCAGATGGTACACCTGTAGATATTATCCTGAATCCGTTGGGTGTGCCTCACCGTATGAATATTGGTCAGATCATGGAAACTCACCTGGGTTGGGCTGCCAGTGTACTTGGCTTCAAGATAGCCACACCTGTCTTCGATGGCGCTTCCGAAGAAGATATCGAGGAATTCCTGCGCCGGGCAAATCTGCCCGAAACAGGCAAAGTGCAGCTCTACGATGGACGCACAGGTGAGCCGTTTGATTATCCAATTACGGTTGGCTATACCTATATGTTAAAGCTGGCCCACCTGGTTGAGGACAAAGTACATGCTCGTTCGACTGGACCATACAGCTTGATTACCCAGCAACCTCTCGGCGGTAAAGCGCAGTTTGGTGGACAGCGCTTCGGTGAAATGGAAGTGTGGGCGCTGGAAGCGTATGGTGCAGCTAATATTCTCCAGGAAATCTTGACTGTGAAGTCAGACGATGTTGTAGGCCGCGTGAAGACCTACGAGGCAATTGTCAAAGGCGAGAATATCATGGAACCCGGTGTGCCAGAGTCCTTCAAGGTTCTGGTCAAAGAGTTGCAGAGCCTGGGTATTAACGTTGAGGTTCTTAACGAGGATGAGCAGAAAATTCAGTTCGTTGAGGATACCTCAAACGATGTCATGCCCGAACTTGGTATTAATCTGTCCGGTTTCGAAGGAGACCAATAATCTAGCAGCGTGACGTTCAGCTTGTCGGCATCGCCAGGTCTCGACAAGCTGAACGTCACCAATGAGTATCGTGACGAGGTGACTGGATGTACTGATTCGCTCAGCCACCAAGGAACTACCTTTCATTCCTGCTGAGCGTAGCTCGACGCCGCCCCCACCCTCACCCTGTCCGGAGGACAGGTAATAGGGGGACAGGTGTAATAGGGAACGGGTAATAGCGTCATTGCAGGGATGCATCACAAGGGGAGTAACATGCTCGAAGTAAATGACTTTAACGCAATCCGTATTAGCCTTGCCAGCCCAGAACAGATTCGTGGCTGGAGCTATGGTGAGGTCACGAAACCGGAGACTATCAACTATCGCACGCTCAAGCCTGAAAAAGATGGCCTGTTTTGTGAGCGCATCTTTGGACCTACTAAGGACTGGGAGTGCTACTGCGGTAAATATAAACGTGTTCGCTTTAAGGGAATCGTTTGTGATAAGTGTGGCGTAGAGGTGGCACGCTCAAAAGTACGCCGTGAGCGCATGGGACATATTGAACTGGCTTCACCTGTTAGCCATATCTGGTACTTCAAGGGTACGCCGAGCCGCATCGGTCTCTTGTTGGACCTCTCTCCGCGTAACCTGGAGCGCATTCTCTACTTTGCCCTCTACGTTATTACGAACATCGATGAAGAGGAGCGGCAGCGCGAACTGATGCGCCTCGACGAGGAACTGCTTCAACTCGAACAGGATCTGGATGGCAAGGTTGTCGAGCGCATCGATACCTTAAAAGAGAGGCGCGACAATGACCTCCTCAGTGCAAAAAATCGTATTGATGAGAACCGTGTGGAGCTCGAAGCCCAGCGCGAGCAGGATCTGGAAACTGCCCGCCAGGCCGAAAGCGATACACTGGCTAAATTGCGCGCGGCTATGGACCAGGAAGCTCAAGATGATATTCTCTTTGAGCCAACAGGCCAGACGATTGTCAAGCAGGGCGATGTTGTAACGCCTAAACACCTTGATCTGCTGGAGCGCACAGCAGAAACTAGCCGCAATGATATTGCCGAGAATGCTCGCCACGAGGTGGAAGCCTCGCGCACTGAGAGTGAGCGTGAAGATGAGCGCATGAAGCTTGATTACCAGGTGCGCATTGATTCCGCTCAGACGCAACTGGAGAGCGAGCGTGTCACTAGACGGCAGCAGTTAGAGCAGCAGCGCCGCGATCTCGAGGGCGTGAAGAAAATGGATCTCCTGCAGGAGAACCGCTATCGCGAGCTGAAAGATAATTTTGGCAGCGTCTTCCGCGCTGGTATGGGTGCCGAGGCCGTGCGTGAATTGATTTCTGCTCTGAACCTGGAGAAATTGTCCGGGGACTTACGCCACGAAATCAGTTCCACCGTTGGTCAACGCCGTAAAAAGGCCACCAAGCGACTGAAGGTGGTGGAGGCTTTCCGTAAGTCAAATACCTCGCCTGAGTGGATGATCCTTACGGTACTCCCTGTGCTGCCACCGGACCTGCGTCCTATGGTACAGCTTGATGGCGGCCGTTTCGCTACCTCAGACTTGAATGACCTGTATCGCCGTGTAATCAACCGTAATAACCGTCTCAAGAGGCTGTTGGAGTTGAGCGCACCAGAGATCATTATTCGCAATGAAAAGCGCATGTTGCAAGAGGCATGTGATGCCCTCATCGATAATGGGCGTCGTGGCCGCGCGGTTGCTGGTTCTGGCAACCATAAGCTAAAGAGCCTTTCCGATATGCTCAAAGGAAAGCAGGGACGTTTCCGCCAGAACCTGCTGGGTAAGCGCGTAGACTACTCTGGCCGTTCTGTGATCGTGGTAGGACCGGAACTGAAGTTGCACCAATGTGGTCTTCCCAAGCGGATGGCGCTGGAACTCTTCAAGCCATTTGTCATGCGCAAACTGGTGGAGCAGAATTTTGCCCACAATATCAAGAGCGCGAAGCGTTTCGTGGAGCGGGTGAAACCAGAAGTGTGGGATGTCCTGGAAGAGGTCATCAAAGACCACCCGGTGTTGTTGAACCGTGCTCCTACGCTGCACCGTCTTGGTATCCAGGCCTTTGAAGCTGTTCTGGTTGAAGGCAGTGCCATTCAATTGCACCCGTTGGTATGCTCGGCCTTCAACGCCGACTTTGACGGTGACCAGATGGCCGTTCACGTCCCGCTCTCCGATAAGGCCCAGGACGAAGCACGCCAGTTTATGATGTCAACCCGCAACCTGCTTGCTCCTGGCACCGGTGAGCCATCGATTGGCGCTAGCCAGGATATGGTGCTCGGCTGCTTCTACCTGACACAAGATCGTCCAGATAAGAAGGGCGAGGGTCGTGTCTTTACCGACACGACGGAAGCTCTGCTGGCCTACCAGGCTGGTGTGGTAGACTTGCAATCGCTGATTAAAGTGCGCCTGGGTGATACGGATGTCTTTAATGAGCCACCTCCCGCTAAGGCAACTATGCGGTCCAATGGTAAGCCCATCACTACTACGGTTGGGCGTATCATCTTTAATAATGCTTTACCAGAGCGTTTGCGCTTCAAGAACTACGCTATGAAGAAAGAGAACCTGAAACAGGTGATCGGTGAATGCTTCAAGGAGTATGGGCGCGTCAAAACGGCTGAGCTCGCAGACGAGATTAAACGTCTTGGTTTCTCCTTCGCCACCAAGTGCGGTGTGACTATCGCCATTAGCGACGTGAAAGTACCGGCAGGCAAACAGGAAGAACTGGCTAAAGCCGATGCCAAGATTGCGGAACTCGAAGAGCAATACCGCGATGGTTTGATTACAGACCATGAGAAATACCAGCAGACAGTTGACGCCTGGAACGAGGCTACCGAGAACGTGACTAAGATGGTGGAGGCAACGCTCGACCCGTATGGCTCCATTTATACCATCGCCAAGTCGGGTGCTACTAAAGCGAAGTTCCAGCAGATCCGCCAGTTGTCAGGTATGCGCGGCCTGATGGCAAGCCCATCGGGACGTATCATCGATGTGCCGATCCGTGGTAACTTCCGTGAAGGCTTGAGCGTGTTGGAGTACTTTATCAGTAGCCACGGCGCTCGTAAGGGTCTCGCTGATACCGCCCTGCGTACAGCAGAGTCGGGTTACCTGACGCGCCGTTTGATCGACGTTGCGCAGGATGTGATTATCAACGAGGAAGACTGCGGAACCACCGAGGGTATTCTTATCACCGATGCAGATTGCAAAGAGATGATGCTGCCGGATATCCGCAGCCGCTTGATCGGCCGTGTGCTGGCCGAGTCCATCCCCGGCTTTGAACATATTGAAGCTGGTGAGGAATTGACGGATGAGATGGTTGATGAGATCGTCAGCGCCGGTGTCAAGGCCGTGCGTGTCCGTTCAGTTCTGGCATGCCTGGCCCATCGCGGCGTCTGCCGCAAGTGCTATGGACGTGACCTCGCCGCGAATGCACTGGTCAAGATTGGTTCCGCTGTAGGTATCATCGCTGCCCAGTCAATCGGTGAGCCTGGTACACAGTTGACCATGCGTACCTTCCACACCGGCGGTATCGCGGGCGCACAAGGTGACATTACCCAGGGTCTGCCGCGCGTAGAGGAACTCTTTGAGGCGCGCGTACCCAAAGATAAGTCAGAGATCAGCGAAATCGATGGCGTGGTGGAGGTCATCAAGGATGAGAACACCTCCGCGCGTACCGTGCGCGTTGTCTCTACCAATGTCTTCTTTGATGAGTATCCCTTACCGGCAGGCAGCAAGCTACTGGTCAATGACCATGATCATGTCCAGAAGGATCAGATCATTGCTATGATGCCAGCAGAAGATGGCAACGAGCCTGTACCGGTCATGGCGCGTACCGAAGGTGAAGTGCTGATAAATGCGGATGGTCTGCTCAGCATTCGCTTTGAAGAGCGGGAAGAGCGTTCATATCCCATCCCAGCAGCACGTAACATTGTTGTTACGAGCGGTCAGAAAATTCAGGCCGGTACACCCATCACCGGTGGGCAGCGTGATCCACAGGATGTGTTGCGCATCCAGGGCCGCGAAGCTGTTCAAATGTACGTCGTCAAAGAGGTGCAGCGCGTCTATCGTAATACCGGTGTGTATATTAGTGATAAGCACATTGAAGTTATTATCCGCCAGATGCTCCGTCGCGTAAAGGTAGACGAGCCGGGCGATACCGAGATGTTGCCAAATGATCTCGTCGATCGTTTTGTGTATGCGGATACAAACGCACGCGTGCTGGCAGAGGGTGGTGAGCCCGCTACAGCGCAAACAGTGTTGTTGGGTGTGACCAAAGCTTCGCTTAATACCGATAGCTTCCTGGCTGCGGCTTCGTTCCAGGAGACAACGCGCGTATTGACGGAAGCTGCTATCGAGGCTCAGACAGACCACCTGGTGGGTCTCAAAGAGAACGTCATCATTGGTAAACTGATCCCGGCTGGTTCCGGAATCGCCCAGCGACGGCGTGAACAAATCGCCAGGCAACAGGCGGCCGCCGCTCGCTTAGCAGCGAATAATGCGGCTTCCATGGCCGGTGTAGGTGCTGGTCCCGTAGGCGCGGGTGTTGGTATTCTTGGCAGTCCCGTCATACCATCGCTTGACAGTTTGATCGATAAGTGATAGTATAAATACCCGCACGTATGTGATGTAAGGGCGCGGTTCACCGCGCCCTCGTGAGGATAAATAGGATAGGGAGGATCGTTCATTGCCGACGATCAATCAGTTGGTCCGTAAGGGCCGTTCGAACAAGGAAAGAAGGTCTAAGGCCCCGGCGCTGCTGTATTCATACAACGCGCTGAAGAACCGGACCTCCCGCTTGCGTGGTTCGCCCCAGAAGCGTGGCGTTTGCACGCAAGTGCGCACAATGACGCCCAAGAAGCCGAATTCGGCAATGCGTAAAATTGCTCGCGTTCGCCTGTCAAACCAGATGGAAGTTACCGCTTACATTCCTGGCGAAGGGCATAATTTACAAGAGCACTCAGTCGTACTTATTCGTGGTGGGCGCGTGAAGGATTTGCCAAGCGTGCGCTATCATATAGTCCGTGGTACACTGGATAGTGACGGCGTAGCGAAGCGCCGCCGCGGTCGCTCAAAATATGGAGCCAAGCGGCCCAAACCTGGGCAGGCCGCCGCAGCAAAGGGCGGTAAGAAGTAAGGCCGAGAAATCGTGCCCGATTTTACCGATACCACCTGAGAGCTATTCAGGTAGGTCGGCGTATCACACAGCATTGCGCGGAGACGATCATGCGAGGCT
>Ga0209647_1004057_pt1 | contig 11142 bp, 8 predicted proteins | sample GraSoi_2013_60cm_FD_185827 | JGI IMG/M metagenome (GOLD analysis project Ga0209647, IMG submission 185827) | Grasslands soil microbial communities from the Angelo Coastal Reserve, California, USA - Sample 9_17_2013_60cm (SPAdes) (version 2) | ecosystem: Environmental > Terrestrial > Soil >... | reverse complement strand
TGAGCACCTGGTCGCCGCAGTCATGCCCGTACTTGTCGTTGATCTGCTTGAAGTGGTCGAGATCGAGCACCATCACCGACAGGGGCGTCCCGTAGCGGACGGCGCGCTTGAATTCTTCCTGGAGCCGGCGGCGCAGGTAGCGATCGTTGAGCAGGTTGGTGCGATCGTCGGTGACCGAGAGCTTGAGCAGCTTTTCGTTCGCCTCGCGCAGCTGCCGGTTGGCGCGCTCGAGCGAGGAATAGAGATATCGTTTCTTGAGCGAAGCGCGCAGCACCGCATCGAGCTCGTCGAAGTGGAACGGCTTGACGATGAAATCATCGGCGCCGCTCTTGAGCGCCTCGACCTTGCTCCCCACGTCGCGCTTCACGGTCATGACGATGTGCGGGATGGCGGACATCGCCCGGTCTTTCTTGACGGCGCGCAGCACCGCGAGACCGTCGGGGGGGGGAATGAGCAGGTCGAGCAGGACAAGATCCGGACGATCGCGCGCGATCCGCTGCAGCGCATCGGCGCCGCTGCCGGCGCTGAAGGCGTCGTATCCTTCCAGCGAGAGCCACTCGACGAGCAGATCGACGCTGTCCCGATCGTCGTCCACGACCAGGATTCGGAACTTGCGCGTCGGCGCCGCCGGCGGTCTGGCCTGCGTGCCCTGGATCTCTGACTGCATCGATGGCCCCGGGCGGGCGGGGAGGCTCCTTGCCCGAGGAGCGACAGGGACGCCCTCGCGCGCTCCTCGCGGCTGGTTATTCTATACCACCGGAAAAGGCGCCCCGCAACGGCAAATCCATGTCTGGCGTGGGTTTCCGTGGTATCGGCGTCAGTCGATCGTCGGCGCGTCAAGGAACGGGCGCCGCCCCGCCCGATCCCCAGGCTTCGAAGAACGGCCCGTTGTCCCGAAACGCTTCGAAGACCGAAAGGTTGTCGACCCGCATCACGTTGAAGACCCCCATCCGCGGCACCCAGTCGGGCTTGGGGATGTCGGGGAGCAGCGTGATGATCGCCCGGTCGTTCATCCCCAGCTGCCAGGCGGTCTCGCTGGAAAAGAGATAGCCGTACAGCCCGCGCGCCTGGGACGGGTCGGGGGCGCCGCGCAGCAGCACCGCCACGTAGGGCGAGGCGACCGCCCCCAGGGACATCCGCTCCGGGAACAGGATATCGACAGGCTCCGCCTCGCGCTTGGCGCCGATCGCGTCGTCGAGGCCGACGAACCCCCAGAGCGCCTCGCCCGAGGCGACCAGGCGGACCACCTCGGAGTCGCCGGCGACGATGCGCGTGCCGTTCCCCTTGACCCGGTTGAGGAAGGTCCGGGCCCGGTCGGCCCCCCAGAGGGAGAAGAGGGAGGCGGCGTGGAACGCGCTCGCTCCATGGTCGATGCGCGCCAGGGCCCCCTTCCCGGCATACGGTCCGTCGGCCATGTCGGCGATCGAGCCGGGAGCATGCTCCTTCTCGACCCGGGCCTTGTTGTAGATGATGACGCGGGGATCGATCGCGAAACCGATCCAGGCGAAGCCCGCATCGCGGAATTGCGAGGGGATCGGCCGCGCCGCGGCGGGCCGGAACGGGACGGCGAGGCCGGACGCTTGAAGGTCGATGGCGGCGAGCGGGGAGGCGCCCCAGAAGAGATCAGCGCGCCCGACGGCGGCGTCTTCTTTGAGACGGGGCAGGAACCGTTCCTTGAGCGATTCGCGATACGTGGCCTGCACCTCGATCCCGCTCTGCTCCGTGAAGGTCTTCAGGATCGGCCCGGCGATCGCGCGCGGCGCCTCGACGTAAACGACGACCCGTCCGCCGCGCGGCACGGTGATCGCCACCTCGGGCGGAGGGGCCGGCCCCGCGGGGCCGCAGGCCGAAGCGCTCGCCAGCAGCGACAGGAGCGCGGCGCGAACCAGGAGCCCCCGCCACGCCGCGCGACAGGACGATTTCGTCATGCCGGAATAGTAACAGCATTGTCGCCGCCGTCCACGCGGAGAGGGGATCGAAGCTGGCGTGCGCCGGACCGCGACGTCATATTCCTGATCATGGAGGAACGTCCCGGACTCCGGAGATTGCGCGCCGCGATCGCCCTCGCCTCGTTCGCGGCGCTGCTCGACTGCGCCGCCGCGCCGATCCGCAAGGCGGATCCGACCCGCGGCCCGGATCCGAGTCGCACCGCGGATCGGACCGCGACCCGCCTCGCCGTCCCTTACCGCGCCCTCGTCGAGCGGAGCGCCGGCAGGCACGACGTCGATCCGCGTCTCATCCTCGGCTTGATCGAGGTCGAGTCGAACTTCAATCCGAGGGCGCGCTCGAAGAGCGGGGCCCGCGGTCTGATGCAGCTGATGCCGGAGACCGGCCGCCGCTTCGGGGCCCGGAACTTCGAGGACCCGGCCCAGAACATCGAGGCGGGCACCAGCTACGTCCGGTACCTTTTCGACCTGTTCGGCGGCGATGTCGACAGGGTCATCGCGGGGTATAACGTCGGCGAGATGGCGGTGTTCCGGGCGGGGGGCGTGCCCCAAACGCCTGCGGTGCGCGCCTTCGTCGGAGCGGTGAAGGCCGCGTCGCGAAGATATTGACCGATCGGGGCGCGTTGGCGCGCCCCCCTTCGATAGGCTAAGATACGAAACCTATGAGCGCCAGCGAACCGGCCCGCCGCCAAGGACAGTTGCGCACCGTCGATGCGCGCGACGCGCGCGCCGGCGCGGGCGCGCCCGACGCGGCCTCCCGTGCCGAGATGATGAAGTGCAGCTACCGGCCGGCCGACGCCGACTTCTACTGCTGGAAGTACGGTGTCTGGTACAACGTCATGGATTGCTGCTACCGGCACGATCAGAAGACCTTCGAAGGGTGCGCCGACTGCGGGCAGGGCGAGCGCAACCTCAAGGTGCACCGGGCGCGCTACAGTGCGCTTCGACTCCGGCGTCGTTCGACGCTCCCCTGACTCCTCTTCTATAATGATGCCGCGCTCGTAGGGACGCCGCGCCCGGTCGCGGCCGACGCGCCAAACCGCGCCGGGGAGGTGGGGGCTGGACCTGATCATCACCAACGCGGAGGTGGTGGACGGCGCGGGCGGGCCCCGTACCCCGGCCGATATCGGCATCGAGGGGGACTCGATCGCCGCCGTGGCGCCGCGAATCGACGCTCGGGCGGCGACCACGATCAACGCCCGCGGACGTCTCATCACCCCCGGGTTCATCGATCTCCACTCCCATTCCGATCTCTGCTTCACGCTTCCTCTGTCGCGGCAGGCGGAGCTGCTCGAGGGGCGCGTCCGACAGGGGATCACCACCGAGCTGCTCGGCAACTGCGGCATCGGCTGCGCCCCGGTGGAGGCGGCCACGCGCGCCTCCGTGGCGGCGGTCTGCGGTTTCATCACGCCGGACGGCGCCGACTGGTCCTGGCATTCGATCGATTCCTACCTGCAACGCCTCGAGCGGCAGGGTGTCCTGTTGAACGTCGCCACGCTCGTCGCGCACGGTCCGGCGCGCGTCGCCGCGATGGGGGCGCGGTCCGGGCGGCCGAAGCCGGACGAGCAGGAGGAGATCGACCGCCAGGTGCGCCTGGGGGTCGAGGCCGGGGCGTTCGGGGTCTCGTTCGGCCTGATCTACCCTCCGGGGCAGTTCGCCGACACCGACGAGCTGGTCTCGGCGGCCCGGGCCGCCGCCTCCGCCGGCGGCCTTGCCGCCTTCCATCAGCGCGGCAGCAGCCAGGAGACGCTTCTTCCCGCCGTGCGCGAGATCATCGAGGTGGGTCGCCGGTCCGGGGCCGCGGTGCATCATTCGCACCTCGAGACGGTCGGCCCGCGCGCCTGGTCCGGCGCCGAGGAGGTGCTGCGGATCGAAGACGAGGCGATCGCCGGCGGGCTCGACCTCAGCGGCGATGTCATTCCCTACACCGCGGTCTGCACCACGATGCTGGCCCTCTATCCTCCCTGGGCCCTGGCCGGCGGCGTCGCCGCCTTCCTCGATCGTCTGCGCGACCCGGGGATGCGCCGGCGGATGAAGGACGAGGTCGCTTCGGTCGCGCCGGTCTGGCCCCCGTGGGAGGCGGCCGACCGGTTCACGATGAACATCGCCCGCGAGTGCGGCTGGGATCGGATCCGGCTGGCGCACGTCGACGGCCCCGCCAACAAACGATACGAGCACCTGACGATCGCCGAGCTCGGGAGGGCGCGCGGGCTCGACCCGTTCGACGCCCTCTCCGACCTTCTGGTCGAGGAGCGCGGCGTGGCCACCCAGCTCCTCTCCGGCATCTCGGGCGACGATCAGACCGACGTCGAGCTTCTGAAGTTCCTGCGCTGCCCGCGTCTGGCGTTCGTCACCGACGCCTGGGAGATCGGCAAGGGCTTCCCGCACCCGGGGGCGTACGGCGCTTTCCCTCGGGTCCTCGGGCATTACGTCCGCGAGAGGCGGCTTCTTTCGTTCGAGGAGGCGGTCGCCCGGATGACCAGCCTGCCGGCCCGCCGCCTCGGGCTGACCGATCGGGGGCGGATCGCGCCGGGCCTCAAAGCCGACCTCGTGGTTCTGGACGAGCGCGCCGTCGCCGACCGGGCCACCTTGAGCGAACCGCGGCGTCCGGCGGCGGGCATCGACGAGGTGATCATCAACGGCGTCCGGGTCGTGGCGGAGGGTGTCTTTCGTCCCGGAGCCGCCGGACGGGTGCTGAGGCGCGGGCGATGAGGCGGCTCGCGGTCTGTCCGGCGTTCGTCGCGGCTTGCATTCTGGGCGGCTCCCTGTCGCCGCGCGACGCCGGGGCGGCGGTCCTGAAGCCGGGAGCCGACCCGGAAGAGGTGATGCGCGAGAACAATCACGGCGCCGCCCTGATGGAGCAGTTCAAGCACGCCCAGGCGCAAAGCGCCTACGAGAAGGTCACCGGCATGGCGCCGGGTTGGGCCCCCGGCTTCGCCAACCTGGGGCTGGCGGCGCTCTACGCGCACGATCATGAGCGTGCGCGCCGCGCCTTCGAAGAGGCGCTGCGTCTCGATCCCCGCCTTGCGCAGGCGGCGTACGGATTCGGGCTCCTGCTCAAGAACGAGGGTCAGAGCGCCGAGGCGATCGCCCGGCTGGAGGCTGCGCGCGGGATCGACCCGGAAGATCCGGACATCCTGTACAACCTCGGTCTCCTGCAGGCGCGCCAGCGCGCCTTCGCCGTCGCCGTGCCGCTCCTGAAGCGGGCGCGCGAGATCGACCCGAACAGCCTCTCGGTCCGGTACCAGCTGGCGCGGGCGTTGATCCAGGCCGGTTCCGCCGACGCGGGTCAGAAGGAGATGGCCGCCTACCAGAAACTGGCGGCCAACCCCGCCTTCGCGGTCCCGACCGGGAACCAGTACGGCGAAGCGGGCCGGTACGCCCGCGTGCTGACCGACTACGCTGCGCTGGGCGGGCCGTCGGCCGCGCCGTCGCCGATATCGATCCGCTTCAGCGATGCGACCGCGGAGTCGGGTATCGGCTTCGTCCATGCCGGGCCGGGTGGCGAGGCCGGCCTGGTCGCGGGTGCGCCGGGGAAGTCGGCGGCGACGAAGACGGCGGCATCGTCGCGACCCGCGACAAAATCCCCGGCGCCGCGCGCAGGCAGGGACGATCGGACCAGGGCGGCCGGGTACGGCTCGGGTGTGGCGGTCGGCGATTTCGACGGCGATGGGCGGCCCGACCTGGTCTTCGCCAACGCCTCGGCGGGCACGCCGGCCGGGCCGGCCCTCTACCGCAACCTGGGCGATCTCCGCTTCGAGGATGTCACCGCCCGCTCGGGCGTGAAATTCGACGGCATCGGGACCGCGGTGCTTCTCGCCGACTTCGACAACGACGGCGATCGGGATCTCCTGTTGTGCGGTCTCGATCGGATCGCGTTGTTCGCCAACGATGGAGGCGGCCGGTTCCTCGAGATCACGGGGAAGGCCGGGCTCGCGCTCCGGGGGCTTCCCCTCGGCGCCTCCTGGGCCGACGTCGATCACGACGGCGATCTCGATCTGTTCATCGCGCGCCTGCCGCTGGGCGGCGGCCCCGGCGGGACGATGTTGATGCTGAATCGCGGCGACGGGACCTTCGTCGACCGGACCGCGGCGCTGCGCATGGGCGGGCCGGCCGCCGGCGCGATCGGAGCCGTCTTCAGCGATTTCGACGGCGACCGGGACATCGACGCGGTCGTCGCCGCGGCGCCGGGGAGCCCGGATCTCCTTCTCGACAATCGGAGGGAGGGCGGCTTCATCGACAGGGGCCGGGCGGCGGGGCTGCCGGCGCGGGGCGCCGGCCGGGGGGTCAGCGCCGGCGACGTCGATGGCGACGGCCTGCCCGATCTGATCTTCCCGACCGGTCCGGGGGAGCCGATCCGTCTCGAGCTGAACGGCCGGGGCGGGCGCTTCACGCCGCGCGAGATCCCGAAGCCGAACGATCTCTCCTCGTACGGCGCGACGCTGTTCGACGCCGACAACGACGGTGATCTCGATCTGTTCGTGACCGGAAGCGGGCCGCGCTTCTACCTGAACGATGGCGCGGGCCATTTCACCGACGACACGGCGGCGGCCGGTCTGGGAGACTCGACGATGCGTGACGGTCGCGCCGTCGCGGCGGCCGATCTGGACGGCGACGGCGACCTCGACCTGATCGTGACCCGCAACGGCGGCCGGCCGGTGCTCCTGCGCAACGAAGGCGGCCACCGCAACCACTGGCTCGCGGTCGATCCGCGCGGCCTCAACAGCAACAAGGACGGCATCGGCGCCCGGGTCGAGGTGCAGACGGGAGCCCGCTGGCAGCGGCGCGATTCGGAGGCCGGCTCCGGGTATCTGTCGCAATCGCCCTCCACGCTGCATTTCGGTCTGGCCGATCGGGTCATGGCCGATTTCGTCCGTCTCCTCTGGCCCGGCGGCCTGCTGCAGGCCGAGCTCGACGTGCCGGCCGGGCAGACGATGGAGGCGGCGGAGCTCGACCGCAAGGGCTCCTCCTGCCCGCTGCTGTTCGCCTGGAACGGCGGGCGCTATGGTTTCATCACCGACGTTCTCGGCGTCGGGGGAGTCGGCCTCTGGACCGCCCCGGGCGTCTACGGCCGTCCCGACCCGGAGGAGTACGTGAAGATCGAGCCGGACCGGCTGGCGCCGCGCGATGGAGGGTATCTGCTTCAGATGGTCGAGAACCTCGAAGAGATCACCTACCTCGATCAGGCTCGCCTCATCACCATCGATCATCCCAAGGACCTCGACGTCTACCCGAACGAGATCTTCGGCGGGAAGGAGCGCCCGGAGCACCGGCTCTACGCGGTGAAGCGCTCCGAGCGGATCTTCCCGGCGAGGGCCGGCGATCAGGACAATCGCGACGTGACCGATCGGCTGCTCGCCATCGACCGCACCTACCCGGACAGCTTCCGGCTCGGCCGCCTCGCCGGATACGCCGAGACGCACACGCTCACCCTCGAGTTCCCGGAGAGCGCGGCGAAGCAGGAGGGTCTGGTCCTGTTTCTCTACGGCTGGACCGAGTTCGAATACTCCTCGAGCAACTTCGCCGCCTGGCAGGGGGGCGTCACGCTGCAGTCTCCGATCCTCGAGATCGAGGGGGAGGAGGGATTGTTCCAGCCGCGGATCGACCCGATGGGGTTCCCTCCGGGGCTGCCGCGGATGATCGCGGTCGACCTCGGTCCGGCCCCGCTCGGCGCCCGGCGCCTGAGGCTGCGGACCAACATGCGCGTCTTCTGGGATCAGATCTTCCTCGCGAAGCCGCTCGACGAGGCCGCGATGGCGGAGGCGTTGAAGATCAACGAGGTGGATCCGAGCGGAGCGCACCTGCACCGCCGCGGCTTCCCGCGCGAGCACAGCCCGGACGGGCGCGAGCCGAAGATCTACGACTATGCGATCGTCGACAACACGCAGCCGTTCAAGGTGATGACCGGCGCCTACACGAAACTCGGCAGGGTGACCGAGCTTCTGACGCGCACGGACGATCGCTTCGTGATCTTCGGCAAGGGAGAGGAGGTGACGCTGGAGTTTCCGACCAAGAGTCTCCCCGTGGTGCCGAAAGGCTCGGTGCGCAGCTTCCTCCTGAAGACCACCGGCTACTGCAAGGACATGGACCCGCACACCGCTTTCCCGGACACCGTCGAGCCGCTGCCGTTTCACGCCATGTCGGCCTATCCCTACCCGGATGAAGAGCATTATCCGGACGATGCCGAACATCGCGAATATCTGAAGACGTTCAACACGCGGATCCTCCCAGCGCACTGAGGGCCGGCGGATGGAGATGCAGGCGGCAATCGCGACCGAGGGGCTCGGCAAGGTCTATCTGAAACGCCGCTCGCTCCGCGAGCTGGTGATGCGCCCGTTCGGCCGCGCCGAGCGGGTGATCGCGCTCCGGGAGGTCGCGCTCGAGGTGCGCCGCGGCGAGATCTTCGGTCTTCTGGGTCCGAACGGCGCCGGCAAGACGACGCTTCTCAAGATCCTCGCCGGGCTAGTGCTGCCGACCGAGGGGCGCGCGCTGGTCGCCGGGATCGACGTGGCGGTGGACGACCAGGCGGTGAAGCGCGCCATCGGCTTCGTCACGTCCGACGAGCGCTCGTTCTATTGGCGCCTCACCGGGCGCGAGAACCTGCACTTCTTCGGCGGGCTGTGCGGGCTCGACCCGCGCGGCCGGCGGCGCCGCGCCGCGGAGCTGCTCGATGCCATGGAGCTGGCGCCGGTGGCCGACCAGCAGTTCCTCGGCTACTCCTCCGGCATGAAACAGCGCCTCGCGATCGCGCGCGCCCTGCTGCACGACCCGCCGATCCTCTGCCTCGACGAGCCGACCCGCAGCCTCGACCCGATCGCCGCCAAGCATCTGCGCCGCTTCGTGGTCGATCGGCTGAACCGCGAAGGGGGGAAGACGATCCTGCTGGCCACCCACAACCTGCAGGAGGCCGAGGAGCTGTGCGCCCGCCTCGCCGTGCTGGACCGCGGACGCGTCCTGCGGCGGGGTAGCCTGGCGGAGATCACGACCGGCCTGCCCGGGCGCGATCATTACGTGCTTCGCGTGGCCGGTCTCGCCGCGCTGCCGGCCGACGGACGCTGGAGCCTGCGGCGGGAGCAGGACGGCGCCGGACCGGAGCGGCTTCTGATCGAGGTCGACCGTGGCGGCACGGCCTTCTCCGATCTCCTGCGGAGGTTGCTGGACGGGGGCGCCACGATCGCCGCCTGCTCGCGGCGCGAGCCGAGCCTTCAGGAGGTGTTCGACGAGATGGAAGGCGCCGCGGCGCGCGGAGAGGGCCGATGAAGACCCTCGGCACGCTCGGGGCGTTCCTCAAGCGCGACTTCCTGATCGAGATCTCCTACCGCACCTCGTTCGTCATGCAGATCTTCGGCATCGCCTTCACCGTCCTTATCTGGTACTTCATCGCCGGCGTCGTCAGCGCGCCGCGCGCCACGCCTGGCCTGGAGGGGGTCGATTACTTCGCCTACGTGCTTCTCGGCCTAGCCTTCTATCATTACCTGTCGTCGGCGATGATGTCGTTCGCCGGCAAGATCCGCAGCGAGCAGACGACCGGCACGCTCGAGGCGATGCTGGTGACCCCGACCTCGACCGGCACGATCGTGCTCGGGTCGTCGCTCTGGGACTTCCTGCTCACGTCGGTGAAAGTGATCGTCTATCTCGCCGTCGGGCGGATCTTCTTCGGGGTGGTGATCCGCTTCGACAGCCTGCTTCCGTCCTTTCTGATCCTCGGGCTCACCGTTCTGGCCTTCTCCGGCATCGGTATCCTCTCGGCGGCCTTCGTCCTGTACCTGAAGCGCGGCGACCCGATCACCTACTTCGTCGCCAGCGCCTCCGCCCTGATGGGGAACGTCTTCTATCCCTCCGAAGACATGTGGCCGATCTTGAAGACCCTGTCCCGCTTCCTGCCGATCACCTACGCCCTCCACGGCCTGCGGCGCGCGCTTCTCCGCGGCAGCTCCTTCGCGGATCTCCTTCCCGACATCGAGGCGCTTATCGTGTTTGTGCTGATCCTTCTTCCGCTCGGCATCTTCGCCTTCCGTCTGGCCGTCCGCCGCGCCCGCCAGGAAGGCTCGCTGGTGCAGTACTAGATGCCGATCTCGTCGACCTCCCGCCACGGTCGGGGTCGGAGATGAACTCCCGCGAACCCGCTCGCACTCTCTCCGGGACTTTGTTCATCTCCAATCGACTTTCGGAGCGGTTGATCTGGGCGGGGCTGGTCGTTCTCTTCGTTTCCCTTCGCCTTCCTGGTCTGACACGGCTCCCGGTCTTCGACGACGAAGCGATCTATATGAACGCCGCGGCCGATCTGTTCCACGGTGGTCTCCACAGCGCCTGCCATGAAGGCAAGCCCTTGCATGTTCTCCTCCTGGCCATCGCGACTCCCTGGGCGAAGGATCCGCTCTGGGCCGGACGTTTCACGAGCATCCTCGTAGGCCTCCTGGGAATGCTCATCTGTGGCCGGCTCGCCGAGCGACTGTTCGACGAGAGAGGAGCATGGCACGATGCCGAGGGCGCGGACGGAACCTCGGCGCGCACGGCAGGGCTTTTCGCGATGCTTTTCTGCTGTGCTTCGCCGATGCTCTTCTTTCTGAACCGCATGGCGCTGCCGGATGGTCTTCTGACAACGACATGTGCGGCTGCCTTGCTTTGGGGCTGGGATCTCGGCACTCAGCCTTCGCGCCGTAATGCCGTCAGGTTCGGCGTGGCACTCGCGCTGGCGGTTTTGAGCAAGCCTCCCGGCTTGCTGCTCGCGATCGCCCCCCTGGCGGCAAATTATTTCGGCCGTCGTCCGGAGGATGGCGCAAGCCGAGGCTCCGATTTCATGCGTGCATATGGTCGGGCCGTCGCCGTCGCGGCTTCGATATGCGCCCTCCCCCTGGTCATCTTTCTTCGCAAGAACGTCGAGATCTCAAAATCGGTCCTGACCGAGCAGACAGTTCCCCTGAATGAGTTATGGCTGCGGAATGTCCGGGATGCCGCGGAGTGGCTATGGTTCTATTGGGGCCCGGTCACGCTGCTGGCCGGCCTTGGAGCCATGATCTGGGCGACCATTCTTTACTATCGCAACGATCGATCACGGCGCTGCCGACTGGCCGGTAACCCCGGGGGAGCTATCTATTTGGTCTGCTTTGCGGTCGTCCCGATTGCAGCGTTCGTCGTCGTGGCCAGAGTATGGTTTTCCCGCTACCTCGGTTTCACAACCCTGCCACTGGTCGCG
>Ga0209647_1004056_pt1 | contig 11143 bp, 10 predicted proteins | sample GraSoi_2013_60cm_FD_185827 | JGI IMG/M metagenome (GOLD analysis project Ga0209647, IMG submission 185827) | Grasslands soil microbial communities from the Angelo Coastal Reserve, California, USA - Sample 9_17_2013_60cm (SPAdes) (version 2) | ecosystem: Environmental > Terrestrial > Soil >... | reverse complement strand
GAAGCACTCCAAGCACTTCGTTAGGGCTGAGACCTGGCAGTTCACTCAATACAAGAAAGACTAACTGCTAAGTTTCCCGGGAGGGCATAAACAGCCTTCCCGGGAATAACTCTCTCCTAAGACTTAACTCGGATGGACACAATCTGCCAGCTTTTAGGAGACATCGAACGTTATGACGCGGATGCGCTCTGCTACGCCAAGAATTGGCTCAGGAATGCCAACGACTAGATGAGGCTCAAACAGTCGCCGCACTCCCGCTGCTATCCGTATGTGGGAGCAACTGAATGATGTAGATCAATTAGAAATCGAATGCCCAGATTGTGGAACGAAGTTGATGGTTTTACGAATCGCCGGAGAGAGGCAGGTCAGTCTGACCTAAAATGGCGGCTGTCCAAAGCGGGCCAGTCACGGTGCGGTCCTGAGACCGTGGAATGGTCGGTCGTGACTTTCTGAGCATCGATATTAGCACGGGCGGCCGATTTAGCTTATCGGCCGGTTCGTTACTGAATGTGCAAGTGCGCAAGCGTGAGATGCACAAGAGCGCGTTCGGCGATTTGATCGCATACCTTTTGTGCCTCTAAAAGGGTCGGATAGTCTGCTTGAAGCTGAAACTCCGCAATCTGGTCCGGTATGATTTCTCTAGGACAAAGTTCAATTCTGAACGGCGGCTCCCCTGTTTTTCGAGACCTGGCGATGAGCTTTATTGACTCCGCAGGCTGGTCGCCGAGCGATATCGTTTTTGTGTGTCTATGCTTATCCTGGACCCATTTGAATTTGCTTAGGACGATGAGTGATCCCAGAGGATGTTTATTCGGATCGGATTTGTTGAGGGCCTTCACACTCCACGAATTCCAGTATGGAGGAGCATACGACGCACATTCGGGATGTAGGTAGCCAATCCTACACCGAACTATTAAATAGCAGAGATCAAGAGTCACATTGATCTGGCGAAGAGTGTCCTCGATTGTGCGTGGATCAATCTTCTTCCCATGGGCCGCTGGATTCCCTAGGTCCTTCCAGTCCTGAAAGACGGTATCCTGCTCTTCTTCGTTTCGAATATGGACATGTAGAAACTCTCGGATTTTCTGGTCGTTTGGCTGGTTTGTAAGAGCGTCAAGCTTGTTGCTCGCTCTATCCCTTAAGAGCGGCGTTAAGCTCTGATCTTCTTTGATCCGCTCTTGCAATGCCCCGACCTCTTTTCTCCAGGAAGCATCAACTGGTTTGATGTTGGGGAAGCAGCTTCGGATGAGTGTTTCGACCGCCGTCGAAAATACCAGTGCTTTTATATCAGGTTGGGCATTAGCTGCCTGACGCAACCCCCAAAGACCGTGTGCTATCAGAGGTGGAAATTCTTCGGTGTAAGGCAAGACATATGAATAGAATTTCTCGGCCAACTGCGTGATCGGAAAATGGTGAACTCGGCCAGTGATGTTAATCGGTGGTGGCAACTGCCCTTCGTTTTCGATCCCAAGGACTGAAGAAAGGAGGGTTACGGTCGATTTACCTTTTTCCTGCACGTGGATGCCAGACGGGTAGATCGACTGACCAATTGCGAATTCTATCGCCTCGATCATTCGCCAATAACGGTTTGTTGCAATCCCGCCTTTTTGAACTTGGCAATATATCTCGGCGTAGTTGTCTTTGACGAATATCTCGATTTTTTCCTGTCCAAAGCGGAAGTAGCAGTGATCGACTTCAGACAATTCATTGATCCGCTGGATCCGCGGAACAATTAGCCGCTTCGGTACCGCCAACTTGGCGTACGAGGGCACCGTATCATCCACTTCCTCTTCGAGAGTCAAGGAGTGAACCATGCCTTCTGCCACTCCCGGGCCTTCCCATATGCCTTCAGGCGTTATGTTATTTATCTGCGGAGACAAGAGCCGACCACGCCAAACTTGTCCCGACCCAGACTTTGCCGTGAGCTCAAAATACTGTCCATCCTGAGGTCGCTCCGGAACCGATCGCAAATGCTCAGCCCGTACCCTCACAAAAACCTTATATTGCTCACAGCAAACATCAAATTTAAAACGAATCTGTCCAAACTGGTCTACGAAAACTGTGCCTTGCCCGCGTAGAATAGGGAGCGGTTCAACAGATCGGGCTAAACTGATTTCTGGACATTCGATTCTGAGAAGTCGTTTCGCAATATCTTGAAGAATCGGCATCATATTAACCTAACCTACAAGTTCACTCGCCGTTAGCGGCCACGAGTCGATCTACTTCAAGTCGATCTTCGGAGTCTTCCCAGTCGGTTAGCTCTTGAATTGAGCGAGGTCAATCCGCGCGCGGTCATAAGTGGCCGATTGGTTGGCTAGCGTACGGTTGTGATATTCGGCCAACCACTTGTATTTCTTCTTGACCTCCTCGGTCGACGCCTCGCGATAAGCTGTAATGATCTGCTGTCCATGCTCTTGCAGAGCTTTCACCGCGCTTTTTTCTAAAGACTCATCGAAGATCCGCCGCCTCTCAGCTCGCGGCCTATTCTTGTCGAGCCAGATATCTCTATCTGTCACCGAATCGAAAGAGTACATTCCCGGCTCGGCTATACATCGAACATAGTCGAGGAAGAAGAGCTTCTCGTGCGGCTCACGCTGGTTCCCGCCTTCCGGTGCAAGAGGCACAAAGTAACCGTCTGGTTTACTATCTTCGCTGTAAGCCTCGACGCCTGGCAGGGCTCGCAATTCCGTCAACGTTTCGTGAGTAATAACAATTATCGGATAAACCGCTTGCTCTGACTCCAACTTATAGGCATGAACCAGGGCGGGGCTGAGGAGTATGTCGTTCTCAAAATGAAACAGTCCAGCGCTTATTCCCCCGCGAAGGAAGATACCTTTCAAGGCACAAGCAGCCTGCGCTACAACAATTTCCCACATGAGGCTCATTGCCAAGTCATACGGTGCCTCCGCCCTCAGTGCTTTCCCACTCAATCCGGCGGTCACAACCAACCCGTCTGAGAGGGCTAGGACACTGCGCCCTAGGAATTCATTGACTTCAGCTCGCGATTCCGGATCGTCGTTTGCGCTCTCCTTGTTGAACCACTCCTGGACAAATAGCATTTTCCGATAAGCCGCCTGAAAATCTGCCTCCGTTCTCGCCGCTTGTAGTTGTCGGCTAAACCCTAGGATATCTATCCACGCAACCACCCGAGAGTCAGCGGCGATCGGTTTTTCGACTAATTCCTTCCGTCTTTGTTCACGTCGCCGCATCGTCTCCTCGGATTGAGACTTAACTTCCGCGTTGAGGGCGTCAGATTTCAGCTTCGCAATCAATTGCTCTGCGGGAGTCGTCACAGGTCCCGAAGCTAAATGCTGACCGATTTTCTTCAACTATCCGACATTAGGCGGCACTTACTTCGTTCATTCTTGTCGAACAGCACGGCTCGACACAAGTGAGAAGCTTCTAGATCGAAGCTTATATCTTCAATGTCAAGTCGGCGTCGCTGAGTTAGGAAAACTGAAAGACGTATCCGCGACGCTCCGCCCAAACCGGGAGACGAGGTTTTGTAATCTGACTCCCCCATACCATTCTAGCGGATCGCAGCTGGCTGAAATGACACGACTCCGCGCGGCTCAAGCACTTGCCGAATCGTCACTACACGGCAAAACTCATTCAAACGCCTTCTGATCGCTTGCCCCATCTCCGGTCGCTCAAACTGAGCGTCCATCCCCTTTCCTGAATATTGCGTCGTGGCCAGTATCGGCCGGCCGGCACAAATGCGCTCCTCCAACAGATGGAGTAACATCTCGCTTGCCGCTCCCGTCAGATGCATTTGGCCCAAATCATCCCAGTATAATACATGGGTCCGAACCAGGCGCCGCACGAACTCCTCACTTGTTCCGTCACGGCCCGCAGCCTGCACACCTGTCCGAAATCTTACGGCGTTTAGGAACACGGCCGTGCGGTTCTCCTCGTCTAGCAGACGGCGAAGCAGCAACCACATGAGCCTGGACTTGCCAACACCAGTCGGGCCACTTATGACGATGCCCCGCGATCCGTACTGCCAAGCCAGGACCTCGTGCATCCATCGACTGTCATAGCCATGATGCAGCAAGTCATCTTGCAGGCGACCGATTTCAGTGTGCCTGTACAGCGCCGGACACATCCGCTGCCATCGACTTAGTTCGATGGTCCGCTTCTCGGTCTCGGTAGCGTCAGCGCACGCTGTACATACGGTTGGCCCAATAGCAAAAGGACGACCACACACAATTACTGGCTCCGCCACTGGAGTGATCTGCTTGCCGCACGAGCGGCATGCTGTCGCCTTAACAGTCACCATTGCCACCCCATTCTGCGCGCAAGCTCGTCGGAGGTGGCCAGGTGATCACCTTCGGTCTCTACCGCGCCGGCAACTGAGACAGGCGCCTGCCAATCATCCCTTAACGCCGCCAGCAGAGCTCCCGCGGCATTCTTTCGCGGCTGCATTCGGACAATGTCAGCCTTAGCATCGACGTACTCTATTCCCAAGGAATTACAGTATTCGCGGACGGCCTCTCGCTGTTTGTTGCTCAATCCAAATTCCACGGTCAGCCGATTGACCAATCCCGAGACGCGAGCTTGCAGCAGTCCAGATTCCTGCACCTCCCGAATAGCGCGAGAATCGCTACGCGACGACGACGCTCCTGTCGGTTCATTTTCTTGGATCGGTTTCTTCGCTGCCTGCCGATATGTCGTCGTTATTCTTTCTGTTAACGGTTCTATCTGATGATTAGGGTGACCCTGGGTCACCCCATTTGAGTCTTCAGGGTCACCCCGGGGTGACGCCAGGTCACCCCTTACGCCCTGACTCACGGTCACACCGGGACGACCGTCGGTCACCCCATGTGTTTGCCGTGGCTCACGCAGCACGACTATGTATCTGTTCGGGGTATTACAACCGTCGATGCAGCCGCCTTGCGACACTAACTCAATCAGCCCCTTTTCGATCAGACGACGAACTATCCTTTGAGCCGACCGCTCTTCGATACGGGCCTTTACCGCTATAGAACGCATCGATGGCCAGCACAGCCCGTCGTCACGAGCGTGATCTGCCAGCGCGAGCAAGACCAGCAGTTCCGATTGCGATTCGACGCGCGTGTCTTCCCAGACCTGCGACATCAGCCGTATACTCATCGTTCCAAGCTCCTTTCCACGCTGGTCGGCTCTTGTTCACGCCAAACGAACTGAGTAGAATGGCAATGCCAACGCGACTCGTGAGATAACGTTTGGTTTTGGGCGGTAGACCGCTTGCATCGGTCTGCCGCCTTTTCTTTGGTCTGCATTCTTCACCCCTCTCTTAAGCAACCAATTCGAGATCCGCTTCCCATGGGACACGGGTTCCGGGGTCCGCCCATAGGACTCTATGTTTTTTACCTGTCCTGCCGTTGGTTCCACCGGGACACCTCCCACGCGAAACCAGCAGGCGGTATGCGGAGGGATCTGCGTCGCACCAGCACTCAAGCCCGCCGTCCCCATCATCAACCACCATCACAATAGGTATTCGCGCGGTGCGTAACCGTCCAAGGACAGCTTCACAGATCTGGCGCGGGTTCATTTGCTCGGCATACGTTGCGCCGCGCAACAGATCCGCCGCCTTCAAACAGTACGCGATTGTCTCAACGGGTAGACCGTTACGCCAGACATTCCCCCAGCAAAACTCAGCGACCGGTATCTCAGCTGCTGGGCCGGCTGTTTCCCCAACCACCACAAGATCGTCAGCGTCGAATAGATGGCGCCATAGGCCTAAATCGCGCTCTGGATTAATTTCCCGCAGGTCTGGCTGTGATCGAAGCATCTCAGCCACTCGCCAACGGTCGCGATAGCGAAGATCGAGCTTACGCCGCTTGTCGATCACCAGCCGGCTCCGTTTGACCATTTTCGGTTTCCTCCCATTCCCGCCCAGCCGCTGCCTCATCTTCGGCTCGGACGACGTCCGACAGGCGGTATCTGATCACATGCGTACTCATCCGAATCGGACGTAATATTCCTTGCCGCTCTCGGCGTTTGATCGTGGCGATCGAGATGCGCCACCGACGCATCACCTCCGCCCGAGACAAAAAACAATCATCGATTGGATTCATCGTTAAAGGCTATACGAGAGTCTGAACTCGTGGTCAAGCTGCGCGATAACCTTTTTGTACACTTTCAGGTTTATCCTAGTTTTTGACACGAATCCCTAGATAAATAGAGGCTAAATTGATGTTTCGCTTTGATCCGATGTGAACCGATATGAACTGTTATGACCTTCCCTGACCCGATATTCTATATGTAAACACATATAGCTGAGCTGCATGTCTGCGCACTTTTAGTCGATTCGGGCCCCCAATAACGAGTTGTCAGGAGCACCCTGAGTCGCCATCCTAAGTAGTTTGATGGCGAGTAGGCTTCCGCACCCTGTAATCAGAAAATTGAAAGCTTGGCGAGGTGCCCGAGGCTTTAGTCAATCACAAGCTTTACGAGCACTTGTGCAAGCGGGTATACCGGTCGCGCTCACGACCCTTCAGCAATGGGAGATCGCGCGTTCTTTTCCGCGCCCTCTGATGGCGGCGGCGCTTGAACGATTTCTAGTAGCCCAGGAAAAGGTTCCGCCTCTCCCAGTAGAAAGATCAATTGCGCCGGTGATCGAAAGGTTAAAGTCGTGGCGGGAGGCGAACAATTTGAGCCAGTCACAAGCGGTAGATGCTCTTCAGGCCGCTGGACTACCAGCAAAACTGAAGACTCTTCAGGCCTGGGAGAGTGGACGAAACTCCCCTCAGCCAATTACTGCCGCGGCGCTGGAGCGCTTCCTGGATGAACGGCCCGGCTAGGCATCCTGCGCCCAGCTGCCTCCCCCCTGTTCGATCCGCACAACGTCGCTCATCCGGTAGCGGATAATTCGTCCCTCTAATCTCAGCGGGCGTAACACCCTTGCCCGCTCGCGCAGTTTAATCGTTTCGATCGAGACCTTCCATCGATCTGCTAGTTCACGTCTCGTCAACAATGAGTCTTCCATCGTCTCACTACGTCCTTCTATCTGCATTGTTCGCTCCCAGACTTTTAACGCTCCGGAAGGCCCACCCGACGAAACTAAATGTATCCGGGCCTTCCAAGGCCGATCAACAGGGATATTCTTAGATACTCATAACACTATTACAAGAAGTAATGTTAATTTGGATTCCATTTATCTGGCTTTTTTATGGTTATGTTCTTTCATGTGTTCACCTGTTCGTTCCTGAGCTCTTCAGGCCTAGATTTGCAGCAACGGCTTTCGCAAACTGCTTGAATGAAGGTCACCTTCTCGTACCAAGTGAGATCCGCCGCTGTGACTTTGCTTATCTTTAGCTTGTGAGGCCTTCCGAACCTCAACGCGTCTTGACCCTTACGCTCAAGGCTACTTTTCCGTGGAATAGCCCTCCTCCTCGATCCGAAGTACATCGGTGATCCGATAACGGATGATCCGCCCCTTGAGCTTTACCGGGCGTAGTATTTCCGCCCGCTCCCTTCGTTTCAATGTCTCGATCGAAACCTTCCACCTTTGAGCGAGCTCTGAACGTGTAAGAAGCCGATCGTCCATGTACGAACTAGCGCATTTGTCGCCGCCCATGCGTGAGTGAGTGCGATCATGCATACTCATGATCGGGTTTTGCCACATCTTAAGTCTGGAAACGCTGGCGAGAATGATGGTAAAACAATCGAAAGCTGCCAAAACGACGACAAAAGCGTGCTGGAAATGGACGTCCCGCAAGTGTCACTGAAGCTTATCTTCCGCGGTCAAGAGCGGCCGTCTCTTGATTCGATCGAGTTTCTTGCGGGCCCCGACAAGTACAAGGCGGACGCGCCCCAAGACCGCGATTTGACCAAGGCGGTCGCTGTTGTTCTACTACTGTTTCGAGCCCACAGCCCTTCGCTAGAACTGACTCTATTTCGGATCCGAGCCGCCAAGTCGGGCAGTTTCGTAGACACGATCCTTAACGCAAAAAAGCAATCCCAGAACAAAAGTCCGATTTGCGCGCTGGCCAACGGTGCATTCTTGAGACTATTTCTAAAGCCTCGTCCGGTCACTAGCCGCTACTTAGACATTGACCAGGAGCGGCTCAAGCCAACAGCCGTAAAGGTCATCCTTGATGGACGTACCATCGATGATCCTAAGATCATTAATCAGATCACTTCTCTAATCGCCGCCCGGAAGAATTGGAACCTCAGCGACTACACAATCGATGCCCGACCCGAACCAAGAGACACCGGTTCTACTGGCTCCGAGCTGCAAACCATTTCCACCATAAAACCTGAACTAGCCGAGCGCTCCTCCTTCGCCGCGCTTGGTAACCCAACGTTCCGAGGCGACCATCGGGTGGCACGAAATCTGTGCCCGTATAAAGGCCTGTTCGCGTTTTGGGAACAGGATGCCGAGGTCTTCTTTGGTCGCGAATCGCTCACTCAACTTCTCGTAGATAAACTAGATCAGAAACATATCGTGCAGGTTTCTGGGCCTTCAGGAAGCGGCAAGTCTTCTCTCGTGGCAGCAGGCGTCATCCCGGCGCTAAAGACCTCTGATATCTGGCAAGTGCTGTACTGCCGCCCCGGGAGCGATCCATTCGCCTCTCTAGCGTCCGCCCTAATACCGCATCTAAAGCCGTCCGAGGACGAAATATCACGCGCTAGCCAACTACCTAAACTTCGTGAAGTGCTCGCGCAGGGTCAACTGTGCTACCTGCTAAGGCAAGCACTTGCCGCGAATGGTGACCGCGCACTTCTGCTATTCATTGATCAGTTCGAGGAGCTTTATACCCAGTGCAACACTCAGACTCTAAGGGACACTTTTCTTGATACTCTTTTGACTCTCATGGGCGCTGACGCTGTGGCAACTGCACCCCGAATCAGGCTGGTGTACACGATTCGCGCGGATTTCGCTAATCGCCTGCTTTCGCACCGAGGTTTCACAGATGCAATTCAGGACGCCGACGTAAAGATCGGTCCTATGAACCGTGAAGAGCTGGATTCGGTTATACGAAAGCCGGCGTCACTTCGCAACGTCAGATTTGAAGAAGGTCTGACTGACCGGATCTTAAACGACGCAGGTGTCGAAACAAGCACCTTGCCACTTCTAGAGTTTGCTCTTGCAGAGCTATGGGAGCGTCAGACTGAAGGGATGCTGACGCACGCCGGCTACGAGCGAATTGGTCAATTGTCCGGGGCCATTGCCCACCAAGCGGAAAAGGTCATTCGGGGCCTCGGTCTGGCTCAACAGGAAGTCGCCCGACACATTTTTGCACGCTTGGTACGATTGGCTGACGAAAGCGGGGAGCACACGCGCCAGCGCGTTCCTTTAGCTGGTCTGTATAGTGAAGATCTCTTAAATAAAGACGCAGGACGCAAAGTCCTGGACCAGTTAACTCAGGCACGGTTAGTCACTGTCGCCATGGCAAGTGATCAGCGTCAGCAGATGGTCGAGATCGCTCATGAGGCACTGGTGCGCCGCTGGCCGCGACTCAAGCAATGGCTAGAAGAGGATCGCGAGATTCTGGTTTGGCGTCAACGCCTTGACTCCCTTATTCAAGGCTGGCAACAGACTGGACGCGATGACGGCTTTCTGTTGCGCGGATCCTTGCTGGACGAAGCAAAGCTTTGGCTGACTCGACGTTCAAATGACCTCACTCCCGCTGAAAAGGAGTTTATCAATGCGAGTCTTAACCTTCAGCGCCGGGAACGAACGAATCGGGCAATTGGCCGCTTCGAATTGTTGGTGGCTAACTCAGGCTCGGACCTAGAGAGACAGAACGCGGAGTCGATCGGCGCGCGTGAGGCGGTGCGTCTGGCTAAGGACTTGCCATTTCTCGCTCGTCCAGGAACCTGGCGCTTACAGATCAGCTTAATCCCCGTACCGGCCTCCCACGCGCAGGACCTGCGTCCACGGTTGGCGCATTTATCGATGAGTACGGTGCTACCGTTACTCTCAGCGGCGGCGCCTGCTGAGCTGGCAACCGATCATCCAGACGGTTCGGCTCAAGAATTGGCGTCACAAAAGCTCGATGAACAGACTTTTGCGCTGCTAAAGAGTCTACAGTTACAAGGCGCAAGTGGACTTGCCCTTGAACTGATCAGCCCGCAACTCGATGGGATCTCAGACTCAAATGCTCGCCTGAAGTTTGCCTCTATCCTTTTCGATATGATGCACGTTCGCGGCCGATACGCCGATGCGGCTGAATTGATCCGCCAAGAATTAGCGCTGTATCCGCCTAATGCAGAGGTCCACTCGCCTCTCCTCCTCCCGCTTAAGATCCGGTTCATCCACCACCAGATGTTTTATCGTCCTGTAACGGAGCTTTGGCCTCAAATGGGCGATTTGCTCAATTGCTGTGATCGAACGCAAGACCCCAAATCGTACGGCGACATTTTGTTCATGCTCGGCGGCAACCTCGGCACTCTTCGCGGGAATTATCAAGAAGCGCGGCGATTTTTAGTCCACGCGATAGAGTACGCCAAGCAGCAAAGAGATCACTACATTCTCACCAGGTCTCTGCGGAAGTACGGAGACTTTCTTCGAAATCGTGGTCATCTCAGTTTCGCCAGAGACATATTGCTGAAAGCGTTGAGATTGGCAGGCCGCGGCCGGGGAACTCGACAGCGAATCTATGTTCTCGGTTGTCTTGGCGATTTAGAGCGACAGAGGCAAAATTATGCTGCTGCTGCAGAGCACTTTGACCGAGCTATCGAGTTGGCGCGGGCAACCTTCATACCCGGCTGGCTCGGCAATTTGCATCTCGGATTAGCGGAGTTGGCTTTGGATCGGAACCGCTTCGACGACGCGAAGGTTTTGCTCGAGCAAGCTGAAGCTCATTACAAAAACACGCATCCCAAGCACTGGTGGGGCGAAATACAAGTTGGGCTATCTCGATGCCGTCTTATGGGAATGTCTGGCGGCCAAGCGTGGACGGAGTTAGCCCGCGCAGTTCATTCGGAAGCGACAGCGGCGGGCTATACCCAAGAGGCCGCAATCGCTCAAGAGCTTCTGAAGGGACGACTCTTTCCTAGAAATTCCCTCATGTTTTTGTAATCAGTTTGCGCGGCTTCGACCGGAAGATTTATGCCTAAAATAACGAAAATCAGCGGACAAGAAATTGATCAGGCTCTCCAAAATGTTACCCGACAGTATCTAGTTGGAGATTTGCAGAAGCCTCAGACCTTA
>Ga0209647_1004054_pt1 | contig 11146 bp, 8 predicted proteins | sample GraSoi_2013_60cm_FD_185827 | JGI IMG/M metagenome (GOLD analysis project Ga0209647, IMG submission 185827) | Grasslands soil microbial communities from the Angelo Coastal Reserve, California, USA - Sample 9_17_2013_60cm (SPAdes) (version 2) | ecosystem: Environmental > Terrestrial > Soil >... | reverse complement strand
AAGTTCAACGGCACTGAGTCGTGGGAACTGCCGATGGCCGGGACCTTTCTGATCGACCAGTCGGGGACCGTTCGCCTGGCCTTTGTCCATCCTGACTTCACGCGCCGTCTTGACCCGTCAGTCGTCATCGCGCGGCTCAACGAACTCAAGGGCGAAAGGGAAGGGTCTACCGCATGATCCTCTTCCACCGAGAGAACGTCTCTCGGTGTGCTCAGCGGAACTGTTGTGAGAAACAGTGCGGCTACCCTGTAACGGTGAACGCCCTTGAGAGGCTCGTTCATCAGCAGCATCCATGCTTAGGTTGATGCGTATTGGGCAGGCGCTGGTTCAACTGGTCGGTTTTTCAGCGGTAGCTTCCACTATGGCCTCGGTTACCTGGGCCTGTTCTATTTTTTTAACGTAAAGGGAGTAGTTAATCTATGTGCCTAATAGCAAAAACGGAGAGGTCTGTAACCTCTCCGCGGCTGGGGTGCAGGGATTCGAACCCCAATCGGCCGATCCAGAGTCGGCAGTCCTACCGTTGAACGACACCCCATTATTATGTAACAGTAGAAAGTATAGTATCTACTGTTCGTGTGACGTATAATACTCCAACTTTTGCGAGTTGTCAAGCCGTGTTATTGCTGGGTTCCACCAACTATCTGGTGCCAGGCAGCAGCGGCTTCCCAACCGGTATTGATGCGCTGGACGTGTAAAGCCACAACAGCGGTGGCATCGGCACGTCTCCATCGACACAAAACTCATGTTGGATGGTGATGAAGGCCCTCGCAGAGGGCCTTCATCACCATCCAACATGAGTTTCAAAAATTCGGGATAACATATATTACGTGTACAAGTGATATAGGTTGTAAGGTCTAGTCAGCGACATCCATCTGTGGTGCGGTGGCGCTGACGAGAACTTCACGGCGTTTGAAGCCGAACCAGTAAATGGCGCCGATCACGAACAGGACCAGGAGCGAGAACTCAAAGATCGGGATGGTGCCAATAATGCTCAACACGGGAATTTTGGCCCAGTCTGTAAAGACCGAGTTGAGGGCCGGGTTGGTGTAAACGCTGCGCAGACCACCAAACCAGAGGAAGTTAATGATCATCAAGCCGCCATAGACCAGGGCTATGATGTTGACCGGTATACCCCAGCGACCCAGGCTGAACGGACTTTTCTCGTGAGGCCAGCCTTTGAAGCGGGCGCCCAACGAGGCCACATTGTTCAGGAAGTACGATAGATAAATCATCCCTGTTGCGCCGGTAACAATCACCCCAATGGCTGTACTGATCAGGAAAGGCAGGGCAGAGAGGACTGCCACAGCAATGCCTGCCCATACAGGGGTATGGAAGGTGGGGTTCACCCAGCCCCAGACTTTGCCGAAAGGCAGGCGACCATCGCGACCCATCGAGAACATCAGGCGAATAGTTGCGGACTGGATGGCCAGAGTACAGACACACACGGCTATGAGCACGACAAACAGGTAGATATTGCCCCAGAAGGGGCCAAGAGCATCCTGAATAATCGCAGGGAGTGCCTGCAAGAAGTTTGCTCCCTGGGCAATGCCCTCGATTTTAACATAGTTTTTAATTGAGAGCAGGGTGCCACCCAGGAAGAGCAAGCCAGCGATAAAGGAGAGGCCGATCGACCAGAGCACACCGCGAGGAGCATTGCGCTGGGGATCTCTGGTCTCTTCACCAAGCGTCCCGGCAGTGTCGAAGCCGTAGATAACGAACAGCGACATAAAGAGGGCCGCCAGGAAAGCTCCACCATAGCTCGTCCCAAAGCCGGGCGTCCACTCATTGCCTGGAGCCTGGAGCACGGTATGTGGGCCGGTGAAAAGGAAGCTCACCGGCTGGTGGTTGTTGAAGAGAAGCAGGATGAGCGCGAAGCCAAACATCCCGATGATCTCAGCGGCCACCCCAATGTTATTGATAATGGATACCAGTCTGACACCGGCCACATTAATGACGGTAAAGAGTATAATGGAGACGAGGGCAATGAAGACGGTATTGGGTATGCCTATAATTGTGGCTGGAATGTTGGGGAAGATAGCCAGCAGGGGTACGGGAATAGTAAACGAGACTGCTGTTACGGTCAGAACACCTGCAAAGAAGTAGATCCAACCGGTGAACCAGCCCAGCGTTGGACTGGAGAGGCGCTTACTCCATTGATAGATAGAACCGGCGATGGGAAAGTGTGAAGCCAGTTCAGCGAAGTTAAGCGCTACGAGGAACTGCCCGATGGCAACAATGGGCCAGGTCCAGAAAAATGCCGGACCACCTGCCGCCAGGCCAAGATAGAAGAGAGAAAAGGTGCCTGTGGAGACAGAGATGTAGGAGAACGCAACCGCAAAATTGGAGAGGAAACCGAGTGTACGCCGCAATTCTTGTTTGTAACCAAACTTTTGCAGTAATGCTGCGTCATGCTGGTCTTGCTGCTCCTGGGATAATTTGGTTTCAGCCATCTGAGGACTCCTCCTTTGGGTAGATGAATACCAACGATCAGGAACGAGTGAACGCTTCCGCCCGCCCATGGAAAAAGACAGTGAAGTGGGCAAGAGAAGAAAGGAGAAACGCTAAACAGTTGAGATTTGCGATATTCGCATCTCAAGCCCGTAAATTCGCAAAAATTCGTAATTATGGCGTCATACTTATCCGAAACCTGCAACTGTTAATATTACATAGTAGAGTTTCTCCTATGTAATTGCTATGTGCAATTTAACTATATTCTCTAGTTTTACTAAGTGCAATTGTCATACGCTCCATAGATGCGTTTTTGGAGGAGAAGCTTGAAGTAAGGAGCGAAGAGATGTTAAGATGTAGGGGGTAGACTTCTCAAGGGTACAGCTGAACATTCTACCTTGTTGGGATAATTGCTGGCAAACGTATAGACTTCGAGGATGAATGTCACAACTCGTTTCTCCATTGCTCAACTGAAAGGATATTTCAATGCGTAGTAAAATAACTGTGGTTGGCGCGGGCTTTGTGGGTAGTACATTGGTGCAACGCCTGGCCGAGCGCGACTATGCTGATGTGGTGATGTTTGATATCGTGCCTAATATGCCGCAGGGCAAGGCCCTGGATATGCTTCAGGCGGGCCCGGTGCTTGGCTATGACTCACTGGTGGTTGGTACCAACGATTATGCTGATACAGCAAACTCAGACATTGTCGTTGTCACGTCTGGTTTCCCCCGTAAGCCTGGGATGACACGCGATGACCTGGTGAAGAAAAATCAGGAAATTGTCAGCGAGGTCACCAGGCAGGTCGCTACATATTCGCCGAATTGTATCATTATTATGGTGACTAATCCCCTCGATGCGATGGCGCAGCTGGCTTTGCATACAAGTGGTTTTCCTCGTCATCGCGTTGTCGGTATGGCCGGTGTACTGGATACCGCGCGCTTCCGCACCTTTATTGCCCAGGAGCTAGGGGTCTCTGTGCGTGACGTGCAAGCATATGTATTGGGCGGCCATGGTGATACCATGGTTCCCCTGGCGCGTATGTGTACTGTTGCCGGCGTACCTATCTCTCAATTGATCCCTGCTGAGCGGATTGAGCAGATTGTGCAACGAACGCGAGATGGCGGAGCCGAAATAGTGAAGCTGCTTGGCACAGGCAGCGCTTACTTTGCTCCCTCGGCTTCGGTATTACAAATGGTCGATTCTATTTTGCTTGACAAAAAAATGATTATGCCGTGTGCGGTCTATCTCCAGGGTGAATATGGTATTCACAATCTCTTTGTCGGCGTGCCTACCAAACTTGGAGCACAGGGTGTCGAGCAGGTCGTTGAGATCGAACTGAACGCGGACGAAAAGGCCCTGCTTCAGAAATCTGCTGATGCGGTGCAAGAGCTTGTTCACGTCATGGGTATTTAAACAAGCATACATTATCCCTGTTTGGCTAGAGCTAGCCAGACTGGGGATCATGTATGCTTGTTTATGTTTCATTCGCTATAACTTCTCTGCCTGCGCCCGCAATAACGATAATGTATTCGCCTTTCGCTTTCGACTGTGTGACAGTTGCCAGGAGTGAAGAGAGCGTACCTCGTTGAATTTTTTCAAACATCTTCGTCAGATCGTTGGCGATGGCGGCCTCTCTGTCGCCAAAAGTTGCCAGGGCATCCTTGAGAAAGGCTTCAAGCCTGTAAGGACTTTCGTAGTAAATAAGTGTATGCGGTGCTTCCTTGTCGATGGCAAAGAACTTGCAGCGGCCTACTGATTTACGGGGGGCAAAGCCGCGGAAGGTAAAGCTATGCACGGGTAGACCTGATAAAACCAGGGCCATAACGAAAGCGCTGGCACCTGGTATCATCGTCACATCCAACTCTGCTTGAATGGCGCGGCGTACCAGGGTAAAGCCAGGGTCCGAAATACCTGGCGTACCGGCATTAGTGACGACGGCCACCGACTTGCCTTGTTTGAGCAAGCTTTCAATGCGCTCACCCGCCTGCTGCTCGTTATGTTCATGGAAAGCTATTTGTGGTTTCGAAATATTGAAATGCTTGAGCAATAGGCCAGTTTTACGTGTATCCTCGCTTGCTACGAAATCTACTTCACGAAGGATGTCAAGGGCACGCAATGTAATATCGCCGAGATTGCCGATGGGTGTTGCAACCAGGTAGAGCATCTTATTCAGCCTTTTTTTTGCGCGGCACGTATATCTGGTAATTTGTCCAGCACGTCCTGGCGTTTCACCTTGAGTGTATGTGTGCGGGGAAAATCTGTCTCTGGCCAGACGGTAAAACCGCGAATCTGTTGATGCGAGGCGAGTTGTTTGTTCACCTGCTGAACAACTGCCCTGGCCTGGCCGGGATCCTCCATCAGAAGGATTGCGTGGATTTCTGGCCCCTCATCCTGTTTCATCAGTCCTGAGATCACAGCATCTTTGACAAGTGGATGTTGTTGAAGGATATTTTCAATATCTTCAGGGTAGACATTTAGACCATTGGCCAGGACGATCAGATTTTTCTTGCGTCCTTTCAAGTAGAGGTTGCCATGGGTATCCCAGGAGCCAAGGTCGCCGCTATAATACCATCCCTCTTTAAATGCCGCAGCGGTCGCTTCAGGATTCTTCCAGTAGCCCTGGGCCACATTAGGACCATGCACCAGGATTTCTTGATCAGCGGCGATACGTACCTCTACTCCTGGAAGAGGTTTGCCGACTGAGTCAAGGACATGTTCCTTATAAGGAGTGGCAGAGATAACCGGTGAGCACTCCGTAGCTCCGTAGCCCTGCATGACACGAAAGCCCATGCGTTCCCATTTTTCCGCAATGAATAGCGGTAAGTACGCTCCACCGCTGACGAAAAAGCGGAAGCGACCACCAAAACGTTGATGGACACTCCTGAAGAGAAGTTTGCGCCAGGTAAATGGCAGGTAGGCGGCAACTTTGAGGAGTTGGGCAAAGGCTTGCTCCTGGTGCTGCTTTCTGACCTGGCGTTCAATGCCATTGAGAAAGAGCTGTAAAGCCTGTGGCACCAGAACCATGCAAGTGACACGTTGTGAGTTCAGCAGTTTGAGCAACGTGTCAGGAACAAGTGAACGTGCATAGACGATATGCGCTCCGGAGTGGAGAAGCGCTATTTCAATCGTCATTTCGAACATATGGCTTAAAGGTAAAATGGAGAGGGCGCAATCGTCGGTATGTATATTAACAACCTCAACAGCAGCCGTAGCATTGCTGGCGATATTGTTGTGGCTGAGCATCACCCCCTTGGGCTGGCCGGTGGTACCGGAGGTGAAAACAAGTTCGGCCAGATCGTCGCCACCTATATCCGGCAGCTTGCTTGCGTCCAGCGTTGCCCGTGGTAGAGTATCTATCTCAACAAATGGGAGAGATATATCTTTCAATCCCTCCCATTGTTTGCCGGTTGTAATGAGCAACTTCGCCTCTGTTATCGTAGCGATACGTTCTAAAAAGTCTTCTTTGGAATTGACATCTAAAGGAACTACGATGACGCCTACTAATAGCGCTCCCAGGTAAGCTACTAACCAGTCAATTCTGCTGGCAGACCAAAGAAGTAGGCGATCGCCTTTGGCAAACTGTTCATTTTGTAAATAGCTGGCAAACTGTTGAGCCCGTTCCTGGAGTTCGCGGTAGGTGAGCGTGGACATACGATCTCCTTCCGCGGGTTCGCTCAGCGCGGGTCGCTCTCCATAGCGTGCAACCGCGTTTGAAAATAGCTCATTGATGGTCTGCATATTTCCTCTCAGTTGTTCTTCAATGAACATAGTACATTTCTTACGTATGCGCAAGTGCTGACTTGCAGGAGTTTATTAAGGAAAAAAAGCACACAATGATGCAGATAGTATAGGCTAATAGAACGTTTTTTACCAGATATCAAAAATCAATGAATGTAGGGCATCAAAGAGAGGCTTTTCTAGGAAATGCGCATTATGTCCCTGTGTAATTGTTCGGCTCTTCCGCACTTCCCGTGCTCTACAATTGTAAGCGTGTGATGATGGATAACAAAAGCTCTGTTTAAATGCCGAAACTGGCCTCTATGAGCCTGGAAACTCTCAGTTTTTCTATGCAGAAACCCGCTTCATATTTCACGTGCTACTCTCCATCGGTATATCACGATAAATCAGAGGGTGTGAGGCCACAAGAGAACTTGCGCTTAAACTTATCTCTGTAATGAGGCTCTACTATTATATGATTTGAGGAGGCTGAGCGGATGGTTTCTTTCTGCTGCGATGTAAGCAACTATGGCATGAAGGGAGACAGTTAGAGCAACTGGTTCCTCCCTCCGGTAATGGGACGATATGATGCATTACTTCAAACGGCTTTTCCTGGCAATATGCGCATTTCCATTGATAAGCATCCAGGATAGACAGCCACTCCACGAGTGTCAGACTAGCTTCGGCACGAAGAGATCTCGCACGGGTGATATTTGCTTTGACCCTCTCTAGCTCACGAGCGATAATCAGGTAATTTTCCTCCGAGCCAGCCAGTTCCCGAATGGTGCGCATTACATGGCGACGGTTTCGTTCGGTCCACTCAGCTACACGCAAGAGCAGGCTCATATCATCTCGCACTGTCATCCAGGAATCCTTTCCGTATGCTCACTTTTAATAACAGGTTGCCCGCAGAAATGCAGATAACAACGCCTGGCAGCAGATTGACTCGTTAGAAAGTTACGGCAGCGCTTTGTGCGCTTTGCACAGATGCATTTGTTCAACCTAAATGCAATCTCAATAAAAATCATTATATACTAAATATTTGCTCAAGAAAACCCTGATTTTGCTCAGTTGTTACTCAAGAAAAATGTGGGACGAAATGAGATTTGTATATTTTGCACAAATGCACTTGAAATTTTTCTGGTAGATTGGCTCTATGAAGAAGGGTGCCAATCCTTCTATACTTTGTGTGAAGTAATCAGTTGAGGAACTGCGACGCAGATGCCTCAAACCTCTTTCTCAAGTTGCCAATACAAGTCACATTGTATGAATGCTCATTCTTTGGCTCAATGGCGAGTATGTGAACCTTGGCTCTCTACTCAGAGAGCATGTCTTCTGACTGGAAGGTTTGGAGTTACTTACCATGTCTGTCACCACACTTCTCGTCCTGCTTGCAGGGCTTCTTATTGCGGCTAAGTGCGTCGGCTGGATATGCCAGCTTATAGGTATTCCAACGGTGCTGGGACAACTGGTTGTCGGCGTTCTGGCAGGGCCATCTGTTCTCAACTGGCTTCATCCTGACCCCCTGGTGAATTCATTCTCTACGATCGGTCTCATCCTCTTGATGTTCATCGCCGGTATGGAAACCGATACGAAGCAGATGCGCCAGGTGGGTGTAGCTGCGTTCGTCTCTGCTTCCGCTGGTGTTGTGATTCCTTTCGTTATTCTCTCCCTATAAGCTTGTTTCTCGGAACGCTGCTCACCGCGACGAGTGTCAGCATCTCTGCCCAAACGCTCAAAGAGTTGGGCAAACTCCACACCAAAGAAGGAACGACCATCCTGGGAGCGGCGGTGATTGACGACGTTCTCGGCTTGATTGTCCTCTCGCTGATCCTCGCTTTTACCCTGGGGCAGAATCCTCTCTGGTCGATCCTGAAGATGGCGCTGTATTTCCCTACGGCCTACCTGCTGGGCCATTACGGCTTCCCGCTGCTCTCCCGCTGGCTCCCACGCATGCTGGCGCTGGAGGCTCGTATCGGTTTCGTGCTCGCGCTTGTCCTGCTCTATGCCTGGTCGGCGGAGGAGCTCGGGAGCGTGGCAGCGATCACCGGCGCTTATATCGCTGGCATCCTGATCAATCGTACGGAGATGCGCGAATGGGTGCATGATGGCCTCTCGAAAATTGGTTACGCTTTCTTTATCCCGATCTTTTTCGTCTACGTTGGAGTTGAGGCGAATTTTCATGGGGTCACAAATATCTCGCCGATCTTCTTACTGAGCTTTATCGGGATAGCACTGGCAACCAAGGTACTTGGCTGTGGCGCTGGTGCGCTTCTGTGCCGCTTCAAGCCAATGGAAGCGCTGACGGTAGGAGTCGGCATGATCTCACGAGGCGAGGTTGCGCTGATTACTGCCACTATTGGACTTCAAGCCAGGCTCATCAATAATTCGCTGTTCTCAATCGTTGTCATGATTACGCTCGTCACCACGCTGGTCACACCCCTATTACTGAAGCTTGTCTATCTCGCGCGCCGAGCGGAGTTCAAGCCGACGAGGGTGACTGAACCATTGTTGATAGAAGTGATCGAAGAAGGCATGGAGGACATGCTGCTTCAGGAGGAAGCAAATGTACACTGATCTGCTTGATAAAGGATATGCATGTTTACGCAGAGGAGACCCTGATTCAGCTTTGATCCGCTTTCGACATGCTGCCGAGTCCGAGCCGGAGCGCCCACAGGGCTATTTTGGAATGGCGATGGTCTATCTGGAGCAAGAGTCGAGCGATGAAGTGGTTGTTTCTCTCGAAAAGGCACTTGACATCGACCCATCTTACATACCGGCCAGGGCTTACCTGGGGATAGAATATCTGAAGCGCTATGATCTCGAGAGAGCCGAAGAAGAGTTGGAGCGCGCTCTCAAAGATGAACCGACCAACTTACTGGCGCACGTGAAATATGCTGAGTACTACTACCGCCTGGGTTTTTATAATCGTTCTGTCGAGATTCTTGAGCGGGGATTAAAAGGGCCGCACGGGGCAAATGAGCACATCGTGGCTATGGCCCGTGAATTGCTCGCGCAATCCAGGCAGAAAGCCAAAAACATTATCCTTCGCGAGCCACCCGACCCACGGCGCTGGCTGCGTTTCTTTGCCAGCTTCATTCCCCGCAAGGGCAAAGAGACACAGGCCTCAGGCTCGGTCGAGTTAAGCTAGATTTCACTCGACCCGTTCTAGAGAAAGGATGGAATTATGCTGGTCTGGTTATTAGTCGGTTGTTCGCTCGTACTGATGTTAGTACGTATTGGGTTGCCTTTCGGCATCAAGTCGCAAGGGGTTACGATCGCGACCGTGACGCTCACCTACCGTGAGAAGCTGCTGCTCCACCGCACCAATATCTACGCGTTGGGCGCTCTTCTCCTGCTGGGCGCAATCGGTAAGTGGTTTAGCACGCCGGTCGAAGTCGTGCTCATGCTTATCGGGCTGGGTATCATCAATCTCCCGGTGCGCTATTATTTCACGACCCAGGGGATAGCGTGCAACAATGTGTTCTTCCGCAAGTGGAAAGAGTTCGAGTACGCGCGCTATCACCGAGCAAAGCTGACCCTCATGCCCCGTAAGGGCTTTGGCTCTCTCCCACTCTTCGTTCTGGCATCCCGCCAGGATGAAGTGCTCCCTTACTTCCAGCGCTTCATCCAGGTGCGCGAGGAGGCTCCTCCGCCTTTGATGGAACGCTCGCTGATGGTGTGGCTGCGTCGGCGTCTGTCGCTCATCGTTATGATGTCTCTGCTGGCCATTAGCCTTGTCTTCCTCTTGAGCGCCTGCGGTGAGAATGCTGATCCAAGCGGCCTGAATACCGCCAATCAGACCAACTTGACCAGCGTTTCGGCGAATGGCACACCCATGACGCAGCCGCAGCTCAACACGGCGAAGACGAACGAACCGTTCGCCTACAATCTCGCCCTGCTCGTTGATGAGAATCGTCTCGGCATCAACTTCGTATGGACGCTGGTAACCGGTTATCTGGTCATGTTCATGCAGGCCGGCTTCGCGCTGGTCGAAACCGGCCTCTGTCGAGCCAAAAACGCCGGTCATACCATGGCGATGAACTTCATGATCTACGGCCTCGGCATGATCGGGTACTTTGTGTGTGGTTTTGCCTTCCAGTTCGGGGGCGTCGGCATAGCAGGGGTCCCAAACTTGGGCGGCCTCTCGGCGCTGACCAAGGAGCTTGCTCTACCAATAGGAGGTACCAACTGGGGCATCATTGGCTACAAGGGCTTCTTCCTGAGCGACGGCACCTATGACATTGGTATCGCCGTGATGTTCCTCTTCCAGATGGTATTCATGGACACCACCGCGACCATTCCAACGGGTGCGATGGCGGAGCGCTGGAAGTGGTCGGCCTTCTGTGTCTACGGCTTCTTCGTCTCGACGCTGGTCTACCCTGTCTTCGGCAACTGGGCCTGGGGCGGCGGCTGGCTCTCGCAGTTAGGAGCGGTCGGCCTGGGCAAAGGATACATCGACTTCGCGGGCAGCGGCGTGGTGCATGCAGTTGGAGGCTGGTGCGCGCTCGCCGGAGCCATCGTGTTAGGCTCTCGCCTGGGCAAGTATAACCGCGATGGAAGCGCAAATACTATTCCCGGCCACAACATGGTGCTCGCCCTGCTGGGCTGTTTCATTCTCGCCTTCGGCTGGTTCGGTTTCAACCCTGGCAGCACGCTGGGCGCGTCGATGAACGGCAACCTGCGTATCGGTATCATCGCCGTCAACACCATGCTGGCAGGCGCGTTCGGTTCGGTCGCCGCCATGATCTACACCTGGATGTCGGGAGCGAAGAAACCAGACATCGGTATGATGGGTAATGGACTGCTGGCCGGCCTGGTGGCGATCACTGCGCCGAGCGGCTACGTGAGCCCGCTCTTTGCCAGTATCATTGGTGTCATCGCCGGTGTGATCGTCGTATTCATGGCGGGCGTCATCGAAAAGGTCTGGAAAGTTGATGACCCGGTTGGTGCCATTGCTGTGCATGGCTTTAATGGGCTT
>Ga0209647_1004053_pt1 | contig 11148 bp, 12 predicted proteins | sample GraSoi_2013_60cm_FD_185827 | JGI IMG/M metagenome (GOLD analysis project Ga0209647, IMG submission 185827) | Grasslands soil microbial communities from the Angelo Coastal Reserve, California, USA - Sample 9_17_2013_60cm (SPAdes) (version 2) | ecosystem: Environmental > Terrestrial > Soil >... | reverse complement strand
GCCCGCGGCGGCCGGCCTTCCTTCAGCTCGCGGCGCGCGTTGCGGATCAGCGTGCGCAGCTCTTGCGCCTCGGCGCGGGGGTGCTGCGCCACGTAATCGGTGAGCGCCTCGTCGTTGGCCAGCAGTTTTTCGCGCAAGGCTTCCAGTCGCCGGTGGCGCGCCGCCTCCTGCGCGGAGCCGCCGGTGAGCGCGTCGAGCTGCGCGCGGATCGGCTCCGGGTCGACATCGCGCATCAGGCGGCCGATGTATTGCAGCTGGCGCCGCTTGCCTTCGTGGGCGGTGATGCGCTTGGCTGCCAGCACCGCCTCGCGCAGCGCCTCGGCAATGTCCATCGTCCCGAGCTGGGATTCGGGCAGCTCGACCAGGGCGATGCCGAGCTGCTGCAGCTCGAGCATTTCTTTTTTGCGTTTGGTTTTGCTGACCGGTGGAGCTGCGGAGTCCTGCATCGCGGTTATCATAGCGCCCCCATGCCGAAGCGCCACGGTTTCACCTTCGCCGCCGCCGAGCTTCGCGCGATGGCCGAGCAAGTGCTTGCGCGCGCGAAAAGCGGCGGCGCGAGCGGCTGCGATTGCGAAGTGTCGGAGGCCTACGGCCTCACGGTGACGGTCCGTAAAGGAAAGCCCGACACCATCGAGCACAACCGCGACCGCTCGGTCGGCGTTTCGATCTACATGGGCGATCGCCCGAAAATACGCCGCGGCCATGCCAGCACTTCGGACGTGTCGCGCGCGGCGCTCGAGCAGACGGTCGACGCCGCGCTCGCCATCGCACGCCACACCGCCGAGGACGACTGCGCGGGGCTGCCGGATCCCGAGCTGCTCGCCAAGGACGTGAAGGACCTGGATCTGTTCCATCCCTGGGCGATCGAGACCGAGGAGGCGATCGAGCTCGCCAAGCGCTGCGAGGACGCGGCGTTCGCCGCCGCGCCGGTGATCCGCAACTCCGAAGGCGCCACCGTCTCGACGCAGCAGTCGCAGTTCGTGCTGGCCAACAGCCTCGGCTTCACCGGCGGCTATCCCGGCTCGCGCCACTATCTCTCCTGCGCGGTGATCGCGCAGCAGGCCGGCCTGATGCAGCGCGACGATTGGTATTCGAGCTCGCGCGTCGCGGGAAAGATCGCCGAGCCGCGCGCGCTCGGGCGCTATGCGGCGCAGCGCGCGGCGGCACGCCTCGGCTCGCGCAAGATCGCCACCTGCCAGGCGCCGGTGCTGTTCGAGGCGCCGGCGGCGATCGGCCTGCTCGGGCATTTCGTCTCGGCGGCGAATGGCGGCAGCCTCTACCGCAAGACCAGTTTCCTGGTCGACAGCCTCGGCCGGCAGGTCTTTTCCCCGGCGGTGCAGATCGAGGAGCGGCCCTTCGAGCGCCAGGGCGCGGCGAGCACGCCGTTCGACGACGAGGGCGTGGCGACGCGCGAGCGCACGGTGGTGCGCGCGGGCGTGCTCGAAGGCTATTTCCTCGGCAGCTATTCGGCGCGCAAGCTCGGCATGCAAAGCACCGGCAACGCCGGCGGGCATCACAACCTGCTGCTGAAATCGAATGGACCTAACTTTGCCGGCATGCTGCGCAAGATGGGACGCGGGCTGCTGGTCACCGAGCTTCTCGGCCACGGCATCAATCTCGTCACCGGCGACTATTCGCGCGGCGCCGCGGGCTTCTGGGTCGACGGCGGCGAGATCCAGTTTCCGGTCGAGGAGATCACCATCGCCGGCAACCTGCGCGACATGTTCAAGGGCATCGTCGCGGTCGGAGCCGACGTCCTGGTGCGCAGCGGTCGCTCGTGCGGCTCGATCCTCGTCGAGAACATGACCATCGCGGGCGACTAGTCCGCAGGAACCAGAGGCCTAGCGTCCGATGCGACTACTGCTGCTGCTCTGTCTGATCGCTTGCGCCGGCCTGGCGCAGGCCCAGCAGCCGGATGTCATCTATGTCCCGACGCCGCAAGACGTAGTCGACGAGATGCTGAAGCTCGCCAAAGTGGGCAAGGGCGACGTGCTCTACGACCTCGGCTCGGGCGACGGCCGCATCGCGGTGACCGCGGCCAAGCGCTATGGCATTCGCGCCACCGGCATCGACATCGACCCGCAGCGCATCCAGGAAGCCAACGAGAACGCGCGCAAGAACGGCGTCACGAATCTCGTGCAATTCCGCCTCGAGGATCTGTTCCGGGCGAATTTCAGCGAGGCGACGGTGGTGACGCTGTATCTATTGCCCGACTTGAACGTAAGACTGCGGCCGCGCCTGCTGGCCGAGCTCAAGCCCGGCACGCGCATCGTGTCGCATCAATTCGACATGGGAACCTGGCCGCCCGAGCGCAAGCTCGAGTTGAACGGCCGCACTATCTACTTGTGGACGATCCCGCCGCGGCAGTCCCGGAAGCCGTAGCGAGCGCGGACTGGTCGATCGCGGCGAGGTACTCGCCGACCGACTGCCAGAATTCCTCGCGGCTCTCGAGGCCGGAGTGCCCGAGGCCCGGCAGCAGCACGGTCTTCACCGCCCCGCCCCAGCGTTTCGCCAGCGCCAGACCGTTCTTCACCGGGGTCACCTCGTCCTTCTCCGCGAGGAGGAACAGCGCCGGCGCCGAGACCAGCGGCGCGATCAGCGCGGGGTTGTAGCGGCTTTGCACCAGCCAGGCGAGCGGCAGCCGGTAGTGCTCCTCGCCGAGCGCCGCGGCGCTGTCGAAGGGCGTCGCCAGGATCGCCGCGCGCACCTGGCGCGCCGCGGCCACCGCGATCGCCACATAGGAGCCGAGGCTGCGCCCGAGCACCACGATGTTGCGGCCGTCGACGTCGGGCCGCGCCAGCGCCCAGTCGTAGACGCGCTTCGCGTCGCCGAGCACCGCGCGCTCGCTGGGCGAGCCCTCGGAGCGTCCGAAGCCGCGGTAGTTGATCATCAGCCAGCCCCAGCCCGCGGCATGCGCATGCGTCACCAGCTCGGAGACTTCCTGGCCGACGCCGCCATAGACGATGACCAGCGGGTGCGGCGTCCCCGGGGTCCAGCGCTCGGGGTGCTTGAGCCAGCCGTGCAGCATCAGTCCGTCGGGCGTGGCGACGCGCACTTCCTCGATGCGGCTGCTCGCCGCGAGCGCCTTGACCTGCTGCTCGTCCATCGGGCGCGGCCGGAAGATGAGCTGCGGCTCGAAGGGCTCGAGCATCGCCGGCGCCACGCAGCCAGCGCCCAGCAGGGTTGCGGCGAGGGCTGCGGCGCAGACTACAATCGGTCTCATCCACCGGTGAGACTCACCGTCCGAACGACCGTTTCCAAGTTAGGCTGAGCGGGCTATATGGGCACAGAACTTGTCATCGAAATCGCCTCCGACGTGGTCTGTCCGTGGTGCTACATCGGCAAGCGCCGCATGGAAAAGGCGCTCGCTCTGTTCGACGGTAAGGTGAAGCCCGACATTCGCTGGCTGCCGTTCGAGTTGAATCCCGACATGCCGGCGGCCGGCATGCCACGCGCCGCGTACCGCGCGGCGAAGTTCGGCTCGGTCGAGCGCGGCCGCGAGCTCGATGCGCGTGTCGCCGCCGAGGGACGCGGCGAGGGCATCGCCTTCGCCTTCGAGCGCATCGAGCGCACGCCGAACACGCGCGCGGCGCACCAGCTCATCGACCTCGCGCAGTCGCAAGGCAAGGCCGGGCCGGTGGTCGACGCCTTGTTCCGCGCCTACTTCGAAGAGGCGCAGGACATCGGCGACGCCGCGGTGCTCGCGGCAATCGCCACTGCTAACGGCGTGTCAGGCTGGCCCGGTCAAGCGAACGCTACAGGCGTTGCCGAGAACGAGGAGAGCGTGCGCCGGCTCGGCATCTCGGCGGTGCCGACCTTCATCTTCGAGCGCAAGTTCGGCGTCTCGGGGGCGCATCCGCCCGAGACGCTTGCCGCGTCGATCCGCGAAGCTCTGGCTAAGTAAAGTCGAGGCGCTTCTCGAGCGCCAGGCCGTAGATCGGGATCGGCGGGCGCTTGGCGATCTCGAGCGGCGGCAGCTCCTCGGCGCCGAGCGTCTGCGCCGCCGTGCCGAGCGCCTTCATGAAGTCGACCGAGATGATGATCTCGCCGGCGCGCGCGCGGTGCACCAGGCGGTCGGCGACGCTGATGCAGTCGCCGAAGGCGACGAACTGCTGGGCGCCGATCGGGCCGGCCATGCCGAACACCGCTTCGCCGAGGTGCAGGGCGAGCGACACCGCTGCCGGCAGGCCGAAGTCCGCCTTCCATTGCCCGCCAATAGTGCCGAACTCGGTCTGCAGTTGCTGTGCCGCCTTCAGCGCGCGGCTGGCGAAGTCCCGCGGCTTCTCGGCCGCGAACGCCGCCACCAGCATGTCGTTCTGCACCGAGAGCACCTTGCCGGCGTTGGCGGTGACGCCCATCGCGCAGAGCGAGAAGAAGTCGTTCGCCAGCTCGAGCACCTTGTCGGGCGCGAGCATCTCGGAGAGCCGCGTGAAGTTGCGCAGCTCCGCGTAGAGGATCGCCGCCTGGCGCCGTTCAGGTTCTAGCGTCATCCCCGCCCTCCGCAATGCCGTTCAGATAATGTTCCCATACGTACAGGTTACGCTCACAGGCGGCGACCGCCGCGTCTTCCATGCGCAGCTCCTTGGCGAATTTCTCCACCGCGCGCCAGCCGGTGTTGGAGTGCTCGATGTCGGCCTCGGTGTGCAGCTCGAAGAACTCGAGCTCCTCGTCCGAGAGCTCGAACAGGCGCCGCCAGCGCTCCCGCTCGATGCCGAACCAGCCGCGCTTCCTGAACTCGCCCGCGCCATAGCCCGGCACGTTGGCACGCTCGGCGCAGGTGTTGGCGACGATGCCCTCGAGCCAGTGGCGGTTGGCCATCAGCCCTTCCCAGGCCGCCCAGCACAGCTCGGTCGAAGGCAGCGGCTTGGCCGCCTGGATCTGCGCGCGCTTCAAGCCGACGCGCACGCCGAGGTCCTCGAGGATCTTCCAGTGCGGCCGGCCGCCGCCGTGCGCGTGATCGGCGATCACTTCCTCGCTGCAGGCCTCGATGATGCGCATGCGCGTCGCCCAGTCGGTGCAGTTGGCGGCGACCTTGAGCTTGAGCACCGAATTGCGCTGGCGCGTGTTCAGGCGGTGCTGCAGCGCGAACATGCGCGCGCGCCCCTTGGTGAGCGGCTCGCGGAACCAGCGGCAGCGCCGGACGAAATCGTCCACCACCTTGTCCATGCGGGCAACGACGGAGCTTCGGCTCATCTTAATTCGAGGGTCACGCGCTTGTTGCGCTTGCCCTCGGAGCGGATGCGCGCCACTGCCAGCCGGCCGATCTCGGCGGTGTTCCGGACATGCGTGCCGCCGCAGGCCTGCAGGTCGACGCCGGGAATCTCGATGAGGCGCACGCGGCCCTCGCCGCGCGGCGGCGCGACCGACATGGTTTTCACCAGCTCCGGCCGCGCGTCGAGCTCCGTATCGGTGATCCAGCGCGGCTGCGTCCCGACGGATGACGCGACCAGCGCATTGATGCGCTGCTCGATCTCGTCCTTCACCAGGCGCTCCATCTCGATGTCGAAATCGAGGTGCGCCTTGTCGTCGCCGATGCGCCCGCCGGTGACCGGCGCCTTCACCACCGCGCAGAGCAGGTGCAGCGCGGTGTGCAGGCGCATGAGGCGATGCCGGCGCTCCCAGTCGAGCGCCAGCTCGACCTTCGCGCCCACCGCGGCCGCGCCACCGGTCTCCAAAACGTGCAGCACCGCATCGCCGCCCGCGGGTCCCTTGCGCGTATCGAGCACCCGCCAGGCGCCGAAGCGGCCCCTCATTTGTCCACTGTCGCCGGCCTGGCCGCCGCCGAGCGGATAAAACACCGTGCGGTCGAGCTCAATGGCATCGCCGTGCACGGCCACGATTGTGGCGTCGCAAGCCTTTAGATACGGATCTTCGCGGAACAGGAGCTCGGCCATTCAGTGGAGCAGGACCACCAGCGCCACGGTGAAGACCACCAGCGAGCTCGCGGCGAAGAAGATGAGCGTGGTGTTCGAGACGTCCGGCAGCTCGGGATCGCGCGGGATCGGTCTGCCGTGCTCGTCGTGCTCCTTTTCCTTCGGCGGTGGCGCGAGCACCACGGTCTGGTCCTCGTCGCCGCCACCCCCGCCGCCGCCGTGCGCGCCGCCGACCTTGGCGTTGAAGTTGCGGAAGAAATCGTCGGCGACTTTTTTTGCCGCGGCGTCGACCAGGCGCGAGCCGATCTGGGCGAGCTTGCCGCCGACGCTTGCTTTGACGTCGTAGCTCAGCTTGGTGGCGTTGCCCTCGCTCGCAAGACGCACTTGTGCGCCGCCCTTGGCGAAGCCGGCCGGGCCGCCCTGGCCTTCGAAGGTGAGGGCGTACGAGGTCGGCGGCTTGATGTCGGACAGGATCAGCTTGCCCCTGAACTTGGCGCTCACCGGACCGACGCGCGCCACCATCAGCACCAGGTACTCGTTCTCGCCGGTGAGCTCGATCGACTCGCAGCCCGGCACGCAGGCTTTGAGCACCGCGGGGTCGTTGAGCGCCTCCCATACCGCCTTTTGCGGGGCGGGTATGAGCTGCTCGCCGCTCATTTCCATGCCGGCTTCTCCTTCACTGGATTACTTAGAGTCCTGGCAAGGTCGACCAGGCTCTTCAGATTATGCACGGGCAGGAACAGATCGACGTGCGGCAGCATCGCGCGCACGCCGGCGGGCCGCGCCTCGAACTTCTCGTAGCGCAGCAGCGGGTTGAGCCAGACCACATAGCGGCTCGACATGGACAGGCGCTCCATCTCCTCGCCCAGGCCTTCGCCGGCCTCGCGATCGAGGCCGTCCGAGACCAGCAGCAGGCAGGCGTTCTGCGCCAGCGTGCGCCGCGCCCACTTGAAGTTGAACTCGCGCAAGCTGGCGCCGATGCGCGTGCCGCCCGACCAGTCCTTGATCGCCTCCGCGACCTTCGCCATCGCCACGTCGACGTCGCGGTGCCGCAGCTGGCGCGTGATGTTGGTCAGCCGGGTGCCAAACACGAAGACCGAGACGCGGTCCCGGTCGTTGGTGATCGCGTGCAGGAAGTGCAGGAACATGCGCGCGTAGGGGTTCATCGAGCCCGAGATGTCGCACAGCACGACCAGCGGTGGATGCAGCTCGCGCGGCGCGGCGCGCACCAGCGGAATGATGTCGCCGCCTTCGCGCAGGCTTTCCCGCAAGCTTGCCCTGAGATCGACGCGGCGCCCGTTACGGTGGGGATAGAAGCGCCGCGTGCGGATCTCGGGCAGCGGCAGGCGCAGCTGCGAGATCATCTTCTTCGCCTCGGCCAGCTCGGCCGCCGACATGGTGTCGAAGTCCATGCGCTGCAGCACCTCGCGCGAGGAGAACGTGAGCCGCGCCTCGAGGTCGATGCGGCTCTCGCGCGCCGCGTCCTCGCGGTTGCGGTTGAACAGCGCGTCGGTGAGGCGCTGGCTTTGCTGGTCCTCGGGCTTGGGCGCGCGGCCGTGGGCTTTGGGCAGCAGCACCTGCATCATGCGCTCGGCGAGCTTCGGGTCGCGCCAGAAGATCTGGAACGCCTGGTCGAAGATCGGCCGCTGCTCCTGGCGCGAAAGCAGCACCGCCGACATGGTCCAGTACCAGTCGTCACGCCGCTGGGGTCCGGCGATCTCGAGCGCCTGCACGCAATCGACCACGCGATCGGGCCCGATGCGCAAGCCCGCCGCGCGCAGCAGCCGAGCGAAATGCATGACGTTTTCCGGCAACCGGCCCTGGTTCAAGCGGCGCCTTTTTCCACCGCCGGCAGCACCGGCGCCTCGCGCGCGAGCCGCTCGATCAGCGGCGAGGCAGTGATGAAATGCTCGCGGAAATAGCGCTCGTGGTTCTTCTCGAGCTCGGCGAGCCAGTACACGTAGTTCACCATCAGGCCGGCGGCGCGCGACATGCCCTGCTCGGAGGAGTCGCCCATCCAGTTCAGCCGCTCGAGCGCCGCGCCGTTGCCGAGGTGGAAGCGCGCCACGGCGTCGAGCGGCTCCGGACCATGCTTGGCGTTCAGCAGGTAATGCGCGCATAGCCGGGAAAGCAGCTTCTGCAGGGTCTCGGGCACCTCGCCGAGGTGCCACGCCGCGTCTTCGAGGCGCGCGAGCAGCGCGCGATGTTCCGCGCTGAGCCGCACCGCGCTGAGCCAGCGGCGAAAGCCGGGGATCGGCGACAGCGTGGCGAAGCGCCGCAGGTGCGGGAACTCGCGCTTGAGCTCCTCGGCCACCTGCTTGATCAGCAGGTTGCCGAAGGAGATGCCGCGCAGCCCTTCCTGGCAGTTGGTGATCGAGTAGAACATCGCGCAGTCGGCGTTCAAGGGCGATTCGAGCGGAGCGCCCTTGTCGAGCAGCGGCTGCACCTGCGCGCTCATGCCGCGCGTGAGCGCCACCTCGATGAAGATGATCGGCTCGTCGGGCAGCTGCGGATGAAAGAAGGCAAAGCAGCGCCGGTCGCCCTCCAGCCTGCGGCGCAGGTCCCACCAGCCGCGGATCGCGTGCACCGCCTCGTAGTCGATCAGCTTCTCGAGCACCAGCGCGGGCGTGCGCCAGTCGATGCGCTCCAGGCGCAGGAAGCCGCGGTTGAACCACGAGCGCAACAGGTGCATCAGGTCGAAGTCGATCAGCTTCCACGCCGGATGCTCGCGCAGGCCCTTGAGCAGGGTCTTGCGCATCTCGACCAGCGCCGCGGTGCCGCCCGGCGCCATGTTGAGGCGCCGGAACAGCTCCTGGCGCTCGGGCTCGACGATCGCCTGCAGCTCGATCAGCTTCTCGGGCGAGGGATTGCTCTGATAGAGCGCGGCGGCGCGCACCACCGCATCCGGCGCCGGCGAATAGCGGCTCACCAGCAAGTCGAAGAACGCCTCGCGCGCGCGCTCGTCGAGCGCGTGATAGGCGGCGAGCGCGTCACTCGCAATCGCCATGCTCGCGTATTCGCCGCTCTCGGCGAGCAGCGCCTGGCAGTGCGACATCAGCTCGTGCACACGCCGGTCGACGGTGTCGACGCCGTTGCCGAACAGGCGCCGCAGGAAGTTACCGGTGCTCATTGCCCGTTCAGGCGGTCGCCGCGGTGGTCTTCGCCTCGCTCACCAGGCGCTCGGCCTCTTCGCCGGCGACGCGCTCGAGGTCGTCGCGGTACTTGAGCAGCACGCCGAGGGTGTTGTTGACCGTCTCCGGGTCGAGCGCCACGCGATCGAGCGCCACCAGGCAGTTGGCCCAGTCGATGGTCTCGGCGACCCCGGGCAGCTTGAACAGCTCGGTCTTGCGCAGCCGCTGCACGAAGGCCACCACTTCCTTGGAGAGCGTGGCGCCCGCTTTGGGCGCCTTGCGATGCAGGATCTCGAGCTCGCGGCTCGCGTCGGGGTAGTCGACCCAGTGGTAGAAGCAGCGCCGCTTCACCGCATCGTGGATCTCGCGCGTGCGATTCGAGGTGATGATGACGATCGGCGGCTGCTTCGCCTTGAGCGTGCCGAGCTCGGGAATCGTGATCTGCCAGTCCGACAGCACTTCCAATAGATAGGCCTCGAACGGTTCATCGGTCCTGTCGAGCTCGTCGATCAGCAGCACCGGCGAGTCACCTTCCAACGCGCGGGCCAATGGGCGCTTCACCAGGAATTCGTCGGAATAGATCTGCGCGCCGAGCTTCTTCTTGTCCTTCTCGCCCGCGGCCTCGGCGAGCCGGATCTCGATCATCTGGCGCGAGTAGTTCCACTCGTAGGCCGCCTGTGCAATATCCAGGCCTTCATAGCACTGCAGCCGGATCAGCTCGCGGCCGAGCGCGGTCGCCACCACCTTGCCGATCTCGGTCTTGCCGACGCCCGCCTCGCCTTCCAGAAACAGCGGCCGCTGCATCGCGAGCGAAAGGAACAGCGAGGTGGCGAGACTGCGGTCGGCCACGTAATCGCCCGAGGCGAGCAGCGCCTGGGTCTCGTCGATCGACTTGGGAGATGTCTTGGCCATGGGGACCGGCTGAAAGAGCGGCATTTTCGCGGTTTTGCGCACTCCACGCCACCCCGGTTCATGCGGGCATTCGCGCTTGTGGCCGGACGGAAGACGGCGAACAATGGCGCTACGATGACTTCCCGACGCGACTTCCTCGCCGACTTTCTGGCGACTTCGCTCGCGCTGGCCTCGGCACCGCTCGCGGCGCAGGAGAAGCCGACGCCCCGGGTGTATCGCATCGGCATGCTCGAGACGGTGCCGATCAGGGCAAACAACGCCAACCTCGTCGAACTGCACAAGGGGATGAAGGAGCTCGGCTACGAGGAAGGGCAGCACTACCTGATCCTCTACCGCTCGGCCGAGGGACGCGTCGAGCGCTTTGCGACGCTCGCTGCCGACCTCGCGCGCCAGAAGATCGACGTATTTCTCGCGCGCGGCACGCCGGCGACGATCGCGGCGCGCGATACGGAGACCGGTATCCCGGTGATCGCTTCCGCGGTGGCCGATCCGGTCGACGCGAAGCTGGTGGCGAGCCTCGCGGCGCCGGGCGGCAATGTCACCGGCCTGACCAGTTCGGTGAACGAGATCGGCGCCAAGCGCATGGAGCTCCTGAAGGCATTGGCGCCGGGCATCACGCGCGTTGGCGTGCCCACCAATCCCGACAACCCGGCGTCGCTCGCGGGCTGGAAGGTGATCGAGGCCGCGGCGCCGGCGAGCAGCCTGAAGGCCGAGATGCTCGAAGTGCGCAAGCCCGAAGAGCTCGGCGACGCCCTGGAAGTGTCGGTGAAGAACGGCGTCGACGCGCTGATCATCGGCCTCGAGACGCTCGCGCAATCCAACCAGAACCAGATCATCGATTTCGCCACGCGCCAGCGGCTGCCCGCGATCTACGCCGCGCGCAATTTCGTGGACGCGGGCGGACTGCTCTCCTACGGCGTGCTCTATCCCAATCTCTATTACCGCGCCGCGGGCTACATCGACAAGGTGCTGAAGGGCGCGCGTCCCGCCGATCTGCCGATGGAGCGTCCCACCAAGTTCGAGCTGGTGATCAACCGCAAGACCGCCCACGCGCTGAAGCTCGCGATCCCGCCGGACCTTTTCCTGCGCTCCGACGAAGTGATCGACTGACAGCGGCACGGCCTTTGCTGCCTCCACGCGAACCAACTCCGGAGGCTGCCGATGGAAATGCAAGTCGTGAAGGAATTAATCCTGCAGTCGCTCGAGCACGAGATGGGCGGCGTCAAGATCTA
>Ga0209647_1004052_pt1 | contig 11148 bp, 10 predicted proteins | sample GraSoi_2013_60cm_FD_185827 | JGI IMG/M metagenome (GOLD analysis project Ga0209647, IMG submission 185827) | Grasslands soil microbial communities from the Angelo Coastal Reserve, California, USA - Sample 9_17_2013_60cm (SPAdes) (version 2) | ecosystem: Environmental > Terrestrial > Soil >... | reverse complement strand
CCACTAGCAGTCTTCACGCGGACCGACATGACGGCGGGCTTCACCTTGTCGACGATGTCGGCAAATCCCATCGGGCGCTGGACACCCTGGGCATAAGCGATCGACGTCAGAGCCGGGCTTGTCGGCTGCGGGAGAAGTCCCGCACCGCCGAGCAGCACGGTGACGCCGAGGCCGGCGACGCCAGCAAGCAGAACGAGACGACGCGCTGAGAGGGTGCGCGATTTCGGAGCGGGAACGCTCGCAGTCATAACGGTCACTCCATCGTTGGTGCGGCGGGGGCCGAGGGGCACCCGTTGCACAGCAAGATGGGGGACGCTTCCTTACCGCGCGCTGTCGGAGAAATTAAACTTTGGTAAGGTCGGAAAAGTCAAAAAAGCCATGGACTCTCAGCAGCCTGTCCGAAATTGACCGCGCCTCACTGCTCGCCCTGGCGCAAAATCTCCGACAACCGCGCCGCTTCGGCCGGCGTGAGCTTTTCCCGCTCTGCGGTTGCGCGCTCCGAACTGGCTCGGTAGCGGCGTGCCAGCACGAGGACGCCGCATGCTCCGATGAGCAGTACCGCCGCCGGAGCAAGCCACAGCAGCGCGGTATGCCACGAAAATCGCGGCCTGAGCAGCACGAACTCGCCGTAACGCGCGACCAGAAAATTGATCACCTGCTGGTCGCTTTCGCCCGCCTGCAATCGTTCGCGCACGAGGATACGCAAATCGCGCGCGAGCGGCGCATCGGAATCGTCGATCGACTGATTCTGGCAGACCATGCAGCGCAGCTCCTTGGAGAGAGAGCGCGCGCGTGCTTCCAGCGCAGGGTCCGAGAGGACCTCGTCGGGTCCGAGCGCAACCGCCGGCGACAGAATCGCGAGCGAGAGCACTGCGGCGACAAGACAACGCCACTTCATATGGACCTACTCCGCCGGCGAGAGCGCGGCCTTGCTCCTCGCCGGCTTGGGCGCGCCCACGCGCAAGCGTCGATCCGAGAGCGACAGCGCGCCGCCAATCACCATCACCACCGCGCCGAACCAAATGAGCAGCACCAACGGCTTGTAGTAGAGTCGCACCGCGAGCGATCCGTCCGGATTCGGGTCCCCGAGCGACAGGTAAAGCTGGGAAAATCCCCGCGTCATCAGCGCGGTTTCGGTGGTGGCAGTGCCGCGAGAGGGAAAGCTGCGCTTCGCCGGCTCCATGACGCCGACGAAGTCGCCATGGCGCCGCACGGTGAAATGAGCGGCGAGTTCGCGGTAGTTCGGCCCCTGCCGCGTGGTCACGCCGTCGAAGTGAAGATCATAGCGGCGGATCGACATCGACTGTCCGGGCTTGAGTTCCGCAATCCGCTCGAGGCTCCATTGCGTCTCGCCGATGATGCCGAGTAGCGTGATCCCAAGCCCGAAATGCGCAAAGGTGGCGCCCCAGGCCGAGCGCGGCAAACCGCGCGCGCGCGCGAATGCGGTCTCGAACGGGACCCTGAGCAGGCCGGTGCGCTCCACGATTTCGGTCAACGCGCCGGCCATGACGTAGAAGGCGAGACCGATCGCGAACGGCACCAGGAGCGGTCCTCCGCCTTCCATGGCGAAGATCACGGCGACGGCGATCACGGCGATGCCGGCGGCGCCGACAAGGCGCTGAGCGACGCCGAGCAGGTCGCCGCGCTTCCAGGCAAGCAGTGGACCAAACGGCATGGCAATGAGGAGCGGAACGAACAGCGGCGCGAAGGTCGCATTGAAGAACGGCGCGCCGACGGAAATTTTCTCGTCCGTGAGCGCCTCGAGGGCGAGTGGATAGAGCGTACCGACGAAAACGGTCGCGCAAGCGCTCACTAGGAAGAGATTGTTGAGCACCAGCGCGCCTTCGCGTGAAATCGGCGCGAACAGGCCTCCCTGTTTGAGCAAGGGCGCGCGCAACGCGAACAGCGCGAGGCTGCCACCGATGAACAGCAGCAGGATCGCGAGGATGAAGACGCCGCGCGTCGGGTCGGTGGCAAAGGCGTGCACCGAGGTCAGCACGCCCGAGCGCACGAGGAAGGTGCCGATGAGCGAAAGCGAGAAGGCCAGGATCGCGAGCAGGATGGTCCATACCTTGAGCGCGTCGCGCTTCTCCATCACGAGGGCGGAATGAAGGAGCGCGGTGGCGGCCAGCCAGGGCATGAACGAGGCGTTCTCCACCGGGTCCCAGAACCACCAGCCGCCCCAGCCGAGAGTGTAGTAGGCCCAATATGAACCCATGGCGATGCCGAGCGTCAGGAACATCCAGGCGAGCAGCGTCCATGGCCGCACCCAGCGCGCCCAGGCGGCGTCGATGCGTCCGTCGATCAGCGCGGCAATGGCGAAGGAAAACGAGATCGAGAGCCCGACATAACCGAGATAGAGCAGCGGGGGATGAATGGCGAGGCCGGGATCCTGCAGGATGGGATTAAGGTCGCGGCCCTCCAACGGCGGTTCGGGAATGCGCAAGAATGGATTCGACGTGACCAGAATGAAGAGAACGAATGCCACCGCGATCGAGGACTGCACCGCGAGCACGTTGGCTTTAAGGCGCGCCGGCAGATTGCCCCCGAACAGTGCGACCAGTGCGCCGAACAGGCTGAGGATGAGCACCCATAACAGCATCGAGCCTTCGTGGTTGCCCCACACGCCGCTGAGTTTGTAGATGAGCGGTTTTGCCGAATGGGAATTCTCGAACACGTTGACGACGGAGAAATCCGACCGCACGTAGCACATCGTCAGCGCGGCGAAGGCGATTGCGATGAAGCAGAATTGCGCGACCGCCGTCGGGCCGGCCACAGCCATCAGCACAGGATCGTTCGTGCGCGCCCCGACCATCGGCACGCTGGCCTGCACGAGCGCAAGAGCGAGCGCCAGCACGAGCGCATAGTGGCCGAATTCGGCGATCATCGTCATGCCCTTTCGATCACCCCGCGTCCGAACGCGCGGGATGCATCATTGCGCTCTGCCCTGTGCGGCGGCGCCGAGCTTCCTTTCGTAATCGTCCTTCCAGTGGCCTTGCTTCTTCAAAGCATCGGCGACGTCCTTCGGCATATAGGTTTCGTCGTGCTTGGCGAGCACGCTGTCGGCCCGAAATGTACCAGCCGAATCGAGGACGCCTTCGGCGACCACGCCCTGCCCTTCGCGGAAAAGATCCGGCAACAAGCCCTGATAGGCAACCGGGATCGTACGCTTGCCGTCGGTCACCTCGAAACGGACGGCAAGGCTGTCGCCGCGCCAAACGCTGCCCTGCTTCACGAGGCCGCCGACGCGGATACGCGTCCCCGGTTTGATCTGTTTTTCGACCACGTCGGTCGGCGAATTGAAGAAGACGATGGACTCCTTGAGCGCGCCGAGCACCAAAGCCACCGCGAGCGCGGTCACGCCGAGCGCGGCACCGATGAGGGAGAGGCGTCGTTGCTTGCGGGTCATCGCGCGATTCCCGGCGCTTAGCCTTCGAGGCCAAGTCCTTTGAGCTGATCGTCGAGCCGCCGCAATTTGCCCGCGTCGCCGGCGAGCGCACGGCGCGCATCGACGACGGCCGCGCGCGCCTTGTCGGGTTGGCCGAGCACCATATAGGAACGAACGAGTCGCAGCCATCCCTCTACATCGCCGCCGTCGCGATGCAGCCGCTCGGAAAGCCGCTCGACCATCCCTTGAATCATGGCCTGGCGTTGCTCGGGAGCGAGCTCCGAAGCAGCGCTTGAATCCTCGGGCGCGGCAGCACGGTCGACGCGGGCGAGCGCGCGTCGCAGCAAGTCGATCCATGGCGCATCGGGGGGAGCCGCCTCGATCAGTGCGCGCCACGTCGCGGCGGCTTGCGTGCGATCGCCGTCCTGCTCGGCTGCAAGTCCGAGAAAGTAGCGCGCCTGCACGCCGTTCGCATCGAGCGCGACCGCCCGTTCGAACGCAGCCTTAGCCTCCGCCGTCACGATCCCATTGGCGGCGAACACCAGCGCCTCGCCGAACGCAGCCTCGCGCTCCGCCGACGAGCCATTGAGCCGAAGTGCATTGCGCCGCGCCCTCACCGCGTCATCGAAACGCCCGAGTCGGATATAGATCGGCGCGATCACCTCCCAGCCGCGTCCGTCGTCCGGATTGCTCTCAAGATGGGTCTCCACCTTTGCAATCAAAGTATCGATCGACTGATCGGCGCGGACAGCGGCAAGACGCGGGGCGAGCGGCCGGTCCGGAAGCAAAGGCGAACCGAGCGCGAGATAAAGTGTCGTTGCGCCCAACGGCAGCAGGACAAGCGCCACGATGGCGACCGCCCGGCGCCGCCACGTCGCCGAAGGCACATTTGTCGGCGACGCCGTTTGCGCATCAGCTGCGGCGATGAGCCGGCGCGACACCTCGACTTGCGCGCTCGCGGCCTCATTGTCCTCGATGAGGCCGGCCGCACGGTCGCGTTCGATCTCCTCGAGCTGATCGCGATAGATCGCGACATCGCTACCCGAGCGCAATCGGCTCGCCCGGCGCGCAAGCGGCCACAACACGGCCCAAATGGCCGCTGCCGTCATCAGTGCAAGTCCGAACCACAGCGTCATATCAATCCATCGGATTGAATTTACATTGCCTTGGCGACGCGGCGAAAACAGGACTGTCGCGGATCGGGGCACGCCCAGCGCGGTTACATCACGGCGAGCGGTCCCCCTGCAACGGCGAACGACCGTCGAGGCCGCGACATGGGGAAGCGGGACCGTAAATTTGCCGTAACCAGGTGCCCCCCGCATGCTCGGGCGTAATCGGCGATAACGAAGCGCGAGAGTTGTCGCGGCAACGCCGCGGCTGAAGTCGCGCCCATCGTGAACGCGCCCGCCCATGTCAGACCCGCCACCGGGCGCGCCTCGTATTCGCGCCATAGGAGCGCGCGAGGAAGCACGCGGGAGGCGCGGATCGACAGCCCGCAGGCCCCAGCGTTATTTCGCGCGTCCAGGAATTCGAGGTTTCGGCGCGGCTCGTGACGTGGAGCTTCGCCCTGCCTCGTGCAGGATGGCGCCAATGCGCGCAGCCCAATCAAACTCGCGCGCGTCGGTGTGAACCTATGGCCTATGCTGGCTTCGGCCGAAATGGCGCTGCCGTTACCCCACCGCGGTCCAGGTTCCGTCCGGATTGCGACAAGCGTTGCCGCGGGCGACCTGCGGCTGACCGTTGATGTAGATGGTGTGAGTGTAAGGTCGGCATTGCAGCCCGTTCGACTGATAGGCAGGACCCGGAACCACGGATCCATAGCGACCGGAATCCGGATTCTTCCACGCCACGCCGACGCCCGACTTTCCGGCTTCGAGCGCCTGCATCTGCGCCGCATACGCGCGCCGCTTGTCGTCGTCGTCCATGCCGGCGCCGATGCGATTGCCGATCAAACCGCCAAGCGCCGCGCCAGCAAGGCCGGCTGCGATGCGCTCGCCGGTTCCGCCGCCGAACTGCGATCCGATCAGGCCGCCGGCAACCGCGCCGACGAGCGTGCCCGTATTCTCTTTCGGTCCTTGGCCGGTCTCGGGAGTGCCCGCGCAGGCCGCGATCGAAAGCGCCGCGAGCGCGGCAGCGCTCAGGCGAACGAAAGACATGTTTCAAGCCCCCAGATGATCTGACCCCATGATCCAAACCGGCCGGCGATCCCCATCGGCCAATGCCGGCGCTTAAGCTAATGGCCCAAATGGGGCAAAACTCTGTTGCCGCAGCGTTAATGGCGTTGGGCAAGCTGGGGAAAGTCACGCCCCCGGCAGCATGAGTTCCGCGCGCAGGCCGCCGATGGGCGCGGTGCCGAGCGTGAGGCCGCCGCCATAGAGGCTGGCAAGCTCGACCACGATCGAAAGCCCGAGGCCAGAGCCCGGCTTGGTCTCGTCGAGCCGGCGACCGCGGCGGGCCACCTGCTCGCGCTGCTGCGGCGAAATCCCCGGTCCGTCGTCATCGACCACGATGCGTACGACCCGACGATCATCTCGGGGATCGGGCTTTTCCGAGAACGCTTCAACCGCCACCCGCGACTGCGCCCACTTGCAGGCATTGTCGACAAGATTGCCGACCATTTCCTCGAGGTCCTGCTGCTCGCCGCGAAAGCGGGCGCCCTCGGGCGCGTCGACGTCGATGGCGACACCGCGATGGTGGTGAATCTTTTCCATCGTGCGTGCGAGCGCCGTCACCACTGGGCGCACATCGGTGACGGTGCCGATCGCCGCGACACGCGCGGCGAGCCGCGCGCGCTCGAGATGGCGCGCGACTTGGTCGCGCATGATTTCGGTCTGCTCGCGCACCTTTAAGGCGAGCGGATCATCGCTGTGACTCGTGGCCTCGTTCATCATGACGGAGATCGGCGTCTTCAATGCATGGGCGAGATTGCCGACATGGGTGCGCGCGCGCGTCACGATCTCACGATTGGCGTCGATGAGGGCATTGGTTTCGCGCGCCAGCGGCGCGATCTCGACCGGGAAGGCGCCTTCGAGCCGTTCCGCCGTCCCCGAGCGGATGGCGGCAAGATCGTCGGAAATACGTTTGAGCGGAGCCAAGCCGAAACGAACCTGGAAGGTTGTGGTCAGCAGCAGCACAATGCCCAACACCGTGAAAGTGATGACGAGAGCTCCGTCGAAGCTGCGTGTTTCCTCGTCGATCTCGGCCGCGTCGCCGGCGACGGCAACGAGGTAACGGCCCTCCTCGCCCAGGTCGATCGTGCGTTCAACGATGCGCAGCTGCTGGCCCTCGGGCCCTTCGGCGTAACCCTGCCGCGCGGCGCCCGGCGCCGACGAGGGGCCGAGGTCGGCGAGGTGCGGCAGCGTCGCATCCCACAGCGAGCGGGACGATCGCACGTCGGGTGTCGGCGCGTCGAGCCGCGTCACCTGCCAGTACCAGCCGGAGAGCGGCAGATCGAACAGCGGCTCGCCGATCGATTGGGGAAACTTGCCGGCATTCTCCTCCGGCGTCGCGACGTCGGCGACCAGGGTCCGCAGATAGACGCCCAGCCTTCGGTCGAACGCACGCTCAACAGCCGCGCGATAGATCGACGACAGCACGATGCCGGTGACGACCAGGATCACCACGGTCCAAGTCGTTGCCGAGAAGAACAGCCGAAGGGCGAGCGAATTAAGGCGCATTGCCCGGCGGAGCGAGCAAATAGCCAAGCCCGCGCACGGTCTGTATGATATCGACGCCGAGCTTTTTGCGCACGCGGCCGACGAACACCTCGATGGTGTTGGAGTCGCGATCAAAATCCTGGTCGTAGAGATGCTCGACCAGTTCGCTGCGCGAGACCACGCGGCCGGTATGATGCATGAGGTAGGACAGCAGGCGATATTCGTGCGAGGTGAGCTTCACCGGATTGCCGTCGACGGTCACACGGCCGGTGCGGGTGTCGAGGCGCACGGAGCCGCAATTGAGCTCGCTCTTGGCGTGACCAGCCGAACGACGCAAGAGCGCGCGGATGCGCGCTAGAACCTCCTCGAGATGAAAAGGCTTTGCGACGTAATCGTCGGCGCCGGCGTCGAAGCCTTGGACCTTATCGCTCCAGCGGTCGCGGGCGGTGAGGATCAGGACCGGCATGGCGCGGCCGGCACGGCGCCACGCCTCCAGCACCGAGATGCCATCCATCTTGGGCAGGCCGATATCGAGAATCACCGCGTCATAGGGCTCGCTTTCGCCGAGAAAGTGGCCCTCCTCGCCGTCGAACGCGCGGTCGACCACGTAGCCCGCGTCAACGAGCGCGGTCGCGAGCTGCCGATTGAGATCGGGGTCGTCCTCGATCACCAGGAGACGCAAGACCGGTGCTCCCACCGCTGCCGCCGACGCCGGTTCGCCAGGCAGAATCGGCGATGGCAGCCGCTACTGTGCCATTACATAAGAAGGGGGGAAAGGTTGAGGAAGGGTGGCAGGGATTGAACCGGGCCGGCGGCAGCCGGCCATCGGCGCTGGAGCGCATCCCCGTCGCATCACGAGGCCGATCAAGCCTTCCTCAGCCTGCTCGCGGCACATCAAGCATGATTGCGTCGCAAAGCCGCGATCTCCTTTTTGCTGAACGCGGTCCGGACATGGTAACACTATGGTCGACAAGCAGGGCCCCGGCGTCGTGAGCGACGATTTCATCCTCCTCACCGAGAATCTCACCAAAGAATTTGCCGGCTTCGTTGCGGTCAACGGAGTGAGCCTGCAGGTTACCCGCGGCACGATTCATGCGCTGATCGGACCCAATGGCGCCGGCAAGACGACTTGTTTCAACCTGCTGACGAAGTTCATGCGTCCCACCCGGGGACGGATCGTCTACAAGGGCCGCGACATCACGGCCCTCCCTCCCGCCGGGGTGGCGCGGCTCGGACTGGTGCGATCGTTTCAGATCTCGGCCGTTTTCCCGCATCTGACCGTGCTCGAAAACGTCCGCGTCGCGCTCCAGCGCCAGCGTGGATCGTCGTTCGACTTCTGGCGCTCGAAGCGTGTACTCGACGTCTTCAACGAGCGCGCCATGGCGCTCATCGCCGATGTCGGCTTGTCGTCCTTCGCCCATTGGACGGCGGTTGAATTGCCATACGGTCGCAAGCGTGCCCTGGAGATCGCAACCACGTTGGCGCTCGACCCGGAAATGCTCCTGCTCGACGAACCGATGGCCGGCATGGGTCACGAAGATATCGATCGCATCAGCGCGCTCATCAAGTCGGTCGCTGCCCAACGCACGGTGCTGATGGTCGAGCACAACCTCAGCGTGGTCGCCAACCTTTCCGATCGCATCACGGTGCTCACGCGTGGCCGAGTGCTCGCCGAAGGTGACTACAAGACGGTTTCGTCCGACCCGCTGGTGCGTGAGGCCTATCTCGGGGTCGGCCATGCTTAGTCCCAGCACCGCGCCGCTACTGGCGGTCGAAGGGCTCCAAGCCTGGTATGGCGAATCCCATGTGCTCCACGGGGCCAGCTTCGAGGTTTTGGTCGGCGAGGTCGTGACGCTGCTCGGTCGCAACGGTGCCGGCAAGACCACGACGCTGAAATCGATCATGGGGGTGGTCGGTCAACGGACCGGATCGGTACGCTATGAGGGCAGAGAGCTCATCGGTCTGACCAGCGACCGGATCGCGCGGCTCGGCATTGCGCTCTGTCCGGAGGAACGCGGAATTTTTGCCAGCCTCGACGTCGAAGAAAATCTTTTGCTGCCCCCCAAGGTGCGGCCCGGCGGGCTCGAACTCGATCGCATCTTCGAGCTGTTTCCCAATCTCCGAGAACGCCTGTCGAGCCAAGGCACGAAGCTTTCGGGCGGCGAGCAACAGATGCTCGCCATTGGGCGCATCCTGCGCACGGGTGCGCGGCTACTCCTCCTCGACGAGCCGACCGAGGGTCTTGCCCCGGTCATCATCGAGCAAATCGGCAAGACCATCGGCATGCTCAAGCAGCAGGGTTTCACCATCCTCCTGGTCGAGCAGAATTTTCGCTTCGCTTCGACGGTTGCGGATCGCTACTACGTGATGGAAAATGGTCGCATCATCGATCGGTTCGCCAATGCCGAGCTCGAAGCCAATCTCGACAAACTTCACGATTATCTGGGCGTGTGACTCTTGAAGCTGCGACCACGGCTGCCGGGGTGCAAAACATCAAAAGCCCTTCACAGGAGGATGCCTTATGAAGCGATTGTTCAGTCTCACGGCGCTCGCGGTCGTGTTCGGGTGCGGCTGCGCACAGGCGCAATATAGCGACGGAAGCATCAAGATCGGCGTCATGAACGACATGTCTGGGACGTATTCCGATCTCAGCGGCCAAGGTTCCGTCATTGCGGCGCGGATGGCGGTCGAGGATTTCGGCGCCGCCGCCAAAGGCATGAAAGTCGAAATCGTCGGTGCCGATCATCAGAACAAGCCGGACGTCGGCTCGAACGTCGTGCGCACCTGGATCGATGTCGACAAGGTCGATGTCATCGTCGACGTCCCGACATCCTCCGTTGCGCTCGCAGTCAACGAGATCGTGCGCGACAAGAACAAGGTATTTCTCGTCTCCGGCGCGGCGGCCTCGGATCTGACCGGCCCCAAATGCACTCCCAATACGATCCACTGGACCTATGACACCTGGGCGCTCGCCAACGGCACCGGCAAAGCGATCGTGAAGACCGGCGGCGACACCTGGTTCTTCCTCACCGCCGATTATGCCTTCGGTCACGCGCTCGAACGCGACACTGCTGCCGTGGTCGAGAAGAATGGCGGCAAGGTCCTGGGCAAAGTGCGCCACCCCTTCCCCGGCACGGACTTCTCGTCCTTCCTGCTGCAGGCGCAGGCCTCGAAGGCAAAGATCATCGGGCTCGCGAATGCCGGCAGCGACACGATCAATTCCATCAAGCAGGCATCCGAATTCGGCATCACCCAAGGCGGTCAAAACCTCGCCGCCTTGCTGGCGTTCATCACCGACGTGCATGCGCTCGGATTGCAGACGGCGCAGGGTCTGATCATGACGGAGGCGTGGTACTGGGACCTAAACGACGCCAATCGCGAATTCGCGAAGAAATTTGCGCCCCAGTTCAAGGGTGTCTACCCGACCATGGTGCACGCCGGCGTCTATTCGGCGGTCACGCACTATCTCAAGGCGGTCGAGGCGCTCAAGAGCGATGCCGACGGCAAGGCGATCGTCGCGAAGATGAAGGAGATGCCGACCGACGACAAACTCTTCGGCAAGGGCACGGTGCGCGCCGACGGCCGCCAGATCCACCCGATGTATCTGTTCGAAGTCAAGAAGCCGGCGGAATCGAAGGCCGCGTGGGATTATTACAAACTCCGCGCCACCATCCCGGCCGACGAAGCTTTCCGCCCCCTCGCCGATGGCGGCTGCCCGTTGGTGAAGAGCTGAAGCACTCATGCGAGGCCGGGGAGCGGAAGTCTTCCGTTCCCCGGCCAACGATGTGATCAGCCATGTTCGAACTGCTCGGCATCAGCTCGCAGGCCCTGTTCGGCCAGTTGCTGATCGGACTCATCAACGGCTCGTTTTACGCGGTGCTCAGTCTGGGGCTCGCCGTCATCTTCGGCATGCTCAACATCATCAACTTCACGCACGGCGCGCAGTACATGCTGGGCGCGTTCGCCGCATACTTTCTCTTGCTCTATGCCGGACTGGGCTATTGGTGGGCGATAATCATCGCCCCTATCGTCGTGGGGATCACCGGGATCATTATCGAGCGGCTGTTTCTGCAGTGGCTCTATAAGCTCGATCACCTCTACGGA
>Ga0209647_1004051_pt1 | contig 11150 bp, 8 predicted proteins | sample GraSoi_2013_60cm_FD_185827 | JGI IMG/M metagenome (GOLD analysis project Ga0209647, IMG submission 185827) | Grasslands soil microbial communities from the Angelo Coastal Reserve, California, USA - Sample 9_17_2013_60cm (SPAdes) (version 2) | ecosystem: Environmental > Terrestrial > Soil >... | reverse complement strand
CGGAGGTGCGACGCTGCGGTTTCCGTCGCCGGGCTAACCAGGCCCGCCCGCGTTGAGCGGGAGGATATGCTGCTGCTGATGGGCTTTTCGGAGCTTGTTACGATAGTATCATATTTTAGAAACGGTAGGTACAGTACGTAAGGGCCGGTGGGCCAGGACGGGGGCAAGAACCAGGGCACCCGCAAGGGGATGCCCCTACTATACGACGAAAGTCCTTCTCAAGCCGTACCGTCTATAGTAGGGGTAGCCCTTGCGGCTACCCTGGCCCCTGGTGGTCGCCCTGGGACATCGCCCACCATTCCTCACGTCCGTGCCTATGGCGGGACTACCCCATTGCTCGCTCTGCCCAGGGTGATGATCAGAAAATACTAAGCCAGAAGGATTATTTGCGATGAACAAGAAGGTCATGAGCACTATTCTACTTTTTTCAGTTTTTATTGGCTTTCTCTGGTGGGGCATGTCTATGCTCATTTCTCCAGGCGACATTGAGACGAAGATCTACGCATTACTACTTCTGGTCTGTTCTGGCTATGCGCTTGTTTCTATCTTGATGCTCCCCCGCAAAAAACAACCTTAACTCCACAGGAATAAAATTATGGTTTATGAACCACCAACGACGCCGTTGGTTATACGCCTGGCAACGCCGGACGATATCCCTTTGATCAATTTACTGGATGGCTATAGTGATTCCTCCACGCGCGATATTCATCGTGAAATAGAGAAGTATTTTGGCTCGGTTGATCCATCCACACATGAAAAGACATTGATTTTTCTGGCTGAAGTAGAGGGTGTGGGGGCTGCTAAAGCCGAATTAATGCTGCCGCCTGCTGAAGCCGTCAAGGCGATTGGCTATATCAAGCGTGTCGTCGTAGATCCCCAGCACCGTAAACGTGGCCTGGCGCGCCAGCTTATGCTGCATATTATTACCTTTGCCCGTACAGAATTGCATATCGAAGCTATTGATTTGCACGTCTGGGAAAATAACCTCTCTGCCATTCGCCTCTACGAAGCACTTGGCTTTGAACTTCAGCATCGCGAACTCTATTACCGTTTGCCCCTCTGATGTCCATCAGCCCGGTAGTATAGGCGACCGTCTACTCCATTTTGTGACGCATCTGTAACTCACTTCGTTGTAAAAAGCAGGCCGAGAAGACCCCTTGCATGGTTATTTAGGAAAAATAAACTCGGTACTCTGAAGGGGGGGTAATTGCGCTTCATCCTGCAAATCTTGCTGGATTATTGTGAATAAGCGTAGTCACCAGACCAGGTTCAGCGGGAGGAGTATGCGCACATATATGGAGCAGCGATCTGTCATTCAGCAGACCACTCAACCACAGGAAAATCAGGCCACAAACAGATACCGGTGGATGCGTCACTTTTTTACAGAGGATGTATCACCGGACAACCATCCGATCGTCCAATTACAGCGACGAGCGGTTTGGATTGGCCTGGCGCTAATTCTACAGGCCTTGAATGAGATCGATTACAACTGGTACATAGCGTTTGTGCCCTCAAATATCAAACCATTTGGATCTTTGATACCTTTCACGCTTATAACGGGCAGTTTTATTGCCATGGGTATGGCAATACGTCCAAGAAGTGTAAAGCAGCGGGCCAGGCAGGGTTCGCCCCGGCGCTGGCAACGCATTATTCTCGTCTTGACGCTGCTTCTCACCATAGCCGGAGGCATCGAGTTTGGCCGTATCCTGATTATGTGCTTTTTACCACCACAATTCTCGAATGATGGCACATCACTCGATACCAACGCGGCCGTGCTGCTTTTGGAGGGTCGCAATCCTTACACCGACTCTAATATGCTCGATATGGCCGAGCGTTATTCTATTCAACCCAACTGGACAACTCCATTGCAACAGGGTCAATTTGCCAATCGTGAAGATTATCCTACGATGGTCGATTTTCAGACCGTGCTTGATACAGACATCAAGGCTGGCAAGGCCCTAGAATTTGAGTCGAAGGTCAGCTATCCCGCGCTCTCCTTTCTGACGCTGGTGCCATTTGCCCTGTTTAAAGATTACAACGTGCTGCCGTTCTACCTGCTCAGTTACCTGCTGCTGGTGGCAATTGCCTGGAAAGTGGCTCGACCTGAGATGCGTGGCTGGGTTCTTTTACTGTCCCTGGCCAATGTCTCGATGTGGGTTTCAACTGTGGGTGGTAATCTTGACATCTTCTACACGCTGCTCATTGTGCTGGTCTGGCTCCTGCGCGATAAACGCTGGAGTTCCGCGCTCTTCCTCGGCCTGGCTCTGGCGAGCAAACAGATTGCTTGGTTCTTTCTCCCTTTCTATGCCATCATGATTCTGCGTCACTATGGTATGAAAGAGGTTATCTATCGCCTGGTTATCGCGGGTAGTATCGGACTGGCCTTTAATCTGCCTTTTATTCTGTGGAATCCACAGGCCTGGCTGGCGGGTATCCTCGCTCCAATGGCAGATCCCATGTTCCCGATGGGCGTAGGACCGATCAATCTCAGCGTCACACATCTGCTGCCTTACTTGCCCAAGTGGGCATATACCGCTATGGAAGGTGTGGCTATGCTCGGTTCGCTGGCATGGTACTGGCGCATCTGCAAAAAGTTTCCTGAGGCCGCCATGCTCCTGGCCGTGCTGCCGCTCTTCTTTGCCTGGCGCAGCCTATCCTCGTACTTCTACTGCTCCGCCTTCCCACTGTTTGTGCTGATGGCTGCGCGGGTGCCGCTAGGCCAAAAAGCCCCCGCCCAGCAGAAGGTGCAGGGCAGCAGCGAGCCTGCGATCAAATGGTATGGGGGAACGCTGGTTGGCATGCCTGCGATGACGCACATGCGCCTCTTTGCCTATCCAGCACAGATCTTTCGCCATATTACCCAGTTCATCCTGTAAGTAAAAGAGTACAGGCATTAGAGAAGTACAGGGAAGGCTCAGAGCGCGCGTATGTGCGCTCTGAGCCTTCCCTGTACTCGACTCTTTTTGTGCTTCGTGATACAATCGACAATGTACCAGAAAAGCACACCACGTTACGAGGGAATTGATAGAGTATGACCCAGAAAAAAGAGAGCGCGACTTCTATTTCGGCAGAAGAGAGTACGCAGGTACAACACCAGCTTGCTCAATATCACCAGCTTGCTCAGAGCTTACATAGCAGTTCAAATCAAGCAGAAGCAGAAGAGCAATTACATGTTATCAATGGCCTGGCAGAAGCCAGTCAGGTATCCCTGCTCAAGGCCCTATCTAAAGAACGTGACAGCGATGCCGCAGATGTTGTTGTGGCACTGAACGAATTAAGTCCTCTCAAGAGCATTCGTAAAGAGGCGCGGCGCTCGCTCATCCGCCTTGAAGAGGCAAAAATATACCCCGGCTGGAAGCCACCTGTAGCCCAGACGCCTGGATTACAGCTTGTCTCCAATCCTCCTCGTTTCTGGAAAGGCTATGTGACCTTAGCACGTGAGGAGGGCGAGGTACAGTTAGTGCTCTGTTGGGAGCAGGGTTATGAGTATAGCGAAATCCGCATGATGATTTTCCTGCTCGATTTCTGGGAGCAGGGTCTCAAAGAGTTTATCCTCGAGAATACCAACAGGCGCAATGTCGATGCCCAGCTCCAGGGTCTACGCTCACGGTTGCCAGATATTACTCTCGCAGATTGTACCCTGGCGGAGGGGCGACGCCTGATTGAAGAGGCGCTGGCCGTGAATAAATGGCGTGGCACCACGCCCCATAAGGAGTACCGCCATCACCTGCCAACCATCAAGCAGTTGATCTTAGACGCCGAAGACGTGGGAGAAGATCGCGGCCTGACCTTCATTAATCCGCGTTTGGACGCTGATGAGGTCGTCGGAACCTTTGTTGGCGGTTGGGCGCTTGGTGATTATGGCTTGAATTACGACATGCTCACCCGCGCTAGCAGGTTGCGCGCCGGACTCGAACGGGACGAGTGGATTGAACGCCACCAGGCATGGGCCAACGAAGCTAAGCCAACGCGCTTTGAACTTGGTTTTATTCGGGAACGTGAAGCAAGCGCCCCTGCCTTGTGGCTGCCATCTTCAATCAGCAAAAACACCGGTACCCGTAAGGAGATTGAGGTTGGCTGGTCGCTCGAGTTAAATGATACACCTTTAAGCGGCACACTGCCAGAAATGCCATTGGGAACCGTCGTCTACAAGGAAACAGGCAGGCACTGGTTCTGGACAAGCTATACCCTTATGCAGGAAGATGGTGTATGGCGCATTCAACAGATGAGCGACGAGGGTGCGAAAGCCCAGGGCTTGCCCATTGCGGAACTACAAAAACGCCTCAAAGAGTATGATCAACGTCTTACCGAACTCTTACAACTGCAGCAGAATGCCAGTCAGGAGGAAGCCCAGGAGGTTGTCTGGCGTATCATCCACACCTTGCACTACGATGATGCCTTGATAGTACAGTTGCCATTGGATAGAAATGTTAATGGGGATGCGTACAACCGCGCCATAGGCCTGGGTTTGCTGGAGCGGGCTATCGCCTACCTGCAGCGTGTGGCTCATAACTTCGCCGAACAGCGGGGTGACGTTTTACGCCAATTGGGTATAACGCAAGAGTCGCTCGCTGAATATTACCGTGAGCGCGGCTTGAATGAACGGGCACAGCACTTTGCTCGCCTGGCAGAGACCAGCCTGCATGAAGCACTGGCAGCCGAAGATACTATCGCCGTGCGTGCAGTATTAGCCGAGGTATTGATGCGCCAGGGCGGAAGACTCGACGAGGCGGAAGAGCACCTCAACATTGCCAAAGGCATGGTTACAAACACGACCGAAGCAGCCTCGATCGAAGCAGACCTGGGCGCGATCGCCGCTGAACGTAACCAGCCTGAGCTGGCCTTGCAGCGTTTCCAACGAGTCGCGGAGATTGATCCAAATTTTGAGGGCGTCTGGTTTAAAATAGGCCTCATCCAGCGTAGTTTAAACCACCTGGAAGAAGCTCAAGCAGCCTATGAACGGGCTATCGAAGTGCAGCCAAGAATTCTCACGGCCTATGCAGAGCTTACCACTATGTATATGGACCAGGGCAAGCTCGCGGATGCCCGTGAGATACTGGAACGCGGTCTGCGCAGCAATCCCAAATCGGCGCCTCTGCTCGCTCTGCTCTCATCAGTGTACCTTGAAGCTGGCGATCTACGCCGGGCGCAGGCGGTATTGGAAGAGGCCGAACAGGTCAATCCAAGACTTGAAATTGTACAGGCCGTACGTGAAGAGTTAAATAGACGCAAGAAGAAATAGTATTGCTGTTAGGGAAGAAGGTGTAACGTGTCAGAAAAAAAGAAACAGCAGGCAGCCAACTCACCAGTTGACGAAAGGCAGATTCAGGAGATCCTGGGGCATTATCACCAGATCGCCGGGACGCTGCACGAAAGCCAGGATCAGCAGCAAGCTGAAGCGGCATTGACCACGATTAATGCATTAGCAGAAGCTGAGCAATTGGCTTTACTGAAAGCTTTATCGAAAGAACGCGACACTGATGCGGCTGATGTGGCTACGGCTCTCTACGAGCTCAGCCCCAGCAAAAGCGTGCGTAAAGAGGCACGTCGCTCACTCATTCGCCTTCAAGAGCTAAAAATTTACCCCAAATGGAGCACACCTGTTCCACGTGTATCAGCGCTAGACCAGTTTCTGGAAACAGACATAGATATCGCTAACACGCCGATGCGTTTCTGGAAGGGTTACGTTACTGATAGCCGGGATGCCGGCGAGGTCCAATTGATGTTACTCTGGGAACAGGGAGCGGGAAATAAAGATGTGCGCGTGCTGGGCTTTCTGCTCGAACTCTGGCACGATGGCGTCAAAGATTTCTTTACCAGGGTCGAAAGTAAACGCCGTGTCGAGGGATTGACTGCTGCGATGCAGGAGAAGGTTGAATTGCTTGATTGCTCGCTGGCAAAAGGGCGCAGTTTAATCGAGGAAGCCCTGGCGGTAAATAAAAAATATGGAACGAAACCTCATCGAGATTTCGTTCGTCAGCGCTCCATTGTGGACACATTGGTCTTGCAAAATCCCGACATTCCAGAACTCGATGATGACGAGCTTGATGATGACGAACTCGATGATGACGAACTCGATGAAATCGAGCCAGAGCTTACAAGCCTTGATCCCAATCTGGAGCCATATCAGGTTGCTACTGATTTTATCGACGCCTGGGCCGACGAGGATTTCGAGCTGGCCTATAACTACCTGGCCGAGAACAGTGAATTGCGCGAAGGGCTAAGCGAGGAGGAGTGGATCAAACGGCGCGAAGAGTGGGCAGAGGCCGCGAGTCCAAAAAGACTACTGCCAAACTTTGTGCATGAACGTGAAGCCCAGAAATCAGGGTTATGGATACCCAGTCCTTTTAAGCGGGGTAACAGTAACGCAAGCACAAGTAAACAAGTAGATGCTGGCTGGTCGCTTGAACTGGCTGAGAACGAGCAAAGTATGAGCCTGCCTGAGCTGCCCCAGGCAACGGCAGTGTACCAGGAAACGGGACGGCACTGGTTCTGGACAAGTTACACCCTTGTGCACGAGGAGAACGGCTGGCGCATTCAAAGTATGACTGATGAAGGGTTGAATAATCTACAACTCAGCGTCGCAGAGTTACAGAAGCGCATCGAAGGCCATAATAAGCGCCTGGAAGAAATTACGCAGCAGCATCAGCCAACTGATCCTGACGCAGAGCAATACCTGGAAGAAATCGTGTGGCGTTCGATGCAAGCCATCTACTATGATGACGCGCTACTCAAACAGGTACCTCTCGATCGGTTAATCTATATGGATGCCGCGGGACGAGCCATTATGCTGGGCGAAATAGAACGGGGCCTCGTATACCTCGAACAGACAGCGGAGAAATTTCCCGAACAGCAAGGAGACATCCTCAGGCAGATTGCTGCACTACAGATGCAGCTCAGCGATGATTTTTATACTGAGGACGAGGATTTTTATGAGGAGGATGAGGAGGAAATCGATCGTGGTGATCACTTCGCGGATCTCGCGGAAGCCACCTTACGCAAGTCAATTGAGATTGATCAGAACATCTTGAGCTACCTCTTGTTGGCGCAAGTGTTAATTGATAGCGGAGATGAGGATAAACTCGACGAGGCTGAAGACCTGCTGCACCACGCACAAACACTATCGCCCACCCCCACGGAGGAGGCTAGCATTGAAAGTGCTCTCGGCACCGTGAATGTGGAGCGAGAAGAGTATAGCAAAGCTCTGAGCCATTTCCAGCGTACCATTGACATCGACCCATCTTTCACCAGCAGTTGGTTCAATCTTGGACGTGTACATCGCCTTCTGGAGCAGGATGAAGAGGCTATAACAGCCTTTAAACATGCGATTGAACAGCAACCTGATGACATGGAATCCTACGCTGAACTCGCTGATATCTACGTGCAGAATGACCAGATCGAACAAGCACGCAGTCTGCTAGAGAAGGGTTTAGAAGCCAACCCTCAATCGGCACATTTGCTCGTCCTGCTCTCCTCAACATATATGGAAAGTGACCCGGAGCAGGCAGAGGAACTCCTGGAAGAGGCAGAAAGCATTGATCCTGACATGGATTTAGTGCTGTTGTATCGCCAGATGCTCGAGCTGAGAAAATTGGAGAAACTTTCTCAGAAAAAAGCACCACAGCAACGCTCGCATAAAAAGTCGCCAAAAAAGAAGAAATGATCCAACAAGAACAAGAACAGCTTATAACATATCATACCGTTACCCTTGGTAACCTGACCCGCTCAGGAGAAGCCCTCGCCGAAATGAGCGAACAGGACGAGGAGGGTACAATCCATACGCGCACGCTCGCGGTGCCCGCAGGTCTACCCGGCGAACGGGTGACGATCGCCATTGAAGCACCGGTCCAGCGGCGACCTGGCAAGCGCAGTCGCCGTTGGAAGCCGCGACCGCCGCGCGTCTGGATTACGGAGATCCACGAGCCTTCACCGCTGAGGGTCCAGGCTGTGTGCCCAGTTTTTGGCACCTGTGGCGGCTGCCAGCTTCAACACATGCAGTATGAGGCACAACTGACGTGGAAACGTTCCGTTGTAGAGCAGTTGTTACAGGAGATTGGCGGTTTTACGAACCCACCCCTGCTGCCAACTGTGCCTTGCGAGTATCCATGGCACTACCGCAACCATATGCGTTTCTCTGTGAACCGCAGCGGCCAGGCAGGTTTAACCGCGCGCGGCGGCCACCGCGTCTTGCCCTTGACCTCCTGCCCAATTGCTCATGAGTACATTAATACAGCCCTGGCCGTACTTAGCCAGCAGGACAACCCTCGCCCACAGGTAGTGATACGCTGCGGCAGCGCTACACGTCAGATGCTACTGCAACCCGCACCACAACCGCGGGTTATAGAGCAATTGGCTGCGGCCGGACTGGATGCGCGTGCTGAGACGATGGAAGAGGTACTGGCAGGTGAAACGTTCCGCATTCGCCCAAGCTCGTTTTTTCAGACGAACACAGCCCAGGCGGAGAAGATGGCCCGGATGGTCCTGAATGGTCTGTTATTCAGTGATCTGAACGCCGCGGAAACAACCGCCACACATCCACTTACTGTCGTCGATGCATATTGCGGCGTGGGAACGTTCGCCTTGATGTTAGCTCGCCATGTTGAAAAGGTCATCGCGATTGAAGAGTCAGCAAGCGCCATTAAAGATGCCCGGTGGAACTTGCGTGAAGTCAACAATGTTGAGATTCTCAAAGGCAAGGTGGAAGAACTTCTACCGGATCTGGCAGAGCGGCTTGATGGTTTGGTAATTGACCCACCACGAGCAGGTTGCCAGCAGGTCGTGTTGGATGCCCTGGTGCAGCATCCGGTCGCACGAGTCGTTTACGTCTCTTGCGATCCATCAACCCTGGCACGCGATCTACATATACTCTGTCACCAGCACCCCACATATCACCTACAATCGGTGCAGCCCCTCGATATGTTTCCCCAAACGGCACATATCGAGTGTGTTGCCGTCCTGGAGCGCGTATAAATATGATGACATCCCTACCCTTATTACTGGCCTCTGCCTCGCCACGCCGCAGGCAGATACTTTCATTACTTGGTTTACCGTACCAGGTATGTGTCTCACCCGTCGATGAAGAAGCCACTCAGAAACGTTACTCCGGCCCCACCGAGGACCTGGCAGCCTGGCTGGCTGAACAGAAGGCATTGGGAGCACTTACGCTTCCCGAAGCCGCAGGCCATATTGCTGTAACTGCCGACACGACCGTATTGCTTAACGGCGAAGTGTTAGGTAAACCGCGCGATACAGCTCATGCACGTGAGTTGCTGCTCAGCCTGCGTGATCGTTGGCATCACGTTATTACAGGACTGGCGGTGAGCAAGATCACCAATGGCCAGATCCAGGTGCGCAGTGCTAGCTGTACCACACCCGTCCTGATGCGTCCCTACAGCGAAGAGGATGTAGTGGCATATATCGCAACGGGAGATCCCATGGATAAGGCCGGAGCCTATGGCATTCAACACGTCTCATTCCAACCGACAGCACGTATCAATGGCTGCTATCTCAATGTTGTTGGTCTACCCCTGTGCACCCTGGTTACGCTGCTGGCCGAGTTCGATGTGTACCCGGCAGTAACAGGACGTAAAGCGCCAGGATGCCCATGGTCTGAACGCTGCCAACTTCAGCAGGAGGTATCAGCATGACCTTGACATCGCGTATCGTTCTCATTGTGCTCATTGTCCTGGTGGCCTTGATCGTTGGCCTATTTCTGCGGCTGCTTCTCGTACGCCGTCTCAAACAGACCGTGTTAGATAACTGGCTGATCCAGACCCTGGGCGTGATTGTCGTTCTGGTGCCCTTGATCATAGCGGGAGCAGCCACACTCTTCATCCTGGATAGCACAAACGTGCTCTTGCAGAGCCTGATTAGAAACTTACAGGATCAGATTCTTCATCCAACCTATCTGATGGCATTAGTCGGGAGTATAGTTCAAACACTGCTCATCCTGGTGCTAGGTGTAGGTATTGCCCGCACGCTATCAAAGCTAGCACTTAGAAGTCAAAGCCATCTTGACATCAATCTGCGCACTTTGATTGGCCGCGCCTGTTACATTACTACCCTGCTCATCACTGTTTTCTGGATACTCACGCTCTGGCAAATTTCCGTCACTGTGCCTGTGGCCGTCATTGGTTCGTTAGCAGTAGCCGGTGCCTTTTCCATTCAAGATATTTTAAAGGACCTGGTAGCAGGATTTTATATCCTGATGGAGCGCCCTTTTCATATCGGCGATGAAATCAATACCGCCAGCTATGTCGGGAAAGTTGAAGATATTCAGATTCGCGCCACCAAACTACGCCTGGTCAGTGGCGAACAGGTCACTATTCCCAATGCCTTGGTCTTCGGTGGCGTGGTCGTGAACAATACGTTCTATGGAGAGCGACGTGCTACGATTACAGCCACCATGCCTCAGGAAGAATATAAGCGGGAAGAAACGCCTAAACTGCTGCTTAAGGCGCTGCAAGAGATCGATACAGTGATGGTGAAGCCCGAACCCATGGTTTTCATCAGTGGCTACACGGGGAAGCAGGTGACGCTCACAGTCCGCTTCTGGATTGCGAACCGCCAGCTTGCTACCGTTTCGGAAGTGATGTATACTCTGCATACAGTTCTTCCCAATGCCGATTTCACTGTCCTTGAGTCAGCAGGCAATGTATAATATGGACACAACAGTAATAAGTTGCAGCCCACAGAAGAGGAAACACGTTGCAAAGCTACAGGCCCGTTCCAGATACACGGCGCATCGGCTTATTTGGGGGAACATTTGATCCCATCCACTATGGTCATCTAGTAGTTGCGGAAGAGGTACGCACTGCGCTCGACCTGGCTGAAATGGTTTTTGTGCCTGCTGGCCAACCACCACATAAGCAGGAGGAAATTATCACGGATGCGCACCACCGTCTTGCCATGCTGGAGCTTGCCATAGTCACCAACCCACATTTCTCACTTTCGCGGGTGGACCTGGATCGCCCAGGACCATCATACACTGTAGATACGCTGCGACTACTCCACCAACGTTGGGGTGCACAAACAGCTTTCTACTTCGTGATTGGTTGGGACAGCCTGGAAGAGTTAAGCAGCTGGCATGAACCAGAGGGCATCCTGGAGCAAGTGACCCACCTTGTCGCTATCCATCGTCCAGTGTACGA
>Ga0209647_1004048_pt1 | contig 11153 bp, 9 predicted proteins | sample GraSoi_2013_60cm_FD_185827 | JGI IMG/M metagenome (GOLD analysis project Ga0209647, IMG submission 185827) | Grasslands soil microbial communities from the Angelo Coastal Reserve, California, USA - Sample 9_17_2013_60cm (SPAdes) (version 2) | ecosystem: Environmental > Terrestrial > Soil >... | reverse complement strand
CCTGGGGAATACCCAGGCGATCAAACGTATCTTTAATCTCAGCAGGAACTTCGTCCCACGTCTTACCCTGCTCCTGTACCGGCTTGATATAATAGTAAATGTCGTCGAAATTGATTCCCGATAGGTCAGCGCCCCAGGTGGGCATTGGGCGTTTCTCGAAGAGTTCCAGGCTCTTGAGGCGGAACTTGCGCATCCAATCGGGTTCGCCTTTCATCTCGGAGATTTGCTCAACAACTTTGCGGCTCAGTCCCTTTTCGGACTTAAACGCATAGTTTTCGGGAACATGGAACCCAGGGCTATACGTCTGTTGCTCCACATCGAATACCTGACTCATAGAATTTACTCCATCTGCACAGGATAGTACCTGGTAATATGTGTCTGGGAAGCCTACCGCTTCCTGCTAATCCTTACTTACGCACTCGGATTTAACTACCCGTATTATAGATTTTCTGGCGCAGATTGTCAACCCATATGGGAAGAGCAGCTAGTAAACCCCTCACAGCAATTGTAGGACAGTGCTCAAGAGTGCGAGTGCTCCTGCTCCCCAGAGCAAATTACGCAGGTGTGGATGGAAGAAGCCCGTAGTGGTAAAGAGGAAAAGAGTATCAATGGCAATTTGTAGCCCGTACCTGCGATGGTGTTGATCAAACCCTGCTCCTGGGATAAAGGTAATGCATAGCTCAAATATCACAATCAGTATAAAGCTTAAGGTAAATGAGGCAATCCAGGCATACATATGCACTTTTCGTTCAGTTTCTCGTCTTAGCAGTGCCTCCAGTTCTGCCCGTTTTTCCGCCTCCTCCCTGGCCTGTTGTTCCCTTCTCGCTATCTCAAGAGCCTGTTCCCTCTGCTCTCTTTGTTGCTTCGCCTCCCCGGAACCTTGCCGTCCAGTCTGCTTTTTGAGCGATGCCACCTCTTTATCCTTCTGCTGTAGAAGCTGTTCCGCCTGTGCTACTCTTGCTTTTAGCTGCTCCACTTCGCCTCTTTCTTGCTCAAGTTGCTTTTCTTTGGCGGCTCTTTCGGCTTTCTCGCGCTCAAGTAGCTTTTCCAGCACTGCTTTCTCTTCCAGCAGCGAAGCATTTCCATGTGCCATTGCCGATTCCACGTCTTTTTGAAGTTGTTCGTCATTCTCCACTTTGTCGAGGCGCTCCATCAATAAGCCGTTGGTAAGTAAGCTCGCAGCAGTTTCTTCGGGGATGAGTTTATACGATGTCAGATAGCTAGACAACTGTTGCTGAGCCTCGGAGAGCTTGCTTTCCATCGCTCGAAATTCTGGAAGAGCAAAGGTTGCAGCAAAGGATCGGTCAAAATCCGAATCGGAGGGTACAAAGGGACGTAGTACCTGCATGAAATGGTCTGGAAGCACCACGCAGGCTGGGCGACCCTGTGTTCGACTGATTTCCCAGTCGAACCTGTATAAAAACGTATCTAATGTAACCAGGAGCGCTCCTGCTTCTAGTGACGATTTCGCCTTTGAGCGTAATTGATGTACTGCTTGCAGTAGCGTGATATCGTGTTTCAGTGACTCTTCACCCTTAAACTTACCCCTAACTTCCAGGAATCTCCTGTATTCTTGCAGGAGGGGGGTATGCTCGCCCCTCCGTTCTGCTTGCGTTCTATGAATCAGGATGTTTTTGTCTGTGAGAAAGACATCAAAGTGTTCGTAGGGTTTGAGAAACGTATCGACATCAATTCCCGTTTTGGCGTTTAGCTCATGAAATACCAGTTCCATACTTGTTGGTATTGAGCTAGGCTTGCCTGAGCGAAGTATCGCTCCATAGTGATCAATTGTTGATCGCATTTCTTGCCTGGTTGCCTGGTGATAGCGCAATCTGAAAGGAAACTTGTGCTTCTCAACGATGCGTAGCAACTCGTAGGATGCTTCTTTTTGAGGTCCGGTCCCATAGAAATTGCATATCTGAAACAGAAAATTCGTATCGAGGAAGAGAGCAAGTGGGCTCAATTTTTTGTGAAAATACCGGGCCACCACTGGTTCAATTATCAAAGAAAAATAGATAAACACACCATCGCCCAATTGTGTAATATACTTCGCCCGTTCAGAGTGTTCTCCAACTGTGGCAAGAAAGCTCGAAATAGCGTCGTGCGCGGTTGTTCGCTGCTCTGGAAGGAACAAATCCTTAAGTGCGTCATTGAGAAGAGAGGAAAGATTCTCTACCTGTTCAGGAGGAGTATAAATCGAGGAGTCCAGTAGCGCGATTGCCTGGATGCCGTGATTGCGAAAAACGCTGGCGAGATGTCCTTGCAACGCTTTCCATGCCTGATCGGCTTCTAAAGTCGGAAACCTTTTTGAAATCTCTTCCAGCCATTCTTGTTTCACCCGCTCTTCGAGCGCCTTTACCTCACCAATACGCTTTTGCAGCTGCGTTCGATCCTTATCGGGAACCATAAAATAGGTATTCGTGGGCTGTAGTATGCGTCCTTGTGCTATCAACCGATTTAGCCCGGCCTGCACCTGGTGTTCTGGAAATTGCAAGTCGAAAAGGGCCATGGCCTCCATTATCTGAGAAACGCTCTCGAACTTTTCGTCCGGCAGAATGACAAGGCAGAGCTGTATTAATTGCTTGAGCGTTTCGTCAGCATCTTGCGTTTTTGTTATGGCCGCGAAATTACACATTTGCTCGAAAGTCAGACTGAAATTACGAGATTTGCTTGGTTCATCCATGCTCTTCCTCCATGAACTATTCCATATCTTTCACTTGAATTTCGCACTACTACGACTTGAGCATGAAAAGGTTGGGATATCATTTATCTGAAGTGTATGCTGCAATTATACGTTATTGTCTACTAGCTTGTCTATTGAAGCAATCATCCGACCAGCTAGGAATCTTTGCCGCCGTTGCGCTATTTCCCCTGACACATGAGATATACGATCATATCCTGCGGAATTTTCCTATTCATTTTCGTCTCCAGGGTCTAATCCTCTTCACGGGAGAACTGGTACTGGTATGCTTCTGTCCCAATAAGGCGCTGCCAGAAGAACATCTTAGTTTCGGCATTGCACAACGATCAAAGCTCTGTAACCTGCTGACGTATGTAGCACTAGGAAGAGCACGACCAATGTAGTCTCACCCTCTTCAACAACCTGGCGACTGATACAATCATGCAGATCTACAAGGTCAGCCTTTCGCCAGGCAGAGATAGTTTAGCAGTAAAATGCCATGTATGATTGTTCTTAAGGAGAACCTGCCATGTTTTTTAGACGCTTTTTCTTGCTCGCTAGTAGCCTCCTGGTGGTAATGCTGATCGCAGCCTGCGGAAGCTCCACAACTAGCAGCAACCCGTCCGCTGGTACAAGTGCCACCGCGACAACAGCACCAACTACCAGCACTCCTCCCTCCGCAATCAAGACGGCGACGGCCACGGTGAAAGGCCAATCGGAGACGATTCTTACCAACGCACAGGGCCAGACCTTGTACTACTTCACTCCTGATACTGCGGCAAAGGTCGCCTGCACTGGCGGTTGCGCTCAGACCTGGCCTCCCTTGCTCTTCACAGGCTCGGGTACGCCTACCAGTGCTACTACCCTCCCTGGAATGCTGAGTGTACTCAGTGACGCAAATGGCAGCCAGGTTGAGTACAGTGGGTATCCGCTGTACACCTACTCGGGAGACACCGCGCCCGGTCAGACCACGGGCGCAGGGCTGTTCGGCAAGTGGTTCGTAGCCACACCTGCCCTGGCTGCAGACGTGATCAGGACGTCAACAGCACCAACTACCAGCACTCCTCCCTCCGCAATCAAGACGGCGACGGCCACGGTGAAAGGCCAATCGGAGACGATTCTCACCAACGCACAGGGCCAGACCTTGTACTACTTCACTCCTGATACTGCAACGAAGGTCGCCTGCACTGGCAGTTGTGCACAGGCCTGGCCCCCGTTGCTCTTCACAGGTTCAGGTACGCCCCTCAGCGACGCTCCCCTCACTGGAGCGTTGAGTGCACTCAATAGCGCAAATGGCAACCAGATCACGTACAACGGCCATCCGCTGTACACCTACTCGGGAGACACCGCACCCGGTCAAACCACGGGCGCGGGGCTGTTCGGCAAGTGGTTCGTCTGCACGCCCAGCCTGCCTTCATAAAGGGGATGGATCATGGTGTAGCAATTCTAGCCGGTAGCATGGAATAAATAGAACTTGTTTTCGCCTCCAGGGTCTGTGAATGGTCCCGAAACGTATGTAACTGCCAATTCACAGACCCTGTTTTTGCCTCAGCCCCTACTTGACGGCCTCCACACGACTTGTTATCATGAGAGCGGCATTTGGAGGATATTCGGTCTTTTAGATGCGACTGCGCCCGTAGCTCAGTGGATAGAGCACGCGCCTTCTCATTTTCACGATCCCTCACTACTTGACGTGTTCGCTGTGACTTGCTATTATGACATCAGCTCCTGGGAGCGATTACACTCTAGAGCGAGATTGCGCCCGTAGCTCAGTGGATAGAGCACCTGACTTCTAATCTGGTTGCCGTGGGTTCGAGTCCCGCCGGGCGCGCTAGAATTCATAGTCCTTTGCCCAATTGACGTTCTTCTCCTGGTTATTTCTTGAAGGTTTGAGCCGTAAGGTCATCTCAGACCCTTTTCCTGTACCCTCTACAGCAACCATGTATACCTTTCCCGTATCAGGCGAATAAACCCCGAACCACTCTGCTATTCCGTGATAACCATGCTTCTTTGTTCCCCAATGTGTTGCCGTTGCTGTATTGAAAATCAGGCAATCACCGTTCTTGGAAAGCCAGGCCACTTTACATTGGACGCGCACGACTTCGAGTGTCTTGAATTTGAAGAAACCGAAGTGTGTTTCTTCTTTTTCTACTAAATACGCCAGATCATAGCCAAGCGAGCTATTCCAGGGGAGCAGCACTTCAAACCCAAGCTGCACGAATCGATTCAGTATCGCTGTCTGCCCCACCATTCCGAGGTCTTGTGTTCTTCCCATCGAATGATCCTCACCTTTAGTTGCCTACTGACAACCAAATATAAGTATTATTTGTCCGTCCTACTGGCATCCCACCGAAGGTACCCAGGCAAGATGCCCAGGTACCTCAACCCTACTCCTATCCTCTACTCAGTATCCCAATAATAAAGCCTGTGCTACATCGTAATTGCTGCTTGGAGAGTCCTCTTTCAACGGCCACCTCTGTGAGCATGGCGCGTACTACATCGACAAGACCTGTGTCGGCGCGTATCCTACAGTCAGCATAGCATGGTAGCTGTGCCTCTTCGTATCCTGCTGCAAAATCGGGGTCAGTGATGTGCATTAAAGGTGGTACATTGGTGTGCGTGGTCATTCGCGCTATTCTCCCTCTGTCCTTGGAATAGTCTTACCGCTCATTACGCCTAGACAAAAACCTACATGCCAATAAAGCAGTTCATCTTGGGTGCCATCGAACACTCCATCACTGATTAAGAGCTTGATAGTGTCTATCAAATACTCTTCGGTGATGGGTACCTGCGCTTCCCCATGCAGTAACCAGTTGCGACCTGAACGATAACCCTTAATAGTCTCTTCATTTTTCAAGTCGATCAATGTACACGGAACGTCGGTAACCTGTCTCATGTTAATTGCCATTGCCATGTACTCCTGTCTGATTCAAGCTAAAGCGAGCTAGCACTGTATAAGTCAATTATACACAAACCATAATAGATAAGTCAAGCAAAATCTAGTTATTTCTAGTTTGCACAATCTGCATTGACTTCATACTAGTAGGCATGTTAAAATATGGCAAAGGTCGCTTAGGAGTAATTGTCATGCCGGATAAGATGCTTTCTGTTGAAGATGTTGCTGATGAGCTTGGGGTTAATCCTGAAACGGTGCGTGTGTGGATACGCTCAGGGGAGCTTGTGGCCCTCAGTATAGGCAAAGGCTATCGTATCTCGCGTGCCGATCTTGACGATTTCATCAGGCGAAGGCGTACCGACTATAGAAAGCGGCGTGACGAGGATGAATAGTGATAAACAGCTAGATATGTCTGTTTTTCGCGGGGAGATGGCAGTTAGATGGGATACAATTCTTCCGAGCATGCAAAAGTCTTTGTTAGCTATAGCCACAAAGACCAGAAGTATTTAGAGCGACTGCAAGTTCATTTAAAAGATCTTGAGCGCAAAGGCATCATAGATCTTTGGAGTGATACAAAAATCATTCCAGGTACTAATTGGCGAGAAGAAATTAAGAGGGCTATTGAATCTGCAACTATTGGAGTACTGCTTGTCAGCGCAGATTTCCTTGCCTCACAGTTCATTGCTGAGGATGAGCTGCCTCCGCTACTCAAGGTAGCCAGAACGAGGGGTACTGTTATTCTCCCAGTAATCCTTAGCCCATGTCAGTTTGATGCTTCACCTCTATCCCAGTTTCAAGCTGTCAATAATCCTTCCAAACCCCTGACCAAGTTGAGTAGTCATCAGAAAGAGGAGCTGTGGAATAAGGTTGCCAAAACCATCCACGAGGCAATAGAAGCTGCGAAACTATCGAACGGAGCTGATTTTTATGATGAAGTAACTGATCTCCAAACTGAAAACGATCAACTATTTCATGTTAGCTATGGCACTTTGCCTTCGAAGGCAACTGTCAGAACAAATAGTCAATTTATAATGCTTGAGGCTCGAAGTGGCGGGATAGCGTTCTACATGTTGGGTATTGTCAAAGAGGTTCTCGCAGATCTCAACCGCATTTCAAAAATGCTCCAAAAGGAAGACAATTGGAGAGGACAAGAGCTTCTAATGTTCCGTGGTGCTTGGTTCGATGATAAACACGGGAGTGTCATACTTTTTATTGATCTACTTCACGACACATCAGTTCAACCCACTTTCACAGAAGACGATATCAGAGAAATATTTCATGATGAGTTCGGGTGGTATGGCGGGCAAGGAATAACAGTTGCACCGCGCATCATCAGAGTCAATACTTCCTCCGATGACTTTTTTACAACCAGCAATGAATATTACCTCGGATTTCCCTGGTTTGAGAGAGCATTTTCCGTTAGAGGTTAATGCTGATCTATGCCTGGTTTCCGATCCATTACTTATACCGAAAATAAGCTCTATTTAAGGTCCGGTTATACTCAACGACTGAAAAAGGGTTGAGATGATCAACTTCTTCTAAGCGTGTGGCCGTGAGTTCGAGTCTCACCGGGCGCGCTACAGTTCATACTCCTTCGCCCAACGTACACCTTTTTTCTGTTTATTCGCCGTTTCAACTAATTGTAGGTATGCGTTCGTTGTTCTGCCCCCTTTGGAATGGTAATGGTTGCTAGCCGTGTTGAAGTTGATAGGTGCTTTGTCTTCCGAGAGCTTCTGGCAAAAGGTGGCTCCTATGCCGACCTGTATAACAGCCAGTTTACCGGTGAAACCTCCAGGAGAAAGCGGTGTGATCATTCTTTAAGTTAAGAGTCGAGCCTTGCACGCACACATACGTGCAAGGCTCGACTCTTACTTAGTCCTACCCCTACAGATCAAAGCTAACGCTTCTCAACTGGGAACTGGACCTCCGTAACGAACTTCGATTGATCGCCACCGCGCTCATATTCAAGGTTTAGCTCGCGATTGGGACCACTGATACGATAGCCGTTGGCTTCAATCCATTTGAGGATAGCGTTGTACGCCTGGTTCAATGTGCTGAAACTACCGTGATGGATCACCGAGGCCATCGTCTCCACGGCAGGTAACTCGCCCACTTTCACTTGCTCACCATCGTTCAGTGAGCCTTCAAAGGACAGACAAGCTCCGACACTGATATCGCGTTCGCGGTACTCGGTGTCATAGTAGAGTGTAATGCCAGGCCCAACGCTGGTCGCTCCATGTTGACTGATATATCCCAACACCTGGTCGAAGAGGCGATCAAGGGTCGGTCCTATCTGCTCCATGCTTGGAGCGACACCGCGTACCTGGGCTACCTGCAGCGGTGCCACTTTCTTGAGAACAACATCATATGCTGGCATAATAGCCTCCTGTTCAAATGCTTGCAGCCACGCTTCTATTCGTGCCAGCCGAGCCTGTCCCTCTTCGAGTTGCGTCAGCAATTCGACCTGTTTGAGCCGGAGCATCCCCCGTATCTGGTCCGGGGTCGGCTCCTTGTCCAGGAGGAGAGCGATCTGCTCCAGAGACAGGCCCATATCTTTCATGGCCAGGATGCGGTTCAGGCGGGTGAGCTGGCTGGCCGAATAGTAGCGATAGCCTGTAAACTCATCTACCCGCGCCGGTTTGAGCAGCCCCAGTTCATCGTAGTAACGCAACGCTTTGACCGATACCAGGCTTAACCTGGAAAAGTCACCAATCTTAAACACAACTGCATCTCATAGGCGGGTTGATTACTTGTCTCTACGTCATCCATGTTTCGTCAGAAGGCCTTCTGTCTAAGAGTATGGTACTCTATCCTGTAAGGGGAGGGTCAAGGGGTGAGGATAGGTAGTTATGGTCTCCCCAATAAAGCTAGCCCAATCCTGATTCTCTTGGGCACTCTCCTGGTCTATTTTTCGATGAATCATCCAGAGAAAAGTATAGATATCGAGCTACCTCGCTTCACATTCCATGCCACATCAGTTTGTTGCAAAACTCATGTCACCTGGTATACAAGATATCCCTCAAAGATATATGCCCGATAGTGAGAGCTTGCTAAGCGTACCCGCTGTTTCATTGCCTCAGCCTGTTGCGTACCAGGTGCGAATACATACGCGGGACGAGGAGCTGCTCGCACGATGAAGCGATAAGGCAGGTAGCGATCGTATCCCGGGTTCAGGTGTTCGTCCAGGGCGCTGCAAATGATCTTCTCCTGACTGAGAAAGGTGAGGTTATTGCAAGTCCAGTAATCGGAGTAGACGCGTGTTGCGCCAACGCGCAGCAAGTCTTGAACAAGGGTTTCCTGATACTGATACACAGCCTGGGCCGTGGGGATCTGCAGGAGCGTCCTGACCGTCCCGCTCACGAACGTTGCAGCCACCAGCAAGAGCAGCCCTCCCCTCAAGAGCAGCCCTGCCTTTGCCCGCCAGTTTAAGGAGATCCTCTGTGCACTCAGACCTTGCCAAATGGGCCACAAGAGAGCAGGGATAGCGAGCAACAGGCAGGTAAGATAGCGAAAACTGGTCTCGGGAACAGTGGCTGATGACGGTGCGATGGCATAAAGCAGCAGCGTCAAGCCCACACTCGCTAACAGCATCAGCCGGCCACCCTGGCGAATCGCCTCCTGTCGTTCCTCTAAAGAAGTGCTTTGTGTAGTTGTAGTGCTCGCGCGCACGGTATGACGGTAACGCCGGACGGTGTAGACCGCCAGGTACACCGCGATAAACCATAGGATGAGATAGCCAACCCCCCAGCCGCCCTGGAACAAGACACATGGAAGCGTTGCAGGCGCCGGAGACCCAGAAGGCGGGATAGCACTAGACGGGCAATGGAGACTGCCTCCCGTTGCCAAAGGCAGGGCAATAATCATCGTCCCCGTGAGCTGGTTCAGCCATGTCAGATGCTGCGCCAGCATGTCGGCGGCACCTCCGTGATGGATGCCCACTAGCACAAACAAAGAGTTCTGGTCCAGCGGCGCAGTGAGATTGTAGTAGATCAGCGGAAACGCGCCGACGGCGAACCCAAGCAGGAGACTGAGCCCGGTCCACCTCAACAGTTCGCGACGGCAGAAAAACCACAGGAGCACTCCTACTGCCGCCACGAAAGGCAGAATCAAAAGATCGACCCAGAGCGCAAGCCCCACTATAAGCCCGAGGAGGCCATAGATCACGATGCGTTTCCATCTCTCCTGCTGGCCAGGCCTCTGTGAAGAAAGCGCAAGCCAGGCCGCGAGCAGGCACATCAGCGCTGCGAACATCTCTATTTCCGGATATTCGCCAGACGCTCTGAGTTGAAGAAAAAGCACATCAGGCGAACCCAGGCCCAGCAGGATCACAGACGCCAGGGCAAATTTCTCACTATAGAGGAGGCGAATGAGGTAAAACATGCTGACCAGAAACCCAATGTAGAAGAGCACCAGCGGCAGGCGTAAGGTGAAAACCGAGGCACCGAAAAGACGGAAGAACGGAGCAGCAGCGTAGCCCTCCAGCGGTCCCAGGTAGGGCGCGCCATAGAAGAAAATGGGATGATCCCCCTGGTAAGCCACGTGGAGCGCCACCAGGCCCATATTCCCCTCATCACTATTTGTAAATGGCCAGTTAAAATAAATAAGCACGAGGCGTAGTAGCGTAGCTATTGCTACGCTGGCGAACATCCAGCGTTCGTAAGGGCTGATGTAGCGTAGCCGCTTTAAAATTTTCACGTTTCACCTACCTGTAAAAAAGCTCACTATTTGAACGTAGCTACAAACGGTAAAGTTGCAACAAATCGCCATGCATCCTATTCCGCATACCCAGGGCTTTTCGAATCAATCATACACAGAGGCTTGAGGCGTTAAACTATGGTTGCCACCCTTCCACGATACCATTATAGCCACCTAAGGCAATAAGGGAGCCATCAAGAGACCAGGCCACACAAATTGCTCCACTGCGAAAGTAGCAAGCTTTTCAGTATTGACAGTGTAGCCTACGCAATGGCGAAGCGCAAGAGTTGCAGAAAGCAACCAGATATTTGGAGAGAAGGCTTCCCGTGAGTGGACTTGAGCGGTGTCCTGGCTGTCATCCCTTCGCTTCTCTCAGGGCAAGCTCTGAGCGCAGCGAAGGATCTCTCAGTGACAAATCTACTCCTATCTGCTATCATGCTATCCAGTATCCTAGAGCTAATCTGCGCTCTCTTCCTAATCGCCCTTGTAACGTACTTTCGATCATGGAGGTAGCATCATATGTCGTCTGAATCTACGGCCAATCCCCTGCGTGTCGCCATCATCGGCTATGGTCTTGCCGGCTCAGTCTTCCACGCGCCGCTCATTAGCTCCGTCCCTGGTATGTCGGTCGCGGCAATCGTAACCAGCAATCCAGAGCGTCAAGCGCGTGCTCACCGCGATTACCCTGCAGCCGCCATCATCTCTTCGGCGGATCAGCTCTGGCACGATCCCTCTCTCTATGACCTGGTGGTAGTAGCTGCCCCCAACAGGTTGCATGTCCCCTTTGGCGTAGCAGCAATGAACGCCGGACTTCCCGTCGTTATCGACAAACCTATGGCTGCGTCCGTAGCTGATGCCGAGCAATTAATTACCACGAGCGAG
>Ga0209647_1004046_pt1 | contig 11158 bp, 6 predicted proteins | sample GraSoi_2013_60cm_FD_185827 | JGI IMG/M metagenome (GOLD analysis project Ga0209647, IMG submission 185827) | Grasslands soil microbial communities from the Angelo Coastal Reserve, California, USA - Sample 9_17_2013_60cm (SPAdes) (version 2) | ecosystem: Environmental > Terrestrial > Soil >... | reverse complement strand
TGCACAAACGCGCCCTGCTCGGCGCCGACTTGCCGCAGCTGGCTGGCTCCGACCCTGGCCCGGCCTGGCTGCAGCGCCGCCGTGCCCGCTGGGATGGACTGCACGCCTGGTTCCGGCCCGCCGACGCGGCGCCGCCCCGAGTCGAGCAGCTACACCTCGTGGCGCGGCGAGCAATCATCACGCTGCTCCAGGTGCTGGACCGGATCACGGAGTCCCGGCACCGCACTACCAGCGCCGTCGCGGACTTCCGCGAGTTGGCTCGCTGGTTCACGCTGGTGCCCGGACAGGACGACCTGCACCAACTGTGGTCCGCGGCCTTCGGGCTCAGCCCAGCTCGGCACGCTCATCTGAGCCATCCAGACCCGGACCTGGTCAGCTCGTCAGCTTCGTGGCGTGAGGCACCCTCAGTGGAGATCTCGCCGCTGCTGCGCTCGGCCGGGCGGGGCGAGCGCTTCGGCAGGACCGGCCGGGTTCGCGACGTCGCGGCAGTCAGAGCTGCGCGGGCGCAGCGCGCCCGGGCTGACCGTGCTGAGCTCGAAGCCGCCTGGGACCTGCTCGGCACTAGCGGCAGTGTCCGCCTGTCCAGCTTCGGAAATCTTGATCACGCACTGTTCGAGCGGCTGCTGGAGCTGCTGGGCCAGGCTCTGGCCAGCGCGCCGGACCGGTCAGGCGCGCGGCGGGGCAGCACCGCCGACGGGCGGATCGAGATCATCCTTACACCGCCTGCGGACGACTCGGTCGCCGAGCTGGCGACCTCACGCGGCGCCTTCCGGAGCCCGGACTACTCCGTCGAGATCCGCGCGCATGGCGCGCGCCGGGTGCTGCGCGCGAGCGAGGCAGGCTGATGAGCAATCTCAGCAATCAGCTGGCCATCACCGAGCGGGAGGAGGTGGCGCGCGGCATCCGGATCCTGCTCTCCAGCCCGCTGATCAGCAACCGGACCGGGGCGGAGTGGTTCGACCTGGTCCGCCGCCGCCGGGAGCCGATCCGCCGCTGGTTCGACTACTACTGCGGCTGGACGCTAATCATCGAGCCGCGGCTGGGCTATGCCCGCCTGATCAAGGTCCGCGCCGCCAACGACCCCAGCAGGCCTGCCCGCCGGATTAGGTCAGGCCGGGCGCCATTCGACCGCCGCCGCTATGTGCTGCTGTGCCTGGTCGCCGCCGAACTCCTGGCGGTACCGGTCACCACTATCGGTCTCCTCGCCGACCGGATCAGCCGGGCGAGCGCAGTCGACCCGGTCGTCACCGGTTTCGATTCGGCAAGCCGCGCCGAGCGGATGGCGTTCGTCGACGTGCTGCGGCTGCTGGAGTACTACGGCGTGGTCGAGGTCGTCGACGGCGCGACGGAGAGCTTCGTGGACACGGCTGCCGCTAAGGTCCTTTATCGGGTCGACGCGACGCTGCTGCTCCGCCTGCTAGCCGCGCCGGTCGGGCCGTCGCAGCTAGCTGTGCCCGCTGACGAAGTCTGCCTCCGCTTCAACGAGCTGCTCGGCCAGCTCACGCTTGAACGGCGCTATGCGCGGACCGCCGACGACGGCACGGACGCGGTGCCCGCGTCCGAGGCGCAACGGAACCTGTGGCTCCGGCACTCGGTCTTCCGCCGGCTGATTGATAACCCGGTGCTGTACATGGACGACCTGTCCGACGAGGAACGCGCCTACATCACCTCGCCCACCGGCCGGCGGCTCGTGCGGGAGGCTGCCGACCAAGGCGGCTTCATCCTGGAGGACCGGGCCGACGGCATGATGTTCATCGACGCTGACGCAATTGCGACCGACAGCCGCTTTCCCGATGACGCCAGCACGGCCAAGGTCGCCGCGCTGCTCCTGCTGGACCGCCTTCGCGAGCCGTGCGCCACCGAACAGCTGGAGCTGGCAGCAGCCGGGCTGCTGGCCAGGTTCCCCCGCTGGGCCAAGAGCTACCGGGACAATGATGGCCCCCTGCAGCTCGTCAGCGATGCACTGGTAGTCCTGACCGGCTTCGGCCTGGTCCGGGTCATCGACGGGCTCGTTTACCCGCTGCCTGCGGCCGCCCGGTACGCGGTCCGGCCGGCGCGCAGCACCGACGCTGATGCGGAGGAGTCCTTGTCATGACGGTGACCGAGCTGCCCCGTCCCCCCGGGGCGCGGCCGGATCAGGCCCGGCAGGCCCCGCGGTGGATTCCGAGCAGGGCCGGCATCGTCAACGTGTGGCGCTACTACGACGAGGTGTTCACGTTCCACGAGGGGCGCCTGCTGCTGCGCGGGCCCAACGGAAGCGGCAAGTCGAAGGCCCTGGAACTGCTGCTGCCGTTCCTGCTCGACGCGAACTTGCGGGCCAGCCGGCTGTCCACCTTCGGCACCGGCGAGCGGACCATGCACTGGAACCTGATGGGCGAGGGCGCGTCCGGGACGACCAGAGTGGGCTACGTCTGGATGGAGTTCCGCTTCCCCGGCCCGCCGGACCGGTGGTTCTGCTGCGGGTGCCGACTCCAGGCCAGCACGCACACCACGGCCGTGCATAGCGACTACTTCACTACCGGCCTGCGCATCGGCACCCCGGACGGCATCGCGCTGGTCAACGCGGCCGGCCAGCCCCTGACCAGGAATGCGCTGGAGGAGTCGCTCGGTGCCGACGGCGTCGTGCACGCCAACGCAGGCGACTACCGGGCCGCCGTCCGCTCGGCGCTGTTCCCCGGCCTGACCGAGCAGCGGTACGACGCGCTCATCACCGCACTGCTGCAGCTGCGCATGCCCAAGCTGTCCCAGCGACTGGACCCCGCTCTTCTGTCCACCCTGCTATCGCGCGCACTTCCGCCCCTGGGGCAGCAGGAGATCACCGACCTCGCCGAGGGCTTCGAGCGGCTGGACCGGCAGCGTGAGCGTCTGGTGACCCTGGATGAGGAGGTGGCAGCGACCCGTCTGCTCGCCGGCCGACAGCGCTCCTATGCTCAGCGCGTGCTGCGCGGGCGCGCCGCGGCGCTAATCTCCGCGACCACGGACCTAGACAACCTGACCAAGACCGCGCGGCGCTCGGCCGAGGAGTACGAGGTCGCCGCCGCGAAGAAGGCGGAAACGGAGGCTCACGGCAAAGGTCTCGATAGCGAGATCGCCGCCTGCGGAGCCCACGTGGAGGGGATCACCGGCAGCGAGGCCTACCAGCAAGGCCGAGAGCTGGACAACCTTCGCCAGGAGACCGCCAAGGCGCGGGAGCAGGCAGGAGAGATCCGCGCGGACGCCGACCGGAAGCGTTCCGTCGCCGACGCCGACGAGTCGGACCGGAGGGAGGCTCAGCAGGCGGCGGACCGGCAGGCCGCCGTGGTCGAGGGCCTGCAGGAGGACGCCCAGGTGTCCGCGCGCCGCGCCGGCCTGGCCAGCGTGCATCAGGAGATCGTCGCGAGCCTCGAGCACACGCAGGCCCGTCCCCGACCCCTGCTCCGTGCTGCCGTGGCGAGCCGCAACGGCCAGCTGGCCGACGTGCAGCGGGCGCTCGACAACCACGACCGAGAGGTCAGCGCCCGGCGCCAGGCCGAAGCCGACCTCGACGAGGCGCGGGCCAAGCTGGCCGACGCTCGCGAGCAGCAGGAAGCCGCCGCCGAGCGTTACGAGCTCGATGTCACCCAGCTGACCGGTGATCTGACCCGGTGGGCCGCCGCGTGCCGCGAGCTCGCGTTTCCCGACCCGGCCGCGTTTCTCCAGGTAGTTGAGTCGGAGACAGCGGTGCTCCGGCTCGTCAGCACCGCAGTGAGCGCGGTGCTACAATGGATCGCCGGGGACGAGACCGCGGCCAAGGCACGACGGGCCGAAGCGCAGGACGAGCGCGCCGCGCTCGAGGCCGAGGTGCGGCAGCTCGCTGACCAGCGCGACCTGCCGCCGACGGCGCCAGTGACCCGGACCGCTGACCGCGCCGCGATGACCGGGGCGCCATTCTGGCGGCTGGTCGATTTCGCCGACCCGGTTCCCGAGGACGCGCGCGGCCGGATCGAGGCTGCGCTTCAGGCGGCAGGCCTGTTGGATGCGTGGGTGGGGCATACAGGCGCTGTCGAGGGCCACGACATCTTCGCTGAGGCCGCAGCGCTCCCGCCAGTGCGCGGCTGGTCGCTGGCCGACGTGCTCGTGCCAGTGCCGCACGCCGACGTGCCGGCAGAGTCGGTGCGCCGACTTCTCGCCACCGTCGCCTTCGCCGAACACCTGCCGCCGGAGCATCCGGCTGCATTCGGCGCCGACGGCAGCTGGCGGCTGGGCAACCTCTACGGCAGCTGGCAGAAGGACCAGCCGGCTCACATCGGCGCGCTCGCCCGGAAGCGCGCCCGCGAGGAGCGGATTCGCCAGCTGCACGGCGAGCTCAGCACTTGCGACGAGCGCCTCGCTGCGCTCGACGCCGCCCTGGCCGCCCTGGCCGCCCGCCGCGCCGTCGTGGCGAGCGAGCAGGCCAGCTGCCCGGATCACAAGGAAGTGAACCTCGCCAGCCAGGCCCTGACCGAGGCGGAATCGACGGTGGCCGCCGCCGACCGGATCGTCCGGCAGCGCCTCAGCACAGTGTCGGACCGCGAGCAGAAAGTCAGCCAAGCGCTGCGGGCGCTTACCACCCAGGCCGCCGAGCACGGCCTGCCCGCGGACCGCCCGGCGCTGACCACGCTAGCCACAGCGATCGCGACCTTCCGGGACCAGGCAGAGAACTGGCTGGACGAGCGCGGAAGCCTCGCCGCGGCCAGGCAGGCGCTAGAGTCCCTGAGCACGCAAGCCGGCCGGTCGGCGGGGAACGCTGGCCAGCGCGAGCAGGAGGCGGCCCATGCGCAGGCCCGGGGGGATGAGCTCGCTGCCAAGCTCGCCGCCGTCGAAGGCACCATCGGCGTGGACTACCGCGAGATCCTGGCGCGGCTCGCGCAGCTCCGGGTGCGCCTGGCCAAGCTCAGGGAACAGCTGAGCACGGTCCGCCGCCAGGTGCTCGAGCTGGCCGAGCGGCTAGGCCAGCTCAGCGAGAAGCGAACCGCCGATGCATCGGCCAGGGACGCCTCTATCGCTGCCCGTGACACTGCCGCGCTCCGGTTCCGGCACCTGGCGAGCGGCGTGTTCCCTGCCGACGGCGGGATCGACGATCTTGCCCGGTTCCGGGGCACCCTATCGGGATCTGACGGGGTCCGTGCCTCGCTGGACGCCGCCCGGCAGGTGGCCGCCGTCTGGGCGACTATCCCGTACACGCCGGCCAGCATCGGCGACGCCCTGCACCGGCTGGCGGAGTCCGTACACGCCAGCCAGGCCACGCTCAGCGCCACTGCCGACCTTGAGCTCGTCATCGACGACGACGTCCAGGTCTTCACCGCGGTCGTAAATGGAGTCCGAGTCGGTGCCGCAGAGCTGCTGAGCGTCCTACGCCAGGAAGCGGAGCGGAGCCGCCGCGATATCACCGAGGCTGAGCGGGAGCTCTTCGACCAGACCCTCACCGGCGACACCCGGCGCCACCTGGCCGACCGGATCCGTCAGGCCAATGAGCTAGTCGACCGGATGAACGCCCGCCTGGAACGGGTGCGCACCGCGTCCAAGGTCGCTGTCCAGCTGGTCTGGCAGGTTGCCGCGGATCTCCCACCGGGCACTAAGGCGGCACGGGACCTGCTGCTCAAGGACCCGGTCCGGCTGACCGATGCCGACCGGGAGTCCCTGCACCGCTTCTTCCGGGAACGCATCGAACAGGCCAGGTCTGACAACACTGCGGCGAGCTGGGAGCAGCAACTGGCCCAGGTCTTCGACTACACCGCCTGGCACCAGTTCGTCGTCAAGGTCGACCGGGCCAACGGAGCCGGCTGGCAGCTGCTAACCCGGAAGCTGCACGGGGCCCTGTCTGGGGGCGAGAAGGCCATCGCGCTGCACCTTCCGTTGTTCGCGGCCGTCGCCGCGCACTACCAGGCGGTCCCAAAAGCCCCGCGCGTCATCCTGCTCGACGAAGTGTTCGTCGGCGTGGACACCAGCAACCGGGGACAGGTATTCGCCCTGCTGTCCGCGCTAGACCTCGACCTGGTGCTGACATCCGACCACGAGTGGTGCACCTATGCCGAGCTAAGCGGTATCAGCATTCACCAGCTGATCACCGGCAGCGACGGCGACGACGCCGTCACCACGGCACGGTTCACCTGGGACGGCACCGATCTGCTCCCCGACGACCAGCAATTCGGCTAGCCGCGGAAGTACCGTCGGATCACCTCGTTGACCAGGGCAGACTGCTCGTCGAACCCGCGTCAGTTAATAAAGAGCGCACAACCAGGCCAGCCACTGTCAGGCATCTCCTTGGCCATCGGCCGGTCGGCCGCTGCCAGGCTCACATCCGCTCGCGTCAACGAGTATTAGAAACGTCTTCTCGGCTGGTCCTTCAGGCTAGCGTTCACCCAGCTCAATCCGCCTTCCGCGTTCTATCCCCGGCTCCCGGCGATCTTGCTGTTCACGATCTGGTCTTGCCGGCGATCTTGCGGGTCAGCTGGTAGTAGGGCCCGTGGGGCTGGGGCGGGATGGCCTGGCAGCGGCAGCCGGGCTTGCCACGCCGCCTCGCCCTGGGCGGACCGCAGCAACTGGACATACCAAAGTTCGACACGCAGGATGACGTCAGGCCGATGGGCAGGTGGGAGCCAGCGTGCGCAGACACTGAGCCACGCCAACCGACATGAGGCGACAGACGCCGATTGCCGCCATGGCTCAAAATGATCGATAGCACATTCGAAAAAGCTGTCGGGATGGCGGGATTCGAACCCGCGGCCTCCTGCTCCCAAAGCAGGCGCGCTAACCAAGCTGCGCTACATCCCGCAGAACCGACGGTAGCTTACCGGTCCAGCGAATTCCGAGCGCGGCACCGTGACCACGTTGCTCGACACCACCCCGGCGGCCGAGTACCCGCCACGCTCCTCGCCTGATGAAGCAGCCCGGGCCGTCAGCCGGTACGCTACGCGTGATGACGTGGCTAGCGCCGTGGGTCCTCCTGTGGCCAGCCAGGTGACGCGGGCGTAGCTCAATGGCAGAGCCCCAGCCTTCCAAGCTGGTCATGAGGGTTCGATTCCCTTCGCCCGCTCCGCCAGAATCGCCTGGTCAGAAGACTGCTGGTTGACATTCCGCGCACGCCTCGCCGCCGATTCGGCTCGGTGTGCCACACACGTGCCATTCCGAGCTTCGGCGAGAGCTGTCGTGATCATGAGGCCGCGCGAGACGGGGATATAGGAAGATCGCACGGAGAGGCTCTCCGATGGGGACGTCCGCGCGACATGCGTATTACAGATCGTGATACACTAATCGTATGTCCACCGCGATCAGCGTTCGCCTCGATCCAGAGGCTCTACAGGCCCTCGCGCGACTTGAGGCCACCGGCCTTAGCAGGTCCGAGGCGATCCGCCGCGCGATCCTGGACAGCGCGGCACGGCTGCAGCGTCGCGCCGCGCTGGCCGCCGAGGTTGCAGCGCTAGAGGCTGACGAAGACGACCGGCGCGAGATGCTCGAGGTTTCCTCCCTCATGGAGAGCCTGCGTGCTGCGGGGTGACATACACGAGTTCCGCCCTCCCCCCGGAGCTGGCCACGAACAGCCCGGTCGCCGATACGGAGTGATCGTTCAGGCCGGCGAGCTACTGCCGCGCTCAGTGGTGCTGGTTGCGCCGACGTCGCGCAGCGCAAGACCGGCATCCTTCCGCCCTGAAATTGACCTGCTTGGCGAGACCACCCGCGTCCTGGCCGAGCAAGCCGGCGCCATAGACGCCAGACGACTGGGCGAGCTAGCGGGCCGGGTCACGCCTGAACAACAGTGGGGCATCGACGAAGCCCTCTTGACCGTCCTTGGGCTCCACTAGCGGCATCCGCGTGCCCTCCGGTTGTGAGCCAGACGCCGAGCTGACGTGATCGCGCTCGTTTCATCAGTCACACCGGACTCACAGCGGACGTGTTGCCGAACTAATCCTTAAATTATGGCCCGGCTCCCGCGCCGGGCTCTGCCTTGGGGAGGCCCGCCCGGCGCAAGCCGGGCCACACTTCAGGGCACGCAGGTGCGCGACGGGCGATCAGGAACCGGCCGGGATCTCCAGCGCACCCGGAGGGAGCACAGGCGTCGGCCAGTCCGCCGCGACGTTCCAGCCGGACCAGTCCTCGGCGAAAGGTCCCTGGCGGTCTTCGAGCAGGGCCATGACCTGCTGACGTCCCTCCTCAACATGCCGGTGGGTGGTGTCGTCGATCAGGCCAAGGCGGCGGCCCTGGGCGTACTCGTCTTCGTCCTTCCACACATGCCAGGACAGGTCCGGCGCAATGACCAGGTCCAAAAGCAGGTCGAAGGTGTCGATCCCGATCGGAGTCCTGCGGAAGGGCCGCTCGAAGTTGACATACCACCCCGGCGCCCGCTGATCTGGGGTGAAGAACTGGCTGACGCTGAAGTACTCGCCTGCAGCTAGCCTGGCGAGCAAGACGGTATCCCGCCAGATCCACCGTCCCAGCTCCCACCGTCCGGCGGCGAGGCTGGGGAGCCCCTGCTTGCGGACCGTCTCATCACCGGTAAGCAGCCATTCGATCCAGGTGGCAGGCGCCAGGCTCTCGACGCCTGGCCAGCAAGTCAGCACAAGCTCATCGCCGAGATCCCGCACCACCCGGAAAGGCGCGGCCGTCCACACCTTGCCAGCGAAGGTGTCCCGCCGGACCGCCGTCGCCCCCGGCTCGAAGCGCCGCCCCACCACACTCATCACGATCCAATGATGACAGGCCGGCTCGTATCCTTGATCAGCGAACGGGACCGCAGCCACCCCAGCCGATCAGCGTCTCAAGCTCGGCGACAAAGGCCCGGGCTGCCCCCGGCTCCTATGGCAACGCCTCGAATCCATCGCCGAGGAACATGGCCGAAGTGCCCGTGGTTCATGCCCGGCACCGAGGTGGGGCCAGAACTGGCTGTCCTGTGCCAGGCATATGAGGTAGGAGACCGCTCTGACCTGCGGTGCCTTGACCTGATTGGCGGCCGTAGGCTGGTTTGTTGCCACTGATCATGAGGTAACTTTCCCGCCGCCCGTGGGCGAGGATGGCGGCGTGATTGATTACCACGTCCACCTGTGGCGCCACGCGCCGCACCTGTTGTTGCGGGCGAGCGTCGAACAGCTCGCCGCATACTGTGCGCAGGCTGCCCGGCTCGGGGTCAGCGAGCTGGCAGTCACCGAGCATTCCTCCCGGTTCCGGCAGTTCGACGCGCTGGTGCGAGGCTGGTGGGATCAGGACCCAAGCCCCGCCCGGCGAGCCGAAACAGGTACATGCTGGGACCAGGAACTGGGGGCCGACCTGGACCAGTACGTCGACACCGTGCTGGCGGCCAAGGCGGCCGGGCTGTCGGTGGCGCTTGGCCTGGAGGTTGATTACATCCCCGGCCGGATGGGCGAGGTGGGCACCCTGCTTGCGGGGTATCCGTTCGACGTTTTGCTGGGCAGCGTGCACTGGATCGGCGCCTGGCTGTTCGACGCCCTCGACTGGGCGCAGGCGCAGCAGCAATGGGCCAGCCGGGGCGTGGAGCGGGTCTGGGGCGACTACACCCAGTCAGTGGAGGAGCTGGCGGGCACGGGGACGGTCGACGTGCTGGCACATCCCGATCTGGCCAAGGTCGCCGGGCACCGCCCGCCCGCGCCCGATGAGTTCTACGACCGGATCGCAGAAGCGGCCCGGTCCTGCGGGCTCGCCGCAGAACTCAGTTCTGCGGGCTGGCGTAAGCCATGCGCCGAGCCGTACCCAGCCGCGGGGTTGCTTGCCCGATTCCACGGCTACGGGGTTCCGATCGCGACCGCCTCCGACGCCCACCAGGTTGAGGACATTTCCTGGCGGATCGCCGACCTGACAGGGATGGCGCTTGCTACTGGCTACTCCGAGGTCACCGCGTTCCGAGGCCGCAATCGGACGCCACAGCCGATTTGATCGTTACCACCGTTGCGTCGGGTGTCCTCGGGCGCGCCCCAGCCGCCAAGCACCTCACGATCGATCTTGATCACTAGGTGCCTCAACTTACTGGCAGCGGCCCGCCCGACGCCTCAGACACGCTGGCAATGCCTCAACCGTCTGACACAGGACAATGACTGTCCCGTCTCCCGATAAGTCGGCCCTGTCTCACTGAATCCGGCCCATCATGGCCCGTGTCTCAGTTATCGCGGCCCGCTTGGTCCGCGCCTGGACCAAGCGGGCACCTGCCCCGCGACAATCAATCTTTACTGGCAACGTGGCCATTGTCCCGGCGGGTCGACGGCGTCAACGTCGTTTGGTGCTTCGGTCCGTGCCGGGCGAGCTTGCGCCGGAACACCGCAAAATCATTAGACATTGCCCGCCTCTCACGGGAATCGTTGGCGGCATGCGACAGGGGGAGATCTGGGACGCCGATACCGCCGAGGGCTATGACACGCCAGGCACCGGCATGTTCGCGCCTGAAGTGCTGGGGCCGACGGTGGATCGCCTCGCCGAGCTCGCCGGTTCCGGGCGGGCGCTTGAGCTCGCTATAAGGACCGGCCGCGTGGCTATGCCGCTCGCGGAACGCGGGGTGCCCGTCACCGGCATCGAGCTGTCGCCGGCTCACCCGCGCAGAGACCGATGACACGCGCCCACCCCCTGCCATTGTCAGGCCGCCAGTACCGCAGGCGCCGCCAGTCAGGGCACCTGTCAGGGGTCAGCCGAAGCCCGGGGTGCCACACCCGGCCAGGAAGGACGCCTCCAGTTCCGCGGGCTGGCAGCGCCGCCTGGCCTCGGCGAAACTGACCCACTCGAACCTGTCGTGTTCCTCCCCGTCGACCACGACTTCCGTGCCCCACGGGACCTCCAGGGCGAACACCGCCCAGTCGACCCCATCGGTCAGCACGGGCCGCGGACAAGCCTCCCAGCCGACCTCCTCCTGCAGCTCGCGGGCAACGCACGCGAGAAGGTCCTCGCCGGGCTTGCGTGACCCGCTCGGCGGAGTCCACGCCCAGTCGCAGTCACGGGCAGCCCCGCCGTGATGCGCACGATGCAACAGCAGATACCGCCACCCCTGCGGGGCACGGCTGGCGACCACAACCGTCGCCCCGTGCGGACGCTCACGGCAGACCGGCTCACCATCCCAGGTGGTGAACTCCTGCGCGCCTCCGAAATCAGCCACGCCCCCATCCTCACGGGCCGGCCCGGAGTCCGTCCAGCTGGCTGTAACACCAGTTGCACTATCCGCGAACAT
>Ga0209647_1004044_pt1 | contig 11162 bp, 7 predicted proteins | sample GraSoi_2013_60cm_FD_185827 | JGI IMG/M metagenome (GOLD analysis project Ga0209647, IMG submission 185827) | Grasslands soil microbial communities from the Angelo Coastal Reserve, California, USA - Sample 9_17_2013_60cm (SPAdes) (version 2) | ecosystem: Environmental > Terrestrial > Soil >... | reverse complement strand
CCCGCCCAATTATGACCCCGCCTCATTACAAAGGACCAGCTGCTAGTGCATTTATTCCCGAGCGCCATAAGACTTTTTCTTTACTCGCTGCACGTTGGTTAATCGAAAAACGTAGAATCTTTTCAATCATTGTCCCCCTTCATGCTAGCCTTGGCCAGTTGCGCTTTGAGCACGAAACTGTTTTTAGCCGCATATTTCTCGGCAGGTGCGACACAGGGTGACCTTACTAAAGGAAAAATAAAGCACGGTAAGGACTCCCTTACCCTCGGGAACGATGAGCGGAGTGTCAGGCCATTAAACAAAGTGAGCACCCGGAAAAAAGGAAGGTATTCGGACCCGGATTGTGCGTGAAACGGGCTTAATTCAAATCCTGGTGCGTTTTCTTTTGGCCAAATCGCCCACAAGAGGCCTATCGCGGTAGGGACATCCATTGCTGGATGCCCCCCGCACAGATCCCGGCGGGCGTGATTCACGCACCTTATGTGCTGGAGCACATAAGGTGCGAAATGTGGTCTTGCCACTTATGTGGTGTTGGGCTCGTAAGCCGTTGGCGTAGAGGCTCATTGGATGAACTCTACGCCACATAACAAAACCGCTATAATGAGCGCAAGAATTCCATCAGTTGAGGGTCCTGCCGCCAGCGCCTTGTTGTTTTTGGATCTTCAGTAACTTGGCACTTTTGTAGAGCTTTTGTCTTCATCTCTAGGTCGATCTCCGCGTAGATATTGGTCGTGTTGAGAGAGACGTGTCCAAGCCATGCACGGATGGTGTTGATATCCACACCAGCTCGAAGAAGATGGGTGGCGGTCGTATGCCGAATGGTGTGCGGACTTACTCGTTTGGCTGCCAGAGATGGCATCGTGATTTTGATCTTACGCACGTACCGCTCGACCAGCGCGTGGATACCGAAGCGCGTCATTGGGCGAGCGCAGCGATTTAAGAAGACGCGGTCCGATGAAGGACGGTTGGCGATGAGGGCAGTGAGTTTTTGAACTGTCACTGACCACAGCGGGCAGTGACGCTCTTTTGCTCCTTTCCCAAGAACTCTCACATACGAAGAGCCAAGGTGAAGATCGCCAATGAGCAACTGGGCCGCTTCGTCGGCGCGGACACCAGAGTTGTAAAGGAACAACAACAAAGCATAGTCGCGACGACCCTGGGTAGTTTGGCAATTGGGTGCGGCCAATAGGGCATCCATCTCTGGCTTATCGAGATAGGCAATGACAGTGCTGGTAGTCTTCTTAAATGGGATCGCACGGAGTTGAGCGCACCAGGCTATGTGCTCCGGACTGTGCTCGCCCACAAAACGGGCCAGTGCGTGGATCGCAGCAAGTCGCTGGTTGCGGGTCGCAATCACGCACCGACGAGACTCTTCCAAATCGGCGAGAAAGAGACGTACAAGATCGGCCGATAGATCGATTACTGTAAGTCGGTCCACGACTTTAGCCGACTTCTTTGCAACAAAAGGGATGAGCAAAGCTAGTGTATCGCGGTAACTTCGTTGCGTATTAGGTGCCAGGTTGCGCTCGGCTACCAGATGTTCCAGCAGGAAGCGTCTGACCCAGCTGCCCAGTAGGATGGCATTACTCATTTGATCCCTCCCGGGCATAGTGTTCGAACCGCTTGTTGGCCTCCTGCAGCAGTTCCGGTGTCATGGTTAGATAACGCTGGGTAGCCGCGATATGAACGTGTCCGAGGTAAGTGGCTAATTGTGGCAACAGGCGCTGCACGTCAGCCCCTTGGCGATACCAAGCAACCAGACGATGAACGCTGAAAGCGTGCCTGAGATCGTGAAGACGCGGCTGATAACGAGACCCATCGTGACGCAGCACACCGGCCCGGAGACGCAATCGACTAAATGTGTGCTCTGCGGAGCGTCGTGTTAGCCGACTTCCCGTGCGGGAAACGAAAAAAGAGGCCTCCGGGTAGCTCGGATGCTGTATCTCTCGCTTGGTTGCGTAGGAGCTTAGTACGCGGGTTAGCTCAGGGCCGAGTGGTACGAGTCGTGTCTTGTAGAATTTGCTCTCCTGAATGTGGAGGATACCAGCCGAAAGATTTACATCGGCCAGTGTGAGCGTGAGCGCCTCGCTGATCCGCAAACCGGCACCATACAGTAGGAGAATAAGAGTGCGGCAGGTGTCTGACTCGATGTTGCTATGCGAGTTGTTGTCGCAAGAAGCGGTGGCTTCAAGCAAGCGCCGCAGCTCGTCGTGCGAGTAGATGTGAGGCGCAAAGGCCCGAGGCGGTTTAGGCACGATCGTGGGCAGCGGAGAGATGGTGACATATCCCCGCGCGAGGGCGAAACGATAAAAGCCAAGGAGCACTTGGTGCTTACGGTGCCAGAACCGTGTCACCGGTCCGGTGCCAGCGATATAAGCATGCACCCGATCGGCCTGGACCTCTGTAATTGCGATATTGCCCATCGCTCGACAAAACGACTTCAGGGTGCGTTCTTCTGTGCAGAAGCGCATGCCCATCGACTGTTTGTGTGCAACATACTGGGCCGCAAGCTCGGACAGTTTCATAAGAGGCCTCCGAGTTCGAAGTTTGCTACCTCTCGCAATCCAGCCAAGTCCACCTTGGCATAGATCCGAGTGGCATAGGCACTACGGTGTCCGAGATGATCACCGATCTCTTTGAGTGAGAGCCCCTCAGCCATCAGATGTCCGGCACAGGCATGCCGGAGCGAATGTGGTCCGCGCCGTGGGATCTGTATGCTCAGTTCGGACAAACGGCTGCTGACCAAGTGGTATAAGGCGCCTGCCGAAAGTGGGCGAAACGGTGCTTTCAGGGTCAGAAAGATCTCTCGGCGGGCGCAGCGTGGTCGTACCTGTTGAAGATAACGGACAATCGCCTCGCCGACGCTTTTGACCAGCGGGTATTCGTGCGCCCGCCGCTGCTTGGGACGCGCAACGACAATGATCTCACGTTCCCAGTTGAGATCTTCCAGCCGTAGAGCAGCAACCTCACCACTGCGCAATGCGTAAAAGGCAAATAGCAACAGGATGGCATGGTCGCGGATATCACGAGGCTGATCTCCCCTAGCAGTCATAATCAGCCGCTCCACATCCGCCCAACTTGGCCCCACTGGAAGTCCTTCCTGTTGGAATACACGCGGTCCATCGATGCCGGATGCCAAGCCAACAGCACACCAGGAGCGCACTTCAGCATGGAGGAAGAACGAGCGCAGGGCTGCCGCACTTGTCGCCAGGGAAACTCGGCTCCAGCTCTGGCCGGCTTTCAAGCCCAAAAACGCGTCTACATCCCTGATTGAGACCTCGGCAAAAGAACGGTTCAGTTCCGTGAACCACTCTAGGAACGTCCCGACATGCCAGCATCGATTACGGATCGTGATCGCAGATAAACCGCGTTGGTTGCGCATATAGGCGGCAAAGTCCTTGAGCAGGTCTGCGAAAGGAATGGCCTCGTTGTCTGGTTCTTCCAAACGGCCAAGGAAGCGAAGCCAAGGCAGGGCTTTCTGGATAAACAGTTGCCGAGAGCCGTCTAAGGCAGAACCACGAAGCCGGTGTCGCCGCTGTTGATGAGCACCCCAGCGATTAGCGGCTGCTTCAACGTCATGGATGCTGATCGCCTTGCCGGTGGTTAAATCGATGTGCTTGGCAATTATCAGGACCTCTCGGCTGTACGTAGTAGGCTCTCACGCGCCAAACCTTGCTCAGCGCAATGGGTTAGAAATCGTTCCCGGGCATCGGCCACCGGGCCTTCACGGTGGCGCGCCAGGACGCGAGGATACTTGAACAATGTTTCGAACATGCCGGATTTCCTGGCAAGAGGTGACCAGGTCCGACAAGTATTCGGTACTTAGTTATGTGGTATTCAGCTGTTCCCCTACTCTGAAAGCACGGAGCTTACGAGCCCAACACCACATAAGTGGGAAGACCACATTTTGCATCCGGCTCTCCAGTTGGTGGTTAACTTTCAAGAAGATCGGCAAGCCGCAGCGTACGCTTGTCTTAAGGAAAACAAGCCAGCCGCGGAGAAGTAGCTATTTGGCCATCGTTGTCTTGTTTATGGACTGGTCTTTCGCTTCCGGCTGCTCTCCACCCCGTCTCTCGACGACGCAGTTGCCTTCAGCTACGGACAGACCAGTGCTTTCTGTCCGATGAGGACTTTCACCTCACTGTTGGTGCATACTTTCAGGCGCACTTCTCGTACGCCTTCGGCGTGTCCGAATCTCGGTGAAAGATGCTGTACAACACCGATAAGACGAAGAGCGTCAAGAGCGTTGAGCTGATAATTCCCCCGATCACGACGGTTGCCAGCGGGCGTTGCACCTCGGCACCGCGCCCAATCGCCAGAGCCATTGGCACAAACCCAAGGGATGCCACCAGCGCCGTCATCATAACCGGCCGGAGTCGAGTCAATGAACCGACTCTGATCGCTTCGGCCAGGGGCCTTCCTTCCAAACGCAGCCGCCGGATAAAGCTGATCATCACAACACCGTTGAGCACAGCCACTCCACTCAGAGCGATGAATCCGACGCCAGCCGAGATGGACAAAGGAATTCCGCGCACCCAGAGCGCAAGAATTCCGCCGGTTAACGCCAAGGGAACGCCGCTATAAATCAACAAAGCGTCTTTGGCAGTTCCGAAAGACAAAAATAGCAATACAAAAATTAGAAGTAACGCTATTGGCACGACGACCATTAGCCGTTGGGTAGCGCTCTGCAGTTGTTCAAATTGTCCTCCCCACTGCATCCAATATCCAACCGGAAGTTTTACTTGCTCTTGAATCTTTTTTTCGGCCTCAGCCACGAAGGTTCCAATATCGCGATTTGGGATATTGCAGGTCACAACTATACGTCGTTTGCCGTCTTCCCGATTTATCAGGTTGGGACCGGTTCTGACTTCAAAATCGGCGACATCGCTTAGTTGAATGTAGTTAGATCTGCTAGTTGAAACTGCTTGATCAGTGGGCGCCCCTCCGGTGGAAGGCCCTTCGGACGCTGGCAGCACAATAGGAAGTCGCTTTAATGCATCAATATTTGCTCGGAGACTTTCCGATAGCCGAACCACAATCGGAAACCGGCGATCACCCTGGAAAAATTGGCCGACAGTTTTGCCGCCAATCGCCGTTTCGATTACCTGTTGGACATCACTAACGCTCAATCCGTATCGCGAAATCGCTTCGTGGTCTGGTTGAATGGTAAGAAATGGCAGACCGGTCAGCCGTTCGAGATTTACTCCCTCTGCTCCCCGGATCCGGCTGAGGACATCGGCGACTCTTTGACCCGCTTTCATCAATTCGTCCATATTGTCGCCGAAGATCTTAACGGCGACGTCTCCCTTCACGCCAGATATCAGCTCGTTCATTCGCATTTGAATCGGCTGGGAAAGCTCGATGTTGTTGCCGATGTAGCCGTGGATTACGCGGCTGACTTCATCGGCCACTGCTTTTTTAGATTTTTCGGGGTTTGGCCAGGCTGCCCGCGGCTTCAACATGACGTAACCATCGCCAACGCTGGGTGGCTCCGCATCGGTGGCAATTTCTGCTGTGCCTAACCGCGTGAATACCTCTTTCACCTCGGGAACCTTCAGCAATGCAAGCTCCAGGCTTTTCTGCATCTGCAAAGCCTGGGTGAGGCTGGTTCCCGGAATCCGATTAATCCCAAGAGCAAAATCTCCTTCGTCCAGGCTCGGTATAAATTCGGCTCCCATCCGAGATGCCAGAAATCCGCAACCAATGACCAGCAACGCCGCCGCCGTTACAATCATCGGTCGGCACCGGAGCGAAAGATTCAGCAACGGCAGATAGATGGCTTTCGACCATCGAATCAAAATCGTTTCCTTTTCGCTCATCTTTCCCCGCAGAAAAATCGCAACACCTGCCGGAACAAAAGTGACAGAGAAAATCATCGCCCCGAGCAGCGCGAGCAATACCGTCAGCGCCATTGGAATGAACATCTTACCCTCAACGCCGCCCAAGCTGAGAATTGGCAGGTAGACTACCATGATGATGATCGAGCCGAAGATACTGGGAGTAATCACTTCTTTGCTGGCTCGTAAAACGGTTGTCAACCGCTCATCTCGACCTAACAAACGACCGAGCCGCCGCTGTTCAGCTGCCAGGCACCGGGCACAGTTCTCAACAATGATGACCGCTCCATCGACGATGATGCCAAAATCGAGTGCACCAAGACTCATCAGATTTCCGCTGATTTTGCTCTGAACCATTCCGGTGATGGTGAAGAGCATGGCCAGCGGGATAATCGCTGCGGCAATCAGTGCAGCTCGAAAGTTTCCAAACAACAAAAAAAGAACCATCACCACCAGCAACGCACCTTCGACCAGATTCTGACACACGGTTTCAATGGTTGAGTCCACGAACTTGCTTCGGTCGTAAACCGTCATGGCTACTACACCAGCGGGGAGAGTTCGGTTGATCTCTTTGATCTTCTCGTCTACCCGCTTCGCCACCGCGCGAGAGTTTTCACCGATCAGCATGAAGGCCGTTCCGAGTACTGCCTCCTCACCGTTTTTGGTGGCAGCGCCGGTTCGCAACTCTTTACCTTCTTCCACGTCGGCAACATCGCCTATCCGAAGAGGCAACCCCCCTCTTGTATAGAGGACAATCGACTGGATATCCCTCAAACTCTTCGCCTGGCCGGGGGAACGGATGAGATATTGCTCGCCGTTCTTCTCAATGTACCCCGCGCCGACATTCGCATTATTCTTATCGATCGCTTCGCTGATGTCTCGGAATGTCAGGTTCAGTGCCACCAGCCGGTCCGGATGAGGAGTGATGTCAAACTGTTTCTCAAATCCTCCGATACTGTTTACTTCAACTACACCTGGAACAGTTTTGAGCTGTGGCTTAATGATCCAATCCTGAAACTCACGCAGATCCGCCAGCGTATAGTGAGATCCATCTGGTTTTCGCGCTTCTGGGGTGGCATTGACCGTCCAGAGATAGATTTCCCCGAGACCGGTCGCAATCGGGCCAAGCTCTGGTCTAACGTGGTCCGGAAGTCCGTCGTCGGCTTGACGTAACCGTTCGGCGATAAGTTGACGAGCCAAATAGATGTCAGTCCGGTCCTCAAACACCACGGTCACCTGCGACAATCCGTAGTAGCTGAGCGAGCGGACACTCTCCAGCCGAGGAATTCCTGCCATCGCCGTTTCCACCGGAAAGGTAATTCGTTGCTCGATCTCCGGAGCCGACAACCCAGGCGCCGCGGTGTTGATTTGCACCTGAACATTCGTGATATCGGGAACTGCATCGATCGGCAAATGTTGGAAATTGTAAATACCAATTCCAGCGACACCGAGGGCCGCCAGCAAAACCAGCCATCGATATCGAATAGAAAAGTTAATAATCCGCTCTATCATCGAAACGTTGCGGTTGGAAGTTACAGGTAGCGGGTTGCAGGTTAGCGGTTAGCGGTTGGCGGTTAACGGTTAACGGTTAGCGGTTGGCGGCCATTTAGCTGTTCTATTTGCTATTGGCTATCGGCTATCGGCTATTTCATCGCTGCTCAGTCCTGATCCCCTGCTTCGCCCTTAGCTAGCTCGGCTTTCAAGAGAAAGCTGTTTGCGGCAACGTAGCGATCCCCGGCATTTAGGCCGGACACGACTTGCACGTTGCTATCATCCTGCGGTCCGAGCTCAACTGCGCGCGCTTCGAATGCACTGCCTGCTACCACAAAGACCACGGTTTTTTCGTTCAGGCTCTGAATGGCGGCGGGACGAACTGCGACCGGGACTTCAACATCGTCCGCCTCGAGATCCCCCATCACAAACAACCCTGGTCGGAGCACCCCCTCCGAATTTGCAGCCACCGCACGTGCCAGCAGCGTTTGAGTATTTTCCGATCCGACCGGGGCGATGTAACTGATTTCGCCGGTAATCGGCTCCACATTTGCCGCATAAGTGATGCGAACGATTTGTCCCCGCTTTACCCGCTCGAAATCTTGGGGAAACACGCTGAAGTCGATCCAAACAGTGCTTAGATCAGCGACGGTAAAGATTGGCTTGTCGTCCCGGACCACCTCACCAATAGTAACCTCTTTTTTGATAATCGTTCCGGCAATCTCCGATGTTACTTGATAATTCCGCAAACTGTCATTGCTCTCGACTACTGCTAGCACTTGCCCCTTTTCTACCCTATCGCCCAATCGCGCTGACACCGATTTGACCAGGCCCGGAAAACGGGGAGACACGTTCGCAACCGCGTCTTCATTCATCGCAATCTTTCCGTAGAGCCGAAGTACCGTTTTGATTTTTGCTGGACCGGCTACCGCCACCTCTAAATGCGCATTTTCGGTTTTCTTCGCGTCGAGCTCGACGCGCCCTATCTCGTTCGGGTTTTTGACGTCCTGATCGTTGCTTTTCTTGTCGCCGTTCTCAGTCCGGTCTTGGTCGCTCGGGCTTGAACGAGGTTCTTCGCGTTCATTCTCCTTTGCGTCGTTGGGTTTGCTCTCAGTTTGGCCTTGGTCGATCAGAGTCGGGCTTGGCTCCGCGATTTTGCTTTTTTTACTTCCCGGGTCACCATCTTCACCCTTGTCTCTATCATCCGGAGTCGGAGCTTTTCCCGCCATCTCTGATGAGAATACCAGCGGCTTCGCGGCAAGAACTCGCCGATCGACGAACAGCGTGAGGCCCATGAAGATCGCGATCGATACCAGCTTATTCATGCGATGAAACCTTACTACCGCGATTCCCTTGGTGGCTTTTCGAAATCGATTCACCCAACCTCGACAGCTTCACCGGCTCGGCAGTGAGTGCATCTATTTGCGCCAGGGCCTTCTGGAAATCTGAAAGCGCCTTAACATATTCGGTTTGAGATTCGTTATAGGTTCTTTGCGCATCAAGAACATCTAATTGACTGAACCGGCCGGCCGCATAGCCATCGGTAATTTGGTCGACTGCGCTTTTCGCTCCGGGTAAGACCGTTGCGCGGAGAATCTGGACTTCCTCTGCCGCTCTCGCCAAAGTCTGGTAACCTTCGTTGAGCTCGGCATATGCTTTCGCTTCGGCCGCCGCCCGCTCGTCCGCGGTTTTCGCCACATTTGCTTCTGCTTCGGCGATCTTTCCCTGGTTCCGATTCCAAAGTGGTAGCGGTATAGAGAATCCCGCCACCAGCGTCAGATCTGCATGACTTGCTCCAAGCAAACGAGGCCCGGCGCGAAGAGTGAGGTCCGGATTTGCTTCCGCGCGAGCAAGATTCAAGGTAGCTTCACGCTTTTGGTGTTCCGTCGTCCATCTCGTTAGATCCGGATTCTTCTGGAGCTTCGCCTTCAGCGATTCCAGCGAAGGAATCGGTCTCAATTGATCCAGATTTCCAGTTACGCTAGGAAACGTTGCCTTCTTTGCACCCCATTGAGCCGCCAAATTTACTCGGGCTGCCTCCAAATCGCGCCTAACCTCGGTTAGCCGGATCCGAGCGGTCGCGACCGCCGTATTGGTTCGTAGCAATTCAACGTCAGATGCCTTGCCCGCTTCTACTCTCTTATGGGTGACAGGTACCGCTGCTTCAGTTAGCTGAACATTCCCCTCAGCTAACTGTACATTTCGTTGCGCGCTGAGCACATCGATAAACGCCAGGCTGGTTAATTTCAGAACTTCCAATCGTTTTTCCTGGTAATCCCATTCGGTCGCTTCTCGATCGAACTGCGCTTCTCGAACGCGTGAGTTTCTCTTTCCTCCAAGTTCGATCAGTTGGCTAAGCTCAAGGGTGTTTTGCATGCTCTCTGTAGCCGACCTGACATTGGCCCTTGTAAAGTCCTCGCCTTCCAGACTGATCTCGGGATTAGGAACCAACTTCGCTTGAATGATACGAGCTTCGGCGGCACGGATGTCCCAGGAAAAGGAAGAAAGAACCGGGCTCTTTTCTAAGGTGGTGGCTAGCGCTGTTGCCAGGTTCAGCGGTTTTCCCTCCGGTTCGGCTGCCAGCGAAGGCCAGGCGCCACAGAAGATGCAGACCACTAGAAAAGAGTTTCCTAATGTCATTGATCGCTCATCCATCATTTTATTCCCTGCGGTGAGCCTCCCTCAGTTCTTGGCGCAGGCTTTGGCGCGCCATCCTCAACCGATGCACTACCAGGGAACGCGGAATTTCCAGAACGGAAACCAGTTGGGTATAGTTCCAGCCTTCAATCTCGCGTAGTACCAGAACTTCTCGAAATTCGATTGGCAATCTGCTCACAGCCTCCCAAAGAAGTCGTTTCCATTCTTGATTAGCAGCCTTAGGCAGCGCTTTTCCTGACGTGTCCGCCATATCTTCAGCCGCGGCGGACGGCTTGTCCGGGAAAGTCCGTCCAAGCGCGATTGGATCTTTCTTGCCCTGCTCAATCCAGTTATGAACTCTCTTCCAAACAATGGTAAGTAGCCAATTTCGTGGATCGGTATCGCTAAGATTTCCAAACTCCTGTCGCGCCTGCCGGTAAGCTGCTTCAACAATTGCCTGCGCGTCCTGGTCGTTTTCGATCAGCCAGCGCGCAAGATTATATGCACGGTCCAGGTGAGGCAGAACAACTCCTTCGAAATCCGACTGCTTTCTCGCATGCACAGGTAAGCAGTCCCCGGATTTTGGTCACTGCCGTGGCTGGTTTTACGGTGTGACCTATCATCACGAGGAATCTCCTCCTTTCCTCGCAATCGCTACCGCCAAACTTCTTGTAAGAAAAGTCAGAACCCGAAAACTGCCGTGAAACTGATGGAATTGTAATTTTTCTGACGGTTTTTTGTGAGAGTTCTCGGTAACAGCGGACGTCGAACCCGCGCGATCCTGATCGCGAACTCTTATGTTGACGCGCTCGATGAGCGGTATGTCTGGGATTAAGGTTAGGTCGAGACGCACCTTCAGTGCGTGACCCCTTGGGGGATCCGATTCCTAGGGCTCCGCCCGGGCTATCCTGAACCACGCCTTCCTCCTTCGCAAAGCTGATCGTCTAAAATCTTGCGGCGGAGGAAAGGCTTCGGCGGACAGGTCGGCGCTCTGGCTTCGCCATACACCGACACGCCGACACGCCGACACGCCGACACGCCGACACCGAATTCCGCAATTAATCTAAGTTGGGCGGCCCGCCCTCCTAACCCGGTGGCTTAGAATCTCTGTTGTGATGATCGTTCTGCGGAACGGGCTCTGGCTGGATGAACCTTAGTGTGATCATGGTCCCCTCGCCCGGTTTGCTTTCCGCCATT
>Ga0209647_1004043_pt1 | contig 11162 bp, 10 predicted proteins | sample GraSoi_2013_60cm_FD_185827 | JGI IMG/M metagenome (GOLD analysis project Ga0209647, IMG submission 185827) | Grasslands soil microbial communities from the Angelo Coastal Reserve, California, USA - Sample 9_17_2013_60cm (SPAdes) (version 2) | ecosystem: Environmental > Terrestrial > Soil >... | reverse complement strand
GCGCTGCTCGCTCAAATCGCCAGCGGAACCACTAGCGCGAAGACAGATGGCGAGCCCGCATTGGCACACGCCGGCATAGCGCCGGGGGCGATCGAAGCGTGGGCAATGGGTGATGCCCACGTGCACATGAGTGGCCACCGCGTAACCTTCTGGCCGCGCGCGCAGACGTCCGAGCTCTTCTTCTTCCTGCTCGATCAGCGCCAGCCGGTATCGCGGGAGGTCATTCTCGCGTCCGTTTGGGAAGACACTGATCCCAAAGTCGCCGATGCCGACTTCCGTCGTGCCCGCAGCGAGCTGAAGAAGGCGCTTAGCCAGCCATGGCTAGAGCACAATGATGGACGTTGGTGGGTGACGCTAACGTATTGGCTCGACGTGCACGAATTCGAGCGCCTGGCCGATGAAGGCGAGCGCCTCGCGAAGGAGGGGCACATCGGCGCGGCGGCGGCGGCCATCCGCCAGGCGCTGGAGCTGCGGACCGGCCAGTTTTTGGACGACTCGTATACGAACTGGGCGGTGTCGCGACGTGAGGCCCTTGAAGTGCGGCGGCTCGACCTTCTGGAGCGGTTGGCAGAGCTCGACATCATGTTGCAGCAGTACGATGAAGCGGCGGACTGCTGCCACAAGCTACTCGATGCGGAACCGTATCGCGAAAGTGGGCATCGCGGCTTGATGCTCTGTTACGCGGAACGCGGCGAGCCGAGCCGGGCGATGGCGCAATACCGGCGCTGCGTGGAAACGCTGCGGACGGAGCTTGGGGTGACGCCCGATACGCGCACGACCGAGCTGGGCCGCAAGATTCGTGCGGCTCTGCGCGCCGATGCAGTAGTCAGTACAGCGCTCCGCGCGTGACCCGCAAGTGGCACGCGGTGGAGTAGGGAGCCTACGCGCCTAAGGCGCGATCTTCCACAGGCGCAGGTGCCGCATGCTGCCCGTACGCATACGCTCGCGCCCCAACAGGGCGTCACCAGCGTTCGGAGAGTACGCCCGCCGCGCATTCGCCGAATGCGCGCTTGTTCGAGAGCGGCAGGACCCACTGTTTGCTGCCTCTCGAGAGGTACTGCCTCACACACTGCAAAATAGGCTTTCGTCCTGGACACTTTCTGGACGCTGCATCTGTATGCTTTCCTCAATGAGAAACACCGCAATTTCGCCAGGTGTTCCTGGGGCAAGGCTTTGCCCTCTGTCTCCAGGCAATCGTACGAGGAGCCGCAGATGACAAGCATCCAGAGGATTGCGCACGGGCACGTGAACACGCTCTCCAGTGGCTCGCCAGCTCTTCATCGCTGGCGCAACCGGTTCGTCAGGTTGGGGGCAATTGCCCTTGTCTTCACAACGATGGGTATCGGACTCACCTTCTCCCACACAAATGATGCGATGAGCCACGCGCAGATTTCCACGGCAGTGTTGGCTAGCGGAGCTGTGGGCGGTCCCGGCAACGGCTGATCGTGCCGGCGGCTGGGGGCTGACAGCGGTCGGACTGCGAGATGGAGAGGAATCCATGTCACAAGATGGAGAGGAATCCATGTCACGAGCTGACTGGGAGCAGGCCATAGCTCGCGCGTTGGCAGAGCGCACCTTTCGAGCATGGCTCCTGGCTGACCCGGCGGATGCGCTGGCTGACTATGGACTGCGCGAAGACCAGCGCATGTTTGTTGAGGGCATTCACTCCACGTCTCTTGGAGAGTTGGCCGCGCGCATGCTACGCGCCGGCTCACGCATCTGGGAAGCGGGCTTTGAAGGAGTCGCCTTCGCGAGTGACGCGCTCTAACCCGGCAACTCGGAGCAGCGGACTGCTCTGCAACGCGCAAGGACTGCGCTCGGCGGTCACGGCGGTGGCCCCGGTGGCGCAAGGATCGCGCCACCCCCAAGGATTTCACATGTCACCCGCGTCGCGGGCAATAGTGGAACCAAACCAAAGCAGTAGCACACTTCGGCCCCAGCAGCTCATGCGCCACTGGGGACTTCGGCGGCGACGCGCGTGAACGCGTGGCGGGCCGCGGCGATGGTCTCGGCGATATCTTCGTCGCTGTGTGCCAGCGAGAGGAAGCCGGCCTCGAACTGCGAGGGCGCGAGGTAGATGCCCTGCGCTAACATGGCGTGGAAGTAGGCCGCGAAGGCCGTGGTGTCGGCACGCGTGGCCGCCACCAGATCCGTCACCGGCCCGGCGGTGAAGAACGTGGTAAACATCGAGCCGACGCGCGTTTGGTAGACCGGCACGCCAGCCTCAGCGGCCGCCGCGGCCAGCCCCTCCGCCAGCGCTGCCGAGAGCTGCTCCAGCCGCTCATAGACGCCTGGCTCGCTCAGCAGCTCCAGCTGGGTGATGCCCGCCGCCATCGCCAGCGGATTGCCCGAGAGCGTCCCTGCCTGATACACCCGCCCCGCCGGCGCAACCTGCAAGAGCACCTCCGCCCGCCCACCATACGCTGCCGCCGGCACGCCGCCGCCCACGATCTTGCCCAGGCACGTCAGATCGGGGGTGACGCCATAGAGCGCCTGCGCGCCGCCGTAGGCCACGCGAAAGCCCGTCATCACCTCGTCGAAGATCAGCAGTGCGCCGTTCGCCTGGGTGACCTCGCGCAGCCCGGTGAGAAAGTCCGGTTGCGGCGGCACGCAGCCCATGTTGCCGGCCACCGGCTCCACGATGACGGCGGCGATCTCGCTGGGGAAGCGCGCGAAGAGTGCCCGCACCGCCGCGAGGTCGTTATACGGCGCGACCAGGGTGTCCGCCGTCGTGGCCGCCGGCACGCCTGGGCTATCCGGCACACCCAGCGTCAGCGCGCCGGAGCCCGCCGCCACGAGCAGGAAATCGGCGTGCCCGTGGTAGCCCCCAGCGAACTTGACGATCTTGGGGCGCTCGGTGAAGGCGCGCGCCAGTCGCAGCGCGCTCATTGTGGCCTCGGTGCCAGAGTTGACGAAGCGCACCATCTCGACGCTCGGCACCGCCGCCGTCACCAGCTCCGCCAGCCGTACCTCCGCAGAGGTCGGCGCGCCGAAGCTCGTGCCGCGCTCCGCCGCCCGCGCGATTGCCTCCACAACGCGCGGATGTGCGTGTCCAAGGATCAGCGGACCCCACGACCCGACATAGTCAATGTAGCGCGTGCCGTCGGCGTCGAAGACATACGCGCCTGCCCCGCGCTCGATGAAGAGCGGCGTGCCACCAACCGCCCGATAGGCGCGAACGGGGCTGTTGACGCCGCCCGGCATCAGCTGGCGCGCGCGCGCAAAAAGCGCCTCGGAGCGATCGGTCTGCATGTGCCCTCCTTGTGCCCACAACAGGCGTGTGTGCGGTGCCGCGTGCCGCGTCAGCTCTTCAGATGCTGCGCGACATACTGCTTGACGGCGCCCCAGTCGCCGTTGGCTGGCTGCAAGATGTCCTGTCCATCACTGGATTGGCTGTTGACTAACACATTCTGGTCCGAGAGCCCGACGCGCGCGGCGTGGCTGAGGTCCAGCTTCTGCGCGAACAGTGCCAGGTCCGCCAGCGAGAAGTTGGTGTAGAGCGCGCCCTGCAGCGCATCCGTCGCGCCGGACAGCCCAGGCCAGGTGGAGGGTTGCCGCGCGCGGCTGAGAATGGCACGGATGAGAAGCTGCTGGCGCACCGAGCGAGCGAAGTCGCTGCCTTCGCTCGGCGGATCGAGCACGTAGCGCGCCCGCGCGTACTCGATGGCGCGCTCGCCGTCCATGTGCTGCGGCCCCTTAGCGAAATGGATCGTCTTCCAGCCGGCATCGATCGCCGGGTCGTCGTTGCGCGGATAGTTCGCCGTGAAGGCGGTTGGCACGTCGATATCCACCCCGCCGAGCGTGTCTACGAGCTTGCGGAAGCCCGAGAAATCCAGCGTCAGCCAGTAGTTGATCGGCTCACCGATCACATCGCTCACCTTGGCCGCCGCCTCGGCGCCGGCCGCCAGCTTACCTGGAGGCAGCCCAGCCAGCCCGTTGGCAAGGCCGTCGGCATAGGCGGTATTCAGCTTGGCATAGCTGCCCGATCCAGGCGGCACCTGGACCCACAAGTCGCGTGGGACGGAGATCAGCGTGGTCGCGCCGTTGCCCGGCACGAGGCTCAACACCATCATGCTATCGGTCAGATACGCGCCGTCGTGCGCACCACCACCATAGCCCATCACCAGCAGATTGACCCGCCCGATACCGCTCACATACCCGGTCTGCGAGCTGAGCGGTGGCTGGGCAGAGATGACCTGCCAAAATCGTAGACCCGGTGCGCTGCCAACACGCCGGCGATGATCGCGACGAGCAGCAGCGCCGGGATCGCCACACGCACGACACGCCGCCAGCGGGTGGGCCGCGTGGCCGTCCAGGGCGACCTGGGCGGCGGCACAGGTCCCGGCGCGTACGACGGCGCGGGATACGGCGACGGCAACGGCGGCGTCGCGACAGGATGCGCCGGCCGCACGGGCGTCAGCGGCGGCAGCGGAGCGGTTTTATCGTCCCAGCCGGCGCGGCGATCTCGCGGGTCGGGGAGTTGTGGCATCGCGGCGCACCTCCTTGGGCGTAACCTCTGTCTGCGTGCACATCGTACTCCATAGATACGCACGAAGAGCACCAGATGGCTACGCACGAAGAGCACCAGATGGCTACGCACGAAGAGCACCAGCGGCTACTCGCGCCCTGAAACAGGGCTTTTCCATGCCGGCACGCCGGCACGCCGCGGTGTCGCCGGCATCGCACGCGCCGACACCCGCGACGGAGACCGTCTCGCTGGAGGCTGCTGCCATCGCCACCATCTCCTTAACAGGCGGAGGATCACACGGCGGCAAATAGCCGAAGCCGTCGCGGGTAGCGTTGAAAGCCTTAGCAGGGTGCGCTCTCTCCAGGTTCCTGCTGCTGCTGCTGCACCTGCCGCTCGAGCTGCGCGTGCTCGAGCTCATAGGCGCTGCGCAGTCGCTCATACTGCAGACCGCCTACCTCGCCGGTATCGTGTGCGCGGGAGAGTGCCAGGAGCGCCCCTTCGACGGCAAGCAGCCGTGTACGTGCCGCTTCGGCTTCGTTCCCCGCGCCGTTGGCCGCCGCCAACCCGAGTCTGTAGATGAGCGGGCGCATCGTGAGTCCCTGGAGGACCAGCGAGACTCCGACCACGCCGAATGCAAGGATTTTGAGCAGATTGCGGTCGGGAAACGGCTGACCATTTGGCAGGGTGAACGGAATGCTGAGCATCAGCGCGAGCGAGACCGCCCCGCGCAGCCCGCCCCAGGCCACCACAGGGTAGTATGCCCAGGGAATCGTGTGCGGCCCGCGCAGCCAGGGGAGCAGCACGTACACCGCGCACGTGCGGGCGACGACGGCCGCGGCAAAGGCGACGACTATCGGCCACCAGTTCCGGGCAAGTGTGGCTGGGTCCAGCTCGATGCCTATCAGCAGGAAGATGAACGAGTTGGCGACAAATCCCAGGAACTCCCAGGTGGCGCTCAGTGCGTGGACCGAGGTTGGGCTGACACCGCGCGTCGAGCCATAGTTGCCGATGAGCAGGCCTGTCACAACCACGGCAATGGCCCCTGAGAAGGTCAAATGCTCGGCAACCAAATAGGCGCCATACGCGGCGAGCACCGTCGCCGTAATTTGCACCTGCGCCATATCCACGGTGCGCAGGAGCAGTGAGCCAGCGGAGCCGATAACTGCGCCGACGACGAGCGCCCCCACCACGGTTACCACGAAATCCAGCACACCAGCGCCCAGATTGAACGTCCCCATCACGATGGCGGCGAGGACGATCTGGAACAGCGTGATGGCGGCGCCGTCGTTAAACAGACTTTCGCCTTCAACGAGTAACGCGAGCCGGTGTGGGGCCCTCACCTCGCGGAAGAGGGACACCACCGCGATAGGGTCGGTCGAGGAGATCAGCGCACCAAAGAGCAGTGCCACGGCCCACGGCAGCCCCAATAGGACATGCACAATTGCCGCCGTGACGACCATGCCAAGGAGCACGCCAGGGCCCGCGAGGAGCGTGATGGGCAGCACGTTGTGCCAGAGGCGTCGCGCGGACACATTGTAGGCACCCTCAAAGAGCAACGGCGGCAAGAAGACCACGAGGATGAGATCAGGGGTCAGCACAATGTGACGGAATCCCGGCTGGAAGCCCAGCAGGCCGGCCAACACGAGCGCGATGGTGTAGGGCAGGCGGATGCGCTGGACGAGCACCGCGATGGCGAAGATCACAAGCAGTAGGACGAGCACGGTCTCGACGGTCGCATGCAGGTCCTTGGTCATTGTGTTTCTCCTGCGCACGCCCACGAGCTCTCACACGATCGCGCACTGCACGCGAAATCGAGGCAAGTGCCTGTGCTACGTGAAAGCCCTACAGGCGCGGGCAACCGGTGGCACTAGTCGTGGTCCAGGCAGCATGCACGTCGCGGTGGCGACATCCCTGCGCACGATGCGTCGGCACCACCCGCGAGCGTACCGTCTTGAGACGGCCCTTCGCCCATTATTCTATCTGATGGCAATCGCAGCCGGGCACGCTCGTGGTGGGCAGGGCAGATCAGCGCAGTGAATTGTGCTCCTCTTGCCGCCGTATAACGCCTGGGCGTCTTGCGCCGCCTGCGCGAAGTTGCCATCCTCCCCTGGGAACGCTATACTGAGTGCCAAGGTCGGTGTGGCTGATAGTCGCCGCTCTTGGAGGCGAATGTGACCACGTGTGAACAATGCGGCGCCAATGCGGTAGATGCGCGCGGTATCTGCGGGAACTGCGGCTGGGAAGCAGGCGCGCGCGCCTTCCGCGAAGATGAGGACGCGCAGTCGCTCGGCGAGACACGCGCCGCCGAGGTGCAGACCTCCGTGGGGCCCGCACGCGAGCAGCGCGGCACGATGAACGCGCGCTTCGAGCGCACCTCGCAGCTGCCGCCGCAGCAGCCACCGGCACGCACGACCGGCCATATGGGTACTGGCCCTGGCGCGCCATCCTCCACCAGTCGTTTCTGCGGCACATGCGGGGCACGCATCGTCGGCAACGAGGCCTTCTGCGGCCAGTGCGGCACGCCGGTTGGCCTGGGCAGCGGCGACTTTGGCACGGCAATGGATGCGCGTGGCAGTGGCCCTGGCCAATACGGCCAGCGTGGCGGCACGTGGGCCACCGCCGATGGCGACGCACCTACCGAAGCGTTCGTGGCCTCGCCCGCGCCTGGGTACGGCCGCAGCGGAATGAACGGCCCCTATGGACAGACGGGCTACACTCCCGGCGGCTCGCTGGCAGGCCAGCCGGCGGACGACTCGTCACGGTCGGTCAAGACCGTGTTCGGCGTGCTCTGCCTCGTCGGCAGTATCGTGAGCGCCATCGCGGCGGTGATTCTCGCCCTGCATAAATAACCAGGTGGTCTGGCGGCCGTTTCCTTGCCTCTGACTCCTGGTACATTTCGGCCATCTTGCAGAGCCATACGGCCGAATAGGAAACGGACGCATTATTCTCTATCGTACCTGTTTTCCGCCCGTTTGAGATATCCGCCAATCAGGAAAGATTCCCAGTATGACGAATCACGCTCCCGACGCGCCAGCATTCAAAGATGATTTCGAATCCATCGCGACCTTCCGCTATGCCGTACGCCGATTCCTCCGTATCAGCGAGCAAGCCGCGCGTGCCGAAGGCCTGACCCCGCAGCAGCACCAGCTCTTGCTGGCGATCAAGGGGTTCCCCGGCCGCGACAGCGCCACGGTGTCGGAGCTTGCGGATAGACTACAGATGCGCCAGCATAGCATGGTTGGCCTGATCGACCGCACCGTGGCGCAGGGGTATGTGAAGCGCCAGCAGGGACAGGTGGATCGGCGCCAGGTTTTCGTCTCCCTCACGCCCGCTGGTGAGGCCAAGCTGGAGCAGCTCGCCCAGCAGCACCGGCGCGAGCTCGTGACCATGCGCGAGGCGCTGCGCGCCATTCATTAGCTTGCCGCGCCACCCCACACCGGTCCGTCGCGCGGGGGAGCGCTAATGTGACGGCTCTGTTTGCTCTTGCGGCGCCGGTGAGGCGAGCGCGCGATAGGCGTGCCCGTCCTCGTCGTGATCGGCAGCCGCGCGCGGCGAGTCTGGCTCCGGCGCGCCGGGCTCCGGCGCGTCGTCTCGCTCGCCCCATGTGCCGCCCTGCGCCTGGGGATATTCACGCAGCCAGCGTTTGCCGAGCACGAAGCCCAGACGCCCCAGCGCCACGACAATGGCAAGTGTGACGACGACCGTGAGCAGGATCGTCACGCTGCCCGGCAGCAGGGCACGGCAGCCCTTGACTGTGGGGTCACTGGGAATCGGCGAAGAGCAGCGCAGCGCCGCGAATACGGTCGAGCCGAAGAAGGCCGCCAGCAGGCACGAGGCCATCACACCGAGCAGACAGCCAAGGTAGCCGCCGTGCGTCGGCCAATCGTATCCTGCCGGCACCGCGCCCTCATGCGGGTCCTCTTGGCGCTCTGGGCGCTTTGTGCCCTCCACCGGTCCCGCGGCGGCCGGCGCCATCTCTTCGTCGTGTGTGGCTGGATCTGGTAGGGAAGGGTCTGTCAACGCTACGTCTTTCTGGCCGGCTCGCTACATGGTGCCAAACTGGCGGTCGCCGGCATCGCCCAGGCCGGGGCAGATATAGCCGCGCTCATCCAGCCGCTCATCGAGCGCCGCGAGATAGATCGGCACATCGGGATGCGTCTCGCGCAGCTTCTTCAGTCCATAGGGCGCGGCGATCAGGCCGACATAGCGCAGGTGCGGCACGCCGTACCGCTTGAGGATGTTGAGCGCATCGATCGCCGAGCCGCCGGTGGCCAGCATCGGGTCCACCGCAAAGCATACCTGAAGATTCACCGCGCGCGCCAGCTGATTGTAGTACTCGATTGGCTCGAGCGTACTCTCGTCGCGGCGCAGGCCGAGATGCCAGACGGGCGCATCCGGCAGCACCGCCCGGAAGCCTTCCGCCAGGCCAATCCCCGCACGCAGCACCGGCATGATGCCGACGCCGCCCGCCAGCCGCTTGCCTTCCATCGGCTCCAGTGGCGTCTCGATGCGCGCTGGACGGGTATGCAGGTCGGCGGTCGCCTCGTACGCGAGGAGCGTACCCAGCTCGCGCACCAGGCGGTAGAACTCTGGGGGCGGTGTGGAGCGGTCGCGCAGCGACGTCATTTTGTGCTCGACGACGGGATGGCGCGAGATGTGGACATCCGCTAGCTCCAGCACGTCCGCGCGTACGGGCTGTTCGACCCCACGCATCGGCAGCGCCCGTTGTGCCGCTCGCTCGTTCTGCATACGTTCCCCCGCTCCCGTGCCGTGTGTCGCGCCAGACTGCTGCTGCGCACGCGCGTTCGTTGCAGAGTGTCGCACACCGCGCTGCGGCTGGTCAAGCAAGTGGCGAGGGCTGCGCATCCGCCAGCGGGAGCATCACGCTGCTCTCGGCGCGAATCTGCCCGCCATGCCGCTCCACCAGCTCCCGCGTGATGTAGAGGCCGAGTCCGAGGCCGACGCCGGAGCCGCTCTGCACCTGCACCCCCGGCACGCGATAGAAACGCTCGAAGAGATGCGGTAGCGCCTCCTGCGGGATGCCGGAGCCTTCGTCGCGAATCGCCATTACCACGTTCGCCGCCTCTTTGCGCACCGTTAGCGTCACGGGGCGCTCCTGCGGTGAATACTTGAGGGCGTTGGAGAGCAGGTTCGCGAGCACCTGATCGATCCTGTCGGCGTCCGCCCGTACGATGGTCGGCTCACGCGGCAGCTCGAGCGCGATCTCACGCTCGCTGGCAGCCATCTGCTCGGCGGCGACGTGGCGGCAGAGGGAAACGAGGTCGAGCGGCTCCAGGCGCAGTGCCAGCCGGCCAGACTCGATGCGCGACACATCCAGCAGGTCGTTGACCAATCGCTCCATGCGGATGATGGAGTGTTCCATGCGGTCCATATGCTCTAGCCCACCGATGCCGGTGCGCTGGAGTTGGCGGTGCGCGAGCTGGGTGAGGATCTTAAGGCTAGTGAGCGGCGTCTTCAGCTCATGCGAGGCGACGCTCAGGAACTCGTCCTTCTGGCGCTCCAGCCGCTGCAGCTCGCTGATGTTGCTACAGACCGCCACGGCGCCGGTGATGACGCCCGCGGCGTTGCGAATGGGCGCACAGCTCGCCAGCAAATGCACGTCTCCGCCACTGATGTGGTGGCAAACGATGAAGCGGATATCGGTGCGTATGATGCCGCGCAGCGCCTGCGAGAGCGGGAAGTCCTCGATGGGGATCGACGTGCCGTCGAGATAGCGCGGCCGTATCAAATCCCAGTAGGCGGCGATCGGCTGCAGCGCCTGCTCCATCGTCAGGCCGAGCAGCGCCGCGCCGGGAGCATTGACCCGCGTGCGCATCCCTTCGGCATCGCATACGTAGACGCCGTCTGGAATCGCCTCGATGATCGTATCGAGCTGCGCCGCCTGCTGCGCGAGCCGTTCCGCGATCTCTTCGACGCTGCGTAGCGCCGCCTGCGTGCCGTGGTAGAACTGCGCGTTCTCTATGGCGAGCGCTGCCCGCCGCGCCAGCTCCTCCACCAGCGCCACATCCTCATCCCGGTAGCGGCGGCCGGACTCGGACGTTGTGGCGAGCGTGATGGCGCCGAGCACACGGTCCCGCGTCACCAGTGGCACGATCATGAATGAGCGCAGGCCGAGCACTTGCACGGCGTCGAGCTCCTCTTCCGAGAGCGTCGTGGTGGCGAAATCACCTTGCGTGATCTCGCTTACGAGCAGCGGCCGGCGTGAGCGCAAGACTCCAGCAAGCGGGTGCTGGCTCTGCGGATCCACGGGGTGGCGGCGCGACAGCTCCATCACCTGTTCCACTTTGACGGGATCCACATGCGCCACCGCCAGGCGCTCAACATTGCCCGCGTCCTGCACGACGTCGATCGCGCACCAATCGCCCAGCCCCGGCACCGTGAGACGCGCCAGGTGATCCAAAATGGCGTCGTAGTCGAGAGAGGAGACAAGCGTCATACCCGCTTCCGCGAGGAAGGCCAGCCGCTGGCGGGCGACGCGCTCGGCCTCATACAGCGGGGAGTGGTCAATCGCGATGGCGGTCCGGTCGGCTACGAGCTGGAGCAGCTCCTGTTCTTGCTGTGTAAAGTGACGGGGTGCGGCGGCGCTGACATGGATGACGCCGATGACGCGATCCTCCACCACCAACGGCACACCCAGCAGCGAAACTAGCTTCTCCTTGAGGAAAGGATTGTA
>Ga0209647_1004042_pt1 | contig 11163 bp, 10 predicted proteins | sample GraSoi_2013_60cm_FD_185827 | JGI IMG/M metagenome (GOLD analysis project Ga0209647, IMG submission 185827) | Grasslands soil microbial communities from the Angelo Coastal Reserve, California, USA - Sample 9_17_2013_60cm (SPAdes) (version 2) | ecosystem: Environmental > Terrestrial > Soil >... | reverse complement strand
TCCGAGGCGCTGGTGTCGCGGACCACGGTTGCCACGCATCCCGACGTCAAGCAGGCGGCAGCGAAACTCGGCGAGGCCTACCTCGCCGCGCAGCGCGCCTCGATCGTGGCGCCGGTCACCGGCTACGTCGCGAAGCGCAGCGTGCAGCTCGGCCAGCAGGTCGCGCCCGGCGCGGCGCTGCTCGCGATCGTGCCGCTCGCGCAGGTGTGGGTGGATGCGAACTTCAAGGAAACGCAGCTCCAGCACGTGCGCATCGGCCAGCCGGTGACGCTCACCAGCGACCTCTACGGCGGCGCGGTGACCTATCACGGCACCGTGATCGGACTGGGCTCGGGAACCGGCAGCGCGTTCGCGCTGCTGCCGGCGCAGAACGCCACCGGCAACTGGATCAAGATCGTGCAGCGCCTGCCGGTGCGCATCCGGCTCGACCCGCAGGAGCTGGCGGCGCGCCCGCTGCGCCTGGGCTTGTCGATGCAGGTCTCGATCGATACGCACGACCGCAGCGGCCCGGTGCTCGCCAACGCCCCGTCGCTCGAAGCTGCCCTGGAGACGAAAGCGTATGAGCGCACGCTGGCCGACGCCACGCGCCTGGAGCGGGAGATCGTGCAGGCCAACCTCGGACCGGGAAGCGCCGCCGCCGTCGTCGCCGGCCGGTAAGCATGCCGCCGCTGACCGCCCGCCAGCGCACCAGCCTCACGGTCGCGCTGTCGCTCGCGGTGTTCATGAACGTGCTCGACCTCGCGATCGCGAACGTCGCGATCCCGCAGCTCGCGGGCGAGCTCGGCACCAGCGCCGACCAGGGCACCTGGGTGATCACCTCGTTCGCCGTGAGCGCCGCGATTGCCATGCCGCTCACCGGCTGGCTCGGCCGGCGCTTCGGCGAGGTGCGCGTGTTCCTCGTCTGTACCGCGATGTTCACCGTCGCCTCGCTTGCCTGCGGCCTGTCGTCCAACCTCGCCATGCTGATCGCGATGCGCACGATCCAGGGCGTGTTCGGCGGGCCGATGATCCCGCTCTCGCAGAGCCTGCTGCTCAACAACTATCCCGACGACCGCAAGAACCTGGCGCTCGCGTTGCTGATGATGGTGACGATCGTGGCGCCGGTGCTCGGGCCGATCCTGGGCGGCTGGATCACCGACCACTGGAACTGGGCGTGGATCTTCTACATCAACGTGCCGGTCGGCGTCGTCGCGACGCTGCTCACCGCCGCGCTGCTGCGCGGCCGCGAGACGCCCACCGCGCGCGTGCCGGTCGACTACGTCGGCATCGGCCTGCTCGCGCTCGGCATCGGCAGCCTCCAGATCATGCTCGACCGCGGCAAGGACCTCGACTGGTTCGGCTCGCTCACCATCGTGGCGCTCGCCGCGGCTGCGCTCGTCGGCCTGGCCTTCTTCGTCGCCTGGGAGCTGACCGAGGAGCGCCCGGCGGTGGATCTGACCCTCTTCGCGCGGCGCAACTTCACCGTGGGGACCGCGGCGCTGTGCCTGGGCTTCGGCGCCTACTTCGGCAACATCGTGCTGCTGCCCCTGTGGCTCCAGACCCAGATGGGCTACACGGCGACCTGGGCCGGACTCGCCTCGGCGCCGGTCGGCCTCCTGCCCCTCGCGCTGGTGGCGCTGATCGCGCGCTATACGAGCGGCATCGACTTGCGCTGGATCACGACCGCGTCCCTCTGCGCTTTCGGCATCGCTTCGTTCTGGTTCGCCGGCTTCAACACCGAGGTCAGCTTCCCCATGCTCGCCTGGTCGCGCTTCGCGCAAGGCGTGGGCCTCGCGCTGTTCTTCGTGCCGCTGATGTCGATCGTTCTTTCGGGCTTGCCGCCCGAGCGCGTGGCGAGCGCCTCGGGACTCGCGAACACCCTGCGCACGCTCGCCGGCAGCTTTGCCACCTCGCTGACCACCACCTGGTGGGACCGGCGCGAGGCGCTGCACCAGGCGCGACTCTCCGAGAGCATCACCCTGTTCAACGCGCCCCCGCAGGGAGATGGCGCATTCGCCGTGCTGGAGCGCTCGATCGTCCAGCAGGCGTACATGCTCGCCACCAACGATCTCTTCTGGCTCTGGGGCTGGACCTTCCTCGTGCTGATCGCAGTCGTGTGGTTCGCACGCCCGCCTTTCAGCGCCGCCAGGCACGCGGCGGCGGAGTGAAGCGTTACGGCGGTAACCCGCCGGTAATGGCCGGAAAACCGACGGTGGGCACGCTTGCTGCAACGTCGCGAAAGGACAGACCCATGGCCAAGCCCGAAATAGTTGCGCGCGCCAGGCACCGGGACGACGTCGGCCCGGCCGAGTCGGCCGAGCGACGCGAGGTTGCCCTCACATTGCGCGTCAATGCACGGGAGCACCCGCTGCGCCTCGATCCGCGCACCACGCTCCTCGATTGCCTGCGCGAAACCCTGGCCCTCACCGGGACCAAGAAAGGCTGCGACCACGGCCAGTGCGGCGCCTGCACCGTGCACGTCAACGGCAAGCGGGTCAACTCCTGCCTGACGCTCGCGGTTATGCACGAGGGCGACGAGATCACCACCATCGAAGGCGTCGGACAGCCCGGCGCGCTGCATCCGGTGCAAGCGGCCTTCGTCGAGCACGATGCCTACCAGTGCGGCTATTGCACCTCGGGCCAGATCATGTCGGCGGTCGCGCTGCTCGAGGAGCCCTGCGGGCCGAACGACGCCGACGTGCGCGAATGCATGAGCGGCAACATCTGTCGCTGCGGCGCCTATCCCAACATCGTCGCGGCGATCCAGCAGGCCCGCGGCAAGCCCTAGTCCATGCAATCGTTCAAATTCCATCGCGTTGAGGACGCGCTCAGCGCTATCGCCGCCGGCGCGAAATCCGGGACGCGTTTCGTTGCGGGCGGCACGACGCTGCTCGACCTCATGAAGCTGAACGTCGAGCGGCCGGCGCAGGTCATCGACATCAGCCGCCTGCCGCTCGACAAGATCGCGCCGCTCGGCGACGGCGGGCTGAAGATCGGCGCGACGGTGCGCAATTCGGCGCTCGCGAACCACCCCATCGTGCAACGCGACTACGCGGTGCTCTCGCAGGCGCTGCTCGCCGGCGCATCGGGCCAGCTCAGGAACATGGCGACCACCGGCGGCAACCTGCTGCAGCGCACGCGCTGCATGTACTTCCGCGATACCGCAATGCCTTGCAACAAGCGCGAGCCGGGCAGCGGCTGCTCGGCTATCGGCGGCGCGAACCGGACGCTCGCCATCCTCGGCACGAGCGAGCATTGCATCGCCACCAATCCCTCCGACATGAACGTGGCGCTGGCGGCCCTCGAGGCGACGATTCACCTCCGGGGCGTGAGCGGCGAGCGCCACATTCCCATCGCGGACTTTCACCGCCTGCCGGGCGACACGCCGCAGCGCGAGACGCTGCTCGAGCCGGGCGACCTGATCACGCACGTGACGCTGCCGCCGCCGATGCCTGGCAACCGGTCGCTGTATCTCAAGCTGCGCGACCGCGCCTCGTATGAATTCGCGCTCGCGTCGGCGGCCGTGGTGGTCAACGTCGAAGGCGGCAGGATCTCGCGCGCGCGCATTGCCCTCGGCGGCGTGGGCACGAAACCCTGGAGGTCGACCGAGGCCGAAGAAGTGCTCGCCGGCCAGCCAGTCGGCGAGCCGGCCTTTCGCAGGGCGGCGGACGCCGCGCTGCGCGACGCCCGGCCGCAGAGCCAGAACGGCTTCAAGGTGGAGCTCGCGCGGCGCTGTCTCGTGCATGCATTGAAGCAGGCGACCCAATGACGTCCGTCATCGGAAAGAAGACGCCCCGCGTCGATGGCTCGCTTAAGGTCAGCGGCGGGGCGATGTACACGTCGGACCATCATTTCCCGGGCATGGTGTACGCGGTCCCGGTCTGCAGCACGATTGCGAACGGCGAGATCCTGGCCATCGACACCAGCGCCGCGGAGAAGATGCCCGGCGTTCGCGCGATCTTCCACCGCAGGAACATCGGCAAGCTCTCTCGCGCGACGGTCAATCACGAATTCGGCGCGGGCATGGTGCGGGTCGACGAGACGCGGGCCCCGCTCGAGGACGACATCGTCCGTTATTACGGGCAGTACGTGGCGCTGGCCGTCGCCGACACGTTTGCGCTGGCGAGCGCGGCCGCCGATGCGGTGAAGGTCGCCTACCGCGAGCACCCGCCGAACGTGGACCAGCGCCTGGCGCCCGAGACGAACAGGAAGGTGGAAAGCGAGCGCGGCAACGCGAAGAAGGCCTTCGCCGAAGCCGAGATCCGGGTGGACGAGACTTACGGCCTGCCGCCTGAGACGCACAATCCCATCGAGCTGCACGCTTCCGTCGCGCTGTGGGACGGATCGACGTTCACGCTGTACGAGACCTCGCAAGGGGTGATGAACCACCGCAACGTGCTGGCGCAGATGCTGGGCGTGCCGCAGGACAACGTCCGGGTCATCACGAAATTCCTGGGCTCGGGCTTCGGCGGCAAGCTGTGGCCGTGGACCCAGTCGGCGCTCGCGGCCGCCGCCGCGCGGCAGCTCGGCAAGCCGGTGAAGCTGGTGGTGAGCCGGCGGATGATGTTCCAGAGCGTCGGACACCGGCCGCGCGTACAGCAGCGCATCCGCCTGAGCGCAACGCGCGACGGAAGGCTGACCTCGCTGCGGCAGGACTGGGTGAACCACACCTCAATGCTCGACGACTACAAGGAGAACTGCGCCGAGGCCACGCCGCAGATGTACAGCGTCGCCAATCTGCGCATCACTTCGGCGCTGGCGCGACGCAATGTGGGTACGCCCACGCCGATGCGCGGACCCGGCGCGGTGCCGGGCCTTTGGGCGACCGAGTCGGCGATGGACGAGCTGGCGCTCGAGCTCGGCATGGACCCGATAGCGCTGCGCCTCGCCAACGAGCCGCAGATCGATGAAGGCTTGAACCTGCCGTTCTCTTCGCGCCACCTGAAGGAGTGCCTATCCACCGGCGCGGAGAAGTTCGGCTGGTCGAAGCGCGATCCTCGCGTGGCATCGATGAAGCGCGACGGCCTGACGCTCGGCTGGGGAATGGCGGCCTGCTCCTGGCAGGCGATGCGCTTCGCCTGCGCCGCGACGGTCGAGCTGCGCGACGACGGCACGGCTCGCGTGTCCTGCGCCACGCAGGACATCGGCACTGGCACCTATACGATCCTCGCGCAGCTTGCTGCAGACGAGCTCGGCCTGCCGCTCGACAAGGTCGAGGCCGTGCTCGGCGACTCGCAACTGCCCCCCGGTCCACTCTCCGGCGGCTCCGCAGCCACCGCTGCGGTGGTGCCGGCGGTGATCGAGGCGGCCGGAAAGGCAATCGAGCGCCTGCTCGCATTGGCGCCCGATGAGAACCTGGAATACACCAGCGGCCGCGTGCACCGCGAGGGCGAGCCTGCTGCGAGCGGCATCGCGTTCGATGACTTCCTGCGCAAGGCCAATGTTCGGTCGGCGTCCGGCCTGGGCAGCTCCGAGAGCAGCTTCGGCGCGGCGCAGCCGAAATTCTCGAGCCACTCGTTCGGTGCGCACTTCGTGGAGGTCACCTGGCAGCCGGAGATCGCGCGGCTGCGCGTGAGCCGGGTGGTCACGGTGATCGATGCCGGCCGCATCCTCAACCCGCTCGCCGGGCGCAACCAGATCGAAGGCGCCGTGGTGATGGGCATCGGCATGAGCCTGTTCGAGGAGACTTCGTACGATCCGCGAAACGGCGCGCCGATCAATGCCAATCTCGCCGACTACATCGTCGCGGCGAATGCCGACGTGCCGGCGCTGGAGGTGCATTTCCTCGAGTACCCCGACACGAAGTTCAATCCGCTCGGCGCCCGCGGCATCGGCGAGATCGGACTCGCCGGGATGGCCGCGGCCATCGCCAACGCCGTCCATCACGCCACCGGCGTGCGGGTGCGTGAGCTGCCTATCAAGATCGAGCATCTGCTCGGCTGAGGCTGCCCTCGTTATGTCAACTGAAACGCAGCGGCTCGCTTGCGAAATCGGACGGTAGTCGCCGCGGTTGAGAATTTGGCCATTCAGGGCGATGTGAATGTAGAGCCGCAATATGTCGATGCTCAGCTTGATTTGCCAGATGCGTGCGCGTTTATTCGCGGCACTGGCGCTGTTCCTCACTCAGCCGGTCAAGCGCTACAGTCCGGCGACCACCACAGATCCCGAATCGCTCTCGGCAGTACTTCGTAGGGGCGATGTCCTCCTCACCGAGGGAAATACGCGCGCCGCGGCCCTCATCAAGCGCATCACGCGGTCGAGCTGGTCTCACGTGTCGATGTACGTGGGCCCGCTTGAAGAAGGATCGGATCCCCGGTGCATCGTCGAAGCCGACATCGCACAGGGCGTCAGATCGATACGGCTGTCGGAGCTGGCAGGTCTGAAGGTTCGCGTGTTGCGGCCGGTTGGCCTGAGCGACGCGCTGCGCAGCCGCCTTGGCGAATGGGTCGTAAGCCAGATCGGCGGCGAGTACGACCTGAAGCACGCCTGGGTGCTCGCTAGAAGCTTCCTGGGGATGCCGCCGAAGGCGAGTAGTGCGCCCGCGTCCAACGGCATCGCCGAGAGCGCCACCCGGTTCATTTGCTCCACCCTGCTTGCCAACGCATTTGCGCTGGTGGGTTATCCCATCCTGCCGATCCACATGCCGCGCGCTGCGGTCAGCGCGGCAGACCACCGCTATGTCATCCCGGGCGATTTCGAAACGGCGTCGGTATTGGAGATCGTCGGCCCGCGCACGGACAGTTGAGCTAAGGAGAAAACATGAGCGCAGCAGCAAACGCAGCAGGCTACCTCTATGCCCGTGGTCAGCTTCCCGTGTCGGACCCTAAGACGGTAGAAGCGGAGAGCTCGCCTCGCGCGGCGCAGCCTCGGTCCTCCAGGACCTCGGCGCCGAAGGTGCGCGCGCCGAAAATCGAGTACCGCAAACGGCGCCTTTACGCCTTGCCGTCGCCCGCCTAGGCGGCGAGCACCTTCGTAGCGAGGAAGGTCCTGCGCTTCATGGGCTCCGGCCAGCAGCGGCCAGGATCAGATCGGTGATCTCCTGCGCGTGGGAAACCAGCGAAAGGTGCCCCGCTTCCAATTCCACGGTAGTGGCCTTCATGCGTGCCGCCAGGAACCGTTCCAGGTCGGGCGAAATCGTCTGATCGAGCTTCGACACCGCGTACCAGCTCGGCTTGGAGCGCCACGCGGCCGCCGAGGTGCGCCCGCCAAAAAGAGACGCAGCGGTCGGTTCCTGCTCGGCGTAAAGCACGAGCGCCTTTTCGTGCGAGACACCATTGGCGAAATAGCGCAGAAAGGCGTCTTCGGAGAGATAGGTGAAGCCATCGTGCTCCTGCACGCCGGCGCGCACCGGCATGGTGGGGAATTTTCCGGAGAGCGCGACGAAGTCCTCGCCAGCGTCGGGCGCGCGCGCGGCGACGTAGACCAGCGCGCTGACCTTGGGATCGGTGCCCGTTTCGCTGATGACGGTGCCGGCCCACGAATGCGCGACCAGCACCGTCGGTCCGTCCTGCAGCGCGAGGATCCGGCGCGTCGCGGCGACCGAATCGGCGAGCGAGGTCAGCGGATTCTGCACCGCAGTCACGTGCAAGCCAGCCGCCTGCAGGCGCGCGATGACCTCGCTCCAGGACGAGCCGTCCGCCCAGGCGCCATGCACCAGCACCACATTACGCGCTGGCGCCGGCGCGGCCGGCTGCGACCAGGCCTGCGCCGCAAAGAGCATCAGGCCGAGAGCGATGAGCGTCAGTTTCCGGATTGTCTTCATTGCTGTTTCTCCAAGGTTGAATTTGTACGGCTCACGCGCCAGATCGTGCCGTTGCCATCTTCGGTCACGAAGAGCGAGCCGTCCTTTCCCACTGCCACACCGACCGGGCGACCCCAGACCTGCGTGTCGGAGACCACGAAGCCGGTCATGAAGTCCTCGTATTCACCCGTGGGCTTGCCGGCGGCGTCGAACAGGAGCCGGACGACCTTGTATCCCGTCCGTTGGCTGCGGTTCCACGACCCGTGCATGGTGACGAAGGCGCTGCCCTTGTACTCGGCGGGAAAGTTGTCGCCCTGGTAGAACGTCATCTGCAGGGGCGCCGAATGGGCCTGCATGAACACGTCGGGGACCGTGACCTTGTCCTTGAGGTCGGGCCGTTGACCTGGATGCCGCGGATCTTCGTGCCCGCCGATGAAGTACCAGGGCCAGCCGTAGAAGGCGCCTTCGACGACATGCGTCGCGTATTCGAACGGCGTGTTGTCGCCGAGCTCGTCGCGCTCGTTGACGGCGCACCACAGCTGCCCGGTCGCAGGCTGGATCGTCATGCCCTGGCAGTTGCGCAATCCGGTCGCGACGATCTTCATGTTCTTGCCGTCCGGATCGAACGACAGCACATCGGCGCGCAGCTCTTCCGTGTCCCACGCGGCCCCGAGCGGCTTCAGCTTGACCCATGCCGCCAGGCCCTCGACGTTGCGCGGCTCGGGATGCATCGTCCAGTGCGGCTCGGGGAACATGTCGAGCGCGACGTTCGAGCCGGAACCGACGGACAGGTAGAGCCGCTTGCCATCCGGCGAGAAGGCGATGTCCCGCCCATAGTGGTGCACCGAGGGAATGCCTTCGATGACGCGTTCGGGTTTCCCGCCGGCCTTGAGATCGCCGTTCTTGTACGGGAAGCGGACTACGCCGTCGGCGTTCGCGACGTAGACCCATCGAGGGTTCGGCCCGAGCGGATAGAACGCGATGCCGTACGGCTGCTTGAGGCCGCTCACGAAGACCGCCTCTTTCTCCGGCTTCGCGCTGCCCGCGGGAACACGCAGGACGCGCACCGAGTTGAACATGCTGTTGGCGACGAACAGGTCGCCGTTCGGCGCGACGCGAATCACGCGCGGCTTGTGCGGATCCGTCGTCACCCGCTCGACCTTGAAACCGTCCGGCACCCGCGGCTGGGCGCCCGCCGGCACCGGCACGACCTGCGCGGCGCCATAGGTGGGCTTAGCAACGGCCGGCAGATCCTGCGGCCTGAGAAGGCGCCTCACTCCGGGCTTATCGTCGTGCCAGCTGCCAATGGCCGCGTCGCCTTCCAGCACCTGACCGAAGGCCGCTTCGGCGGCAAGCAGGCTCAGACAGCCGGCGGCAATGGCAACGATCTTGAGCGGGTATCTACTGATTCGGTCCATGACTGCTCTCCATTTATCTGGGGGCGGCACCCGCCGCGATGGCGGCGAGCTGCTCCACCGCCTGCAGCCTGGCCCGCAATTCCTCCGGTACGCCGTGCCGCGCGCCGATCCAGGCGGGGCTGTTGTAGCCCACCGCTACGCGGCCCTTCGCGTCTTCCCAGATCAGCACCTTCAGCGGCAGGTCGATCCCCGCGCTGGGCGCCGCTGCCAGAAGCGGGGTGCCGGCGCGCGGATTGCCGAACACCAGCAGACGCGTCGGGCGAAGGTGCATCCCGAGCGCTGCGGCGTCGGCCGCGAAGTCGATCCGGGCAAAGACCGTGAGGCCGCGCTCGGCGATCGCGGCTTCGAGCCGCGACCACGCGTCGGCGACCGAACCTTGCGCGGGCAGCAGAACCATCCCGGCGGGAACGGCCGAGGTGTTCACGCCCCCACCGTCCATGTCTCCGACGAAGAGCGAAACCTGTAGCTCGCGATGCCGTTCACCACGAGCAACGCCAACGCGAGCGCGAGCACGGCGATAACGCCGGCATGAAAAACGAGAAAGGCGCCGACGGCGGCACCCAGGAACATGACGGCCGTCGCCTGCAAGCGGCGGCCGGGGTGAGGGTTCTTCCCGCCGGCCAGAGTCGAGTCGGCGGCGAGTCCCGTCAGCGTCAATGTCAGCACCGTCGTCGTCAGATCGGGCACCGCGAGCCGGCGCGCCGCGGCGTTCTGCACGCCCATTGCGAGGGCGAGCAGCGCGATGAGCGAGTATTGCGAGAGCGCAGCCTCGAGATCGAAGCCGGCCATCGATACGGCGAGTGCAGCACCGACCAGCGCGATCTGCAGATAAGTTGCCAATGCCAGAAGCCGGCCGCGATGCTGGCCAGCGCGGGAGGCGATCCGACCGCCGACGAGGGCGCCTGCCATGAACGCGGCGATCGCCAGCAGCGATGCGGGAATCGAAAAGTCGCCCGCGTCGGCGACGGCAAAGCCGAGGAACACGACATTGCCGGTCATGTTCGCCACGAAAACGTGCCCCAATTTGAGATAGCTGACGGCGTCGACCAGTCCGGTGACGCCGGTCAGGACAAGCAGCAGCGCCGGCAGCGGACCATCAGGACTTGTCGAGCGCATAGTGGCACCATCGCGCCGCCCGGTTTCCGGGGCGTGTCACGCGGGTTGCAGCTGTAATCGCTTCTCTTACGTCGTTACTTCCGCGCGTCTTACTCGGGCCGCAGGCGAAGAACCGTCGCGGCGATCCAGCGCACCGGAGAGAACTGCGAGCGCCAATCCACCGGCGGCGAGGATCGCGCCGACCCAGTCGGGCGAGGTCCAGCCCAGACCCGCGCCGATCGCACGCCCGCCAAGAAAGGCGCCGGCGGCATTGGCGAGATTGAACGCCGAATGGTTCGCCGCGGCCGCCAGGGTGGGAGCGCCGCGCGCTTTCTCCATGATGCGGGTCTGGATGATCGGCACGCACGCCATGCCGGTTGCGCCGATCAGGAAGATCGTGACCGCGGCCGCCACCTGGTTGTGCGCAGTCACCACGAAGAGCGCGAGCACTAGCCCCAAGCCGCCGAGCGCTCCGTACAGGCTCGGCATGAGAGCGCGGTCGGCGAGCCGGCCGCCGACCAGGTTCCCCACGGTCATGCCCAGGCCGAAGAGCGCGAGCAGCAGGTCGACCGCCTTGGGCGAGTAGCCCGCGACATTCGTCATCATGGGCTCGATGTAGCTGTAGGCGGCGAAGACGCCGCCGAAGCCGAGCGTTCCAATCGCCAGCGCGAGCCACACCTGGGGGCGGCCGAACGCGGCGATTTCCCGCGACAGCTGCGTAGGCGCCGCCTGCGCCGGCCGCGGCACCAGGAGCGCGATGGCCGCCACGCTCGCTACGCCGATCACGGCGAGCACGCCGAACGTCGCGCGCCAGCCGACATACTGGCTGAGCAGCGTGTCGGCCGGCACGCCCACCACGTTCGCCACGGTGAGCCCGGCGAACATCATCGAAATCGCCGTGGCACGCCGGTCGGGACCGACCATGCCGGC
>Ga0209647_1004041_pt1 | contig 11166 bp, 9 predicted proteins | sample GraSoi_2013_60cm_FD_185827 | JGI IMG/M metagenome (GOLD analysis project Ga0209647, IMG submission 185827) | Grasslands soil microbial communities from the Angelo Coastal Reserve, California, USA - Sample 9_17_2013_60cm (SPAdes) (version 2) | ecosystem: Environmental > Terrestrial > Soil >... | reverse complement strand
CGTGTGTACCCGCAGGATATCTTCATCGTGCGCCGGCTTGGGCGCGACGAAATCTCCCGGCTCCGCCAGCCCGCTTTCCAGCAGCCGCTTGTGGATCAGCCGGTATTTCTGCGCCGGGAAAACATGCGCGCCGATAGGCAGGTAGTAATCGTCGCTGTAGACCAGCTTGAACGGAAGCATCGCCCGATAAGAGTAACGCGGCGAGCATGCGACGGCAAATCGCGCGGCGGCCAAACCCCTGTGTCTATCGCCTTCACAAACCGGTTGTTGCAACCTATCCAGTGTTGTTATCCAACCCAGGAATTATTTTTAGCTAGGTTGAAAATCACATCCTATAATGACCATTTCAGGGCTCATCTTCCAGACTATCTCCAACATGGAGGCGGACAGCCATGAACTCAGAGCAAGTTCTCCCACCGTTGCCCGAAAACCCGTACTGGGTGTTTATAGGGTTTCTCTATGCTTTCATTGCCGCGGAAATTGCAAACCGCTTCTGGAAGGTTTCGGGTGAAAAACTAAGAGGTAAACGGGTGTCTCTCTGGTCGCATTTGGTTCTTGCCAGCTTCATAGTCGGAACGAGCTGGATAGCCTGGAGCCAGTCATTCAAAGATCGAAGCGCCACTGCCCCCGAGGAGGTAATCTCGTGGCAGGCGGTTATGGTGATCATCGACTTCGCGATCCTTGGCATATATTTCAGCTTCGTGTCGATTATTGCCAGTAAACGCGAATTGGACGAAAAACCGGAGCCGCCAGATCATTGTCAGAAGCACGCGTCATATTGGATTAGTCTAATCTTCACAATGTATGTATTTTGGGATATCTTCGCGTACCTAATAATCCCGTGGAGGGACAAGCAGGGGATTTATTTCTTAGACTACTCATGGTCGTCAATACTCTGCGCATGTCTAGTCTGGCTCGCCTACCACTGGCTAAAGAGTATCCGGAGTGATCGCGTTCTCTGGATTGTGATAGGCGATGTTTCACTGATTGCGCTAATTCTCTTTTACCGCGCGTTGAAGCAGATGTCGCATATAAAACCCCCGCCGCCGTCTCTAACAACGCAAATCGAGTTGCTGCCGGGCCACTTGCACGGGCACTGGTTGAGCATCTTTGCACTTATAAGTTTGTTGGTGTTTGCCGGTTTGGCCTACCTCGCCGGAGCAGCCGGGCGTCACCCGGCAGGCCTCTTGAACGGCGGCCATAATACAAAAATTCCTAAATACGAAACGGAGATGATCATGAAGGAAGCGAATGTTTATTTGATTCTCGACGGAAACTGCGCCGAAGCAATGAAATTTTATCAAAAGAGCCTGGGTGCGGAGCTGCTGATGACGCGGTTCGGTGAAATGCCCGGCGGCTGCCCCGAAGGCATGGAAGCAGGAAAGGACAGGATCATGCACGCCCGGCTGACCAAGGGAGCCAAGGTCGTCCTGATGGCCTCGGACACCATGCCGGGCCATCCTTTTCAGCAGGGCAATAACTTTTCCATCGCCCTCGATTGCGAAAGCGCTCAGGAAGTGGACAAGTACTTTGCTGCCCTGGCAGAAAAAGGGAAAGTGACAATGCCTGTGCAGGAGACATTCTGGGCTGCGCGGTTTGGCATGCTCACCGATCAATTCGGCATCAACTGGATGTTCAATCTGGACAAGCCCAAACAATAACCGAGTCGCTATGGGACCGCGTTCACCGCAGGGCGCGGTCCCGCTGATTTCCTCCTGCGATCAGGCCCTTCCTCCAAATTTGGACCTCGCCGCTTTCCGGTTCCACCTTAGAGCACCCTTCCACCCGTAAATCCTTCAACTTTGTTAAAATCTATGAGTAACAGACTTTCCCGTCCAGATTCCCAGGATTATTTTTTATCTGCGAACAACAACTACGGGCGAGGAGTGTGCATTCCAAGTGAAGCGTGGCAAGACAGCCGTGATCGTAGGCGCCCAGTGGGGCGACGAAGGCAAAGGCAAGATCGTAGACGTGCTCTCGCACAATTTTTCCATCGTGGCCCGCTATGCCGGAGGGCATAACGCCGGGCACACGGTCATCATCAAAGGCAAAAAATTTGTGCTCCAGTTGGTGCCCTGCGGCGTGTTGCGCAAGAGCTGCCGTTCCGTGATCGGTAACGGCGTAGTGCTGGATCCGCTGGCCTTCCTGAAAGAAGTTGCCATGCTGCGCGAAGCCGGCGTGCAGGTGGACGGCAACCTTTTTGTCTCCAACCGCGCGCACGTGATCCTGCCTTACCATCGCATGATTGAGATGGGCGCGGAGAATGCTCCCGGACGCGTGAAGATCGGCACCACTTCGCGCGGCATTGGCCCGGCCTATGAAGACAAGATGGGCCGCCGCGGCCTGCGCGTAGCTGACCTGCTGGACTCCACGTTGCTCCGGACCACGATTGAAAACGCCTGCCGCGAGAAAAACATGATTGCGCACGCGCTTTTCAACTCTGAGCCGCTCGATGCCGACAGCATGTACGCTGAATACGCCCGCGCCGCCGAGAAAATTGCGCCGTTTGTCACCGACACTGCCCTGCTGCTCAATCATGCGCTGGCGCAGGGCGAATCTGTGATGTTTGAAGGCGCGCAGGCCACCATGCTTGATATCGACCATGGCACCTATCCTTTTGTTACGTCGTCAAGCTGCACCGCCGGCGGCGCCGTCACTGGCACAGGCGTTCCGCCCAACGCGATTCAGACCGTGATCGGCGTAACCAAGGCCTATTGCACTCGCGTCGGCGGCGGACCGTTTCCCAGCGAAGTTGAAGGGCCCGTCGCTGACCAGCTTCGCGCCCGGGGCAAAGAGTACGGAGCGGTCACCGGACGCCCGCGGCGCTGCGGCTGGATTGATCTGCCGCTGCTGCGCTACGCGCAGATGATCAACGGCGTGAACTGGTGGGTGGTGACCAAGCTCGACGTGCTGGACGTGCTGGACGAAATTCCCGTCTGCGTGGGCTACAAGATCAAGGGCAAGAAGTATGATTCGGTCCCCGCGCTGGCTACCGGCTTTGACCAGGTGGAATGCATTTATACGAAGATGCCGGGCTGGAAGAAATCGACCGAGGGCGTGACCAGCTTTGACGAACTGCCAAAAAAGGCGCAAGAGTATCTGCGCTTCATCGAGCGCGAGAGCGGCGCAAGCATCGGCATGGTCTCCACCGGCCCTGATCGCGACCAGACCATGCTGATGCCGGAGTTTGAAGCCGAGATCATTGGCCCTTCGGAGAAGGCCGCGCCGCAGAAAGGCGCGAAAGCGAAATGATCGTGCTCAAGGTTGATATGCTGGTGAAACCCGGCACTGAAGAAAAGTGCCGCGAGTACATCCGCATCTTGCAGGAGCATTCGCGCAAGGAGCCGGGTTGCCTGTTGTACATAGGCACCAGTCCACGGAAGATCCCCGCAAATTTCTTTTCTACGAGCAATATAAGGATGAGGCCGCGCTCCAAGCCCATCGTAATTCGGCGCACTTCAAACAGTACGTCATCGACGGCCTGGACGCCATCATGGAGCACCGCAGCCGGGACCTGTATACCGTGGTCGAATAGCGCTACTTCTTGTCCGCCAGCAGCACGCCGGCGTTGGCGTAGTCCTCGCGCGTGATCTCGATAAACGTGATGACCACACCTTCTTTGGCGGCCTTGCCGTCTTCCACCATGGTCTGCGTGATGCGCTCCGCAATCTTGCGTTTCTGATCAACCGAGCGTCCCTTCAGCATGGTGACTTGAATGAGTGGCATGGATAGCTCCTGGCTCTTTCTGAAATCCCGAACGCGCTGATCTTGCGCGTAAGAGATCCCTATGTCCTTCCAAGCTCTTCACGTTCTATTCAGGTTTGTGTTTAGCCCAAAGTTCCTTGTCGCTATAGGAGTCCCTCGCTTCGCTCTGGACTTCAGAAATCTACCGGTTCAGCTCATATCCCGGAAAGAAATAGCTCAACTCGAAGCGCGCGGTATCGTCGGCGTCAGAGCCGTGGATGGCATTGTGCTCGATACTGGACGCCCACTTTTTGCGGATGGTTCCCGCCTCGGCGTTGGCCGGATTCGTGGCGCCCATGAGCTTGCGCAGGTCGGCGATGGCGTTTTCTTTTTCCAGCGCCAACACCACAATTGGTCCGCTGGACATGAAGGTAGTCAGCGAATCGAAAAACGGCCGGCTGGCGTGCACGGCGTAAAAGCCCTCGGCTTGTTGTTTCGTTATTTCCAGCATTTTCATACCGATGATGCGGAAACCTTTTTCCGCGAGCATATGGAGAATGTCGCCGGTGGCGCCTTTGGCCACAGCGTCCGGCTTCACGATGGAAAAAGTGCGTTGCAATGTGTTCATTCCTGATTCATGGCTCCTGTTTGCGATTCAACACTGCTGCCGTAGAGACGTAGGATGCTACGTCTCTACCTTTGCTTTCTCAATCTCTGCATCCCTCTTGGTGAAATTGCCTTTGCGCCCTGCGCGGTGAACTTTTAGACTTTCACGGTCCCAATCCGGTCCAGCAACGTCTGCGCCATCATGGCCGGCGACTTGGCCACGGCGATTCCTGCGGCTTCGAGCGCCCTGATTTTTTCCGACGCCGTACCGCGGCCGCCAGAGATGATGGCCCCGGCGTGGCCCATGCGGCGTCCCGGCGGCGCTGTCTGCCCGGCGATAAACGAGACCACCGGTTTCTTCACGTGCTGCTTCACGTACTCAGCCGCGGTCTCTTCCGCGTTGCCGCCTATCTCGCCGATCATGATGATGGCGTGCGTCTCCGGGTCTTCATTGAACAGCTTCAGCGCATCAACAAAATTTGTGCCGATGATAGGATCGCCGCCAATGCCGATCGCAGTCGACTGGCCGACGCCGCGCTGCGTCAACTGGAACACCGCCTCATAAGTCAGCGTGCCCGAGCGCGAGACAATGCCGATGTTTCCTTCTTTATGTATATGTCCAGGCATGATGCCCACCTTGGCTTTGCCGGGCGAAATGATGCCGGGGCAGTTCGGCCCAATCAGCCGCGATTTGCCTTTGATCTTCAGATATTCGTAGGCACGCACCATATCCAGGACCGGAATACCTTCCGTGATGGAAATAATTAATGGCAACTCCGCGTCGATGGCCTCCAGCAGCGCGTCGGCAGCAAACTGCGGTGGAACGAAGATGATTGTCGCGTTGGCGCCGGTCTTCTCTTTGGCCTCCGCAACAGTATTAAAGATAGGCCAGCCTTCATGCGTGGTGCCGCCCTTGCCCGGCGTCACGCCGCCGACCACGTTGGTGCCATAAGCCGCACAGGTCTTGGCGTGGAACGTGCCTTCGCGCCCGGTAATACCCTGAATCATCAGCCGCGTAGATTTATCAACTAAGATTGCCATGTAGTTTTCTTCTTATATCCCATCATCAGTACGACTCGTCATCCTGAGGGCCGTGGTTGAGCGAGCGATGTCATCAGCTCGCGAACTCCGGGGCCCCCAAACGCGCCGCTGTTGCGCGATTGGGGTAGGAACAGGCCCGAAGAACCTTGTGGTCTGGTCCGGCGCAACGCAAGGTACCTCGTTCCTATTCGGATGCTGAAGAAAATGCATCCTCATTTACGGAACTCGGGATGACGTTCTTAAAGATCCAATTCCCTCGCAAATCGAACCAGCACCGGTTATCTCCCCGCCGCTGCCACCACTTTCTCCGCTGCGTCCTTCATCGTCTCTGCCACCTGGAAGTTCAGGCCGGAATTTTTCAAGATCTCGCGGCCTTTTTCCACATTGGTGCCTTCCAGGCGCAGCACCAGCGGCAGCTTCAGATTTGTCGCCTTGGCCGCTTGCACAACGCCGTCGGCCAGCGTGTCCACGCGCAGGATGCCACCAAAAATATTGATCAGGATGGCCTTCACGTTTTTGTCACTCAACAGGATCTCAAACGCATGGCCAATCTGCTCTGCGTTGGCGCCGCCACCCACGTCCAGGAAGTTGGCCGGCGAACCGCCCGCATACTTGATTATGTCCATCGTCGCCATAGCCAGACCCGCGCCGTTCACCAGGCAGGCAATGTTGCCGTCCAGCTTGATGTAATTCAGGTTGTACTTTGAGGCTTCCACTTCCAGCGGATCTTCCTCGCTGATGTCGCGCAGCTCTTTCAAGTCTTTGTGCCGATAGAGCGCGCTGTCGTCAAAGCTGACCTTGGCATCGAGCGCGAACAGCCGCCCGTCGGTCGTTGTAATAAAAGGATTGATCTCGCACAGCGAAGCGTCGGTATCGACAAACGCGCGATACAGGCCGGTCATCAGCTTTACGGCTTCGTTGATCTGCCCCGGTTTCAGTCCCAGCCCGAAGGCCAGCTTGCGCGCATGATACGCCTGAAAGCCGATCGTCGGATCAATGGCTTCTTTGATGATCGCATTAGGATCTTTGGCTGCGACCTCTTCAATCTCCATGCCGCCCGCGGCCGACGCCATGAACACTGGCCGCGCCGTCGCGCGATCCACCACGATGCCGAGATAAAGTTCGCGCTCGATAGGCAGCGTCTCTTCAATCAGCAGCCGTTGTACGATCTTGCCCTCGGGACCGGTCTGGTGCGTCACCAGGCGCATGCCCAGTATCTTGTCCGACCACGACTTGGCTTCCTCCAGGTTCTTGGCGACTTTTACGCCGCCGCCCTTGCCGCGTCCTCCGGCATGGATCTGCGCTTTCACCACCACGCCTTTGGCGCCTTCCTCAAAGAGCCGGTGCGCGGCTTTTTCCGCTTCAGCGCGGGTCAGCGCCATCTCACCGCGGGGCACGGCCACGCCATACTTCGCAAGGATTGTCTTTGCCTGGTACTCGTGAATTTTCATGTCTGGAGTTCTAGTTGGGGTTCTATTTGGGTTTCTATTTAACGAAGCGTTCTTACAGCCGATGCAGCACGCTCAAGGGAACCTGTGATTTTATAGGAGGGATAATAGGTTCGGCAAACGCCCGGCCTTAACAGATCGCTTTTTGAATTCCTTAATCCCCTGCCCTACCTGATAATATTCACCTTACCCCATGATCGTCGATGCACTATGCAAAATCGCGAACCACCGCCACTCCCTGACCCGTGAGGAGTCACGCGCCGTGATGGGCGAACTGCTGGCGGGCAAGGCCACGGACGCCCAGGTCGCCGCGCTGCTGGTGGCGCTGCACATGAAGGGCGAGACCGTGGATGAGATCGTCGGCTTTGCCGAGGCCATCCGCGCCGCCGCGCAACCACTCTCAAACGCCGACGGCACCGCACTCGATATCAGCGGCACCGAACGTGATGCGCTGGTCGATACCTGCGGCACCGGAGGCGACGCCAGCGATACCTTCAACATCTCCACCGCCACGGCTTTGACCATTGCCGGCGCGGGGGTGCGCGTGGCCAAGCACGGTAATCGCGGCATTACTTCCAAGTGCGGATCGGCCGACGTGATGGAAGCCCTGGGCGTCAACATCACCATTCCGCCGCCGCGCATTGCCGACTGCCTGCGCGAAGTCGGCATCGCCTTCATGTTTGCTCCGGCCATGCACGCCGCCACCAAGCACGTGCAGCCGGCGCGCAAAGACCTGCGGCCTCTGCGCTCGGTGTTCAATCTGCTCGGGCCGCTCACCAATCCGGCGCGCGCCTCGGCGCAGGTGGTGGGCGTCTATTCTGAAGACCTGGTGGAAAAACTGGCGCAGGCGCTCAAGCTTCTGGGACTGCAGCGCGCCCTGGTCGTGCACGGTAGAGATGGCCTGGACGAAATTTCCATCAGCGGGCCGACCAAGATCGGCGAGGTCCGCGGCGAATGGGTGCGTGGCTATGAGGTCACGCCTGAGCAGTTTGGGCTGGAGCGCGCGCCTATGAGCGCGATCCTGGGCGGCGATCTCAAGACCAACGCCGAGATCATCTGGAAATTGCTTGATGGCGAAAAGTCTGCGCGCCGCGACATTGTTCTGATGAATGCTGCCGCCGCGCTGGTGGCCGCAGGCCGCGCCGATTCGCTCGCCGACGCCATGCCCCTGGCCGTCCAATCCATTGACACCGGCGCCGCCCGCGCCAAGCTGGACGCGCTGGTGGAGTTCACGAATCGAGCATAATCGTAGTTTCTCCGTTCAAAACCCTTACCACGGGCAATCACGAATCAAGCAATTGCCAGTAATGCCCAAATTGCCAAAGATCGCCGAAATTGGAATTTACCGTGACGATTTTCAATTTTGGCATTCTTTGGCAACCGGGGTCCCCGGCAAGCCCGATTTTGGCTTGTTGGGGTGGAATTTCGGCGATTCTGGCAATTCTCTGATCCGTGGTAAGGTTTTGCCTTGTGGCTGCCGCATTTACAATACGTGTAAATGCCGCCAGGAGCCCCATGCCTCTTTCCCTGAGCCGTCGCGCCGTGCGCACCGTGCAATCTGAGATTCGCACCATGTCTATTGCCTGCGAGAAGGTGCGGGGCATCAACCTGGCCCAGGGCGTCTGCGATACCGAGGTGCCGCAGCCGGTGCGCGATGGCGCCAAGCAGGCCATCGATCGCGGCATCAACAGCTATACGCGCGCGGAAGGGCTGGCGCCCATCCGCCAGGCCATCGCGGAAAAGATGGGGCGCTTCAACAAGATTGAATGCGATCCGGAGACCGAGGTCGTGGTCAACTCCGGTTCAACCGGCGCGTTTTATGCCGCGTGCCTCGCGCTTCTGAATCCGGGCGATGAGGTCATCCTCTTTGAACCCTATTATGGCTACCATCTGAACACGCTTGTCGCCGTGGAGGCGGTGCCGCTCTACGTGACGCTGCGCGCGCCGGATTGGACCTTCAACCGCGAAGATCTGGAGCGCACAGTTACGTTGCGCACGCGGGCCATCGTGCTGAACTCGCCGGCCAATCCTTCCGGCAAAGTTTTTACGCGCGAAGAAATGGAGTGGATTGCCAACTTCGCCAAGCGCCATGATCTGTTCGTCCTGACCGACGAAATTTACGAATACTTTGTCTTCGAAGGCCGGCACATCAGCATGGCTACGCTGCCCGGCATGCGCGAGCGGACCATCACCATGTCTGGCTATTCCAAAACCTTCAGCATCACCGGCTGGCGCATCGGCTATACGGTTTGCGACCGCCGCTGGGCGGCGGGGATCGCCTACTTCCAGGACCTTATCTATGTGTGCGCGCCCGCGCCGCTGCAGATCGGCGTGGCGGAAGGAATCCGGCAGCTGCCGGACGGTTTCTATGAGGAGATCGGCAAAGACTACGTGCAGAAGCGCGATCTGCTGTGCAACACCCTCAAAGAGATTGGCCTGACGCCTTCTGTGCCGAAGGGCGCATATTACGTGCTGTCCGATGCTTCCATCCTTCCCGGCAAGACCAGCCGCGATAAAGCCATGTACCTGCTCAAGGAGACCGGCGTGGCTTCTGTCGCCGGGTCGGCTTTCTATCACGGCGATGGCGGCGAGAACCTGGTCCGGTTCTGCTTCGCCAAGACCGATGAAGAGCTGGCTGAGGCGTGCAAGCGGCTGAAGCTGTTACCTGAGAGAATAAGATCCGGAAGCCTGGCCGCGAATACACGCGAATAGACACGAATCCTGACAAAAATGGAGAATTTTGATTCGCGTCCTTTCGCGTTGATTCGCGGCTGCCTCCTGTCTTCTGCCTTTCCAAAAATGCATATAATCGGAAACAAATGAACTTCTCTGATCTGTTGTGGGGGTTGGGCGTCTCACACAGCGGTGGCGACCCGGAAGTCTCCGGACTGGACTACAACTCCCGTCGCGTGCAACCGGGCTGGGTGTTTGTGGCCATGCGCGGCGACAGCAGTGACGGCAATCGCTACATTGATACCGCGTTAAAGCACGGCGCTGTAGCAGTGGTGACCGATTCAAGGTCCGAGCATCGGCGGCCGCATGTGCCCTGGGCCGTGGTTCCCGCTGGGCGGCGCGCTCTGGCGCGCATGAGCGCCAATTTCTACGGCCATCCGGCGGAGAAGCTGAAGGTCATCGGCATTACCGGCACCAACGGCAAGACCACAACCAGCTTTCTGTGCGAATCCATCCTGCGCTCTTGCGGCAAACTGTCCGCGCTGATTGGGACAATTGAATATCACGTGCCCGCCAAGGCCGCGCCAGCGGGAACGGCCGCGCCTTACAGGATCCTGCCCGCGCCGCACACCACGCCGGAAGCGCTGGAGCTGAACCAGGTCTTTGCCGAAGCCCTGGCTGCGGGCGCGACTCACGCAGTGATGGAAGTCTCCTCGCATGCGCTGGCGCAGGAGCGCGTATGGGGCGTGCCCTACGAAGTGGCAGTCTTCACCAATCTCACGCGCGACCATCTGGATTATCACAAAGACATGGACAGCTACTTTGAGGCCAAGAGCATCCTGTTTCTCGGCTGCGGAACGCGGCCGCCTCGGGCTGCCGTGATCAACGCCGATGACGAATACGGGCAGAGCCTGGCGCAAACCAAAGCGACTGGCAGCGAACAGGTCATATTGTATGGAATCCAAAATGGCGATTTTCGCGCCACCAACATCGACCTGAAGCTGGACGGCACCGCGTTTGACCTGGTCACGCCCGGCGGCACCATGAAGATTGAGACCGCGCTGATCGGCGGCGTAAACGTTTACAACATTCTTGCCGCGGCCGGCGCGACCTTTGCCTGTGGATGCAGCCTCAAGCAAATCGCCGAGGCCATCCGCGGCTTCAAGCAGGTGCCCGGGCGTTTTGAGAAAGTGGATTGCGGCCAGCCATTCACGGTGGTGGTGGACTATGCTCACACTGACGACGCGCTGCGTAACCTGACGACCATCGCCCGTGATTTTGCGCGTCGCGGTTTGGGTCTGGGCCGGGTGATCACCGTCTTTGGCTGCGGCGGAGATCGTGATCGCAGGAAGCGCCCGTTGATGGCTGAAGCCGCCGGGAAAGGCAGCGATTTTGTGGTGCTCACCTCTGACAATCCGCGCAGTGAAGATCCACTGCAGATCATGAAAGATGCGCTTCCGGGCCTCAGCAAGACCCCGGCGCGGTTTGACGTGGAACCGGACCGCCGAAGGGCTATTCGCCTGGCGCTGATTGAAGCCATGCCGGGCGACGTGGTCTTGATTGCCGGCAAGGGGCATGAGAAAGTTCAGATCATGCGCGAAGGTACATACCCTTTTGATGATGTGCAGGTGGCCCGGGAAGCGTTACAACAGATGAGCTACGCAAAAGGCGGAGAATCGAAATGAAGTTGCCGTTATGGCGGATCGCCGAGTTC
>Ga0209647_1004038_pt1 | contig 11169 bp, 9 predicted proteins | sample GraSoi_2013_60cm_FD_185827 | JGI IMG/M metagenome (GOLD analysis project Ga0209647, IMG submission 185827) | Grasslands soil microbial communities from the Angelo Coastal Reserve, California, USA - Sample 9_17_2013_60cm (SPAdes) (version 2) | ecosystem: Environmental > Terrestrial > Soil >... | reverse complement strand
TAGTCCTGGCAACCGACCCTCAGGATGCCGCGAAACTGGTAGACGCAGGAGCCTATGCGCCTTTGCGCGAGATCGTCGATTCCCTCATTCCAGCGCGAGCCGCCTGCCTTGATGTAGCCTTGCGCCGCCTGCCAGAGCCGCGTTACCCGGTCGTCCAGGATCTGGACCGCCCGCGCTTTCTGTCCGCGCAATCGTTCTACACGCGCGTTACGCCAGAAGGGGGAGCGCTGATCTCAACCTTCAAGCAGCTTGATCCTCTGCATTCGACCGATCCGAAGCAGGATGAGCGCGAGCTGGAAGATCTGCTCGACACGGCGCAACCGGGCTGGCGCGATGTGCTGGTGAAACGCGTCTTCCTGCCGCACATCGAGGCCATCGGCATGCTTCCTACGGCCAGTGGTGGTGGCTATGCCGGCCGACCGGGACCGCAGGTGCCGGGCATCGCCAACCTCTACCTGGCGGGCGACTGGATCGGCGAGGGATTCCTCTCGGACCCCAGCATGGGTAGCGCGCGCCAGGTTGCTCAGTTGATCCTCCAGGATGGCTCGCTCACAACGACACCCAAAACGCCTATTGGCTCAACACGAGAACCTTTGGGATGAAGTCGGGCTTCTGAGGCGAGAAGAGGAGAACAGGCCGGGACTACAGCTCCGGCCTGTTCTCCTCTTCTCGCCTCAGCACGGCCCTTGGCGGAACATCAGGAGCGCGAGAGGGAGAGACAATTGTCCCCTTCTTTCCCAGGTGATGGATAAGCCTGCCGTTTCCATAGTGTAGAATAGAAAGAGCGAAAACGTATCGAGGGTAGGTATTCAAGTGAACGTTTTAGAACAGAGCGCGCAGGCTTTCGATCAGCATAGGGGACTCCTCTTTGCGATCGCCTATCGGATGCTAGGCAGCGCCACAGATGCCGAAGATATTGTTCAGGAAGCCTTTGTACGCTGGCTCCAAGCGGGCGATGAAAAGGTGCAATCGCCCAAAGCGTACCTCTCAACAATTGTCGTGCGGCTTTGCATCAATCAGGCGGAATCGGCCAGGGCACAACGCGAAGTCTATGTGGGCTCCTGGCTGCCAGAACCCATCCTGACCAGCCAGCGCCCCGAGATGGTCGAGACAGTCATGCTGGGCGAAACCCTCTCCTTTGCGTTCCTGGTGCTGCTGGAACGATTGGGGCCATTAGAACGAGCGGTGGTCCTGCTGCGCGAGGTCTTCGAGTATGACTATCCCGAAATAGCTGAGATGGTGGGCAAAAGCGAGGCCAATTGCCGCCAGATTCTGCGCCGCGCCCACCAACATCTGGACCAGCACCGCCCGCGCTTTGACGTGTCCCGCGAGCAGCAGACACGCATGACAGAGCAGTTCCTGCGTGCCAGCACCAGCGGGGATATGCAGGGGCTGCTGAATCTGTTGACCGATGATATCGTTTTCATTGGCGACGGCGGTGGCAAGGTGCCTATTGCACTCAAACCCGTTCACGGTCCCGACAAAGTAGCTCGCGGAACAACAGGCGGCCTGCGCTTCTTCTCCTCCGAAATGCAGACCCGCATTGAAGAGGTCAACGGCCAGCCTGCCATCGTCGGCTATCTGAATGGGCATCCCTGCGGGGTCCTGATGTGTGAGATCGCAGGAGGGCGGATCCGCCAGATTTACGCGGTGGTCAATCCAGAGAAGCTCCACTGGTTGGGCAAACAATCGGCCTGAGCACGATTGCAGTACAGGTGAGAGTGGTGACGAATTTAAAAGCGACTGCCTGGCCCGCTATCTTCACCGCGCTCTGCCCAATAAACCTAGTAGTGCGTTTCTACATCCCTGGCGCTCCGCGTTTTCGCTTAGGGCTGCATCAGGTACGCGTACGAGCTGCTTCCATTTCTCTCCTGCATCGTTGGCTGCCGTGGGGATGAGCGTGACATGTACGTTTCGCTTCGGACGCAGGGTAATGGTGGGCTTGAGGCCTGGTTTATAATCGGCGGCAGTCTGCGGCATATACTGCTGGAGGATCGTAGCGAGGATAAGTTTGGCCTCTAACTGCGCGAAGGGCATACCGATACAGATGCGCGGGCCACCCCCAAAGGGAAAGTATGCTCCCGGTGGAACGTATTGCCCATGAACCGGGTTCCAGCGCTCCGGTCGGAATACCTCGGGTTTATCCCACACATCAGGTAAACGATGGATAACCCACTGGCTGAGCATGAGCAGGGTACCAACGGGCAGGCGCACGCCATCTAGCTCGGTCTCTTTAGAGACGAAACGCATCTGCATCCAGGCGGGCGGGTAGAGACGCATCGACTCGCTCAAGACCCAATCGAGGTAGGGAAGCTTAGCAAGGTCATCTACTGTTGGCATGCGATCGGAGAGCACCGCGCGTATCTCATCCTGCAGTTTTTCGCGAACCTTTGGATGCCTGGAGAGGAGGTAAAACGTCCAGGCAAGCGCAATGGCGGTTGTTTCATGTCCGGCTGCCAGGAAGGTCAAGATATGATCATGAATCTGTTTCTCCGTCAGCTTTGTAGCTGGCTCTTCACCGCTCTGCGCCACCATGAGCATAGAAAGGACGTCATTGTGCTCACGTTCATCGTCGCGCCGCTGGGCTATAAGCGTGTAAATGAGCATATCGAGTTGACGGGTAGCAGCCATACGTTTTCCGTAGCCGGTGATGGGGTTATCGATGTGGATATTGAGCAGGTCTTCAGCCACGCTGGTCGAGCTTGCAATCATGCCATTAAAAGCACTCCCCAGCGCATTAAGCTGGTTGGACAGATCAATACTGAAGAGACACTTGCTCACAATGCGCAGCGTCAGTTCCTGCATGGCACTCGACAAATCGACTGTGTCGCCGGGATGCCATGTTTTTAAGAGATCTTGCGTGTATTGCTCAATGACTGTCGCATAGCCTTCGACCTGTTTCTTATGAAAGGCGGGTTGGACCGCACGACGTTGTTGGCGATGCTTTTCTCCATCGATGGTGAGCAATCCTTCGCTCGCAGCGCCCTCATTTTCCTGGAGCGTGCCACGATTCGAAAAATTGTGTGGGTTCTCCACCAACACATGGCGCACATGTTCCGGTCGGAATAGCAATACAACTGGTCTCCGTCCGAGATAGATCGTTGCCATATTTCCATAGGTACGTTGCAGTCGTTGCAGATAACCAAGCGGGTCCCGTCGCAACGAGAGCATGTTGCCAAGATAGGGCAGCTTGCCAGGTCCCGGTGGGAGCGTTGCCTTTGTTGTTTGAAGATCTTGCTCAGTTGTTGCCATCTGTTCCCATCCTCTCTTCTTGTATACTGTTCCTATACTCGCTAGTACATATCATAAAGCAGAGAGGGTTAACTATACAATGGTTCACAATGATACAACCTCATACTTTGAACCGTGCGGTGATGAAACCACAAAGTAAGCAGAGCCTGCGACAAAATCAAGCACTGCCTCCAGCGCAGTGGTCGGCTCTGCTGTGGCAGTGTTGGAGCTGTGGGCACATACACGTGCTAAAGCCGTGCGTGCCTTCGCACAGTGCCTCGCCAGTACCTTGTGGCACCACTCATAGGAAGCGGTCGCATTGAGCATGTCCAGCAGGATCAGGATTTGTTCGTCTGTCGCCGGTCCCGGCTGGGCATAGATGGCATGCATGCGTTCGCGGACATGGGGTGCCGCATGAGCCAGTGCATGAATGACAGGGAAGCTCATCTTCTTGCGCCGGAGGTCTCCCGCCGCCGTCTTGCCGACCTGGGCACTCCTGGCCCAGATTCCCAGGAGATCATCGCGCAGCTGGAAAGCGATGCCTAATTCCTCGCCAAATTCGGCCAATGCGGCGATCGTTTCCTCCACCTCCGGTGCACCCACTCGGGCACCCATCTCAGTTGCTGCACGCATCAGCGCTGCCGTCTTGCGCGTGATCATATCCAGGTACATCTCAGGTGTCACCGTCGTGCTGGCTTCAAAGGACAGATCCAGATATTGCCCTTCGCAGAGGACCAGGCACGTCCGATCCAGGATTCTTGCCAGTTGCACTGCAAGGTCGGAAGTGACGCCGCGTCTGACGACCTCCCAGAGAGCCAGCCTGGCCAGGAAAACCATCGCATCACCAGTGTTGATCCCCTGAGCCTCTCCCCAGACCGCCCACACTGTGCGCCGATGCCGACGCCATTCATCGCGATCCTCAATATCATCATGGATCAGCGAGAAGTTGTGCACGAACTCTACCGCGGCAGCAACTGGTAACGCCTGCTGATGGCGCTGCTCTCGCTCAACCTCGTCAGCACCTGTTGCCGCACTGGCCAGCGCACATGCCCATAGTAGCAGAGCCGGGCGCAGCAATTTGCCCGGGGACAGCCGTGCAGGCTGTAACTGCTCATCCACCCATCCGAGATGATAAGCCATCTGTCCATAAATAGGGTGGAGAGCGGCGTTGCCGTCTGCTCTCTCAAGGACGCGACGCATTTCGCACTCGACCTGTGGGTGGAAACGCTCGAGAGCGGCATCGAGTCGGATGTGTTCAATTGAACCGCTATCGGCTCTGTGTTGTAGAGAACTGTGTGTATTCATATATAGTACAATCCTGTGAGGTGACACCGTGACAACCTTGCGCTTGACCACGAGCAAGCACGGCGCGATGTTACCGACGTATTGCCCTAGCCCTTGCTATCCCAAGACAGATGGCGAAGGATTAATTCGTAGACGTGTGTCGCATCGACCACGGTGGTGTCGAGTAGATCGGGCTCCTGGGTCATGAACAACGGACTGTCTTCAGTTGAGGCGTTCACGCGCCCATGAGAACCGCGCACGAGCGAGGCATCCAGCGGGATGACATCCATCAGGTAACGGAAGCCCAGGCGCGCCTTCAGCAGCGTCCACCCTACCTTCACTTTTGGAGCCTTGAGGTGTGGGTCAAGGAAGAGCTCTACGGGATCGTAACCTGGCTTGCGGTGAATATCCACTGTTCTGGCATAGTCTGCTGCCAGGCGGTCATCGAGCCAATAGTAGTAGGTGAACCAGGCATCTGGCTCTGCAATCGCCACCAGCTCTCCCGTTCGCGGATGATCGAGATGAGCCTGCCACTTCCCCTCATCGTCCAGGACCTGTGCAACGCCCGCAGTCGCCTCTAGCAGCCTGCGCACTTCGTGCACACGCGCCGGATCATTGACGTAGACATGGGCCACCTGGTGATCGGCGACAGCAAAGGCAACACTCGCTCCGGGATCCAGCAGCTCTCGACCGAGTTCCTGACGCACGGCAATCATACCATGCTTGCGCAGCTCGCGGTTCAGGTGAACCGGCCTGGAGACGGGTGTGATACCGTACTCGGACACAATCATGATCCGGACGTCACGCGTCCTGTAGTAGTCAATGAGATCCCCACAGAGCGCATCGAGTTCTCTCAGGTCCTGGGCAATGAAGTCCTGAGAGGGGCCGAAGCGTTGGAGACAATAGTCCAGGTGTGGTAGGTAGATCAAGGTGAGCGTTGGGTCATAGCGCTGGTCCACCGACTTTGCAGCCTCCGCGATCCACTTGCTCGCACCAATCGAGGTGTTGGGACCCCAGAAGTTGAAGAGCGGGAATGGGCCCAGTTCGTCTTGGAGCGCGAAGCGCAGGTCCGCAGGACTGGTATAGATATCCGGAATCTTCCGACCGTCCGCCGGATACATGGGTCGGGGTGTGACCGCGTAGTCCACCGACGCGTACATATTGAACCACCAGAACAGGTTAGCGCAGGTGAAGGTCGGGTCGAGTGACCGCGCTGTCTCCCACACCTTTGGCCTTTGGATGAGCGCATTGGATTGCCGCCAGAACTTGACTTCGCACTCGTCTCGGAAGTACCACCCATTGCCAACGATGCCGTGCTCGTTGGGATAACGACCGGTGAGGAACGTGGCCTGGACGGAGCAGGTCACCGCAGGGAGCACCATGTTGATCGAGGCCCTCTTTCCCTGCTCGGCAAAGGCGCACAAACGTGGCGTCGATGGGCCGAGCAGACCTGGGGTCAGCCCAACAGCGTTGAGAACAACAGTTTTATACATGTTTATGTCCCTCTCACGTAGTGTTGCAAGGAAAGTGTCAGCCCGAAGGCTGCCAGGGCAAGCAGCACGCCAAGGGAACTGCCTGCCGTAGCCAGCACCAGAGCGTCCAACAGCGATATGCCCGCGATCAACTGCCCCACGGTCCGTCCTACCTGGCGTTTCGGCGAACGAAAAGCGAAGGAGACACTGTACGCAACCCAGATAGTATAGAATAGGATGAGCGGCAGAGTAACCCACTGCACCTGTTGCAACTGTCGCGCCGTGAAATAGACCGTTGGCAAGAAGAGCGTTGCCACGATGCTCACATTCGTCATGCTCGGCTTGTTTTCGGTCTTGGCAATGTACGTCAGACCAATCACATAGAGCACCAATAGACTACCCGGAATCAGCAAGGTAGATAAAGATTGGACAGAGAAAGTCAGAAATGCCGTGATATAGACCATCAGACGGCAGAGGGCCATGAGCAGAGGGCTGAGCGGGTTGCTCTTGTGCCACCTATCGTAGCAGATGATCAGAACGATGAGCACCAGTCCGCTCAAGAACGGGTGCGGACCAACACTCCAGAGGAGCAGGCTGCCGCAACCGAACAGGATGAGGGCTACTGCAACGGCTGCTGACCGGGATACGATACCGGCTGGTAGTGGCCGTTCGGGTCTCTCGCGGCAATCGACGGCATAATCCATGAGATCGTTCAGATACATACCAGCCGTGTAGAAGAGAACCATGGCAATGGCAATAAGACCCAGCTTGCCATTGGGCCAGAGAGTCCCAGCCAGAGCCCCTCCAGCCAGGGTGTTACTGACCACCGTAGGGCTGTTGGATATGCGGGCCAGTGCCAGGTGCCCGTACAGCGCCTTCCTCCATGACCGATAGATTGAAACCCTCTTACTCATACTCTCTTCTTCAGCACCCATTCATATTCTCTGGCAATCGAGTCGAGCAGGTCTTTTTTCAGGTCCTCCGGCAACACGCTCCAGGTGTACGTCTCGATCTCCAGGTGACGGCAGAAGCGTCTCTGTGCCAGGAGATCGAGTGTGTCCGCGAGCGTATCTTGTGTTGACTGGAACTTTGGGAAGTGATCAATGAAGATTGGCACATGAAAATGGATACGCCATTGGGCGATCTGGCGATCCTGGATATGGGGCAATGCCTCGATCAAATCAGGATAGTGGCGGAAGGTGCCATCGTGATGCTGCTGGACGACTTGATGGAGGTAGGTCGACTCCGCAAATGGCTCCAATGCACGAGCGATATCCACCCGTGCCTGTTCTTCACCAGGAAAGGCGACTTTCAGGGCCGAGCTGATCTGCACTTTCCCGATCTTGATACCGATCTGATCAAAACGGTCGAGCACAGTCGCGGGCTCTTCATAGGCAAGCGCCACATGGCACGTATCGAAGCAGATCCGTATGTGTTCAAGCAGATGGCTGCGAGCCTCGTCCCTGGAGACAGCGAGAGCGTCTGAGAGGAGGCTTGCCCCCTCTTCTAAGAGCCAGTGGGTGTAAAACCGTACGACCTCCTCTGAGTTCTCAAGCAGGCCATCGGGTTCTGGTTCGATGGCCAGGTGGATGACCTTGTCATGCTCGTGTTTAACCCGTACCAACGCCTCTGCGATCCGTACAATATTACGGGTAAAGCTCCTCCATGCGGTGGGGTCTTGTATGTTGACCCACGTTTTATAGGAAAGTGGACTGGTGGAGATGCTGCCATCGATACCGTCAGGCAGTAAAAAAGCCAGTATCTCGATGAGGCGCAGCGTATACGCTACGCGCTCCTCATCGCGCCAATCGGGTGCGTGGACGAGCGCCTTCACGGGCTGCTGGTGAAACGGACCATAGGGGAAACCATTGAGCGTGAAGACGTAGAGCCCGTGTTCCTGCAGGAAATACTGGAACTGCTGCAGGTGATCGCCCTGCAGTAGTTCGCTACTCTCTCTGCCTGAAAGACGCAGTCCAATGCCGAAAGCGCTGTGGGGTGCGAAATGGGCCTTGAGCACTGGCGCATAGGCTCGAAGGTTGGCATACACCTCGCTCCATCCGTTGCCGGGATGAATATTGGTACAGTAGGTCAGGTGAAAGAAACGATCGGGCTCTACATACATGGGCGTTCTCCTCTCCAATGCCAGCGGCTCTCACCAGCGGCTCTCGGCGCTCTCCCCGGTCAAGCGAAACTTTGGTGATTGGCTCAAGAATTCAATCGGGTTCTCGTAGACCATCTTGTGAATCAGGCGGTCGGAGTGACCACGACGGCGCATCTCTAAGACAAAGTGCGGTATGGCGGCAGGCTGGGGCCCCAATCACACGCCGACGCCACGCAGAGACGCTCACTGCCGTACATCTCGATCATGTCCACGGCACGAGCAGCCGAGGTTTTCGTCTGCGGGTAGAGGGTTAGCCCTGTCCAAAAACCGCGATCAAGGATCATGCCAATGGTGTGTTCCTCCGCATGATCGACCATGACACGACCAGGCTCAATGCGCCTATTGTCGACGAGCGTGTCAACGATCACCTTGGTCCCCTTATACTTATCTTCCAGGTGAGGCGTATGGATATGAATGAGCTGGTTATAGCGCAGCGCCAGATCAACGTGGTCGATGAAGGTGGCTATTTCGTTGCGCGTCACCCGGTTGACCCCAATCTCACCGATGCCGAGGACATTGGGTCGATCAAGAAATTGTGGGATCAGGTCCAGGACGTGTCGCGCTAGTTCTCTGTCCTCACCCTCTTTAGGATTGAGGCACAGCCAGCAGTAGTGCTGGATGCCATATTTCGCTGCACGCGTTGGCTCGAAACTGGTTAAGCGGTTGAAGTAGTCGGCGAAGACGACCGGTGACAGGTGGTCAAAGCCCGCCCAGAAAGCCGGTTCCGTCAGCGCAACACAACCGGTGAGCGCCATCTGTTCGTAGTCATCCGTGGTCCTGGAAACCATGTGAGCGTGAAGATCGATGTACTTCATGGCTGCACCTCTCCTCTGTGGTGATCGAACGCACCGAGCGCACTCTTGCGATCCAACTGCACCAGCGGTTCAGTGGTCGGGTCGCTGAAGATCATTTGGATATCGTAGACGCGACCAGGGGTATGTGCACAAAGTACCTGGAGGGCCTGCCGCATGGTCAGCATCCTGAAGTCATCTTCGGCATTGCGGTCAACCGAGCGATCCATGCGATCCAGGAAAGCCGCTACATCGAGCATTTTGGCTCGCACCTCCATGAAATACTCATCGATGAGTTGCTGTTGTGTTAACGGACAGGTGCCATCTTGTCTATTCATTATCGTTTCTCCATCTTATGCTGCGATTGATACTCCTCCAGGAGTGCGATACTTCTTATCATTGTCTGTTCATCCATCTCGTGTACCTCGATACCTCGTCCGATACGCTCAAGCAAGGGAAGCGTGAGTTGGCCCCCCAGATGTTCCCTGAACTCCTGCAAGCCAGTAAAAATGCAGCGGGTATCACGCCGATCGTGCAGGTAGAGGCTCAGCTCGCACGTGTAGACGGCAAACCCTAGTGCTGAGAGCAGTCCAAGAATACGCTGCCAGTCCGGCTTGGGCAGCAGTCCAGCAAGGTAGGAATAGGTCGAGTCCAGGGCCACGCCAATCGCCACGGCCTCGCCATGGCGTAAAGTGTAATGGGAAAGTTGCTCCAGCTTATGCGCCGCCCAGTGGCCGAAGTCCAGGGGCCGCGAGGAGCCAAACTCGAAGGGGTCGCCACTCGTCGCGATGTGGTCAAGGTGCAACTGCGCGCAGCGGTAAATCAGCCAGAGCATGGCCTGCATATCTCTGTCAACGAGTCGATCTGCCTTTTCCTCGATGAAGTCGAAGAACTCGACATCTTTGAGCAGTGCCACCTTGATAGCCTCAGAGATACCACTGCGCCAGTCACGCGTTGACAGCGTCGTCAAAAAATCGGCATCGTTGAGCACGGCCACTGGGGGCGCAAATGTGCCGAGGAAGTTCTTCTTCCCGAAGGCGTTGACACTATTCTTGACGCCTATCCCTGAATCGTTCTGAGAAAGCACGGTCGTGGGCACACGAATGAAACGAACGCCACGGTGGGCTGTCGCCGCCGCATAGCCCACCATGTCGATCACTGCCCCACCCCCAATTGCCATCACATAGGAGTGCCGACAGATACCATACTGATGAATGGCTTCTTGGATCGTTGCTACGTTCGTGAGATCGTTTTTGGTACATTCCCCACCAGGCACGACCAGTGGTGGACAGACGAGGCTCATCAACGAACGGTGGTGCTGGCAGTAGGAGGAGATAGCATCCAGCAAGTCAGGGTGGTGCTGCCAGACTCCACGATCAACGACGCAAAGGACTTTCTTTGGGGGCTGCATGTCGCCGCCACTAATCACGTCGCGCAGGAGGGGATTATCGCAAGCAAAGAGCTGCTGTGTAAAGTGTACGGCATAGTGATAGCTCACCTGGACCGTTTGATGAATGAGTTGCATAACGTGAATCTACCCCCATTTGGAATGAGCAATTCCACCACCCTGACCAAGCAAACACTCCCCGCTTCAACAAGCAGGGGAGACGTGGCTATTGCCAGTAGACATGATGCGCAAGAGCTTTTTAGGCGCATTCCCTCTCTCAATGGTTGCACTGATTGCCATTCGCGCTGATGACCACCATTCTCTGCTTGCTGCGATAGGTATCGAAGGTGGACACCCCCGCTCACCGAACGATGGTACGCCTCTACGGTCACTCACACGGTGACCGTCAAGAGAGTTCTGCTCAAAGCTACTTATCGATATCAATCTTTTCTGCTAAAGAAGCATACTCCTGAGCATGCAAAGTGATCAAGTACCGTAGGACTATTGGTTGATAACCAGCAAAGGTAAAAGTACAGAAGTAGTCTCAAAATCTCAGGAGTATGGTGTACTGTCCCGTGTGAGCTAACTCATCCACGGGATACTTCTTGTCCTTTCGCCAGAAGACTGTTTGCATTTACAGGCTATAATGCCCAGGAACTGATATAGGAATTGGGCTGAAGGGCAAAAAAATATAGGACGCGATTTCTCGCGCCCTACATTGGTGATGGCAAAGGCTTACGCCTGTCCGATATCCGTAGAACTGCCTGCGCTTTCACCCTCGCTGGTCGCCTTGCTCTGAGCTGACCCATAGATCATATCAGAGAGTTCCTTGCGCGAGCGATC
>Ga0209647_1004037_pt1 | contig 11169 bp, 8 predicted proteins | sample GraSoi_2013_60cm_FD_185827 | JGI IMG/M metagenome (GOLD analysis project Ga0209647, IMG submission 185827) | Grasslands soil microbial communities from the Angelo Coastal Reserve, California, USA - Sample 9_17_2013_60cm (SPAdes) (version 2) | ecosystem: Environmental > Terrestrial > Soil >... | reverse complement strand
GGCATCACGCAGCGAGCGAAAGAGCACCACCTGGAAGTGCGCGGCCAGCTGATGCATGGCACTGACCACCAGCGCCGACTTGCCGATGCCGCCCATGCCCAGCACGCTCACCACCCGGCAGCCCTCCTCGACCACCCACTGGGCGAGGAGAGCCAGTTCCCGCTCGCGCCCGTAGAAGGTCGGCACGGCGAGCGCGTCGCCCCAATCCACCCGTGGCCCCCCCGCCGCAGGAGGAGCGAGGACGTGGTCAATGCCACTGCTCTGCTCGACCGGCAGGGGCGCCAGGAGCGTTAGGTGGGGAAGCTGCTGGCTCAGCAGGGCGGCGAGCCACGGCTCATCGAGCAGCAGCTTCTGGCGCGCCGCTTGCCAGAAGGCGCGGATCTCCTCGGCTTCGCGCCCGGCAGGAAAGGCCTGGTGCTGGACGGCCAGGGCCATGAACGCTTTGAGGTGCTCGGCCTTGGGATAACTGCTGCCGACCTCCCACTTCCCCACCGCGCGGCGGGAGACGCCGAGGTACTCGGCCAGGCCCGCTTGCGTCAGCCCGATCGTGGTGCGCAGGGTCAGCATGGCCTGACCAAAGGCATAGTCTTGTTCCCCGTAGGAGGATCGCTTCATGAGCGCGCGCTCTCCTTTCCGCGTGACCCACAGGCGCGCAACCATGGATGGAAAGTGAAGGGAAGTGAGACGGCAGTTGATGGACGCTGACTTCCCTCGATCCTCCCAGTCTACTCGTGTCTAGTGGATGCGCTCCACGCGGGTCTATGCTGGTTGCGGGAGAGTCTGGGGGAATGGCGAGAGAACTCCAGACTCCCCCTGCGACTTCATCTCTCTCTTTTAAGAATAACACTAAGAATAACACAACATCTCTTTGTTGCTTTGAGGAGGAAACTGTTCTATGGAACAAACCGTCATTCACTCTACATTCCTGATCTCATAGCTCCCCTTCCTCCCTCTTTTTCACACTTCTTCCAACGCTTTCATTATGCGCCGTCGATATACTGGAAAGAGTGAATGCTTTGCAGCCAGTCGTGGCAGGAGCAATGCATTCTCTTGGAGTGTACGTTTGTCCATTTTAGTGTCGCCCAAAAATCTGCCACAAGTAGCGACAAAGGAGTACGACATGCGAAAATTCCGCGAGATTTCGGGAACATCTTCACCGCATAAACGCTTTGAAGTGCAGATGACTGGTCCCGATTTGTTACATGAGCCTTTTTTGAACAAAGGTGATGCCTTCACCACCCAGGAGCGAGCAGCGTTTGGCCTGACTGGCCTGCTGCCGGAAGCCGTGACCACCCTCGACGAGCAGGTGAAACGCGCCTATATTCAGTACCAACAGCAACCGGACGACCCGAGGAAGAACATCTACCTCAATATGCTGCAAGACAGCAACGAAGTCCTGTTTTACAAGCTGCTGTCCGAACATATGTATGAGATGCTGCCGGTCATTTATGATCCGACGGTGGCCGTCGCGATCGAGCAATACAGCCTTGAGTACCGCCGACCCCGTGGCGTCTACCTCTCTATTGACCATCCTGAACGCATCGAAGAGTCGTTCCGCAACTTTGGCGCGGGAGCCGACGACATTGATCTGCTCGTGGCGACCGACGCGGAAGAAATCCTCGGGATCGGCGACTGGGGCGTTGGTGGTATCCAGATTTCCGTGGGCAAGCTTGCCGTCTACACCGCTGCTGCGGGAATCGATCCGGCGCGCGTTATTCCCGTCATGCTCGACGCCGGCACGAACCGCGAAAGCCTGCTCAACGACCCGCTCTACATCGGCAACCGGCATGCTCGCGTGCGTGGCGCACGCTACGATGCCTTCATCGATGCCTACATCACAACGGCCACCAAACTCTTCCCCAAAGCGCTCTTGCACTGGGAAGACTTCGGACCCAGCAATGCCAGGCGCATCCTGGAGAAGTACCGCGATAAGATTTGCACCTTCAATGATGACATCCAAGGGACGGGGGCCATTACGCTGGCCGGGGTCTACACCGCATTACGCGTGGCACAAACTGATATCCGTGATCAGCGCGTGGTCATTTTTGGCTCCGGCACGGCTGGCATCGGCAACGCCGATCAGATCCGCATTGCTATGATGCAGGCGGGTCTCTCCAAAGAAGAGGCGACGCGCCATTTCTGGTGCGTGGATATCCAGGGCCTGCTCCTCGATAGCATGGGCGATGCTCTGCGCGACTTCCAGGTCCCGTATGCTCGCCCTGCCGACGAGGTCAAAGCCTGGAAACATGATATGCCCGGGGGCGGCATCAGCCTGGCTGAAGTCGTGCGACAGGTCCACCCGACCATGCTCATTGGCACCTCGACTTCACCAGGAACGTTTACGGAGTCCATCGTGAAGGAGATGGCGGCACACACTCAGCGCCCGATCATCTTTCCGCTCTCGAACCCGACTCAACTGATGGAGGCGAGCGCCAGCGATCTGATCACCTGTGGCCACCGGCATTCCTTCGCACCCTGTCACCTATAAGGGCACGACGTATGTGATCGGACAGGCCAACAACGCGCTGCTCTATCCCGGTCTGGGTCTGGGCACGATCGTTGCTCGTGCGAGTCAGGTCAGCAATAGCATGTTCACCGCCGCCGCCAAAGCCGTCGCGGATCAGGTGGACGCCAAACAGCCCGGAGCGTCCCTATTGCCACACGTGGATAATCTGCGCAGCGTCTCCGCCACGGTTGCCGTTGAGGTGGCCAAGACCGCAGCGTCCGAAAAACTGGCACGCGTGGAACTCACCAACGTTGTTCAGCAGATCCAGGATGCGATGTGGCAGCCAGAATACCCAGAGTTGCTTGCCAGAGTTGCAGAAGGGGGCCGAAGATGAGTAGCCGCGACCAGCAGCACCAGGCGCGAACGGTCACAACCGTTCGCGACCTACCGATCGGTATTCAGGCCTCGGGCACCCGCCAGGAATCGGACTCGATGGGAACGATTGCGGTCCCGGCAGATCACTACTGGGGGGCGCAGACGCAGCGCTCCCTGATCCACTTCGCCATTGGCGATGACCATATGCCCAAAGCGGTCTACCATGCCTATGGGTATGTGAAAAAGGCCGCCGCCATGGTGAACGCCGGAGCAGGGAAACTTCCCAGAGACAAGGCGGACTTGATTAGCAAGGTGGCCGATGAAGTGATCGCAGGCAAACTGGACAGTGAGTTTCCGCTCTATGTGTGGCAAACTGGCTCCGGCACGCAATCGAACATGAACGTCAACGAGGTGATCTCCAACCGCGCGATCCAACTCGTTGGTGGCACACTGGGCAGTAAAACACCCATTCACCCGAATGATGATGTGAATATGTCGCAGTCTTCCAACGACACCTTTCCCACCGCGATGCATATCGCCACGGTGCTGGAATTCGCGAATCATCTCATCCCACACGTCAAGGCGCTCAGGGACGCGCTGTGGAACAAGGCCATCGCATGGGAGGACGTGGTCAAAATCGGGCGCACCCACTTGCAAGACGCGACCCCCCTCACCGTTGGCCAGGAGTGGTCGGGGTACGTGACACAACTGAACGATGCGTTAGAGATCGTGCAGCAGTCGATGCACGGTCTGTATAAACTGGCCGCCGGTGGGACCGCCGTGGGCACGGGTATCAATACCTTGCCGGATTTTGGGCCGCAGATCGCCGCTGAAATCGCCCGTCTCACCGGACATCCCTTTGTGAGCGCGCCGAATAAATTCGCCGCTCAGGGATCGTTGGACGCCATGGTCAATGCCAGCGCGGCCCTGCGCGCCCTGGCGGTCGCGCTGATGAAGATTGCCAACGACCTGCGCTGGCTGGGGTGCGGACCACGCGCGGGTCTGCATGAACTCAACTTGCCCGCCAACGAACCTGGCTCGTCGATCATGCCCGGCAAGGTCAATCCGACGCAGGAAGAGGCGATGGTTATGGTGTGCATCCAGGTGATCGGCGATGACAGTGTGGTCGCGTTCGCTGGCTCGCAAGGCAACTTCGAACTCAACGCCATGCGTCCGATCATCATCAACAATGTACTGCACTCAGCGCGTATCCTTGGTGACGCCTGCGAGAAACTGCGCCAGTTTAGCATCGAGGGCATCACGCTGGATACAGAGAGGATCAGCAAGTACGTCAACGAGTCCCTGATGCTGGTGACGGTGCTGAGCCCGGTCATCGGGTATGACAAAGCCTCGGCCATCGCGCACAAGGCGCTTGACGAAAACACCACCTTGCGTGAAGCAGCTCTTAAGAGTGGCTACATTCGTGCCGAGGAGTTTGATAAGATCGTTGTGCCTGCCCATATGGTCGGCGATCCCCACAAGGACCTGGAGGAAACCCGCAAAGTGCTTGGGCTATAAGGTTTGAAGAAAGCAGGGCAACTCCTGTTGCCTGTTATCCTCGATGCCTGCGGCATCTCGCTGTTGTAGGTAGTGTGGGCCGGGCGGTTTGCAAACCGCCCGGCCCACACTACCTACAACAATGGAAAGCGGCGTCGCTGCGAGAAGTCAATAAAGCAGACCTGCATAGTTACGATTGCGTTTATTCAAAAAGCGACCTGAGTTGTTCTCCTGAGATTGTTCTCTCTGTCATGTTGGTAAACGTCCCGTATTCGATCCATTCATGGGCAATATGTTGCAGGTGGGCAAGGACGGCACGCATGGGGCCAGAGCCAAAGCTAACACGGGCTACTCTCAACTGGGCAAGTTCGGTCAGGGAAGGGGTCGCGGAACCGGCCAGGATATTGAGCGGACTGTTGACGGTATGGATGAGTTCAGTAATGGTGTGGGCATCGCTTATGCCAATGGGGAAGAGGCAATCCGCTCCGGCCTGCCGGTAGATATTCATGCGCAGTACGGCCTCCTTGAAGCGATTGCTGGGATCACCGATTGCCAGCAAAAAAACATCTGTGCGTGCATTGATCACCAGAGGGATGTCCATTGAACGTCCCAGTTCGCGAATAGCTTTGATAAGTTCAACCTGGTATGAAGTGTCCAGGAGGGTCTCTGCCCGCCGCTTGTTTGAATCTTCGATGTTGATGCCCACGGCACCAGCGGCAAGCACTGCCTGGACTGTCTGTAGCACTTCTGTGATAGTAGCGCCGTAGCCTGCCTCAATGTCTACAGTGAGCGGACACCTGATAACTCTCGTTATGTTCTCTACGGTTTCCACCAACATATGCAGGCTAATCTTTTCGCCATCAGGATATCCAAGCGAAGCAGCCACGCCCGAGCTAGTAGTTGCGATAGCGCGAAATCCGGCCTGTTCAAAAATGCGCGCACTGGCTGCATCCCACGCGTTTGGCAAGACAAGCAAAGGCGGGTTAGTATGCATCTGGCGAAATTGTAAGGCTCTATCCTTCTGGCTATGAACCGTCATCGGTGTAACCTCCTGAATGCAACTTTCGCTTCTTGTGATAGCATAGCACAGCGTGTAAGAGCCTTGAGGACCCCTACCCCAGCTCATCCAGCCGTTTGTGCAGTCTCTCAGACAATTCGCTGTGTTTCTGTTCGCTGATCTCCCCGGCGATGAGTCGCTCATCGAGTTTGTCGAGCAGTTCCTGAATTTTCTCGCGACTCGATGTGCCGCTGGTTGGGGATGAGCCAGGTGCGCTGATACGACCTGGTAGAGGCCCACTCTCCAGGTTCCCACTGGTGGAGAGAGGCGGGTTTAGGGGAGAACTGGCGGAGACGACAGGACCCAGGAAGGAGATGGGCATGCCAGGAGGATTCAGCGGTTGACCTAAAATTTGTTGCATGGCCTGGGGCCGGTTATCGATTAATGCGCTCTCACTGGGATTAGCGGCAAGTGTTTCAGCGGCCTCAATTCTTTTGAGTTCCAGCGGGTCTACGCCAATGGCCATTTGTTGCTGCATTAACTCCACATCGACCTGCCCGAGCGTACGCAATTTGCTGGCTTCAGCCTGGGCCAGGTACAAGGTTTTCTGGGCTTCGAGTTGAGCCAGGGTTACATTGGCTATTTCACCTTCAAGCTCGGCCTCTTTCTCCATGCTGATAATGGTACGGCCGGCCGCCGCCTGGCGGAATTGCTCAGGAATGTTTTGATTCTCAACCGTCAAGCCGCGAAACTCCAGGCCCCACCGCGCAAAGATGGGTTGAAGCGTTGCCTCACCGGCATAGATTAACTCTTGCCGGGCCAGCTGAAACTCCATCACGGTCTTGCGTGCCATGAGATCGCGCAGGACAGCACTTACCTCTGGTTTGGCGAAGGCGTACAATTGATCTTCTTTATATACCTGGGCGTTGCCTGCTACATTGCGCACAAACTCTTCGGGGTCTGTAATGATGGCGCTATAGTAGCCACTTGCGCCAATGCTAATCCGATCCTTCGTTAGTACATCAGCTACACCCCAGCGTAAGCGCAGTTCCCTGGTGGTGGTCCAGATGATCTCAACCTGGTCGCGCATCTGCATACGACCGATATCGTAGAGCCCTGGTGGCAGCAGCACGCCCCTTTCCATGCCCTTCAGCAATTTGCCATTCATGAGCACCATGACCTGTTCGTTTTCGGCAACGAGCAGCGCCTGTATATAGCTCAGCGAATTGGCCATGGGAACATCGCGATCAGGAGCACGCCAGAGCAGGCCATCTTTGGTGGGGTTAGCCATCACAACCTGCCGCCACGACAGTGGTAGATATCCCAGGCGCTGGCCGATACGGCGCACGTCAGTGTCTGTGTTGTCCATGATGCGAATGCCCCAATTGACGAGGCTGTGAAGCAATCCCATGGTAAATTCTCTCCTTTACGGCTAGATGCCGTATTTTTGTAAGAACTGCTGCGTTTGCACCAGCAGATTATCCAGATTTTGATTGACGCCGTTTAACCAGCTTAGGATAAGTGCGCGACTCCCCTTCTTCGACGTATATTGTATAGCCGCTGCAGGCAGGTAAATCACGCCTATGGTTCTAACAGTAGTTACCTTCAACTCAGACTGGTGCTGGTTTGTGTAGGCCTTCATCGCCCTTTCGGCCATGGCTTTTGTTAGCAAAGCAGGCAGTGATACCACCTGTTTATCCAGGAAATTAAAGTTGTGCAGCGCCATCTGAAGCGTCATCAAGGCAGGAGTATTGCTCAATAAGGGTACAACAATTGCTTCGTTGGGCGAGGTAGCATCTATAAGAAGCAGCCCTTCGCGCACAGACCCTTGTTTATCGAGAATACCGTTTACCTCTGTGTAATGGAGCTTTGCCGCCCAATAGGGATGGAAGTGCTGGCGTATTACCTGACCCGTCTCACTACTGAAACCAAAGGTCGATGTACGTCGATGGCTTTCAACTGTCGTTTGCAGCCAGCTCCAATCCATTAAGATAGGTATTGGTGCATCTCCAGTACGAGCCATGAGGACGCGACCGACAGAAATCAGCAACCAGAGTAAATGATCGGCAGTTTCAATGCGCGTAAGGCCGTAGATGTAGTTGATGAGTTGCTCGTAGAAAGACCCAAACTCCTCGGAGCGAGTACGCGTAACTACTTCATAACACCTGACGATGGCCTGAAAGATGTGCGCACTCACGATATCTTTCTGGATACCTAGCTGTAGTGGCACGGTGTAGAGTGGGTTATAGGTGCAGGTAAGGGCCAGTTGACGCGCCTTTTCGAGCTGGTTGATGGCCAGATCGATCTGGACCAGCATAGTCTCTGGCACACCATTTTGCTCCCTGTCCGATGTAGAGATCATCAGGTCAAGCATCTGGATATTCCCACTCATGCGTGCATCAAGCGTCGTGAGATAGGAACGATAAGGCTCATTAACGATATCCTCGATACCTTCCTGGCAGCCTTTTTGCAGGGCTATTACATTCTGGCGTACGACATGATAAGAGGTTACCCCAGGTGTGGCGAGATGCTGGGCAATGTTGGCATAATAGATCAGGTTCAATATGCGCAGTTGCAGCTGTTGCAATTTGCGTTTGTCATCTGGGGCAATGGCGAAATCCTGTAGTTGCTGCGCTGAGACACGGGTAGAAAGCGTTTTCAACCACTGGTTATCGCCCTGACCCAGCGCGATGAGGCGCGGATCAGGCCGGTAGCCAGGCAGCGTCAGGGTCTCTTTTACCTGCACTATAGGTGCTTCGGCGATATTTTCAAAGGTCTCGATCCGGCGATCAATATCTTTTTTCAGCGTGGGATAAAGGGACTCGCTGAAAATAAAACGCCGCGCATTGACGTCAATGCTATTGCCCGCGTACCCATTGCTTACGATCATCTGGTCGAGCCAGGCCTTTAACTCCTGCTTGAGTTTGCGGGTATTATCCTGGCCCTGGTGAAGCGTATATACGGTGTCACAGAAGAGACATTGAATGGGCTGAGACCGGTCCTGGGCAACATCGCTGATATTGGCAGGCGCTCCACACCTGGGGCAGGCCAACACCTCGATTGTCGTGGGTTGCTTCTGCTCTTGCATTAAAGGCGTAGAGGGTGGGGTAAGTGGTGCGATTATTGATGATTGAGCAAGATTGTCACTAGCCTCGGCAAGAGGCTGATTTTCCAGCATCTGTAACCATTTCTGCTTGAGTGCGTTATAGGTAAGCTGGTCAATCTTTCCCAGGGCTATTTGTATATCCAACGAGTCAAGTATAGCGTGTATATCCTGCTTTTCCATCGGCTGTTCATTTCCCACTCTCATTTAACGAGAGGCGTCCGTCGCTCAAGCTGCCTGACACGGCTCTCAAGATTCTTAATCAATGTATACGCATGTTCCAATTTAGCCGTCAACTCCTGGCGAACTTTATCGGCTTCTTCCGCTGCTTTGAATGTTACCATGGAGCCGCAGGGATTACAAACGGCTATCTGTGTGCTTGCCAGGTTGACCGTCGAATTATCCTGATGCAGCACTTCCAGTAAGTGCTGTGTATAAGGGGTTACATTCGCACGGCACATCGAAAAGTGTAGCTCAAATCCCTGCATCTCACGGTGGCAGATCCAGCACGTCCGCGAAATACGCCAGTTTTCCAGCAGGGTCGTGACCTTTTGCAGCCAACTTTGATCATTGCAGCGCCGGAAAGACTGCATGGCCAGCGAGAGGTCAGCGGCAGCGGCAGAGGGATCGCTATCCTTCCTGATCATCGCCTCATAGAACTGATACATACCGTGGTGGTAGAAATAGCGTTCCTCGGTGTTTTCGTGATGTCCATCGCCTGAGCGAATATATGCATAGGTAATCAACGAATGAGGGATAATGGCTTGAAATTTCGCGCTTGCCAGCTTGTGCAGGTCGCGCAAGCGCACAACATCATCAAGTGCCTGCGCGATGATAGCCTCTACCATGCGACAATCGAGCTCAGCGCACAATGGCTCGACCGGCATCATCTCGCCAGGCAAGCCAATGCTTTCAATCTGCTGCAAACCACGTAACGTCTGGATCAACGCTGAAAGATTGTTGGTCTGACCAGTCGCCAGATAATGGTAAAGCATAGAGTTGGCTGAGGCTTGAGCCGCCATCGCCTGGTTGCCACTCTCGGAGAATTTCCTGGCAGCATCTTGAAAAATATCGGCTGCTTTCTTGAAATCATGTAATAGTACGCCCCTGGTGAAGGCACGTTCATACAGTTCATTCTCGTTCAAACCCAGGCCGGTAGTATGCCTGACTTTATCAAAGATCCCGCTCATCGTACAAAAAATCCTCTCAACTGTTTCCCTGGTCAGAAGGTCAAGTAAGTCTGCTAACGTTCATACTCACCTCTGCATTATATAATTTACGTATGTTAAGTATTATATGTTGTGATGTGGATTGTGCGAACCAGGCCGCACAATCCACATCACAACATATGATGAAATGAGGCTTATATAAAATGTATTGCTCCTTGCCTAGTGTTTTTGATGTTGTAATTGAGGCTCATTTGACATTGACGAAATAGACTAGCCGGGCGAAATTGGTCTACTTTGACACTGACAAAATAGACCACCTCTTTCTCAGAAATTCGAGAGAAACAGGTGGTCTTTGACTGGTTGGGGGGAGCTTCTACTTCACGATGCCCCATCGCGCCACGAGTGACGATGACGGGTGAGCCTGGGGAAGAGCACCGTCGGTCCCACGGTCAAGAACGTCCCCACCGTCACCACGCCAACCGTTGTCCCGATGGCGAAGTCCACACCAGCAATGAGATGGCGGTCGAGGCCATATCTGATCAAGAGGTAGAAGATGATGACATAGAGCAGGCTCGAGAGCAGGCCAGGCGAGTAGGTGTTGCGACGAAGAGTCCAATACACGTGAACCGTCAGAGCGTGGGTGACGAATCCGGCCACAAAGAGGAGCGGCACAATGATCCAGTGGCCGCCGAAGCTGTCAAAGAGCAGGTTGCTGACGGCGATCGCTCCAAGAAACGCAGCGTTGAACCAGAAGAACATCCGCATCCGATACGTCGGCCAGAAGTTGTCTACGATCCATTTCACAAACCCGCCGTTAAGAAGCGCTTCATCGAGGATGTGAATGACAAATGACGCGAGAAATCCCCAGAAGAGGAGGCTGACGAACAACATCACGTACTCCTTTTTACACGTTTGGTTCTGAGGGGTTTGTATCGTTGTCTAAGAAGGATTGTGATAAACGATGACGATAACGGTAGGATTCTCCGGTAAACTCTAAAAATGCCGTCTAACATACTGAGTACCTTTCTCCACTAGGGCTGAAGTGAACAAGAAGCTGGTAACACATAGAAACGAAACGTGGTCCCGCGACGTAAACGATAGATCTGGTGCCCTTCCTCCACACACCACTGGATCACCTGGTCCCAAGTTTTTCCCTGTAACTTACATAACGATTTGACGGAGGTCATCCGCGGATCAAAGCTGGCCTGCCCTCCCAGACGCGCTTCTGCCTCTGCTGTCCACTCAATCCACAAGGCTTTCTGCCCTCCCGCGTGTTTCCCTGATAGCAGACCCAGCTTGTACCATTTCTGCACGGTCGTTTGATTGATTTCCAGGCGAGCCGCAGCTTCTGCGGTGGTCAGGTAGCCATTCCCCGTCAGTCGAAGCTGAGGATTGACGGTAAACCCAGATGGGATGCCGTTGGACAGGCGGAAATCCATCACACGACGGGCTGACCAGGGGCGTCCTTTCACCGTCTCAAGTCCCTGCGTATTCAGCTCCTCAGCGATCTGCTCATCTGGCAGCTCGCGCGCCAGCTCCGTAATACGATGGAAGAGGTGGGGAGCACTGTAGAGATATTTGG
>Ga0209647_1004036_pt1 | contig 11169 bp, 5 predicted proteins | sample GraSoi_2013_60cm_FD_185827 | JGI IMG/M metagenome (GOLD analysis project Ga0209647, IMG submission 185827) | Grasslands soil microbial communities from the Angelo Coastal Reserve, California, USA - Sample 9_17_2013_60cm (SPAdes) (version 2) | ecosystem: Environmental > Terrestrial > Soil >... | reverse complement strand
AATACCAGGACGAGTTCTGGTATTCGAATGTTCCTGATAGTCTAGCCCAAGAACTAAACCAATATCCCGGCACTGCCTTTCGCGAGGTTGAAGTAACCATCGACGGACAGGTAGCTGGTTTCGCTCCAGTTTATCCCTGGATTTTCACCGGGGGAATCGATCCCTATCTTTGGGCGCCAATTCCGGGGGTACAAACGTTGAATTTTGTACCTTACCGGGTCGATCTCTCACCATTCGCGGTTCCTCTCAGCGACGGCAATGCGCATACGATTTCGTTGAGTGTTTACAACGCGAGCAACTACTTCCTGGCCTCGGGTAACCTGTTCGTTTACTTGAATTATAACTCCAGTTCACTGACCGGCGGCGTTACTGTGACCGGAGACTACCAGCCGCCGTTGGGGATTCAGGAGAACATCCGGCAGGTTAATGGCCACCCTAATGGCACTATCTCCACTCGCTCCACGCGACATCTGACGGTTGAAGGCTATGTCGTGGTTTCTCCGCATGAGAGGCTGGTCACCAAAGTCGAACAAGATGCCAGTTTTTCGAATCTGCAGCGATTTGTGACCTCCGCTTCGCAATATGAGCAGGAGATTGCTCAACTGACCAAGCTAACCACTAAAAGCACTTACCAAGATATTAATACCGCTCCCGGAGAGAAGTCATCGACGCTGGTCAATACCAAGGAATTTTCTTATCCGCTCACGGCTGATATCGCTCAGACTTTTAAGTCCGATGGCTCTGGCGAGCAAAAGACCACGATTGATCAGGAGTACCTTATCGATGAGCAGGGAGACTGGGTACCGGAAATCGGGCTTCCTACCAAGGTCGATTTCTACACCAGCCATCTGGCAAATGTCGTGAACGCCGTCGATACTCTGTTGTTTAACAGCTCGTTTCAAATTACCGGCAACCAGGGGCAAGCCAGTTCTCAACGCTACGCTCTTGATACCACCGCGCCCGACCAGCATTACCAGCACACGATCAAGGCGGCAAAGGGTGTCGTGACCTTCGACGGTACAGAGGGATCTGCTCCTTAGGGGCTGCTAGCGCGGAGCCCGTTGTGGTGGGGCGAGGCTCCCGAACGACCTAGGGATTTCGCCAGGGGACTACCACGTTGCGCGACCGATTGATTACATTGGTCCAAAGCGCCTGTCGAGCCGCGCCGAGGATGCGACCACACTCCAACGCGACGATCGAATTAACCGATACTTTTACACGGTAGAGCTTATCCGGATGGGGCCAGACGTTCCTTCATGCTGGAAGATGGCACCCGCTGGGAGCGGCTCGGCGGCTTATCGGCCCAACACATCAGGCGTTTGCCGAGCGTGACCACCTTGCGAACCTCTCTAGGCTACGCACAGGAGCCCCGCCCCACCAATGCTTTGGCTCCGCTCTCAATTCAGACAGCTAAAAAACCAGAATCTCAACTGAATCCTGGAGCTTTGCATTTTACGGAATATGGATACTCCAACCGCAGATAAGGCTTGTCTCAGATACTGATTTTGGATAGCAATCGGTCACTTGGGAACTTTTCGTTCGACCTCCTTTTCCCCTGCCTTGCCTTAATTTATTAGGCGTTCGCGTGGGCTAAGACATCGCTCGAAGATAGACGGCAGGATGCCCCCCACACTCGCGAAACAGGCCGAACCTATTTTTGCGGGGGTTGTTTATATCATTTTGTTTTATGAAGCCGTTCCTTCAGCCTTTCCGATTTCATCTATTCCTAGCAAAGAACAAGCAGGCGCACGAACTGGGAGAGCGGCCGTGGATCCCGAAATGCGAGCGGGAGAAGTCGTTAACGCTAACCCGTTTTCTCTCGTTGGCATGAGTTGGACTTGGATTTATAACCTGCGGTCTATCAGTGGGCGCGGTGCCAGACGCTGGTTCGAGGCCATTTTTTTGAGCACGGTCATCTGCCTCTCTGCCGGATGCACCAAACCCGGCGCCGGAGGGATGTCCTCAGAACCACCCGAGGTCTTAGTGACGGAAACTCTTCAGCAAGATGTTCCGGTAGTAAGAGAATGGATTGGATCTTTGGATGGATCGGTAGATGCCGATGTCCGAGCGCGTGTATCGGGGTACGTCATTTCCGAAAATTACAAAGAGGGAGCAGTGGTCAACAAAGGTGACCTCCTGTTCCAGATCGATCCGAGCGTTTACGAAGCAGCGGTAGAGCAAGCAAAAGCTAGCGTCGCCCAAGCGGAGGCCAACCAGCTTCAGACCGAACAGACTGAACAACGTGAAACCCATCTCTTCGAACAAAAGGTCGAAAGCCAACAGGCCCGGGACAATGCGGTCCAATCTAATACCGCAGCAAAAGCCGAGGTAAAAGCTCAGCAGGCGACCCTAAGACAGGCAGAGCTCAATTTGGAATTCACAAAAATCACGGCACCCATTACCGGCGTCGCCGGGATCGCGAACCCAGGGATTGGCGATCTGGTGGGTCCAAGTGACGCTAATCCGCTCGCGACAATTTCGACCGTGGATCCGATAAAGGTCTATTTTCAAATCAGTGAGCAGGATTACCTGAAAGTCGCGGCGCGAATCGAGGCAAACCGTACTAATCCCGTGCCAGCGCCGCCAGTCGAGATTACTCTGGCTGACGGTTCCTTGTACCCGCGCCAGGGAAAGTTTTCCGCCATCGACCGCCAGGTGGACAATCAGACCGGCACGATCCGTCTAGCCGCTTTATTTCCTAATCCGGGCAATGTTTTGCGCCCGGGCCAATTCGTGCGGGTCCGAGTAACCGTCAAGACGCTGAACGGGGCATTGCTTGTGCCGCAACGCGCAGTGAACGAGTTGCAGACGAGTTTTGAGCTAGCCGTGGTTGGAGCCGACAACAAAGCGGAGATCCGGACGGTCAAGATTGGAGAACGGGTCGGCTCCCTCTGGGTGGTGGAAGACGGGTTGAAACCAGGGGAACGGGTCGTGGTCGAAGGCTTACAAAAAGTGCGCGACAACCAACCGGTTAAACCAACTGAATGGAAGCCGGAGCAACCGGCCCAATCGCAATAAGGAACTTCTCACGTTAGCACCTACTCTCGCTCGTAAGGAATGAGACCCGGCGTTCGATAAGGCACTGATTATGTCCGGATTCTTCATTCACCGGCCGATCCTAGCCATTGTCCTTTCGATTTTGACCATAATAATCGGCCTGATCTGCCTGTTTTTTTTGCCGGTTTCGCTCTATCCGAACATAACCCCTCCTGAAATCGTCGTTTCGGCAAGTCTCCCCGGTTCAGATGCCGTGACGGTGGAGCAATCCTTGGCCACGCCTATCGAGCAGCAAATCAGCGGGGTCGATAAGCTAAACTACATGTATTCCCTCAACTCGAATACCGGACAGATGAAGTTGAGGGTGAACTTCGATGAAAACAGCGATCCGAAAACCGATCAGGTTTTGACGCAGATGCGGCAATCACAGGCCAGCGCTCAGCTGCCGCCAGAAGCGGTGTCACAAGGAATTAGTGTCCAGAAATCGTTTGCTGCGCCGCTGATGTTGATTGTGCTCCGCTCCCCGGACGGCCGCTATGATTCTCAATTTTTGACGAACTACGCGTACACCAATCTTAACGATCAGCTAACCCGAGTCCCGGGTATCTCTAACGTGCAGGTCTTTGGGTCCGGTCAATACGCGATTCGCATTTGGCTGAAGCCCGAACAGTTAGCTCGATTGAACGTGACGGTCTCGGACGTAACTAACGCCGTTCAACAGCAAAACGCGGTAAATCCGGTCGGTTTCGCCGGAGGCGAACCAGTGCCCAACGGCCAGGAGTTCACTTATATGGCGGTGTCGCGCGGACTGCTGACGACCCCGGAGCAATTCGAGAATATCATCGTGCGCCAATCGACGAACGGTGGGGTTGTCCGTATCCGAGATGTGGCCAGGGTTGAGCTCGGCTCACAAGTCTACACTACGTACGCCCGATTGAATGGTCAGCCCGGCGCCGTTCTCGCCATCTATCAACTCCCGGGCACCAATGGATTGGCGGCTGCGGAAGGCGTTAAGCAACGGATGGCCGAGCTGAAGGAGCGATTTCCGCGCGGAGTGGATTATGTGATCGCACTGGATACGACCTTGCCGGTAACCGCAGGCATTGAGGAAATGGTCAAGACCCTGTTAGAAGCGCTCGGGCTAGTGGTGATCGTCGTTTATGTCTTTCTCCAGAGCTGGAGGGCCACGCTCATCCCTTTGCTGGCGGTCCCGGTATCACTAATCGGTACTTTTATTTTCTTCCCTCTGCTCGGTTTTTCTATCAACACGCTTTCGCTATTTGGATTGGTGTTAGCGATCGGGCTGGTAGTGGATGATGCCATCGTCGTGGTCGAAGCAGTGGAGCGACACATTCAGGAAGGGTTAGCTCCCAAAGAAGCGGCGCTCAAAGCGATGAAAGAAATCACCGCGCCGGTAATCGGAGTAGCGCTCGTGCTCGCCTCGGTTTTTGTCCCAACGGCTTTCATCCCTGGTATCACCGGCCGGCTGTATCAACAGTTCGCAGTTACCATCGCCGTTTCGGTTCTCATTTCTGCCTTCAATGCCCTGACACTTAGCCCAGCCCTCTGTGCGCTCTTGTTACGACACCGGCAGCTGCGAACTGGACTGCTCGAAATTTTTTTTGGTTGGTTTAACCGGCTATTTAACCGGGTCACGGACGGATATGTGCGCGTCTCGGGTCTGTTGATCCGTAGAACCGGTCTGGCTCTGGCGTTGCTATTCGTTTTTGGCGCAGCCGCAATCTTTTTCGGCCAACACTTGCCCACCAGCTTTCTGCCGGACGAAGATCAAGGCTATTTCTACATCAATCTCCAACTTCCCGAAGCCGCCTCTCTCCAACGCACCAATGAGGCCTGCCGTAAAATTGAAGCTCTGCTTGCCCAAACTCCAGGAGTGCGATACACGACCGCGATCGCCGGGTACAGTTTGTTGAGCAATGTGCAAACTACGTATAGCGGCTTCTTTTTTGTAACTCTGGATTCTTGGGGAGAGCGGAAAAAGCTAACTGAGCAATATCAAGCTCTTAAAGGGCTGCTTAATCTGAAACTCCTCCAATTTCCGGAAGGGACAGTATTCGGATTTTCTCCTCCGGCGATTCCGGGAGCCGGTGTAGCTGGAGGTGTGACCTTCGTGCTCGAGAATCGCATCGACAAAGGTGCGGAGTTTCTAGCACACAACGTTGATATGTTCCTGAATGTCGCCCGCAAGCAGCCTGAGGTAGGGCGAGTGATTACGACACTGCTCCCCAGCGTGCCGCAGGTTTATTTTGAGGTCGATCGGGCGAAAGCCCTTAGCCAAGGGGTAGCGCTGACCGACATCTACAACACTCTCCAAAGTTTTCTGGGTGGCTCTTTCATCAATTACTTCAACCGGTTCGGGCGTCAGTGGCAAGTGTACGTGCAGGCCGACGGCGAATCTCGGACCCAGGCCGATCAGGTTGGCCAATTCTATGTCAGAAACCGAAATAACAATGCCGTACCCCTTTCGTCGGTAGTGCGCGTTCGTAGACAATTCGGCCCTGAATTTACCATGCGCTACAATTTGTATCGCTCGGCTCAAATTCAAGCTATCCCGGCGCCAGGCTACAGCTCGGCCCAGGTGATGAGCGCTTTGGAAAGAGTCTTTGCTCAGACGATGCCCGCGGAGATGGGATATGACTACCTGGGCATGTCATTCCAAGAGAAAAAGGCTCAACAGGGGGCCCCGCCGAGAGTCGTCTTCGCTTTATCTTTGTTGTTCGTATTTCTGATTCTCGCGGCTCTCTATGAGAGTTGGTGGCTCCCAGTGAGTGTGCTCCTGAGTACACCGGTCGCGGTTTTTGGTTCCCTAGGTGCGCTCTATCTGCGCCGGCTGGTCACTGGTGCATTTCTGCCGCCCATTTTGGTGCAGATCGAGAACAACGTTTATGCGCAGATCGGTCTGGTCATGATTATCGGTCTGGTGGCCAAGAACGCCATTTTAATCGTCGAATTCGCCAAGGCTGAGTATGAGCGCGGGGTTAAGCTGGTAGATGCGGCTCTGGCCGGTGCGCGTTTGCGGCTGCGTCCGATTGTGATGACGTCGCTCGCTTTTATCGTTGGCTGTATCCCACTCGCACTCGCTTCGGGGTCGGGCGCAGTCGCTCGGCAAATACTGGGTACTGGGGTAATCGGAGGAATGCTCGCAGCCAGCCTGCTAGCCATTTTCTTAATTCCAGCCGGCTTTTGCATGGTCGAAAGCACGGCCGCTTTTGTAAAACCCAAGAACCGCGACCGCCATCAACCTCCACAGTAAAAAACCCGTACCTCCCAAAAAACAAACACCCAACCCGTAACCGTTGTGTCCAAGTTTTTCATTAACCGGCCCATCGTCGCGATCGTTATTTCTGTTCTAACGGTCATCGTTGGCGGAATCTCGACGAAGGTTCTGCCGGTTTCGTTGTTCCCGGAAATCGTCACCCCTCAGACCGTGATTACCGCCAACTATACCGGCGCGGATGCGCGCACGGTGGAACAGGCTGTGGCTACGCCGATTGAACAGCAGATGAGCGGTGTCGACAACATGAACTATATGTATTCGGTCAGCGCTAACAGCGGCCAGATGGTGTTGACCGTCGACTTCGACCTAGCGTCGGACCCGAACACCGATCAGATCCTTGCGCAAATGCGGGAAACGCAAGCAGCGTCCCAGTTGCCCGCCGCAGTGAACAATCTCGGCGTCACCGTGCAAAAATCGTTAGCAGCTCCGCTCATGGTCATCGCTCTCTATTCGCCAGATGGAAGCCGGGATGCGCTCTTTCTGTCGAACTATGCCTATATCAATCTGAATGATGCGCTCACCCGGGTGCGCGGCATTTCTAACGTGCAGATCTCGGGCGCCGGACAATATGCAATGCGCTTGTGGCTGAAACCGGATCAACTGGCCAGGTTAAGCATGACCGTTTCGGACATAGTGAATGCGGTCCAAGCGCAAAATACGGTTAATTCGGCAGGTCAGATTGGGAGTGAACCCGTTCCCCGCGGGCAGGAATATACTTATACCGCGCGAGCGCAAGGACGTCTGGTTAGCCCCGAAGAGTTCGGCAACATTATTTTGCGACAAGAAACTGGCGGCGGTACGGTGAGGCTTAGAGATGTCGGACGGGTAGAGTTCGGCGCTCAAGCGTACAACACCAAAGGCAGGTTCAATGGGAAGCCCGCTGCGGTGGTGTCGCTTTATCAGCTTCCTGGTACCAACGCGTTGGCTGCTGCGGACAGCGTCAAGAAACTGATGGCCGAGCTAAAACAAAGGTTTCCTCAAGGTGTGGATTATGTGGTCTCGCTGGACACAACCAAGCCGGTTACGGCCGGCATTGAGGAAATGATCAAAACTTTGGTGGAGGCGCTCTTTCTAGTGATCCTGGTCGTCTACCTCTTTCTGCAGAGTTGGCGGGCCACCCTCATCCCGTTATTAGCCGTGCCGGTTTCATTGATCGGCACTTTTATGTTTTTTCCGCTGTTAGGTTTTTCCATTAACACACTATCGCTGTTTGGACTGGTCTTGGCTATCGGCTTGGTAGTTGACGATGCCATTGTGGTAGTCGAAGCGGTCGAACACCATATCGAGGCTGGACTCTCTGCAAAGGAAGCCAGCCTTAAGGCGATGAAGGAGATTACCGGCCCGGTCATCGGAGTCGCGTTGGTCTTAGCATCGGTCTTTGTGCCGACCGCTTTCATTCCGGGAATCGCCGGGAGACTCTACCAGCAGTTTGCCGTGACCATCGCCATCTCAGTGTTGATCTCGGCTTTCAACGCCTTGGCCCTTAGCCCGGCGTTATGTGCTCTCTTGCTGCGGCCGCGGCGGAACGGGACAGGGCCCCTGGGAGCCTTCTTTCGCTGGTTCAATCAGATCTTTGGACGCGCCACCGAAGGGTATGTCCGGATTTCGGCTCTCTTCATGCGGCGGACCGGGCTAGCCATTGCCTTGATCGTGGTGTTTGGAGGCGCTGCCTTCCTGTTTGGTAAGGAGATCCCAACGAGCTTCCTGCCGGATGAAGATCAGGGATATTTCTACATCAATTTACAACTTCCCAAGGCAGCATCGCTGCAACGCACGGAAGAAGTTTGCCGTAAGATCGAAAACCTGCTGTCGCGGACGCCCGGAGTTGCTTACGTCACCACGACTATCGGCTCCAGCTTACTGAGCGGAGTCCAAAGCACCTACGGCGCATTTTTGTTCGTGAGCTTGGCTCCATGGAAAGAGCGTGAACAACGGAACGAACATTATCAAGGGATCAAAGCTGAGATTAACCGGGAACTGGCTCAATTGCCGGAAGCAATTGCTTTCGCTTTTTCGCCCCCGGCGATTCCTGGTGCGGGTGCGTCAGGCGACATTAGCTTCGTGCTGGAAGATCGGTCCAACGGAGATGCTGATCTTCTCTCAAGAAATGTCGACGCTTTCCTTAACGCGGCCCGGAAACGACCCGAGCTAGCCCAGATCAGTACAACCTTCCAGCCTAACGTCCCGCAAACCTATGTCGACGTGGATCTGGATAAAACTCTGAAACAAGGCATCGCGATCAGCGATGTCTACCAGGCCATCCAAGCCTTCATGGGCGGAACTTTCATTAACTATTTCAACCGGTTCGGACGTCAGTGGCAGGTCTACGTCCAGGCAGAAGGCGAGTATCGGACGGACGCGAAGAACTTGGGAGAGTTTTATGTCCGTAATGGGCAGAACGAGATGGTCCCGTTAAGCACCGTCACCCGAATCGAGCGACGCTCAGGCCCGGAGTTTACCATGCGTTACAACTTATATAGCTGCGCCCAAATCAATGTCGCGGTCGCTCCTGGGTATACTTCGAATCAGGCGATGGCGGCGCTGGAGGAGGTTTTCGCAAACACCATGCCGCCGGAGATGGGGTATGACTATCTGGGAATGTCGTTTCAGGAGAAACAAACCCAACAAGGTGTGCCGGCGGTAGCTATATTCGGTTTTTCGCTATTGTTTGTGTTTCTGATTTTAGCCGCGTTGTACGAAAGTTGGTCACTCCCATTCAGTGTGCTATTGAGCACGCCGATCGCCGTTTTCGGAGCATTTGGCATGCTCTATTTGCGTCGGTTAGTAACCGGGATGTTTCTGCCTTCGTATTCGGTCCAAATCGAGAATAACGTCTTCGCCCAGATCGGGCTGGTTATGATCATTGGACTGGTTGCCAAGAACGCCATTTTGATCGTTGAGTTCGCTAAGGTAGAATACGAACGGGGTACTCCCTTGGTAGACGCAGCACTCGCCGCTGCGCGGTTGCGGCTGCGTCCAATCTTGATGACCTCTTTTGCTTTTATTCTCGGCTGTGTACCCCTGTGGCTGGCTTCTGGTTCCGGTGCGATCGCCCGGCAAGTAATGGGTACGACGGTTATCGGCGGTATGCTCGCTGCCAGCGCCATCGCGATTTTCCTGATTCCGGCCAGCTTCTATCTCGTGGAGAAGTTAGTAACCATTAGGGGAGGCCCAGCTTCGAGAAAGGCCTGACGTCAAATTTTTACTACTCCGAGGTTTTTCCTCCAAAACAAAACCAGCAAACAAAAGTTAAAACCAACAAACATAGTTAATCGAATGAAGGCAACCAAAGCTATCCGGCATCTATTTATCATCGGGACTGCTATCTTTTGCTTTACGAGTCTCGCCATCGGTCAGGCCATGGAAGGGTTGCAAATGAAAGAGCTTACGGAAAAGCTTCAGCTAAATGAACAACAACAGAAAGCACTAACTCCTATTGTGGCGCAACGGGACAAGGCAGTGAAAGCGCTGATGGGCAACACCTCCCTGGGTAAATTGCAAAAGCTGCGCAAGGTCCAGGAGATCCAGACCAATTTCCGCGCGCAGGCGGGCAAAGTCTTGACCCCGGAGCAGACCAAGAAGTTAGAAGCTTTGCAAGCGGAACGGCGAGAGAAACTACTCGGGAGCTAGCGCTTTTTGTCGCAACGTTTTGCGGTCGATTTTACCGGTAGGCCCGTGAGGTAAACTATCGGTGAACATGATTCGAGCCGGCACCTTATAGCCGGGCAGCCGGCTCCTCACAAATGCGATTAGTTGCGACTCCGTCACCGGTGGGCTGTTCGGTTGGAGCACAATATAGGCCTGTGGAACTTCGCCGCTGAAGGTGTCTGGCACCCCGATAGCGCCTACCTCCAACACGGCCGGATGTTCATACAAAGCTCCTTCGATTTCAATGGGTGATACTAACCCGGCCTCATTTTGGATAATCTCCGATTTGCGGCTCACGAACCAATAAAACCCCTGTTCGTCCCGGTACGCGAGATCGTCGGTGTGAAACCAGCCATCGATAATCGTTTTTTGGGTGAGCTCTGCATCTCGCCAGTAACCAGAGGTCATGCTGCCTCCCCGAACGATCATTTCACCTATCTGACGAGGAGTGGAAATCGAGCGACCCGAATCATCGATGAGGGAGAGCTCCATACCGGCGATGGGTTTACCGATCGAGCCTATCTTTTTCTCGCCGTATGGAGGATTCATGCAGTAAATCTGCAGCTCGGTCATGCCGCAGCCTTCAGTGATCTCAACGCCGAAAACCCGCTTAAACCGTTGCTGGATGGCCGCCGCAATGGCTTCGCCGGCAGAGAAGCAAAAGTTCAGTGACTTAACATCATAGGTGCCGGCGTCCGGGCAGTTGACGAGATCGTTGTATAACTTAGGAAAGCCGTAAGTTTTGGTCGGTTTATACATTTCTATGGCCGCCAAAACGGCGCGCGGTTCGAACTGTGGTAGCAAAACACAGGTCGCTCCAGACCGATGGAACGGTAGAATCTGGGAGCCGAAACCGATCAGATAACAGATCGGGAACAATATCAGGGTTGTGTCTGCCGGGGTAATAGCAATCTGATCAATTTGGAGTTCGGTGGCCCGGGCCAGACTGGCATGAGAGTGGATTACCGCCTTTGGTAGACCTGTTGTCCCTGAGGTGTAGTAGATGGCTGCTGGAGCGTTCCCGGACGCTGTTTCTGCTCGTGAATCCGGCGTTGCGTCCAGCAGTTCTTCGAAAGGCCTGACTCCTGCGAAGTCAGTGTAACGCGCTGTCAGGTAGTAGTGTTTAACTTCTGGGAGCGACGGCCGGATCTTTTCGATCTGCGAAAAGAGGTTGGGTTCACTGACAAGAATCCGAGCGCCACTATGATTAATCGCGTACTGGAGCA
>Ga0209647_1004035_pt1 | contig 11172 bp, 5 predicted proteins | sample GraSoi_2013_60cm_FD_185827 | JGI IMG/M metagenome (GOLD analysis project Ga0209647, IMG submission 185827) | Grasslands soil microbial communities from the Angelo Coastal Reserve, California, USA - Sample 9_17_2013_60cm (SPAdes) (version 2) | ecosystem: Environmental > Terrestrial > Soil >... | reverse complement strand
TCCCTGAAGCGCGCGCTTACCTTCTCGGGAAACCAAACCACCTTTTTGGCCTCTCAAAGTTTATCCAACCCCGTCTCTACCTTTCAGGTTGCCTCGATGCCGCAAAATGGACTTATATGGGATGTTACCGATCCATTTCAAACCAAGGTCCAATCGTTTGCCCTGGAACAAAGCCAGGCAGCGTTTTCAGTTTCCACCGACACCCTAAGAAAATTTGTTTCCTTCACACCGGACAAGCTCTCTGCGCCCGGGCTGGAATCGGTTGTTGCCAATCAAAATCTCCTTGGATTTTCAGAACCCGGTTTGTTGATCGTCACTCATCCCAACTTCAAAAGCGAAGCCGAACGCCTGGCTGCCCATCGCAGAAGTCATAATCAAATCACCGTAGAGGTCGTGACGACCGAAGAGATTTACAACGAGTTTTCCGGCGGCAAGAAGGATGTCACGGCGATCCGCGATTTTGTCGGGTATCTTTATTCAATGGGAGGAACGTTAGATAACCTCTTGTTGTTTGGCCGTAGCTCCTACGATTACAAAGACCGCGTCCCGGGCAACACCAACTTCGTACCAACTTATGAGTCGAGAAATTCCCTCGATCCGTTAGCAACGTATTCATCGGACGACTATTTTGCTTTCCTGGGGCCGAATGAAGGCGAGTGGTCAGAAGACCCGGCTGAAAACAATTCCATGGACATCGGCGTGGGAAGGATTTCTGTCGTCACCCTTGAAGCGGCAAGGGATGTAGTAGACAAACTCATTGAATACGATACCCCCAATAAGGGATTTGGTCCGTGGCGTCAGAACATCGTTTTTGTGGCCGACGACGGCGATTTTAATATTCACCAAAGTCAGGCAGATCAACTCGCGTCCACTATCGACTCGGGCCACCCGGAATTTATTACCAAAAAAATATATCTGGATGCGTTCAAACAATTCACCTTGCCCACGGGCCAGTTTTCTCCGAAAGCAAAAGATGCCCTTGACCGCGCAGTAGAGGATGGCGCCATGATCGTCAATTTTACCGGCCATGGTTCCGAAGAAGTCTGGATGCAAGAGCGGATATTGGATTCCGATCTGATCAAGGGGTGGAAAAATGGCCCGAAATATCCTTTGTTTGTTACCGCCACCTGTGAGTTTGGCCGCCACGACGACCCATTTCAAATCTCCAGCGGAGAAAAATTATTGTCGCAAAAAAAAGGAGGGGCCATCGGGTTAGTCACCACAGCGCGACCCGTCAATTCGAGTACTAATTTTGATTTGAACAAGGCGTTTTACAATGCCTTATTTTTAAAAAGTAACGGACACTATCGTGACCTTGGAGCGATTTTCCGCGACACAAAAAATAACAGCGTGAGCGGTGTAGCCAACCGGAATTTTTCCCTCATGGGTGATCCTTCCATGAGGCTGGCCTTTCCCGAAAATCAAATTCAGATCAACAGTGTGAAAACAGCTTTTAATTCCGATACACTGAAAGCGCTTTCAACGGTTGTGATCCGCGGAGAAATTCAACTGTCGGGAATAAAGCGGTCAGACTTTCAGGGGGAAGTCGATGCTATGCTATTTGATCGGCCGGCATCCTTTACCACATTGGGTGATGAAAACCCACCCTTTACCTATAGCCGCTGGAGCAACGTCATTTTCCGTGGTAAAGCATCCGTCATCGACGGCGCCTTTGAGATCGGGCTAGTGGTCCCTAAGGATCTGGAAGCGGATCCTGGACTTGGAAAGCTCACACTATATGCAAATAACGGTGTGGAGAATGCAAGTGGGAACAGAACCGTCACCCTCGGCGGGGTGGAAACTGTTTTCCCACCCGACACTACCCCACCGGAAATACTTTTGTTTATCGGCGACACGACCTTTATCAACGGAGGAGTTGCCAGTCCGAATACGACATTAGTTGCACAATTCACAGACTCGGATGGCATCGCCATTACAGGATACACTGATTCGAATAGCCTGCTGGCTGTACTCGATGACTCCTTAACTTTCGTTTTGAATGATTACTATTCATCCTTGAGGGATGACTATTCCCAGGGCACCGTCCTTTTCCCATTGAAACAACTGCAGAAAGGAAGGCATCATATCATCGTACAGGCTTCCGATACGTATTCCAACAGGAGTTCGGCCAGGATTGATTTCGTTGTTACCGAAGGAAGCATTTTGATCAGCGAGTTTTATAGCTACCCCAATCCATTTTCATCCCTTACCGAATCGACTATTCTGGGGTTCACGCACAATCGCCCGGGAGAAGACCTGGATGCGGACCTCATTATTTTTGATCTGGCCGGGCACCTCGTGGACTCCCGGCATTATTCTATTACTGAAAGCTATTCCCACGTTACCCTTGCTATATGGGATGGCGCCGGTGTCAATGGAAATAAATTGACCAGCGGTATATACCTTGGCAAACTTTCCGTTCGTTCCTTACTGGACGGGTCGAAAAATGAGCAAATAACCAAGCTAATTATTGTTAATTGACTATCTTTGGCCCTTAGAACTTGACTATGAATAAGTTAGCTATTGTTTCTATTCTACTACTCCTTTGTGCCCCCGCATTTTCTCAGCTTCAGGGCACGTTGATTGGCCAGGATAGTTCCAACAAGATCATTACAACCGGGGTTCCTTTTTTGACCATTACTCCCGATTCGCGCGCCGCCGGGATGGGTGATGCCGGGGTAGCAACATCTCCGGATGCCAATTCGGGCTATTGGAATGCGGGCAAACTTGCTTTTATTGACAAGGGTTATGGCGGCTCGGCCTCCTACACGCCCTGGCTCGGTAAAATCATCAACGACATGTCCATTTTTTACCTTTCCGGTTTCTACAAAATCAACCACGAACAAACGATAGCCGCTTCCATGAAATACTTCAACATGGGTTACATCAATTTCAGAGATGCCAATAATATAGACCAGGGCAGGTTTAACCCTCGTGAATACGCATTTGATGTTACCTATTCAAGATTACTCACAGAGCATTTTGGAATCGGAGGTGCGTTGCGCTATATCCACTCTAACCTTACCGGAGCGTACACCACCACAGGGGCCGTAGATGCCAAACCGGGTACGTCGGTGGCAGTCGACCTGGGCGTGTTCTATACCAAACCGCTGGAAACGACAAACTCAAGCTATTCTCTTGGTGCGTCCATCACGAATCTGGGTTCGAAAATTTCCTATTCGTCTGACAACAGCAAAAATTTTATTCCGACCAACCTGCGATTAGGAGGAGCCTATAAAACGGAATTGGACGTTAGGAATAGCCTGACGTTTGTTTTGGATTTCAACAAGCTTATGGTTCCCAGCACGAAGCCAGGGAGCACGACGCAGCCTTTGTTGAAAGGGGTTTTCGGTTCCTTTTCCGATGCTCCCGGCGGGTTCAAGGAAGAGCTTCAGGAGATCACTACGTCGGTGGGTATGGAGTACTGGTACAACCAGCTCTTCGCAGGACGTCTCGGTTATTTTTATGAAGCGAAGGACAAAGGGGATAGAAAATACCTGACGGCCGGCCTTGGGCTTCGCTACCAGGAGTTTGCCTTTGATATGGCCTATATGGTACCCACGAACAATCGAAATAACGCCTTAGCTGAAACGATCCGGTTTACCCTCATGATCACCTTTGTTCCCAGAGAGAAAGAAAAAGAATCGGTTACTGACTAGGATTATTCATGCTCAACCGGAAGCTCGCCCCTCCATTTCAAAAAACCTTATCGCTTACCCTTCCCAGCCCCGCTGAAGTAACGCTTTCTTCGGGCGTTAAAATTTTTCTTGTTCAGGGGATTCAGCAGAACGTTGCCAAGATCGAGGTCATTTTTGATGCCGGCAAATGGTTTGAGCCAAAGGTCGGCGTGTCTCATTTTACCGCCACGCTGATGGAAAAAGGAACGAGCACCAAAACAGCGGAAGAGATTGCCAATACGCTGGATTACTATGGAGCCAGTGTAGAGATCCACGCCGGATTTGATTTTATTTCGGTTTCCCTGTACACATTGATGACGCAATGGAATAAGGTATTTCCTTTGTTTCTGGAAATCATCACAGACCCCTCCTTTCCGGAAAAAGAATGGACCCTCACGAAGGAAATTTTTCTGCAGAATCTCAAAGTCAACAATGAAAAGACAAGTTATCGTGCATCGGCGTTAATCCGCGCGCGCGTCTTTGGAGAAGGGCATCCCTATGGCTCGTCCGTTGAAGAAGAGCAAGTCCGGGCGATTACGCGTTCTGATTTCCAGGACTTTTTCAAAACGGCGTTCCCGGTTCACAGCATTTACGGCGTGGGGAATTTCACTGCTACCGAAATAGAGTCCATGAAGCAAGGTTTTCAGTCCTTGCCCTCTCAAACCACTTCGTCCTCACGCATTGTTCATCCTCCCGGCCCGGCCCCTGCCCACTACGTACAGAAGGAAGGTAGTTTACAGTCCTCCATCCGGCTGGGGAAAAGAAGTCTCTTAAAGAAGGATCCGGACTATTTCGATCTCCAGATTTTCAACCATCTGCTGGGAGGATTTTTCGGTTCGCGTTTAATGAAAAACATTCGCGAAGAAAAGGGTCTTACCTACGGGATCTATTCCTCCCTTACTGCGTTTGTCAGGGATGGTTTTTTTGTCATTGGGGCTGATGTGAATAAAGTGAATCTCGAATTTGCGATCAGGGAGATACGAAGTGAGTTGCGCAATTTACGAGACCATGCTGTAGGCGAGCAGGAATTGGGATTAGTCAAAAATCATTTTATCGGAAGCCTTCAGGCGGACATGGCCAACCTGTTTTCGGTGATTGAGAAAATAAAGAATATTCACCTCCATCATCTTCCTCCAGGCTATTACCAGGATCTTTTCAATCGGGTTGATCAAGTGGGTCCGGAAGATATCCTGCGCATCGCGGCGAAGTATTTCCAGGATGATACCCTGTTTGAAGTGGCTGTTGGGTAAATAGGCTGGTTGTTCAAACTAATTGGCCAATATTCTTTGATCTCCGCGCCGTTGCGGTGAGAAATTCTAAACCGCGGAGACGCAGAGACGCAAAGGCAAGAGATAATTTGGTTTTGTACCTACAAACAGGTCGCCGCTAAGGGGAGAGGAAGGATATTGGGGAACAACTAACGTGTTTGTAGAAAACCAATATCCCTGGAAAATAAGCTCCGGCCTGTTCATCCGAATCTCAAGACCATGTCTTCGTGCCTTTGTGGCAAAAAAAAGACCCTCTTTGTGGGAGGGTCTTAATAAAAAAGAAAGGCAACGACTTACTCTCCCGGGTTTTACCCCAGTACCATCAGCGCGGGCGGGCTTAACTGCTCTGTTCGGAATGGGAAGAGGTGATCCCCACCGCTATAGTCACCTTAAGGTCTTCATGCGTTGAAGTGTTAATGTGTTGAAGTGTTGAAGTTACTTTTGCTATCGCAAACGACTTCAACACGTAAACACGTCAACACCTAAGCACATTTAATGTCGTTGACACCTGGTCAAGAGTAGAATAAAGTTAAATAGCAAGCACACAGATTATCGTTCTTGAAGCGTTCGGGTCATTAGTACTGCTCGGCTTTGTCATTGCTGACTTTACACCTGCAGCCTATCAACGTCATGATCTCTGACGCCCCTTTATGGAAGTCTCATCTCGAGGTGGGGTTCGCGCTTAGATGCTTTCAGCGCTTATCCCGTCCCAACATAGCTACCCGGCAGTGCAGCTGGCACTACAACCGGTACACCAGCGGTTAGTCCAACCCGGTCCTCTCGTACTAAGGTCAGAGCCTCTCAAACTTCCTACGCCCATCACAGATAGGGACCGAACTGTCTCACGACGTTCTGAACCCAGCTCGCGTGCCACTTTAATGGGCGAACAGCCCAACCCTTGGGACCTTCTCCAGCCCCAGGATGTGACGAGCCGACATCGAGGTGCCAAACCTCCCCGTCGATATGAGCTCTTGGGGGAGATCAGCCTGTTATCCCCAGAGTACCTTTTATCCTTTGAGCGATGGCCCTTCCATGCAGAACCACCGGATCACTATATCCAACTTTCGTCCCTGCTCGAAACGTCTCTCTCACAGTCAAGCACCCTTATGCTATTGCGCTCCACGCACGATTACCAACCGTGCTGAGGGTACCTTTGAAAGCCTCCGATACACTTTCGGAGGCGACCACCCCAGTCAAACTACCCACCACACAATGTCTCCGCCGGATGGCGGATTAGATATCAAGAAAATAAAGGGTGGTATTTCACTTGTGACTCCCCTGAACCTAGCGGCCCAGGATCATTGCCTCCCACCTATTCTACACATCATCCTCCCAATATCAATGTGAAGCTATAGTAAAGGTTCATGGGGTCTTTCCGTCCCGTGACGGGTACACGGCATCTTCACCGTGACTACAATTTCACCGAGCTCATGGCTGAGACAGCGCCCAGATCGTTACACCATTCGTGCAGGTCGGAACTTACCCGACAAGGAATTTCGCTACCTTAGGACCGTTATAGTTACGGCCGCCGTTTACTGGGGCTTCAGTTCAACGCGTTGCCCTTGCGAGCTAACGTCCCCCCTTAACCTTCCAGCACCGGGCAGGTGTCAGGCCATATACTTCATCTTACGATTTCGCATAGCCATGTGTTTTTGTTAAACAGTCGCCTGGGCCATTTCTCTGCGACCCTCGATTGCTCGAGGGTACCCCTTCTCCCGAAGTTACAGGGTTATTTTGCCGAGTTCCTTAGCCATGATTCACTCGAGCACCTTAGGATTCTCTCCTTGACTACCTGTGTCGGTTTACGGTACGGGTACCATAACAATATGCTTAGCGGATTTTCTCGGAAGTCTGTTTAGGTCCTCTATCTGCTCAGCCGAAGCCTTGCAGTACTATTGGGTTTCAGCATTCTCTGCGGTTTTGCCTACAGAAAATATACCTACGCCTTTCAACCCCAAATTCCGTTTCAGGGCGGGACTTTCACTCCTCCTTCTTCGCATCGCTCATTACGGTAGTACTGGAATATTAACCAGTGATCCATCGAATACACCTTTCGGTTTTTCCTTAGGCCCCGACTTACCCGCGGTTGATTAACATTGCCGCGGAACCCTTAGTCTTTCGGTGGGCCGATTTCTCATCGGCCTTATCGTTACTTATGCCTACATTTGCTTTTCTAACCGCTCCACCTCAGGTGACCCCTTGGCTTCCCCGCTGTTAGAATGCTCCCCTACCACTCTATCCGCCCGAAGGCGGATAAAATCCTAAGCTTCGGTACTATACTTGATGCCCGATTATTATCGATGCCCTGTCGCTCGACCAGTGAGCTGTTACGCACTCTTTAAAGGAATAGCTGCTTCCAAGCTAACCTCCTGGCTGTCTCAGCAACTGGACCTCCTTAGTTCAACTTAGTATAGATTTTGGGACCTTAGCTGTAGGTCTGGGTTCTTTCCCTCTCGGACACGGACCTTAGCACCCGCGCCCTCATTGCAAGGTATATTTACCACCATTCGGAGTTCATCTGGATTTGGTAGGATGTGACTCCCCCTAGTCCAATTGGTAGCTCTACCTGTGGCAAACTTGACCCTCACACTGCTCCTAAAAGCATTTCGGGGAGTACGAGCTATTTCTCAGTTTGATTAGCCTTTCACCCCTACCCTCAGTTCATCCAAAAACTTTTCAACGTTTACTAGTTCGGACCTCCACCCCGTGTTAACGGGGCTTCATCCTGACCAAGGGTAGATCACAAAGTTTCGCGTCTACTCCTACTGACTGCACGCCCTGTTCAGACTCGCTTTCGCTCCGGCTGCATGGCTCAAAGCCACTTAACCTTGCCAGTAAGAGTAACTCGTAGGCTCATTATGCAAAAGGCACGCCGTCAGGGAATTACTCCCCTCCGACCGCTTGTAAGCGTATGGTTTCAGGTTCTCTTTTCACCCTCCTGTTCGGAGTACTTTTCACCTTTCCTTCACAGTACTGGTTCACTATCGGTCTCTCAGGAGTATTTAGCCTTACCGGATGGTGCCGGCAAATTCAAACGGGGCGTCTCCGACCCCGCCCTACTCAGGATACTACCTCTCCTCCTTGTCTTCCTTTACGGGGCTCTCACCCTCTTTGGCCCGGTTTCCCACCCGGTTCATGTCGACGCAGATTACAATTATGTAGTCCTATTACCCCTCACTAGCCGTAACTAATAAGGTTTGGGCTCCTGCGCGTTCGCTCGCCACTACTTGCGCAATCACTAGTTTGTTTTCTCCTCCTCCAGGTAATTAGATGTTTCAGTTCCCTGGGTTTGCTTCTCTGTATTACTACAGGATACGACGCCTTCAGCATCGTGGGTTGCCCCATTCGGACACCTGCGGATCAAAGCCTATTTGCGACTCCCCGCAGCTTTTCGCAGCTTATCACGTCCTTCTTCGCCTCTGAGAGCCTAGGCATTCCCCATACGCTCTTATTTTACTTCTTCTATACTAACAACCGGTTTCCCTCGCGGTAATCCCACTTGTTATACTTTACGATGCTACCTATGTGCTCGCTTCTTTTAACTCTTCTTCTACTCTTTCTCCAAGATGTCAATGAACTTCTCGTCAGGCTTTATAGCCCCCACCTGTTCTGAAACGGCTCTTCCAGATCCAGGTGAAAACCTCTGACAACGCGGTAACAAGTTGACAGTTGACAATAAACAATTGACAATAATGTCAACCCAATTATCTAACTATCCCTCACTTACCTTATTTCAAAACTCTAAATCAAACTCGTTTGTCTGATCTTATTCTTTACTGCTCCCTTTGTCAACTGCCCTTTGTCAAGCGTCAACTGACTCGACAGTTGACAATAAACAATTGACAATAATGTCAACCCAAGTATCTAACTATCCCTCCCTTACCTTATTTCAAAACTCTAAATCAAACTCGTTTGTCTGATCTTATTCTTTACTGCTCCCCTTTGTCAACTGCCCTTTGTCAAGCGTCAACTGACTCAAGTGGAGAATATCGGATTCGAACCGATGACCCCCTGCTTGCAAAGCAGGTGCTCTAGCCAGCTGAGCTAATCCCCCTTTTTAATCAGTTGACAATTGACAATAAACAGTTGACAATAATGTCACCTCTTAATCCCCATTCATCCCCTGATTTGAGTAACAATCTCCATCTCCAGCAGACACTTTGTCAACTGCTTTTTGTCAATTGTCAACTCCTTCAAAGTGGGCCTGCGTGGACTCGAACCACGGACCTCGACATTATCAGTGTCGCGCTCTAACCACCTGAGCTACAAGCCCCTTTCAATCAATTGACAGTTGACAATCGGCAATTGACAAAGTAATTGTCAATTCTCAATTCACACCTCTCCATTGACTCCGGTGGCCTGTGGCCTGAATCCCTTCCTTCAGCTGACTCCCGATCAATTGAACAATCTTTGTCAACTGCCTTTTGTCTCCCGATAGTTATCGGGATGTCAACTGACCTCTAATAATATTGAATAAACGTAATTGATAGCAGACCTAACCAAGGTTGTTCTCAAGTCTTTCTCCCTGAGCTTGCTCAGAGTAAGTACTCAAGTTCTCCAGAAAGGAGGTGTTCCAGCCGCACCTTCCGGTACGGCTACCTTGTTACGACTTAGCCCTAGTCATCGGTTTTACCCTAAACAGCGCCTCACAGCAACTGCCTTCAGGTCCTCCCGACTCCCATGGCTTGACGGGCGGTGTGTACAAGGTCCGGGAACGTATTCACCGTAGCATTGCTGATCTACGATTACTAGCGATTCCAACTTCATGCAGGCGAGTTGCAGCCTGCAATCCGAACTGAGACGCTCTTTTTGTGATTGGCTTGCCGTCACCGGCTTGCAACACTTTGTGAGCGCCATTGTAGCACGTGTGTAGCCCTGGGCGTAAGGGCCATGATGACTTGACGTCGTCCCCTCCTTCCTCTCTGCTTGCGCAGGCAGTCTCTTTAGAGTCCCCACCTTGACGTGCTGGCAACTAAAGATAGGGGTTGCGCTCGTTGCGGGACTTAACCCAACACCTCACGGCACGAGCTGACGACAGCCATGCAGCACCTTGCTCCTTGTCCTTGCGGAACCTCCCATCTCTGGAAGTGTCAAGGGCATTCTAGCCCAGGTAAGGTTCCTCGCGTATCATCGAATTAAACCACATGCTCCACCGCTTGTGCGGACCCCCGTCAATTCCTTTGAGTTTCACCCTTGCGGGCGTACTCCCCAGGTGGATTACTTATCGCTTTTGCTAAGACGCTGGCTGTGTATCGCCAACATCGAGTAATCATCGTTTACAGTGTGGACTACCAGGGTATCTAATCCTGTTTGATCCCCACACTTTCGTGCCTCAGCGTCAGTTACAGTCTAGTAAGCTGCCTTCGCTATCGGTGTTCTTGACGATATCTATGCATTTCACCGCTACACCGTCAATTCCGCCTACCTCGTCTGTACTCAAGTCAACCAGTATCAATTGCACCTCGACAGTTAAGCTGCCGTATTTCACAACTGACTTAATCAACCGCCTACGCACCCTTTAAACCCAATAAATCCGGACAACGCTTGCCACCTACGTATTACCGCGGCTGCTGGCACGTAGTTAGCCGTGGCTTATTCACCAGGTACCTTCAATTTCCCTCGCAAGGGTCTTTTATCCCCCGGCAAAAGCAGTTTACAACCCAGAAGGCCTTCTTCCTGCACGCGGCATGGCTGGTTCAGGCTCTCACCCATTGACCAATATTCCCTACTGCTGCCTCCCGTAGGAGTCTGGCCCGTATCTCAGTGCCAGTGTGGGGGATCAACCTCTCAGTTCCCCTACTGATCATCGCCTTGGTAGTCCGTTACACTGCCAACTAGCTAATCAGTCGCATGCTCATCCACAACCTCCTCAAATTTAATCACCCTCGGATGCCCTCGTGTGATATCATGGAGGGTTAATTCCCCTTTCGGGGAGCTATCCTCCTGTTGCGGGTAGATTGCATACGTGTTACGCACCCTTACGCCACTCTAGGTTCAATATTGCTATCAAACTTACCGTTCGGCTTGCATGTATTAGGCCTGCCGCTAGCGTTCATCCTGAGCCAGGATCAAACTCTCCATAGTATATTCTTAAAGTTCCAGTTCCGGCTCTCACCTTCCCCTTCCCTCCAACTGCTCCCTAGTTCCGCCTTCCAGCTTCCCTATGGCAGCCTATGTCATTTTCCTTGGTCTCATCGCTTCCTCTTTTTTTGGCTCAACTTCCCAGC